>Ga0302122_10000062_pt1 | contig 50759 bp, 30 predicted proteins | sample CB21_SCM_MG_FD_203115 | JGI IMG/M metagenome (GOLD analysis project Ga0302122, IMG submission 203115) | Marine microbial communities from Western Arctic Ocean, Canada - CB21_SCM | ecosystem: Environmental > Aquatic > Marine > Oceanic | place: Canada: Western Arctic Ocean | collected 2017-09-28 | reverse complement strand
GATGAAGAACGCTGACGCCTGTTTTTAGATTAAAGTGGAGCAGGAAGGACGCTCCACAAGTTGCCTGTTTTTAGAGAGCAGGAAGGACGCTCTATGATTCGCAATTTTAGATTAAGGTGGAGCAAGAAGGGAGCTCCACCAGCTAGCTATGCTAGCGGTGCTGGTATGCACGCTGCCCCGGCGCCGGTTTGCGGCGGCGACGGATGGTGTTTGTGGGTACCGTACGCGGTAGAGGGCGCGCTGGTCGGCGCGGTGGTATGCGGTGCGGTGGCGCTTCTTCCGTAGCCGATTTAAGGCCGGCGCGGTGTCAACCTGACTTAGGAAATGGAGCTACATAGTTGCACTGAATTTGCTGATGGAAAAACACCGCGCAGACCGGTGCGGGGCGCGGGGCGCGACTAAAGCCGCCCCCGAGGCCTGGGGCGAGAGGTCGGGCCGAACCCAGCACCGTCTCAGACTCCGTGGCTATTCGTGGCTGCCCCTTGTGGCTGGCCTCCGACGCGGCGACGCCCCGCGCTGCCCGCGCCTCGCCGCGACGATGGAGGTTGTCGAGGTGCCCTCGCATGACGTGTGCACGCCGCGGCAGCGCTTCAGAGCCGCGCAGCAACGAGCCACGGCCATTGCGGCGCACGTCGACGCCCGGGCGCGCTTCGCCACGGAGGAGCCATCGCCCGGCGACGCGGCGGACCTCGCCACCTTCGCCTCGCGCTTCGCGCAGCGCGTCGTCGACAACGCGGTCGCCGCGCGCGTCCGCTGACGACGCGCGCCGCGCGTTCCCCTTGTAATACCCCTGTTTCTATCTGCCGCGGTGGCATGAAGGACGCTTCCCGCTCGGCGCCTTGGGTCTTTCGTCTCGTCGGGGTCCCCGCACGCGTAAACGGGCGCCGGCGGCTCGCGAACTTTTCTCCGGGGTTCGCTCTCCTGTGGCCTGGGATGCGAGCGGGACTATGGCTCGCACGTGTGGGAGCTCGTGGGGCCAGCTTCGCATTTGCGCGTGCGTGCGGGCTGTTTAAAGTTTTTTAGTATTTGAACGACCTCGCTTGTGGACGCTTAAACGCTGCCGCTACCGCACAGTTTGAATTGTGACGTTTGTGAGACGTTCTCTGACTCCAGGAGCCAACGCAGTCGAAAATTCATCCGGCGAGCCGTCGTTCCGGCCGCATAAAGAGCAGCCATCAAAAGGCAGCCAAAAGGCAGCAGACATGTTCGCCTTCGACATCGCCGGCCTCACGCTTGAGGTGGCGCCGCCGGACACGGGCCGCGTGCGTTTAGTCGCGGTGACGTCCGGGCTCTTGGAGGCGCGGCCGCACGAGATCGGCGCCGACTTCCCCGACCGCGTGAGTAGGAGCGCCTGGTTGCGGGCGTGTCGAGGCGGCGGCGGCGGCAACGGCGACGCCACCTCGTATTTAAACGACGTCTTCGACGCCTTAGTGGATCCGAGCGACGCCTTGGGCGACGGCGGCGAGCTCAGGGTCGCTGCAGCACTCTTAAGTGGCGCAAGAAAATCTGAGAAGCTCGCTTCCGCTTTCGAAGTACTAGGACCGGAATCCCTAGACCTCAACGGGGTAGCTCGTCTACTAAGAGCGGCGTTGGCGTCCATCGCCTTTGCGGCGTCCGACGAACCGCTAAGCGACATCAGCGACGCCGTGAACAGCGAAGCGGCGCAACTAGCGGAGGACGTGTGCCAGCACGCCGCGGGCCCGGACGAGGTCTCGTTCGACGAGTTCGGGAACTGGTACAACGGCCGGGGTTTCGAGCTGGCGCCGTGGCTCGAACTGCTGGACCTCACGAAGTGGCCCGTGGACGGGCGGGGCGAGCTGCAGGCAGAGAGCGAGGAGGAGGAGGAGGAGGAGGAGGAGGAGGCAACGCGGGCCGTGGTGGCCTTCGAAGTGGCCACCGACGACGGCTCCGCGCAGGACGACGACGGCCAGGTGTTAGTGTTACGGGCGGCTTTTAGTCTCCAGGCCGTGGGGCGGCTGCGGGATCTGGTGATGGGGTCGGGGCTGGGCGACTGCGACGCTTCTGTCTTATGCGGGTACGTGTCGCGCGCGGCGACCGCGGCGGGGCGGTTGGATCGAAGGGCTTTTTCCAGTGTCATTGCGGAGATCGCGCCGGACGATGAATCTGCGGAGCGCCACGCGCCCCTCTTGCATTATTTGTACGGGGCGTTCGTGCGGGACGAGCAATTGGGCGCGGATGCGGCCGAAGTAGCCGCCGGCCTGTCCTTACTATGTGCCGGGTCCAAATCGTCCAAGCTGGCCGTGGCCTGGGAGCTCTTCGCCGACGGCGACAAGTGGGACGGGGCCTTATCTAGGAGAGGCCTCTGGCGCTACGTGCGGTCCTTCCTCGCGACGCTGCTGGCCGTGGCCTCGCTGCCGGACGGCGCGGCCGGCGACGCCGCCGTCGCCGAGTGCCGCGTGGACGTCGCCGACGACGCCGACGACGCGGCGGTGGCGCTCGCGGCGGCCGTCTTCGCGGACGCGGGCGGCGACGACCTCGTGGCCTTCGACGACTTCGCGGACTGGTACACCGAGGGCGGCTACAAGGTCGCCTCCTGGCTCGAGCTCCTGGACCTGTCCAAGTGGGTCCTCTAGACACGCGCCCCCCCTGCGAGCACTAAGGGAGTTTTTTCGTCAGCTAGCACTACAGAGAAGACCGTTCCAGTGACATACTCGGAAGAAACTACGAATCAGGAACTCTTTACCACGAGGCTCTTCACAAGGCTCTCCCACGTCCCGTGCCAGGACTCCTCCTCGGCCACCAGGGCGTCGTAGTGCGCCAGCATGTCGGCGTTGCTCGACTCGTAGTACGCGTAGTATTCCGCGAACGCCGCGTCGCGCGCCTTCACGAACACGCGGTGCGCCGTCGTGACAAGCGCATCGCACGGCTCGCCCGCGCGCGCGACGACATAGGCCCACGGCCCCTCCAACTCCGCTTCCTCGGGCGCCTCGGTCGGCTCGGCGTCCGCGGGCGGCGCCTCGCCGGCGTCGTCGGCCGGCTCTTCGGACACCGCCTCGTCGCTCTCGACGCGCGCCATGGCTGTAGCGTCGACGCCCGGCCAGCTCCGTGCCTGGAAGCGCCTGCCGCGTCCCTCGCCGAAGCTAAGCCCCGTCTCTTGCAATATCTCGCCCTCGGTGTCGGGACTCGCCAGGCGCCGCATCTTCCGCAGCCGCTTCAGGGATTTGCGCTTCACGTAGATGTTCTCGTCGCCGGGGAGCCAGCCGAGGTCGTCCGCGTAGGTCAGGCCGTCCAGCGTGGCGCAGGCCTCGGTCGTGCTCTTCGCGAGGCGACTCACGAAGCGCCGCGCGACCACGGCGGCGTCCTTGACGACCGTTTCCCGCGCGTCGGCGACCGCGGCCTTGACCTCTTCCCGGCGCACGGACTCCGCTTCGCACAGTTGCGTCAGGTCGGCGCGCGCGTCGGGCCGCCCCAATTGGGGCCGCAGCGCGCTGCGGTGCGCGTCCCGCTTCCGCGTCCAGGCCCGCATGGCCTCGCCGAACTTCTTGGCCGTCGCCGCCCGCGCCGCGTTCGCCTCGGCCTTGCTCCGGTGCACCAGATCGGCGATGACCGCCGCCGGCGCGCCGAGCACTTCCGGGTCCGGCGGCACGGGCGCCTTGGCGACGAGCGCCTCGAGGCAGTGGACCTGCGCTCGCAGCTTCCGCGCGGCCTTCTCCCTGTACCCATCGTCACCCAAGACCTTCCGCCGGCTCTCGGCGAGCCACTTCCGCAGCGACTCCGGCACGCCGTCCTCCCCGAGGCGGTCTTCCTTGCCCTCGCTCGTGTAGAGTTCTTTCGTCTCGAGCTTGCACGACTCCTCCACGGCGTCGACCAACTCGGCGAGCGTGCCCTCGCGCGGCGCGCCCATGGCAACGAGCGCCGCGGTCACGTCGTCGAGCTCGAGCGCGTCGTCCGCGTCGACCTCTACTACTTCATCCTCGGTGGGCTCCTCGGCGGATTCCGGCAAGGACGTCTGCGCCAGGGGGTCCGCGTCCTGGAGCGGGACCTTGTCCGGCTGCGGCAGAAAATTCAAGTATGACGCGCGCCACCGCGTCAACGTGCGAATGGCCCGCAGCAGCGCCAGGAGCACGCGCGATCTAGGCGCCGTGGCAGCCTCTTCGCCCACTTCGTCGGACGCGTGCCGGACCTCGTCGCAGGTCGCCTCCAGCGCGCCCAACAACGCGTCGACGCGGGCCGCCTCCCGCTCGTCGCGCGTCTGCTCCGTCCGCAGCTGCTCCTGGGCGTTGCGCCGCGGCGCCCCGTACGTCATGCCCAGGCCGTACATCAACGACAGGTCCTCGAGGCACTGGGCAGCGACCTCGTGGAAGGACCGCAGCCCCGTCGCGGCTCGCGCTTGCGTCTCCCGCAACTCGTCAACCTTCTCCAGGCGTTGTGTCACCGAAACCCGGACCCGCTCCCCGAGAGACTCCAATTTCTCCCTCAACCACTCCTTCTCGGTCCCGCTGAAGTCGCCGCCGTCCTCGAAGAGGCGCGTCGCTTTTAATAAGACCTCGTTCAGCTGAAATAGTTTGTGGGGCTCGTGCATCGTGTACTTCTCCAGGGCCTCTACTTCTTGTAAACAATCAACGTGGAACAACGCGGCGAGCTTCTTGCACTTGGACTCGACGCCTTGCAGCGTCGCGAGCGACTGCTGCGCCGGTAAGAGTTCCTGGAGCCTGCCCAGGTCCACGCAGAACGCCTCGACCTTCTCAAAACTTATTTGAATCGCTCTTCCAAAGTCCCCCTGGTGGCGCCGGTCGCGCTGCAGGACCACCCTTAAATGCCGCTCCTTGCGCTGGCGGTGCGCGATGAGCTCGCCCTCCCGCGGCTGTCGGAACGACACCTCGGAGCGGCCCTTGCGGGGCCAGTGCGTTCTCAACCGTTCTTCGAGCTCGTCCGTGTAGGCGGTGGTCCGGTCCTCCGTTAACGCGGCGAGGGTGTCTCGTCGTTTCGCCGCCCGGGCCTCCATGTCGCTCATAACGGACGCCCGCAACGTGTCCAATAGTTCCACGAGCCGCGTCTCGGGGAGGGCGATGGCCTCCACGCAGGCCTCCTCGTTCCCATCCACGGGCGTGTCCGAGACGTCTCCCTTAGACCGCCGTTCAATGCTCGCCGCGCGGTGCGCCTCGACGTCCAGCACCAACGCCTCGTACTCAGCTTGGTCGGCCTCCGACAGGCCCTTCACACCCGACAGGAAGGCGTCGTCCCTCGCATCCAAGTACGCGTCGCGGGCCCGGCCCCGCAGCTCGGCGGCCTCGTCGGGGGCCAGCTCCGCGAAGTCCTCGCTGTACCAGTTCACGGGCTCGGCCTCCTCCTCTTTTGCGGGCGCCGGCGCATTGGCCTCCTCGGTCGCGTCGCCCTCGATGGTCACCTGCTTTGGTGGTTCTGCCTCCGGCGCCCCGTAGGTCAACACTGCCTCCACTAATCCATCAAGCGGCAATAAAACGCTGCGGGCCGCGCCGACGTTGATGGCGTAGGTCTCGCCGCCCTCGTCCGTACCTTGGACATGTAAACCGAATAACTCACAAGCTATTGCTTCGAAGCGCGCGGCCTCCGCCTCCTGGTTGACGGGGTGCTCCCGCGCCTTTTTCGTGCTGTCGCCGTGGAAGGCGCGGTACTGGGCCTCGACCACAGTCAGGTTCTCGAGCACGTGACTAAAAGCGGTTTCCAACGCCTCGTCGTCGGCCGCGCGGCGCAGGTTGTGGCACTCCTGTCTCAAGGTTTCCTCCGTGGCCTCATTTCGCAGGCGCTGATCCTCCTTGATGTCGAAGAGGTCCTCCTCCATGGCCTCGTCCATGTGCGTCTCCTTCTCGTGATTTGCTTCGACGGCCTCGGCGACCCTGCCATAAAAATCGCACACTTTACAGGCGACGTCACACAATTTAGTGGATTGCTTCCCCAAATAAGTACAGACCTCCTTGGCCAAACTGAGGTGCTCCTCGTGTCTCATCGCAATCACCGCCTCGCAGTCTTGCGTCACGACGGCGTCGACCGCCGCGTTACATAACTGCTTCATGTCTAACGCCTTCGCCACGTCTTCTAGCAGCTCAATGACCGTGTCGCCGTCATCGTCCAGCTCGCAGACGCTCACGAGCATGGCGACAGTTTTCTGTACGTTTCTCACAGCGCCCATGTTGATGGCCGGGCCCTCGTAGCCCGTGTAGGCCGTGGCCGTGCCCCTTTTTGAACTTTGGGAGCCCCGGCGCGACTGGGAGTTGCGCTGGGTGCCCTTCGGCTCGCCGCTCTGGTCCGCATTGTCTTCAATTAGATGTTGCAGGGCTTCCTTTGCTTTGGCGAGTTCACTTAGAAGTAAGTCATCGAGCCCCTCCACCTGCAATAGGTGGTCGACTTGACTTTCTAATAACGGTAGCAGAGGAGGCACCTCCGGTCTTCCGGCCTTCCTTAGACCCTCAAGTGTATTCAACAGCCCCTCTCTTATGGACTGCTTCCCCTGCGTCTCGAGCACGTTATCCAGTTCGCGCCCACACCGTAACACGCTCAAGCGCCGTTTGGCCTCGTCCAGCACTCTCGCGTACACGATGTCGTCTTCCCGCAGTTCGGCGACGAGTTGCCTCAACTCCGGCTTCAAGCCTCCGGCGGACCGGAAGAAGTCCTCCCTTTGTGGATCTAAAGCCACATCTTCGAGGGACTGAGCGTACGTCGCGAGGTCGGGCTCCTCGCTCAACGCGCCGTATGTATGCAGCTCCCGCCTCAAATCCTCGCGCGTGGCCAGGGCGGCGTCGTGCGACTCTTCGACTAATTGATTTAACGCCTGTTCGTGGGCCGCCGTCGCCGTCGCTTCGGACGCGCGGATGGCCTCGAACCGCGTTTTGGCTTCAGAAGCCTTCTCGGACGCCAAGTCCGGGCAGGTCATGGCCTCGACCTCTTTGAGGAGGAACTGCCTCGCTTCGTCCGACGCGAGCTGCTCCGCCTTGATGAGATCGAAGCGTCGTTTCCGGGACGGCGGGTTCACGAACGCCTGGGATTCTAATGTTTCCCTAAATTCGCGCACCGCCCGGTCGTGCCTTAGTAGACGCCAGGCCTCCCTTCTTGATCTCCAGCTCTCGATGGCTTGTAGTCCAATACCGACGTCCTGCTTTTCTAGGAGCGCCAACAACTCGGCGTGCGACTTGCGGTTGGCTATGATGACCGCGTTGAGTTCAAACGCATCACTCTCAACAACGCGCTCGATCTCGCCCGGCGACTTGAAGGCGATCTTTAGCAAGGTGTCCACCAAGTGCCGGAGCTCGCCGCCGGCGCTTGCCGCGCGGCCCTGCTCCAGGCCCTCCAGGGTCTCGCCGAAGCGCCGGATGGCCGCGTGTCTATTTTTGAGCGTCGCTTCTAGAGCCTGCCAGCAACGTGTGAGGTACTCCGCACCCTTTGTGACTAATAGGTCATCCTGGTCGAGTTCGGCGAAAATCGTCGCGGTGGCACCGTCGACCGTTTCTAGCGCTTCGGTGATACTTGTCGACGCGTGGAGCAAATCGACTTCCACTTGGTCGCTGATGCCGCTGAGCGTCGTCGCAAAACTTTTGATCGCGCCGTCGTGCGCTTCCCGCTTCGCTAACAACCGCGCCGCGAGCTTGGGGAACTCGGTCCGCACGGGGTCGTCCTTGCCCCGCTGGAAGCTGAGGGCGCCCACCTCGGCCAGCTCCCGGAGCTGGGTGGGGACGTCGGCGGTCATCACGAGCTCGTTTTTGGTGCTGGGGCTGCCCACCAGCGTTTCGCTATGCGTTTGCCGCGCCACCACGTGTTCGCGGTCTTTTTAAGGTACTACCGGCACGCTGCGGTCACCGCGTGCGCCCGTCAGCGTCGCACGGCAGCCTATTTACAGCCGCCCAGCGCTACTCGGTTACTTTTTAGCGGCTCGCTCCCAGGCGCCAGTAGAGGGCGCGCGACAGCAGGAGTTTCACGTCGGTCGGCTCTACCCATAGGCTCCACCCCCTACTCCATGGCCACCGGTGGCGCTTGATGGCGGGTCTAGATGTAGGGCGCGGTCGGGACTGAACGGGCCCGGATCTACTACCCAGATCTCTATCCCGGACCTCTAGAGGGGCGGTCGATCGCGGCGCCTCGTAAAACAACAAAACGTTAGGAGAAGTCCGACTGGCTCCGCACGCGCGCCAAAGGCGGCTCCGCGACGTCGTCGCGCGCGAGTGGCAGGCACAACCTAAACGCGTCGGCGCCGTTCAGGTAGTACTTGAAGAGGCGCTCGTCGCGCGCGAAGCCCAGCTTCTCATATAATGAAAGCGCGATCAAGTTCGTGGTCTCCGTTTCCAGGATGACCTCCTGGCAGCCCATGCCCCGCATGCGCTCGATCGAACGACACACAAGCGCGGTGCCGATACCTGTTCTCCGGTACTCGTTGTTCACGGCCAGCATGGCAATGTAGCCCCGGTAGCACGTCTCGCCCGCGACGAGCGTCGAGTTCTCCACCTCGGCCTTGGAGACGACGCACGCCACCGTCTCGCCATTAATTCGCGCCAACAGACATAAACTGGGCCAGTTCTTCACGAAGTACCGGTACGTGAAGATGGAGTAGGGCTCGCTGAGGTCGTTGTCGACCATCTTCATCACCTCCGGGAGGTGGACTTCCCCCTCGTACTCGCACCACTCCACGCCCTCATGTCTACTTGCGCAGAGCTCCCTACTCAATTCTTTGGAGCGCTCGGCCTCGCGCCGTCGTCTTTGATCGTCGAGAGATGTTTGCGCGAGCTGGCGCGCCGCCTCGTCCGCGGCGGCGTCCATCGGTTGCGCGTCGTTGATGGCGGGCTGCTTTTTTGGTTTGCTCTTTTTCTTCTGCTTGGTCATGCTCGCTTATGAAAAAGCCCGGGCGCGTCGGCGACGGCTCGAGCTCTTTTGCGCCGCGGCGGCGAGGAGGCTGCTGCGGTGCCTGTAGCGTGCGCGTAGCCGCGGTTTCTTTTCTCGTCGCGTCCGAAGGCTCCTTGTCGACCACTGGGGCTTCCTACGCGACAAACGCCAGCGCAACTCGGAAAAAACGGATTGCCCGTTTCATAACTTACGGGTTTTACGCAGGCTGCACCAAATGTGCGTGGCTGCCGCACGGATGCATGGCAGCAGTGGACTCGCATCAATTTGACTCGCGTGACTTCGCAGCACTGCGACGCGAGCGTTCGGCCGCCAGGAATTGGCCTAGACTTGGAGCAGAGCTCTGACTGGATTTACACGCTGAGCCTCTGTGTCTGCAGACACCCCTGAACCAGCGAAATGGACTCGACATGACTACGACACTGGTTGCACGACCCGCACCTGAGCCGCAACCTCTAGTCTTGCCCGACCCACCGGCGCCGCCGGAGCCCGCGTCTGCGCCATCGGTCCCACCGGCGTCATCGGACCCACCACCGCCGCCGGAGCCCGTCGCGCCGTCGGAGCCGAAACCGCTCTCGCGCGCGGCACAACGGAGACTGCAACGAACCGTCGCACCAGTACGCGTCTCGGCACGCGTCGCGGGCCTCGAGGTCTCGGCGCACGTGCTGCCCTCGACGATCGGTCTCTTCGTGCCCCACGCGTTTCCCGGGGCCAAGGGCCGCGAGCGGCGCCTGCGAGTGGTATGTACGATCCAACCGGCCCGCTTCGACATCATGCTGATCAATGAAGCGACCGAGGCGGAGCGCTGCCGCCTCTTCAGAGAATATGCGTCTTACGCCGACGCCTTCGCCGCGGCACTACCGCCGGGGCGCTTCTGTGAATATGGAGATCTGGACGGCGTCGCGTGTCGCGCGCCACAAGGACCCTCTTCATTTAATGAGGTCGAGGTTGTGGCCGCGGTGATCGGGTACCACCGCATACAGATCGGCGGCGTCTCCATCGTAGACCACCCGACACTTAGTACGAGTATCTACCTCGGGTCGATCGTGACGGATGTGGCCGACGATGAAATATGTAGCGTGTTAAGTGTGTTAGGATAGTGAATACTTCCGTCTGAGTGGAGCGCCTCACTCAGATTGAGCACGATCCCATTGTACGGGTTCTTTAAAACCCGCGTAGACCGGCGGCTTTCTGAAGAGTACACTGGGCTAATAATAATAAGAGCTTTACGAATAGCTTGAGCACACCTGGGTGCCCGAAACGCTAGCTCGACAATTCGTCAAAACCCGCGTCGAGAGCCTGGAATCGTTTCGCACAAGACTCGATTGCATCCGCTGCTGTACGCTGTTTCGCCGTTTAAAGTCGATCGTAGTCGTACATATTTGCTTTTACAACAACAGCAGACTCGAAACTCTGCGTTGCATACCTATTTGCACACCTCGAAAACTGCGAGCACTGAGCCACTTTGACATGCAGCCATAAACGTGCTGTTGGCGCACGCGCGTCGGCGCACTATGCCGTCCATGTGCCCCTGGTCGCAGACGCCGCTCGACGAAACGTCCAGCCCGCCGCTGCCGACCTGCGACCTGCTCGTGATCATCGCAAAGGTCGTGAACCAGCTCCTCCAAGGCGCAGCGGCAGCGGCAAAGGACGACGTCACCAAGTTCTGCGCGCTGACGCCGCCGCAGATCAGCGTGCCCAACTACCTGCAGCGCATCGGCCAGTACGCCGACTGCTCGCCCGGGTGCTTCGTGCTCAGCATGGTCTACATCGACCGCCTGGGCATGCGGCTGTCCCCTTTAAATGTGCATCGACTCCTCATCACGGCGGTCTGCGTGGCGAGCAAGTTCCTGGACGACTCCTTCTACCCGAACTCCTTCTACGCGCAGCTCGGCGGCATCCCATTAGACGAGCTGAACCGGCTCGAGGTGGAGTTCGTCTTCGGGCTGAACTTCAGCCTGAACGTGACGCCGGGCGAGTACGACCGGTACTACGCCGGCCTGCGCCTCCGGGCGGACCCGTCGCTCGCCGAGGTAGTTTGTTAAATGTCTTAGGATCTACATGTCCTCGTCGTCGTCGTCCGCGATGACGCGCCGCTTCCGCGCCGCGACCGGCTCGGCGGCGGCCGCCGCGGCCGGCGCCTCGGCCATGGCCGCGTCGCCGTCCGAGTCCGAGTCGCCGAAGATGCCCGCGCGCGTCGCGGCCTTGGGCTCCTCGTCGTCGATGGGGTCGTCGTCCCCGGACTCGTTGCCCCGGCCGGAGGCCTTCATGCGCGAGTCGAAGGCGCCGCCGTCGTCCTCCTCCTCGTCCGAGTCCCCAAAAATATCGGAGTTCGTGGCCGACGCCGGCTGGCGCGACCCCTTCTTGATCGCGCCCACGTCGCCCACGTCGTCGTACATCCCGGGCTCGTCGTCCTCCATAAATGCTCGGTTCATGTCCGCCGCCGCCCTACTTCCACCGTAGCCCGCGGTATAGTTGCCGCGCGCCTCGCGCTGCTTCCGCCGCGCTTCCCGCCGGATCTCCTCGTCCTTTTGCTTCTCGCGCGCGCGCTTGTCCTGCTCGGGATCGGTCGTCGCGAAAAACTCCTTGACACCCTTGGCCTTGACGACGGCCTTCTTCGTCCGCAGCGAAAAGGCCTTGTGCGCCTCGGACGTCAACGACGGCGGCCGCAGCCGCATCTCCGTCTCGAGGGCCTTTTGGGCGATGAGGCACATGGCGCCCTGCCGGGGCTGGGCTTGTAAACAAAGCCGCTCCGACTTCAGGGGCCGCTCGACCACGTCGTAGCGCTCGTTGCCTACAATAAGTTGCAGACTTCCGTCGGACCAGCGCACCAAGCGACCGTTCGAGGTCCATTTGGGCTTGCCCGCGTCGTCCAATAAGGCCTCGCCCGTCAAAATGTCCTTCTCCAGGCGCCACCGTAGCACCGCCTGGCCCTCGTCGTAATCCTTTTGGGGCTTGTCCGGGTCCCACGGTTCGCTCTCGAAGGCCACGAACTTCGGGACTCTTAGTACCACAGCTTTGGCCGTGGCTGAGGGCACGGACGTGGCCGGTAGGACCAGCTTCTCGACCATGTCGCCCTTGACGATCACGCGCTTCTTCGGGTGGAGCGGTCTCTGGGGTTGCTCCGGGGCGGCCGCCTCCTCGTTGTCGTCGTCGTCCCCGAACAGGTCCTCCATCAAATGCTTCGACGCCGGCTTCGCCGGCTCCTCGTCCGAGTCGGCGCCGAAGAGGTCGGCCATCTTGTGCTCCGCGGCGTCGTCTTTGGCCGGCTCGGCGTCGCTGTCCTCCCCGAAAAGGTCGCCCATGCTCGCCGGCGGCGGCGGCGCGGGCGGTTGGACATCGTCGTCCTCGTCGTCCTCGTCGTCGGCGATGATGCGCCGGCGCGCCTTGGGCGGCTCCGGCACGCTCGCGGCGGGCGCGACGACCTCCTCCTCGTCGTCGCCCGAGCTCTCGCCGAAGAGGTCGCCCATGGTGGTGGCTTCGGCCATGATGTTTTAGGGTATGGGCTCCCGGGGGTGCGGCACGGCAGGGCAGAGGCTGGTGCTCTTGCTGAGGGGGGCGGCGCGGCGCCCGGCTTCTTGCACTGTCTTATAGGATAAAGAACAGCTTTAACGCGAGGCCGCAATCGTCGCTCTGAGCAGCTGTCTCGTCGTGGACGGAGCCGCGGCAGCGATTTGAGCCCTGGACGGGTTTTATACCGCGCGCCTTAGCTCGCTGCAGCCTGAGCTCCACCCGCGGCAAGCTGTATAGGTTTCTTTTTGGGTGCTTTCGTAACTCGGACCTAAAGCCTTGCCGCAGTGCAACGGACGGCGCGTACACCGCCGTACCGCGGCCCCTGGAGGCATAACTCCTGCAGGCCTCACCTTTAGGCTGCGCGCCGTCGCCGCGACCTAGGAACGCCGCGACCTACGCCAAGCGATGTCGTCCGAAAAACCGGAGGCGAGCCGCCTCGTGCACGCGTGGGCAAGTGGCGTCTGCCGAGGCGCGGCGCCGCAGCTGGCGGCCGCGGCGCCGCCGACCCGCCTCGAGCCCGCCTGCGCCGAGGCCGTGGCCGTGGCCGTGGAAAGGCGTTTGCGCACGGTGCTCGACGCCGCCGCGCAGCGGTGCCGCCGGCGGCGGGGCCAGCGGCTCTCCGGCGACGATTTAAATGATGCCCTCGAAGCCTTAGGCGACGAGCGCGTGCTCGGGCACCCGAGACGCTCGCTGGTGGCCACACTCAATGGCTCCGCTGCGTTGGAACCGAAGGAGCTGGACCTGGACGCGGTCGAGGCGGAGGCGCGACAAAGAGCATTGGTAGCGGCGCCGCCCGAGGCGGCCTTAGCACTGTCCTGGCTCAGCGTCGACGGCCGGGACGCGCGCGAAGATGTTAAAACAAATGATTTAAAGACGCCACCGTTACGCAGGGAGCAAGAATTATATTTAAAAGCTGTGAACGACGCGTTACGAGGCGAGTGCGACGAGGCTCGACGGCGGGAGGTTTTTAGGAGTCTGCGGCGGGATGCTGGGTTGCGACCATTAGCACCGCATCTAGCCGCTCTCGCGTCGCGCGAGGCCAAGGCGGCTCATAGATCTACGAGGCCCTGCGGCCAACTGAGAAACGTGGCCACCTTTATCCGGAGCCTGGCCATGAACCCCGGCGCGGGCATTGAGTTCCACCTGCACCAGCTCGTGCCGGCGGCCCTAACTTTAGTGGTAGCGAAGGTCCTGGGCGGCGGCGAGGACCCGGACCACTGGCTGTGTAGAGTGGAGGCGGCGAGGTGCGTGGCCGCGATCTGCGAGGAGTTCGGGGATCGGTTTGCGGACCTGCGGCCGCGCGTGGTCCAGACGCTGTGTGAAGCGTTGGACGGGGACAAGCCCTTCGCCACGAAATACGGCGCGCTGGAGTGTTTAGTCGCGCTGGGGCCCGCGGCCCTGAACCGGTACGCCGAGCCGCGCCTGGCGTCGTTGGCCACGACCTTCGCCGCCCTCCCGGAGAGCGACGCCAAGCGGCGGTGCTTGGACGCCGTCGTGCGGTCGCGGCGGGGCCTGCGGGGCGCCGCGCCGGGGTCGTGCTTCGACGAGCAAGTGTCGGGCGCCTTTGTAAGTGGCTGGCCCAAGGACGCGCCCCCGGACGCGGACCAGCTCTGGCGCGCGGTGACGGTCGCAGCGGTCGGGGAACCGCCGCGGCGGTTCCGCGAGGCCGCGGCCGAGCACAAGGGCAAGCGCAAGCGCGGCAACGACGGCGAGACAAAAGCGGGGCGCGTCACGCGGCCGGCGGCGCCGGACGATCCGGTGCTGGAGGCCCTGGGCGAGCGCGCGGTGGCCCTGGCGGACTCGGGGGGCGGGGTGTTCATCTGATGGTCTGGCACGGTAATAATTCTAAAAATACTTCCTCTTGCAGAGGCGTCCCCGGCGCCGTCGCGGGGAGACTCAGACGTATTGTGTCTTGCCAGCGTTTTTTGTTTCGTCTCGGAGTAATAATTGCCAAGCAAAACCCGAACCACGTGGTCTGTCTTCCAACAAAAAGATATCCCATCCCTTACTTACGCGAATGAAGCTAGTTGTAGAAGGGCTTCGCCCACGGCCCGCCCTCAACGGTCATGTGGATCATGCCGTCGTGGATCATCGGTAAATCACCGATGGCCTTGGCGTCCACGGCCACGAGGCCCTCGACGCAGGCGTACTCCTTGATGGCCGCGACGTCCTGGACGAGGACGTCCACGCCCTTGACGTACGTCGACTTGTCCTTCGAGTTGGAGAGGGTCAGGTGGACCTTGTTCGGCGTGAAATCCAGGTTTTTCGTACTCTTCAAGTGCGTGTAGCCCTCCAGCGTCTGGTCCTTGAGGAAGGGCGGTAATTTCGACATGGTGCCGCCGTACGCCTCCAACACAGCAGTGGGAGCGCACGTGTCCCACTTGGCGAAGCCGCCCGTGTCGCGGATGTAGGCGCCGCCCTTGCCCTCCAACAACATCATCGCTCTGTTCCCGGACGCCACCGAAGAGACCTTCTCGTAGCCGATCTCCTCGATCAAACCGTTGATGAAGGGACTCACTTTCGCGTCCGTCACGAGCATGCCCTTGGGGCACGGCACTTCGGCCATATCTAATTCGCCCATGACGCACTCCTCGGAGGCCGCTCCAGCAGCCCAGGTCACGGGCTCCGTTAAAGGTCTGTACATGATGCCGGCGGTCGGCTTGCCCCGGCTGTCGCAGTAGCCCAACAAGATCGTGACGTACTCGCCGCGGGCCGTGGCGAACTCTCTAGTGCCATCAATAGGATCGACGAAGGCCGTCATCTCCTTGAAGGCGTTGGAGTCGATTCTCGAAGCCAAGGCGTTGATCTTCGCTAGAGTGGCGTCAATAATAGCGTTGAACTCCTCGGGCACCTCCAAATCGTCCACGGTGTACGGCTTCTCCATGATGTTGATCACGGACTCGTCCTCTTCTCCGACAATTTGCCCGAACTTGTCGCCCGCGAAGAGGTAGTCGATGAACATGTGTTGCACAATGCCGTCCGCGATCGTGAAGAAGGTGGCGTCGGACTTGAGCTTGGAGACGCCGCCGTGGCGCTGGTCCGCGATCTTCTCGTAGAAGGCGAGGAGCATCGGGGTGACGGCGTCGCAGGCCTCCTTCGAAATCTGGCAGAGGTCCGTGAGCGGCGTCGTTCTCGCGGCCGTCGTGAGCGAGGTGGACATGGCGCTCGCGCTCAGAGTGGACAGTAAGCCCTCAATAATGGCGTCCTTTCTTACGATCTCGTTGCGCAGGAGCGTGTTGTCCTCCGTCAGCTCCTCGACGATCTTGGTGCTGCGCAGCTGCGTCACCCTTGTCATCATGGGGCGCATGGGGGCGATCAGGGCCGACGCACTCGTGGCGAGCGCCAGCAGGATGGCGGTGCAACGATGCATGATGTTAGATGCAACTCTTACTTACAGCCTTTTACGCAGCGGTGTTGCAAAACAACGCGCTTTATCGACAGTAGTGGTTGAAAGCACAGTAATGCCAACGTTCCGTGCAGTGCCGTGAGAGGTGAACTGGGCTCTGCGTAATATGAGTTATGATTGACGATCGAGGTTGGTCAGACAAAACCCGTCAAAAAATGGTGACAGCGCAGTCCCTCCAAAACGAGGGGTCGCGGCGCGTGGCGATAGCTCGCGTTTGAATTTCCAGACCGCCCAAGACGTCAGGGAGAGGCATCTCACGCAGCAGCACTGCAAACACTCTGGCTAGCGCACGCATTGCATTTGTGGCTTGACGCGCTCGGTTCTTGCATAATGATGCCGCAGATGCTGGCTCTGCTGCTGCCGCTCGCAAGCTCCTTCACGGCGCCGCAGCGCACACACCATGCTAAAACGCAGCTCAGCGCCTTCGTGACGCGCTTCGAAGAACTGAAAGTGGACACGGGCCGCGGCGTGTCCATGGTCGACCTCACGCAACGCGTGCAGGCGTGCGTCGACGCGTCCGACGTAAAAGAAGGCGTCGCCACGGTCCTCGCGAAGCACTCGACGGTGGGCGTCATGCTGAACGAGTGGGAGCCGCGCTTCGTGGACGACGCGCGGCACTTCCTGTTAGGGTTGGCGCCGCGCGAGGGCCACTACCTGCACAACGACCTCGACTTTAGGGGCGGCCCGCCCGACTGGCCGGGCGGCGACGAGGCCTGGCGCACGTTTCGCATGGGGGAGCCCGTGAACGCGCACTCGCACCTCATCCAGTTCGTCGTGGGCACGACGGAGGCCGTCCCCGTGACGGGCGGCAAGCTCGCCATCGGCACGTATCAGAATATCATTGTGGTCGACGCCGACGGGCCGGTGGGCACGCTCGGCTCGCCGAAGACGCGGTCCATCTGCGTCCAAATCCAGGGCTGCGACGGTAAGTAGCTCGAAACCTAGTAGCCTAGTATTGCGCCCCCGTCGACGTCGCTCAAACGTCGACGTCTCTCAAACTCTCAAACAGACGGGTAAGTGAGCGAAACGCCCGGGTCGGGTTTTGACTTGCGCCGGGTTTTTCAGCCCATTTTGCTCCTTGCAGCTTTTCAGTCAAGCGCACACCCGCACACGCACTTACACGTCAGCTCATAATTAGCACAGCTGGTACGAGGCTGCAGATCAGCGCTGTAGCACGAAACGTTTGCTGCGCCAGCCACTGCACCGCACCACAAAATGTCGGACGGCACCGTACCCGAGGCGCCGGCCGGCATGATCCGCGCCAAAGACCTGCACGCACTACTCAAGCAGCACGTCGACGACCAGGGCGGCAGCGGCGGCGCGATGCTCACGACGGGAAAGGGCGCGACGCTCAGCGCCGCGGGCTTCGACGACGTCGAGGCGCCGCGGTCAGTCGCCGCGATTTCGGCGCACATCTGGGCGCATTTAGCCTTGCTTCCCGCGCGCTCGGACTCGGGCGACCTGAGGACCCTCGTGTTCGGCGTCGAGGGCGGGCACCTGGCGCTGGGCGAGCTGTTCGAGGGGTCCCACTTCGTCGCGCTCTACGCCACAACGAAAGAGCCCGTCGCGGACGTGCTCGCACGCCTTAGCGCGCTCCAACAGAAGATCATCGAGCAGTTCGGCGACGCCTTGACCGAGGACGCCGAGAAGGCGGACGCGCCCGTCGACAGCTCGCCCAGCGCCCCGTCGCCCGAGGCGCCGCGATAAGAATGTTGATATATGAATCTACTCGTCGCGTCGGAGGCGTGCGTGAAACTTCAATGGACATTACTTACAACAACGGAGGGTTACACAACGCACAGGGGTTCGCCACGGAGCAGGATCCGCCGGGCTGGCAGCGCCACTTGCTCCACTCGTCCGGCATGGTCGTCGCGCGGAACGTGATGGAGATGCGGTGCCCGAGCTCCGAGTAGGCGATGTCCGCGGCGTCGATCGAGTGATCGAAGTAGTGGCGCGCGTCGTCCGTGAAGACGAGGAGGCTCCGGCGCGGGAGGTGGACGCGCACCGGGTCGAGGTCGCCGTAGCGGCCCTTCTTCGCCTTGCCCTTCCACGTGAAGGTCATGGTCGCGGGCGAGCCCAGGGTGTACAGGCAGACCGTCGGGCCACTGTAGGGATCGTCCGCATGCGGGCCAATTTGGCCACCCGGCTCGTAGAGCAGCGCATCGGACGCCTGTGGGACCAGGGCCTTGCCCTTTTCGCCTGGCACCCGGAGAGCAGAAACTTGGCGCGTAAGAGCTCGCAGCGGCCTGGCCGGAATCGGCGGCGGCGCCGTCGCGGGCGGCTCCGGGCCCGTGTTCGGCACCGGTCGATGCGTGTCCTCGAATTCCGTGCCCGCCCACGCCCGCGACGCCCGTCTATTTAACGCGCACGGGTAGCCGCCCTGGTTCCGCGCGCCGAAGTGGACGTGTGAGTGCACGCCCGGCCCGCTATCGATGTGGTTTCCGGCCCGCAAGAGCGGCTCGACGAAGAGGCGGAGGTTGGTCGCCTCGCTAGGGGTCAGCATGTCTTCCAATAAGAATAGGCCATCGACAACGAAGGTCCGCACGCGCACTCCGGCCGGGAGGCCCGATCCGCGAGATAGAATCCGCGCGCGGAACTCGCCCAAGGTGTATTGTTGCCGCGACATGGACTCCCGTTTCAAGAGGTCGAAGGCGTTCCGCTTCTTCGGTGGTGGCTGCTCGTTCGATGACGGGCGTTTCTTCGGCGCGGTACGCGGTGCCGGCGCCGGCGCCGGCGCTGGCGCAGCAGATTCTGTGGCTTTGCTGCCGCCGCACATTCCGCACGATAGATATGCGGCCTCGGCGCCCTCGTGGCGATATGTGCAGGCTGGACAAGCCCAGGGCTCGGCAGGGGTCTCCATCACTGTACAAAAGCAGCAAGCAGCCTCGCACAAGTCATTTGCACACTCATAACGACAAATAACTCCTCTCCACAGCTTAGCGCGTCCAGATGCCTCGATGCGAGGCCGCTGCGGCGCCGCGAGCGCCCGGCCAGGGTCAAATGAAAACCCGCACAATAGCAGATTGCCGCGCGCCACTGTCCACGCGGCCGCGAGCACGCAGTAGCCGCCGCGCACAACAACGCATCGATCGATGCTTAAAAAGCTGCAGCGATTCGCGCCTCGGAGACGCACGGCTGAACAGCTGAAAAGAGCAGTAGCTCGACGCCGCCATCGAGGCAAGGCAATGGCACAAGAACCGATCGCCTGGCACGCGCGCAGCGACGGGAACCACTGGCCCCTGGCGGAACGCCTGCGGGCGAGCCTCGACGATCCAGCGCTCTTCGAGGCGCGCGTCGAGCTCGTTGACGACCTCGGGGGCCTGCCGGGCCGCGCGGCGGGCGGCACGCCCGTGCAGCGCTTCAAGCTTCAGACCCTCGCCAAAATCGCGGCGGACGCGACGGCGCCCTTCGTCTGGTCCGACGTGGACGTGCAGCCCCTCGGGTCGCTGGAAAAGCTGCGCACCGTGATCGACGCCGCACTAGCCACGGACGCGGACTTGCTAGTGCAGCGCGAGTTCGCCGACTGCGGCTGCAACGTCGGCTTTTTACTCGTGCGGCCGTCGCCCCGGCTCGATGCGTTCCTTGAGACGTGGCTGGGCGACCTGGAGGCGACGAACGCGCTGGACCAGAAGCTGCTGAACCGGTACCTGTTGGATGGCGAGGCGTCGATCCGGGTCCGGCGGCTTCCGGCGGTGTTCTGGGCGTCGTCGGCGAGCCCGCCGCCGCTGACGGAGTTAGTGCTCCACCACGCGAACTTCGTCGTCGACACGGAGCGGCGCCCGTCGAGCGACCCGGCGCCCAAGCTCGCGCAGCTCGACCTCGTGGAGCGCTGCTTCCGCGAGGACGACGCGGGCGCGTGGGCGGCCCTCGCCGCGTCCATCGATGCGGACCCGTCGCTCGCCAAGTACCGCGAGCGCCACTTCCCCGCGGCGCAGGCGGGGGGCTGGGCGGCGCTCCCTTAAGGCCGCCTGACGGACGACGACGGACGACGGACGGCGTCGATGCTGGCGCCTAGAGACTTGCCTAGAGTTTGCGCCATCGACGCGACCCCATCTATCGTGGACGCGCGCGGGAACCGTGCTAATGTATATACTGTATACGGGGAAAATTAGAGAGCTCACAGTGGACCGGTACTATCCCGACTTGAAGAGCAGCACCGCGACCTGGCCCAGGTAGAAGTAGATGAAGTGCTTCGTCTCGTGCGTCACGTAGGAGCCGAAGTTGCGGCCCACGATGCAGTGCCAGGTCGGGTTGTACTTCTTGTCGAACTCCTTCTTGACGTACGCGGCAATGTCCTTCTCGATGTTGTACTTCTCGAGTGCTTGGGAGGCGCAGTCCACGGCGTCCTGCTGCATGTCCTCGCTCATGTCCGCATTCTTGATGACGGCCTTGCGCTCCATGGTTTAGGTGCTTTTTTGAACCGGTTCCGGGCCTGCGGCGGGCGCGCGCGGTCCAACACTCCTTCTTCGACGGCGCTTGTTTTGTTGTCTCACTCTACGACGTCGGCTGATGGTGCTGGGCGCGCGGTTCTGCGTCGCCGCGCAGCAGCAACGCTTCTACCGCAGTGGCAGCTCCTTTGGCGCTCGGCCGCTACTTGCGGGGCAAGCGCTTCGCGGCAGACGGTACAGCCTCTGGCGGCTTCGAAGATAGCTCGTTTACAACTCAGTAACGCACAGTACAAAATGGCGGTGGCAGGGGCTCGAAATCGACACGGGGCGAGGTCGTTTATCGGTTTTGGCTGGTGTTGACGAAAAACCCGTCTCGACAAGTTATGTCTCGGCACGGCTAACTAAGGGTATCCCAGGTATCCCTCTCGGAGCACAAACTTCTAGGCGCCGGAATCCGCGCGGCGAGAGTGTCTCAACAGGACTTTGGCGCATACGAATCGCAGGCTGCCCGGGCGGCGCGCGTAGACCTCGCTTGCCCGAGTCCTGCTGCTCCACCCAACATCATGAAAGCACTCCTCGCGTATGCAGCGGCAGCAGCACTCCTCTTGGACAACGCACAAGCCTTGCTGGTACTAAGACCACAGCAGCGGAGGACGCAGCTGAGAGCGACGAGTTCGGTCCTCGAGCGCGACGTCGCCCGCCTCGCCGAGCGCTCCGCGAGCTGGGCCGAGTCCAAGCCCCAGGAGCGCGCCGCCGTCGCCGAGGCGTGCCTGGAGTGCTTGCGGGCGGAGCCCTGGGACGCGGGCTGGCTCGGGGCGCAGACGGGCCTCGAGTCCACGAACCCGTCGCAGACGCGCTACGTCGGGGCGCAGACGGACCTCGAGTCCACGAACCCGTCGCAGACGCGCTACGTCTTCGGCGCCGTCGTCGGGGATTGGTTGGAGACGTTTATCGACGCGCAGTCCTCGTCGTCGCGGACGCGCGAGGCGTTTGAGAAGGGAGAACGCGTGCCGCTCGGCCTCGCGGTACCGGGCGCCACGGCCGAGATCCGGCGCGGCGCGGCGGAGGCGACACAGGCAAAGGCACCGCCCGGCACCGTGTCCGTGGTCTTAGGCGCGGGCAACCAGAGCTTTTTGGCCCTGATTGACGTGCTGCAGCGCGCGCTCATCGAGGGCGGATGCGTGGTGCTGAAGCACCACCCCCTGCGGCCGTTCTTGTTGGCCCCGTACGCGGCGATCCTGGGGCCGCTGATCGAGCTCGACGTCGTGGCGCAAGTTTTGGACGAGGGCGTCGAGGCGGCCGCGGCCCTGGTCGCCCACGATAGAGTTGGGCACGTGCACCTGACGGGCGGCGAGGCGACGCGCGACGCGGTAAGGCGGACGCTCGACGCCGCGGGCAAGGCGAGCGTAGAGGTCACGGCCGAACTGGGGTGCGTCACGCCCTGGATCGTCGCGGGCGGCGAGTGGACGGCGAAGGAGCTGAAGCTGGGCGCCCGGAACCTGGTCGCGGCCAAGAAGGCCAACGGGGGCTCGAACTGCCTGAGCCCCCAGATCGTGGTTGTTGCTAAGGATTGGGCACAGAAAAATGACTTCCTGGAGCGGGTCGAGGGGGAGTTGAAAAGGCAGCGCGACGAGGTCGCGTACTACCCCGGGGCGCGCGAGCGGCGGGATAATGCTCTCGAGGCGTGCGGCGAGAAGCCGCTCGGCGCTTCGGACGCTATCGGGTTTGCGCGGAACACCTGCGAGATGGCGCTCGAGACGGAAGTGTTCGGGCCGTTCCTGGCCGTGTGTGAAATTGAGGGCGGCCTGCTCGAACAGGCGGACTTCGCGAATGAGAAGTGTCGCGGCACGCTGAGCTGCGTCGTATTGACACCGGACTCCCTCAACACGATCATGCAGATGGCCGTCGTCGATCGTTTGCGTTATGGCTGTGTTGCCATAAATGTCTGGTCCGCCTTTGGCTACACGGCGCTGGCGCGGGGCGCGACCTGGGGCGCGCATGGTTCTGACGACGCCTCGGGTTCTGGTATCATTGGAAATCACTACGGCATACCGGACGTCGAAAAGAGCGTCGTGCGAGGCGGGCCCTTGCGGAAAACGGTGGACCTCTCTGCGACGCCGCCGGCCGTCGTCTTTGATGCGCTCTTCGAGGCATTAGTCCGCCGCAAAGGCACGGGCGCCGTGGCGTCGGTCGTCGCTCGACGAACGCTGGGGGCGCTGCGGGGGCTCGTGCCGGTCGGCCCGCGGGAAGGCGTATGGGGCGCCGCCGCCGTGATTTTTTGTAATTTGTTTTAATGGAGTGCTCTGGTTAGATAAACAAGCAATTACACAGACTATCAATGCGGGCTCAAAACGCGAAGAGCCCCGTGTCCAGCCCCACGGCGTTCGACAGCGCCGCGTCCAGCTGCAGCAGGCGCGACCGCGGGTCCGCGCAGACCACGATGCGCCCGCCCGCCGTCGCGACTAATAAGTGCCGGTCGTCGGGCCCGAACGCGAGCGCCAGAAGCGCGCCGTGCGTCGACAAATCGATCGCGTGCACCGCGCTCAGGTCGAAGGCGCGCCGGACGACGAGCCGGCCGTCCAGGGACCCGCACACGACCGCCGTGCCCGCCTTCGTGGTGGCTAGCGACGTTGTGGGCGAGGGCACGGTGACGGCGGCGCGGCGCCCGCCGTTCAGGGACCATAAAGATAATGTGGTGGCCGCGGCGACGACGACCGCGGCGTCCACGTCCAGGATGGCGAACTTCGTGCACGGCCCGACCTTCATCGTCCGCAAGCACCGGCCGGCCCGGCACGCGTGGATCACCAAATCGCCGTCGGCGTCCGCGCTGACGCAGACGTCGAGCACGGGCGAGTATGCTAATGCTGTGATCCTCGAAGCGTGCCCCGCCAATACGTGGGAGCACACTAAAACATCGTCCGAATCGTCCGCACCAATAATGCTGCGCGAGGGCGCCAGGGCCTCGTCGTCCTCGTCCTCGTCCGAGCCGGCGGCGCCCTGGAGGCCGCACGCCAATGCTTGATCGTCGCACACCCACACGGCCACGACGCCGTCCGCGCCGCCGGTCACCGCGACGTGGCCGCTCCCGCAGCACACGTTAGCGGACCCGCCCGCGTGCGGGCCCCGGGTCGCCGCCTTAAGGACACCCTTCCCGTCGTGCAGGCGCACGCGCCCGTCCGAATGGCCCACCGTCAGCACGCGCCGGTCGGCCAAAGCACAAACGGTGTTGCCGTCGCCATAAGTCCTCGCGCACACGTCCAGCCGCCCCGCGCCGTGCGGCCTCGCAGAAAAAGGCGCGCCCCGCCCGTCGGGCACCTCGGACCAGCGCCAGACCGTTACGTTACGGTCCGCGTGGAAGGCGCACACGACGGGTTGCGTCGCCTCGTCCTGGACTTGTGTCGCGCCCGCGTACAAAGCCACGCCCAGGACGGGCGCGCGGTCCCGTTCCACTTTCTTCTTCGGGGCGAAGAGCTGCTTGGCGAAGCGCGCGGCGTCCTTGACGAAGGTCGATTGTTTTGGCGGTTTTTCGCCGAGCGGCGCGTCGGGTCCAAACAAGCGCTGCGACTCCTTCACCTCATCTAAGACGTAGGCGCGGCACGACACGGCGGGGCACTCGCCATGCAGAGGCACGTCCGAGAAGAGGGGGGCGGCGCACTCCGCGGGGGCCTTCCGTTTCGGATGCGGCGCGGAGAAGAGTTTCGGAGGCGTCTGGCCGAAGTGCGCGATCTGGGCGTCCGTCGCCTCGCGCTCGCCCTGGTCCTCGATGAGATCGACGTCAACGGCCCCTTCGTAGGTCAGGTGGTAAAAGACGTTTGCTCTCTCGACAGCCTTGGGGCCCTGTTGCGCGTCGCCGAAGACGAGGTCGATCCACTGGTGCAACGAATCGGAGACGATCTCGCTTTCAAGCGCCGCGCGGTGGACCCGGATGAATTTTAAGGGATCTTGAGCGCACCACGCTGGTAGTAATACGTCATCCACCACGTCCCCGGATTGGCTCGTGCCCAGCGGTAGCGCATTCATGTTCGCCAGCATCTCGGGCGCGTAGTACAGCTCGGGGATGCTTTCTTTAACATCGGTCATGCTCTGCGTCGTCGAGCGCCAGGCCGCGCTCATGCCCAGAAATAAGCGATCTGGCACGTCCAAGCGCCCGCCCTGGAGCTCCACCGCTAACTTAGAATAGGGCAACGCTCGCACTAAGTAGTGAAGAACGACGCCCGCGCTCGAGTAGTGCGAACCGTACATGAACTTGGGGATCCAGCCGCTCGGGTCCTCGAACGTTTCATATCTTTCTAGGAACTGGGCCCTTCGCGCCTCCGTTTGGGCACCAATAGGTTTACTTAAATCGCGCAACCCATGCTTCAGATCGGGCTCCGTGTCGGTATCGAAGGCCAGGACCCAGGGGAAGACCGGCCACTGCGCGAGGTCCTGCCGCGTCCGGCCCGCCAGCTCATTTAAAGCCGAGAGATACGCAAAATTCGTTAACAAACGGCGCCGCCACAGGTCCGTCAAACGACTTAATCGAAGCGTCCGCTCGGCGTCCCTATACCCCAGCCCCCCGTTGTCGTCGCCCTCGACACGGCGCCCCGCGTGCCCGTTCGCAAAACCCCTATTCAATAAAGGCAGCTTGCGCCGCTTCAGCAGGGCTTTCAGGAGCTTGGCTAAAGCTCGATGGGCTTTACCGCGGGGCAGAGCCAGGAAGACGCTTGTCGAGTCGCACCGGAAGAACTCGAAGGCCACTCGCCTTAACAGGTACCGCCGGGGCGCGACGCGCTCTATCGCTGCGAAGCGCCAGATCCTTACTTCATCGATGGAAGTGAAGCGCAGCTCTTTCGCCGTCGCCGTCAGCGTGCCTATTAGGCTCATGTCGTCGCCGCGCACCCAGACGCAGTGCTCGTCCCTAAAAAGTTCGTCTTCCAATGTAACGACCCCGCCGTCCTCGACGAAGCGCCACGAGGTGCGCCGCGAGGGCTGGGACGGGACCCCCCGTTCGATGAGCACCGCGTCCTCGTCGCTTGACGAGCCCCCCGAGTCCTCCCTCCCGACCCGTTTGTGCGTGGGCTTCAGCGGCGGGGGCGGGAGCACTTCCTCCCGCGCCCCGCCCTGGTGCGCCCACGCGTGCACGTCCACGGGGTCGCGGTCCCGCACGAAGAACGCGCGCCGCCCGAACGCGTCCGCGTGCCGGGCGAGCGTCCAGCGGCCGCCCGGGATCAGGGGCGTCGTGCCGGCGTCCTCGACGCACCACGCGCCGGCTTCCCGGTTGCCGCGCGCCGCCGCGCGCCAGGCCCGCCCGAGCGTGACCGAGGCCCGTTTCGCCCGCTTCCGGTCGCGCCGCCGTAGCGCGCGGCCCGCGTCGGAGAGGCGCCGCGGTGGCGGTACGACGACGTCCACGGCTGGCTTGGACGACAGACCCGCCAATAATTTGAGCGACTCGTTGTACCGGCGGTCGCTCGCCGACGAAAAGGCCGCCGTTCTCCCATCACCATCCGCCCCGGCGACGTGGACCTCCAGGGCCTCCTGTAACCATGGTGCCGTCACCACATCATTGGCATCCGAGCCCACGACCTGGTCCCAGTCGTCGCCGAAGGAGGACGCGCGGACCCGCTGCGTCGCCGTCATGGCTTGGACCGCCGCCTGGGCGTGGCGCGGGAGGACGGGGCGCTGCCGGCTTGTCAACTGCGCGGCCGCGCTCGTCAAGAGCGCGTGCACGCTTACAAGCGCGGCGTCCCGCGCGGGCGCCTTCGGTTCTGTAATTAACCGGCGTAACGTGTCGTGCGCGTCCTTGAGAGCTAGTAAAGAGGCCCGGCCGCCGTCGTCGGCCGGCGCCGCGGACGGCCCGTGAGTTTGGCGCCGCTGCGCCACGCGCTCCGCGACCGCGACGTCGGCATTCGTACACGCCCGGCGCCACCGCTCCAAGTTCCGTTGTAAGCGGTCCGCGACTCTGGCGAGGTCTTTGGTCGCGAGTCGCAGAAGTAAGCGCCCGTCTAATGAACAGGCGGTATCCAACGCCGCGACGCGGTCCAACGCGCGGCCCGCCTTCACGTCGACGTCGTCCGTCGCGACGACCTCCTCGCCCGCCAACAAGGCGTCGAGGCACTCCGCCACCTGCAGTGAGGTGTATACGGACGTGGCGCCGTGGGCCGTGACGCCGAGCGGCGGCAGGGGTACATGATCGCCGGACCTTTCATAACGCTTCGGCTCGGTGTCCAAGCGCTCCGTCAGATCCTCTATGGACCGCCGCAGGGACGCGGCGTTTTTGGGCGGCGCCGGGGTGCCGGTGACGTCGATGAGCCCGCGCTGGGCGACAGAAGCCACGGACGGTGCCGCTCCTATAAATGAGTGCGCGCCGTGCTCGTGCGCCGCGTGCACGACGCGCGAGAGGAGCCGCGGGTCGTTCCGTTGCAAGGCGTAGGCGGCGACGGCCCGCATCGCCCTTGGCGAGCCGTGCAGGCACAAGGCGCACACGGCGCGATCCCGCGGCGTCGGGGGCCGCTTCGAGCAGAGCGAGAGGAGCGTGGCGCCCGCGGAGGGCGACGCGTCGCACGCGCCTGAGGCGTCTTCACCAAGCACGGCCGCGCAGGCCGCGTCGGCGGCCGCCGCGTCCGCGGCGTCCAGCGCGGCGCAGTACGCGAAGAAGGCGCCCCGTGCCTTCCCCTCGAAGCGCGCAAAGGCCACAGCGCACGCTCGTAGCACCGCGGAACCGGAGAGTTCCAGGAACGCGTCAAGTGTAAGGGGCCCCGGCGCGTGGGGGTGCCGCCGCCAGTAGGCTTCCACCGCGGCCGCGGCCCCGTCCGCGCCCTTTACCAGTACCGACAGCGCGAGGCACTCGACGGCCAACGCGTCCGAGGCCGAGCCGAAGCCCCGCTCTATGAACGCATCGATCGTCCCGCGCTCGGCGAGCCTTTGGAGTGCCTCCGGCTCGAACGCGGAGAAGCTGGAGAGAGCCGCACACGCGCAGGCGTCGTCCGCGAGGGCTAGACTAGCCCGCAGCACCGCGCGTTGGCCCTCCGCGCCGTCGAGGTCGAGCTCGCCGTCCACGCTGGTCCCCGAAGCAGGCAGCGCGGATAAAGCGGTGATGGCTCGCAGCGGCGCCGCGTCTGTCGTGGCCGCGGGTTTCCGCTCGCTTGGTAGCGGAGGCGTCAAGGACAGGTGCGGATGCCGGAAGGTGTAGGGCGTCGACGTGTGGGCACTCGCGAGCGCGTACGCGACGCGCTGGAGGTAGGCGTCCAGGCCGAGGCGGCGGACGACGTCCAACGCTTGCGGGGCCGCGCGGCACCACGCAACAATACCCGCGGGCACGCCGCTCGTCGCGCCCCACAGCGGCGCGTTGCACGCGACGCGGTCCACGAACCTCTCCAATAAAGCGTCGCCGCCCTCCGTCAGACCAGCGGCGCTTTCGAGGATCCCGTCGAGCACCGCTACTAAGTGGGGAGCGACGTCCTCATTCCTTGTGGGTCGCGCGTCCAGGCACCGCTCCAGAATCTCGACGCCGCCGCACCGCAGGAAGTCGTCGCCGCAACACCTGACGAGGCCGTCCACGACGCTCAGCCGAGCTCGTAAACTACCGGGCGGGTCCCTTTCTTCATTCATGACGGCGCGGTCGGCCAATTGCGCCAGCGCGGGGAACCACGAGGCGGCCCCGCCTAGGCGTCGCAGCGCGTCGCGCGGCCGCGCCTCGACGCGCACAGTGCATTCCTTGGGCGCGCACTTTAGTAGTGCGGTGGAGCCGCGGTCGCCGTCCAGCGCGCACACGAGCGCCCCGACGGGGTCGCCGCCCCGCCGCAGCGCCGCGGCCGCGGCCGATAGGGCGATGGCGCGCGACCGCGCGCGGACCTCGTGCGCGGCCCGGGATGTGCACTTCGCGACGGGCCCGCCCAGCGCGACGAGGGGCGCCCGCGCGTCCCCGGTGCCGCCCCCCACGTCGAAGACCACCCCCTCCGCGTCCTCGCTCGGGCGCCGCTGGGGCGACAGGAAGGCCTTGCGGGCCGGCGGCTCCCGCGTCAGGTCCAGCGCCGCCCGGCGCGCGAGCCCCGACGCCGCGTCCTGGGCCACGGTCGAGGCCCCGTCGCAACTCACGTCGCCGGTGAAGCGCCAGGCGAGGGCCGCGCTCGCGCTGCGGCCGGGGCTCCGCGATAATATAACGAGGCCGGCCACGGCCCCGGCGAACCCGTCCGAGGCCGCGTCGGCGTGCCTCAGTTCCGGCGATGAGAGCCTTGGCGCGCTCGCTAACGTGTCGCGGTCCTCGACCACCCCATCAATCAATAGTTCCGCGCCGCCGGCGAGCACGCCGAGGCGCCCGGACTTTTGTGAAGGCTTTCGTTCGAGCAAAGACAGCCGGCGCTTCGGCGTCTCGGGCGTGCTCCGGCGCCTGGCCTCCTTGGCGTCGTCCGCGATTCGTAGCGCGACGTGGCGCCACTCGTTCGCTCGGAGCAGACCGCCCTTGAGCGTTGTGGTGGATGTGGCGGAGCCGCCGTCGGATAAGGACGCCCGTAGACTCCCGTCGGCCAGCAGCGCGATAGACAGCCCGCCGCCGTAGGCGCCCTCTAACCTTAGTAACGCCGCCGCGCGGATCGCACGAGGCCGGCACCAGAGGCCCACGTACAACTCGTCGGCGAAGGGCCAGCGCGCCGAGCCGCCGCGCGCGTCCGTCAGCGTCACACATCCGCTCGCCGGGACCTCGAGCCACCGCCGCGGCGCCTCGAAGGCGCAGGCCGCGCCGTCGACACTAAACGAGACGCGGTCCGCCCGCGCGAGGTAGGTCCCCGCGGCCCGCAGCGCCTCGAGGCGCTGCGGCCCGCCCGTCTCCGCGGCGGCGGCGCGGAGCAGGTGTTGACGCAGCGTGTCGTCCGCCATTATGCTCTGCACCCTCCCAAGTGTGTGGGGCCGACGAAGTCTGCCGAAATTTGCAGCCGTGCTAGCTGTGAGTATAGCGCTTCTGATACTGAAAAGTGAGCGCACGAGAAGGCGAACTCGGTCGCAACCAGGCGTTCGCGTCTTATAAATCTGAGAGTTTTTGAAAAACCCGTGCATCTCAAATTGAGCCGCCTTGACGCCAGTCGACGCGCCCCACCCAGCCAGTCGGATAGATATAGTTTAACGAGGGATGCCCCTAGAGCAAGACCAACCCCACGTCCTCGTGGCTCACCTCCGCGCACTTCCAGTTGTACAAGTAGTATTGGAGGTGGCCGTCGCCGATCCCAAACTTCAGGTCCTTGAGGAAGAGGTCGTTCTCCATGACGTTCAGCGCGTTGAACACGTCCAGCTGCACGTTGCGCGCGCAGATGAGGGCGTCCCGCATCAAATCGGTGAGGGGCACGGACGTGGCCACGTTGTAGAAGGAGTAGGCCGCCTTGAGGGTGTTGTGCTTGTCGTTCCCGATGACGGTGGACGGGAGGTGGTAGAAGGAGCACAGGTCCGTAATGGCACCGGACGTGGGATCCTCGACCACGAAGGCGTCCACGACCCCTGCGCGCGGCAGGATCCAGTGGGCCACCTCGTGTTCGTCGAGCTGCGGTCGCAGCTGGAACTGCGACAGGTACGTCTCCAGCAGCGCGGTGCACTCCTCCACGTCGCCGGCCGCCATAGCCCGGAAGCCGGGGGTCTTCGGGGCCTCGGGCAGCTTGTACAACTTGATCGTGCGCGCCATGGTCATCCTAGGTGCTAAACGCGAGAACCCGATCTCGATCAGCTTTTTGGGCTCGAGGGACCGGTGGTAGTAGCGGCACGAGGCCACGGGCTTGGGGAGGACGACACCCGCGGTGTAGACGGCCTGGAAGATGCCCGCCAAGTTCACTCTCCTTGTGATCTCCTTGATCAGCACGGGCGCCAGCCGTTTCGTCCGTAATCGCTTGTGCACGCACAAGTAGTTGATCTCCACGGTCTTCACGCGCTTGCCGCGCACGATGCAGAAGGCCGGGACGCCCGTGATGAAGGCCATGAGCCCCTTCTTGCCTCGAGCTGCTCGCACGCCCAGATGGAACTCTTTTCTATATCCAGGAGGAGTAAGAGCCCACGTCAAGAAGCCCATCGAGTAGTCAAAACGAAACATGGCGTCGTCGTCCTCCACGTAGTTCTCGTTGAGCAACGTATAAATCTCTCTTAAAACACCTTCGTCCGTGACATCGAGATCACTCCACGCGAACCCTTCGGGCATCGCGTACGGTTCTTGTCGAAGAGCACTGTGTTCCTTGTTGGGCTCGATCACGTCATTGATCCCCTCGCAGGAGGGGATCACCTCGTCCAGCTTGGGCACGGGCTGCGTGTCCCAGAACTTATGGGCCTTCCTTTCTTTCGCGTCGTCCTGCACCCGACTCCGCCGCATGCGCGCCACCAATTGCTGGAGCTCCTCCCTTCTCTGGGCCTCGGAGGTGGGCGCGGGCGGGGCCTTCTTCTTGCCCTTGCCCTTCTTCTTGGTTTTTGCCAAAGGCTGCGCGGGTGGCGGCGCCCGGTCGTCGCCCTCGCGCGGCGTGTCGGCGCCGTCGTCGTGCTCGACCAGCTCGGCCATGGTTTTCTCTTGTTACGACTCTGCCTGTTCTGCTGGCTGCGGGCAAGCCTATCGGTGCTATGGCTAGCAGCAAAGCGTATACGTAGCTGCAGGGCTCGGGAGCGCCGAGAGGCGAGGATTTGTCAGCGAGCGGTTGCTCAGAGATGCAGGCAAGCGCTGGCAAGCTGGGTGGCTCAGCACGGCAAAAGGCGTTTTGCGATACATGAAACCCGTTTAGTAGAATTGCTAAAAATACTAAATCCCCCCAGGTAGTGAACGCATCATTACGCGCGCTTCTGGAGCTCGAAGGCAGCCCATCTTTGTGTTTTAGCATCCCAGGATACCTGCCAGCACCTACGCCCAGCGGCATCCGGAACTGGAGCGACCAGACCATATCATAGTACAGGGAGCAGCCCCTCTCCCCAGCAGGACATCGCCGCAACGCATACATCGATCGCCATGGCGTCGAACGTGGATGCCACCGCGTCGTCGCCAACAACCCAGAGCCACATCAACACGACGCGGAGGTTAAGTCGACGGCGCCACGAGGCCAAGCCGCGCAAATACGATGGCGGCGACATAGCGGTGCGCACGGCGGAGCACGACTTCGAGGAGTTCGAGAGCCAAAAAAAACGGCTCGAGATCCGCGTGAACCGCGCCGGGGACGAGCGCGCCGCGGCCTGGGCCGGCGCCGCGGCGCGGCCGGTGGTCGTGGAGGACGACGTCGGGCCGCAGGACGCGCCCCTCTGCGGCTTCGACCTGGGGCCGCTCCTGAGCTGGCTCAACTGCGTGCCCCAGGAGCCCCCCGCGGTTACAAAAGAGTACGACCCGAACGACGACTCCTGGAAGGACCGTAAATAACCCTTATTGGTATAGTACTGATAGAACTTGAAGGACCGCAAGTCGCCTTACGCTCCTAGCCTAGAGCATGAAGTGGATGTTGTTGTTGGGCATGCCGTCGCCGAAGTAGACGGACACGTAGTTGCCCGTGCCGATCTGGTGGCAGAAGTAGGACCCGGGGTAGTAGAAGCTCCGCACCACGGCGTACTTCGCCGTGGGGTCGTAGTGCACGCCCCAGCAGCCCTTGGGCTCGTCGTCCGCCAGGTTGTCGAGGAAGTCGCCGTGGCGGACCAGCCCGGGCTTGACCAGGGCCTCCTGCGCGCGCTCCGTCTGCGGCGGCCGGAAGTGGAGGTAGTTCCGCAGAGACCCGGCGGCCTCGTGGGTGAGGCCCTGATTGGTCACGTTCCGGATGACCTGGTGCGTCGCGTCGCAGATCCAGGCGCCCTTGGGGATGATGGACGTTTCGGCATCGATGGCAGAAACGGCGTACGCCAGCTTGTGCTCCTCCCTAAATTTCTCGGACGAAATGGGCTCGCCGTTCTCGTCCTGCTTCGGGGGCGGCGCCTCCCAGCCCTCGGGCCGCACGATCTCGTAGGGCGTGGCCGGGTCGCCACTGAACGGCGTGTTCAGTAGTGTTTTGGCGTGCGCAGAGTAGTCCTCATCCAGGACCTTCATGAGCTTGAGCTCGTGGCTCGCCTTCGTGGTGGTCCAAAAGAAGGTTTTCTTGGGGAAGGGGTATTCATTACTGTACGCGACGGCGACGAGGTACGAGTCGGTGCTCCCGGTGATCTTGCCCCAGAACTGAATGGACTGCAAGTTGTTCTTCAATTTGCAGTCCAACAGCGCCGTCTCCATGCCCGCGTCCTCCTGAATATTGAGGCAGAGGCCGCCGGGGCCCCACAATTTGGGGTTCTCCATCGTTGGGGTGTTACGCGTCGATGGCGTGCGGCTGGCGCTCCGCAGACGGTAGATAGAAGGCTGCCCTTTGGTAAGGCTTGCCCTGTGACTACAACAAGGCTGCCTGCTGTGGCGCCCCTTTTTTCGCTGCCGACAACGCGTTGTTTGGTAAAACTCTAGTAGTAAAGTTTGCCGCTACTAGCCTGCGGCCGGCCTTATTCTCCCCTGTTTATAGCATCCTTCTGCTGCGCTACAATACTCCGTGGAAGAGCACTGCGAGCGGACCCGTCGTAAATCGGCAATACGGGTTTTTGAACGCGCGTCGAACAAGCCGCAAAGACGCGCAGTGCGGGCCTTACGCTTGTCTCGACGCTAGCGACGCGCATCAGTGAACCGTCCGTAGAGGGCTGCAACGCGTAGCGGTTCGGCACTCCGCAGTAATAGACTGCCTGTTTCGTAGGTGCCGCCGCGCGTCGCGGCGAACGGAGCACGATTGCGGAGGAGGGCGAAGCGCTCATCTTCTCCACCAAAAACAAGACCACCGCTCCCTCCCGCACGGGCCTCGTCGCCGGCGCGGCCGCGGCCGCCTTTGTGTTGGGCGCGACAGTCGCAGGAAGCACCATGGGCGACCGTGGCTGCTCCGCCATGAGCGGCGAAAGCTGGTGCGACGCCTTGGCGAAGTGCGTGCACCCCTGGGAGACGCCGTGCACATTGGAAGAGATCGACGTCACGCGAGCGCTCCTGGCGCGCGCGCCGTCCTTCCAGCCGAGCACCTGGGTGCCCACGCCGGTGCCCACCCGCCGCCCCATCCCCGAAAGCGGCCACTCGTCCACGGACAACGACGCCGTCGGCACCTACGACTCGGCCGTGTTGATCGCCCTGGCGTGCGCATTGATAGCCGTCACGCTCTCCCTCCATTTGATACGGGGCCACCTCAAGAACTACGTCAAGCCCCAACGGCAACGATATGTCATTCGCATCGTGTGGATGGTGCCCATCTACGCCATCAACTCTTTTCTGAGCTTGTGCTTCATCCAATACGCCCCGATCTTCGACGTACCGAGAGATGTCTACGAGTCCTACGTCCTCTACAACTTCGTGGCGCTACTTATTGACTTCATGGGCGGCGAGGAAGCAGCCAAGGCCTTCTTCGCCGCCCAGCCGCCCCATAAACATTATTGGCCGTTCCAATGGCTCGGGGACCACGACATGAGCGTGTTTTTGGAAACGACGAGACTGTGTGTCTTACAATATTCGGTCATCCGACCATTAACAGCTTTCGCGACCTTGTTCCTCTACTTTTCGGGCAAGTGGGACGACACCGACTTTAAGTTCAATGCGGCGAATCTTTGGATCATGCTCATCAACAACTCGAGCGTTACCTTAGCTTTGTACTACTTGATCTACTTCTATCATGCGACGCTGCCGTCTGCGCCTTTGCAACGGGCCAAACCGTTGATGAAGCTCCTCGCGGTGAAACTCATCGTGTTCTTCCTCTTCTGGCAGAGCATGGTCATTTCGTTACTTGTGAGTTTCAAGGTTATCAATAGGCACTTCGCGCACCAGTCGACCGATAGGACGACGACTGGACTCAATGACTTCGTCGTGTGCGTCGAGATGGCTTTCTTCGCCATGTTGCATGAATGTGTGTTCAGCTGGCGGGAACACACGAGACGGGACGACGGCATCGGCACGACACCGCTGCAACGGGCTTTAACCTACGACCAGGCTTGTAGAGACATGTTTTTCGTAGGGGACGTGACCACAGATCTGTACTGCATTATGTGTGACGCGCCTACCGTGTGCTGGCGCGGTGGGAAGAGGATCAACCATGCCAGGCGGGAGCGCGAAGCGAGACGCCAGCAGCAGCTGCGGCACAAGTTGGAGCTGCCGGCCTTTGACGAAGAAAAGAGCGACGGGCCGCAACTCGCGCGCCAACCCTCCCTACCTACGGAGGAGGACCTGGCGGACGTGCCGCGGGACCGGCCGGACGACCCGAACTGGGGCTGGAACGACGGCGAGAAGGGCACGTTCGTGTGAGCGTCCGGACCCGAGCGCGGTCCCAGCAACGTGTCCCAGCACGTCGCCGACGGCCGCCCGGCAGCGCCACGGCGGATGGCGCCGTCGCGTAACTATGTACTATGTAGCTCTTACGACGCGCCCCAGCTCCTGGAGCTCCCGTACCTGCTGCGTCGCCTGCTCGATGCGCTGCTCGATGGACACCTGCTGCGCGCGCAGCTGCCCTATATCGTCCGGTGACGCGGCGGGCCGCGCCACCGCCACATTCCCTCGTTGACCGGACGCCGCCCCGGCGAGCGTCGACAGGAGCTCGAGCGTCTGCGCGGCCGTCAGCTCCTGCGTCCGGGGCTGGGGCCGCGCGGGCGCGACCTCGTCTTCCGGGAAATCGGAGGCCTGGCAAGAGTGGAGTGCACAAAAACGCTCCCCGTGGCGCAGCGGCGCCGCGTTCCGCAGGCGGGCACAGCTCGTGATCAGGCACCGCCTCCCTTTGAGCGTGAGGCCCCGGCACCGCCTTCCCACATGTCGCGTGCCGCGCATCGGCCCCGCCGGGAGCGTTCGCAGCACGTCTCGAAATCGACGCTCCTCGTCGTCGTCCTCGTCCGGAGGGTGGCCCGCCCGTCGCCGTCGCTGGCGCGCCCGCCGCCACGCCGCCGCGGCCACGTCGCTCGGGCGGCGGCCCCGGGCGTCGGGTTCTCGTGCGTCGGCGCCGTGCTGGCGGAGCGCGCGCACACAGCTCACCGAACCCGCGCGCGCCGCCGCGTGGAGGGGACTCTCGTCCACCGAACCCGCGCGCGCCGCCGCGTGGAGGGGACTCTCGTCGGCGTCGGCCCTGGGATTGGCATTTAGTGCGAGAAGGGTGCGCGTGCGCACGACGTCATCCGCGGCGGCAGCGGCGACCAGCGCACCGGCGTCTACATCCGCACCGCGCTCGACGAGGGCTCGGATCGCGGCGGGCCTGCTTTCGTGGAGCAACTGTCCAGTCAATGCAGCCCGCTCAGCAGGGTATTGCCGCTCGGCAATCTGTCGTCGCATCATCTCAACCGAGGGCCCCAGCATCGTTTCGGTGTCTTGGGCTGCAGCACGAGCTGAGCTTGCCCTTTCGAGTTCGGAGCTGTGTCGTTGGATGCCGATGCGATGGTCAAGGTCCGTTCATCAATTCCCCCGCTCGTCCGCGCCGCGCGCGCTTTGCGGCTCGGGGTGTTTGAAATCCGGACGGAGAGCTGCCCAGCCCAGCGGGTGGCCCGGGGGGAGCGACACGTGGGTCGCGCGACGTTACGCCGACGTAACTTGGTCGAAAGCAGGATGAGTCTGCATGACAACAACTACCTCTTCTTACGACGTTTTTTCGGCGGTCGCTTCGAAGCGGGCTCGGAACCCCCGCCGCCGGCCGCCGCGCGCAGGACCTTGTTCGTCGCGCGCGTCGGGGCCGCGGCCATGGGGTCCTCGGGCCACGGGTGCTTCGGGTACCGGCCGCGCTGTTCCGCCCGCACCGAAGGATAGACTTCCTTCCAGAAGAACGCGAGGTCCCGCGTCTCGGCGAGGAGCTTGCCGCCGGGCGACAGCAGCCGCAGCGCGACGGGCGTCCCGGCGACGGTCGGCGACGCCGTCTGCCCGAAGAACTGCTGGAGTTTTCCTTCTGCCGACGGCCCCGCGGCATCATACGTCACGCGGCACGACGTGCCGTCGGGCGCCGCGATCCGCTCCGGGCAGAGCGAGTCGATGTCGACACCAGCGGCCGCGAACGCGTCTTTCAGGACCGCCGCGAGGTCGATCTTCAGGTTCAGCGACGCATACAAGTACGGCAGGACCGCCTCCTCGAGGAGCGCCTCGTCACCGCTTTCCAGCGCGTCGAAGAGCGCGGGCAGCGACAGCCCGGCTGCGCTGGCCAGCTCCGTCCGCCGCAGAAGGTTTCCAATGTCGCCTTTGAGCGCTGTGCGGACGCCGCCGAGGTCGCGAATGGTCTCCAGGAGTAATTCCACGGTCTCTTCCGGTCCTGGAGCCGGGGCCGTCGCCGACTCCAGTTCTATGGCACCGATGGCCACGACGTCGCGGGCCCTGACCGCGTATCCCTGGGACGGAACAGCGAAGATGCGTCGACACGACGTGGCGTAGGGCGCGAGGTCTTCCCGGTCGATCGTCGCGTAGGCATAGATGCGGCATTGGCCGTCGTCGCCCGTCCCCGCGTCCGCGACCACCAGGAAGTCCGGGCCGTCCGCGGCATCAAGGCGCGCCGTCTTGCCGTTGGCTAACAGATAGACCGTGCCGCCGTAGCAGGCGTCGCCGCGCCGCTGGGCGATGAGGTCGCGGAAACCGACGGCCAGCGCCGCGCCGAGCGCGTCGCCAGTACGAGTGTCGGCTTTGCCCACTCGTTTTGCGAGGCGACCGCGGGAACCGACGGCCAGCGCCTCGCCAGTGCCATCGGCAGCTTTTCCCACTCGTTTTGCGAAGCGTTCCACGGCGCGCGGGTCCACCGGGCGCTTCGCGAGATCGACGTCGCCCCGCGCGTCTTCGTCCAGGAGCGCTGCGATGCGCAGGGCGGATGACATGTCGGTGGCGTTGGCGACGACCGCTGCCAAACGGGGCTCGAGCGGCATGTCGGCGATCGTTGCGCCGAAAGCTGTAAGCCCCGCGGCGCCGGCGACGGCTCCGAGTGACGAGAGCGCGTCCAGCCCGCGCCGGAGCCGGTCGACCGGCGGCGCGTCAATGAACGGGAGGCTCCGCATCTCTTCTACGCTCTGGCAGCCCCACGCCGCCAGTACCAACACGACGGACGCGAGGTCCGATGAGAGGATCTCCGGAGCGCTGAACTCACTAAACGATTCGTACTCAGCCTCGGGGAAGATCCGAAGGCACAGGCCTGGGGCCAAGCGACCCGCGCGTCCCGTCCGCTGATCGGCGCTCGCCTTGGAGATGGCTCTCGTCGTCAGGCGCCGTAGGCCCGTGTCTTCGTCGATCGACGCGACGCGCCGGAGGCCCGAATCGACCACGGCCGTGACGCCCTCGAGCGTCAACGACGCTTCGGCTATCGGCGAGGCGACGATGATGCGCCGGCCGCGGCGGCGGCCGTGGACAATCGCGTCCTGCTCCTCCGCCGTCATCGCGCCATAAAGTGTCTCCACGGCGACGCTTTTTTCGGTCGTCTCTCGCAGAGCCGCCACGACCCGCCGAATTTCCCGCGCTCCGGGCAGGAAGACGAGGACGTCGCCATTATCAGGTGCGTCCCGCAGACTGCGAACAGTGGCATCGACGACGGCGTCCTCGAGCGCGCCGCGGCGGCTAAGGAGCGCCGCGAGGCGCAGCGCGCCCCGCGGCGGATACGCGACCTCGACCGGATAGGCGCGGCCCGAGGACCTGACGATCTTGGCGCCGGCCGCCACCGCGCCATCATCGCCCAGGAGCGTCGCCGACATCACGCACAGCCGAAGTTCGGGGTGCAGGACGGCCTGCGCTTCCCGGCAGAGCGCGAGCGCCACGTCAGAGTTTGTTCCTCGCTCGTGGAACTCGTCGAAGATCACCACACTACATTTCGCGAGACTCGGGTCTTCGCGACACATGCCTAAGAGCACGCCGTCAGTGACGACGAGCACCCTCGTCCGCGGAGAGCTCCGCGCGTCGCCGCGCATCGCGTATCCCACCAGCCCGCCGACGTCGTCGCCGAGCGACTGCGCCATGCGCCGCGCCGCGGCCCGCGCTGCCACGCGCCGCGGCTCGCAAACGACGACGAGGCCCTCGGACACCTCCGCGGCCGCCGCCAGTGGCACTGTCGTGGTCTTGCCCGCACCCGGCGGCGCCTCCAGGAACACGTACGCACCCTCGGACGAGAGTGCCGCACGAATGTCCGGCATAACGTCCACGATCGGCAGCGTGGCGCTCGCGAGCACGTCGTCGAACGGCGTCGCCCGCGGACGCACCGACGATGGCGCGCATTTTGGTGCGAACGCCGCTGACAGCGCCAGCAGTGCTAGCGTACTCCGCATTATTGCACCGCTGTACCACTGCACCGCACACCACACCACTGCACTGCACCAGAACGCAGCCAACCGAGCGATTCGCCGAAACCGCTTGACACGTTATTCAATCAAGCTGTGTTAGCTAGCGTGCATGCATATTTGGCTAGCAACACACACGTACATAGCCTTTTTTTTTTGGCACTGCCAGCCCTGGAAAAACCCGTGCGCCGTCGTATAACTTAGCACCTCTTGTCATATTATGACGGGCCGCCCCGGTAACCCATGTAACCCAGTTTGGCCCTTTACCTAGTTAAGTTTACGAATTCCGCTTCGCGACCTCGAAGCGGTTGTTCCAGTCCTTGCACACGTACTTGTCCTGGCACGGGTTGCCGAACAGGCAGGAGCAGCCCTCCGTCTTCCGCGCGCCGAGCGGCAAGTCGCTCCCACTGGACAAGACGAGGGGACCCTCCCGCGTCGCCACGCCCAGGCCCGCCTCGACGTCCTCGTCGACCTCCAGCGTGTACTTGCCCTCGAAATCCTCGCGGAGGCCGAGCCAGTAGACCTCGTCCAGCGCCGCGTCCCGGTCCCCAAAGTCGTTCACGCCCTCCCGGCCGACGGCCATGACTAACAGAGGCGCCTCCTCGGCGTTCGCCGACGTCACGCCGGGCGGGAAGGCCCGGATGCGCTTCGCGAAGTCGCCCTTGAAGATGAAGCTGATGGCGTACTCGTCGTCGATGCTCGGCCACCGCACGACGCCGTTCCGCGCGGGGAAGGCCGTCTTGTAGTGCGAGTAGTGGACCTTGATTTCACTCTTCTCAAGAGCGTGGGGGCAGTCGTCCGCCCAGACGGCCCGCGCGTAGGCCAGCGCGTCGCTCGGGTCGGGCAGCGGCGGCGGGCCCCGGGGCTCGGGCGTCGGCGCGCGCTCCGGGGCTACGGGCTCTACGGGCTCCGGTGCCACGGGCTCCGGCGGCGGCGCGGCGGTCGCGTCAACGCCCTCCGCTACTGTGACCACCTTGGCACCGTCCGCCGTCAATTCCTTCGTCGACGCCGCCTTGGCCTTCTTTTTCAGTTTGGCGGCGACGTTTTTCGCGGCCTTCTTTTTCGCCTTTGGGTCGGCCACCGAATGCGCGAGGCCGGCGAGCGACGCCTTTTTCTTCTTGGGCGGCATGGTCGAGCGTGCGCTTTTGTGGGCCTCGCGGTGGCGGGCGTGGGGCGAGCGCGCTGCCCGCTGGCCAACAACTGCTGGTGGTGGTGAGTGTGTGTCAAGTGTGGTTGCGCGCGCCAGCTCTCGGAGCGGGCTGCCCTTTGAATGTCTACGATCCCTGTCGACGGCAGCCCTGGTCCCTCGTCCCGGTCGCGACGATGCTCTGTGAGCGCTGAGAGCTTTGGCAACAGAGAAGATGAGTGGCACGTCGCGAGGCCAAGTTCCCCTTGGCCTCTCTAGCCGCTGAAAAAGGGTGGCGGGACCCGACCGGTCCCTCCTTGATTTGGCCAAAACCCGCGTCGGGCTCTCTTGCTCAAAATAGGGCGCCGGCCGCCAAACAAAGGGCGAGCAAAGGCTGCCCGGAGCCGACGCGCTTGGCCTCCAGCCGGACACCACGCTGTCCGCCGGGCGCCGCACCACTCCTTTACACACACGCCCACCCGTTAAACATGAGCGGCGGCGGCGTCTACACCCTGGGCCCCAGCGGCGACCGGCGCTACTCCGACCACCAGGACTCCTTCGGGGGCACGCCCGATTTTGATCATATGGAGGTGCCCCAGCCCGGCCACTCGACCAAGGACAAACGGAAACCGGACGACCCCCCGACGATCTTCGACACGCTGTTGCAGCGGCAGAAAGATGTGGTGCGGCCCCTGGAGTCGTACTCCCTGTTCGTGGGGCCCAAGGGCGGCGGCAAGAGTTCTTTGTTAGCTCTTTTGCAGCCGGCCGGCGCGGTGCGCGAGACGCCGAAACCCACGGTGGCGCTCGAATACGTTTTTGCGAGACGGTCGAAGAACACGTCCACTTTGAAAGATGTGGCGCATATTTGGGAATTAGGTGGCGGCATGAAGGGCGACGGCGTCGCGGAATTGGTCGGCGTGCCTATTACGACGGCAAGGCTGCCCACTGCTGTGTTAGCCATTGTCCTGGATCTGTCCAAGCCCCAGAACGTTGTGCCAGCGTGTCTCCATTGGTTGAAGATGCTCCGCGTTCATATCAAAGCGCGCTTGGACGACCTGCGGACGTCCGGGTCTTCCGACGCGGCTTCGGAATTGGAAGCGAAAGCGCGAGAAGCCTTCCAAGTGGTGTGGAAGAAGAAGCACAAGAAGGAGAACCACCCGGATACGAGAAACGTGGACCCGTGTGCTGTTCCTTTAGTTATCGTGGCCTCGAAGTGGGACGCCATTAAGGATGAGGGTAACCCTTTAGCGCGGGACCGGTTAGGTCTCAAGGCCCTGTGCCAAGTGCTACGGTTCCTGGCGCACCAGAACGGCGCTACATTAGTCTTCACGTCCTCGAAGGACAAGCAGCTGAACAAGCAGTTCCGCAGTCTCCTATCGTTTACGCTGTTCCACAAAACGGACAAAGCGATGCGCACGGAGAAGTCCCCGGACAAAGCTATTTATATTCCGAGAGGCGGGGACACCTTTGACGAGTTATTAAGTGCGGGCCCCGTGGCTCTAGACGGTTTAGATAGACGGTATACATACGACGACCGCACCGTCAGTGAAACCTTGATCCAAGCCCTCGAAGAGTTCTTCGGCAGGGCCGACTTGGACGCGGCCCCGCTCGTCCTCGAGGACGACCCGGACGCACTGGAAACGGAAGCGACGCGCCTCAAGGCGGAGCAGGACGAGTTCGCGGAACCTTTAGTCGACGAGGCCTTCAGGATCAAGATGTACGATCTGGAGAAATATAAAGAAAAACAATTGCGGCAGGAGAAGGAGAACGCGCTAGCTGAAAAAAGGCGCGAGAAAAGGAGGAGGGAGGAAGTTAAAGCCAAGGCCGAGCGTTTGGCAAAGATGGAGCGGGACCAGGCCGAGCGGCGCGCGCAGCGCCGGGCGGCCCGGGAGGCCGAGGCGGCCGAGGCGCTGAAGAAGGCGCAGGCGGAGGCCCTCAACCCCCAACCTGTTGCTGAGGCAAAGGAGTCCTCCTCGGGGAAGCGCAGCGGCGCCAAGGAGGCGAAAAGGGGCGCCAAGGCGTCCGCCAAGGCCTCGTCGTAGCCTCGCATAATATGAAGAAAGTAGTGGATTCTTCTTAACCGGGGTGGGGGTTTGAGATAAAGTGCTGCGGCTGCGAGGCGGCAGGGATCAAGCGAGTAGTCGTCAACTCGGGCGCTGCGCCTCGAGGTCGTTCGCAGGCCGGGGCGCCGCTTCGACGGGAAAGGTGTCGAGGTGGTTCACGGGCCGGAGCTCGATCGCGGGAGGCGGCCGGCCCGCTTCGAGGTCCCGCGGCGGCGGCAGGTCGCCCGCCTCGAGGTCCTCTGGCGGCGACGGCAAATCGCGGTCCTGCGAGACCGGACTGAAGTCCTTCCTGCAAATAGGGCACGTGATCTGCGCGTCGCCATCTAAGCGAGCGGCCCACCACGTCTGCAGGCAGGCGTCGCGGAACGCATGGCCACGGCCCGTCGGCGCGCAGGGCAAGACCACGGGCCCGTCGTCCGCCTCGAAGCCCGCCAGACAAATAGCACATTCCGCTTTCGCATAGAGGTCGTGCGCGTGCGCTGAGAGGTCCATATCATCTAGAGATACAGCTGCCTTCCGCACGGCGGCCGCCGCGTCGCGCTTCGTCGCGCCCGACTTCTCGACGCGCACCCGTCGCATCTCCGCCTCGTTGGCCACGCGCACCAGATATCTATAGTGAAGGATCGTCGCGAGCCCCACGAGGCCCACGACGACGAGGATGATCCCGACCCAGTAGGCGTCGGCCCCGCCGCCGCCGCCGCCGCCACCGTACGAGTCATGCGGGTCGGTCGCATTCTGCGAGCCGCGCGGCAAGAACCCGGGAGGCGGACCAGGGCCGGACATGGCGCTCCGTGCCAGCTGTCCAGCTGTTAGATCTGCCGGGTCAGAATCCTTTTTTCGCGCTCGACGGCGCGGCGTGTCTAAAGCGTCGAGAGTATAGTGAGCGCGACGGGCCTGTACCCGCGGTGGCTCTCAATGATCGCACGCGGTGGCAGATTGCGGCAGACCCTGGAAGAAACCCGCGCGCACAATGCGCTAAGGCCTGGTACTGGCCGACCGTGCACGCGTGAAGAACAAGAATCAAATTAACACAAAAAACACTAGCAGATCCGCCCCAGGTACTCCGCCTGCGGGTACTTCCGCAGGAGCTGGGGCCAGTGCACGACGAAGCGGTGCGCGACGAAGTACAGGACGCGGCCCGTCAGCGAGAGCGACTCCACGCGGCACCACGACTCGGCGAAGACCACGCGCGCGCCCGCTACCCGCGCGAGGACGGCCACGGGCACGCACGTCCCGGGCCCGTTGCACAGCACCAGGTCCGGCGACGCGGCCCAGAGCACGCGCACGCACGCCCGCAGCGCGCGCAACGTCGACGGCACGGAGCTGGCGAAGCTCTGGCCGACCTCGCGCGCGCGCGGGATCCGGGCCCAGCGCGCCGTCGCCAGCGCCGCCGGGGGCAGCTCGCGCTCCGCCTTGGCGCGGCTCGTGGCGTCCGTCGCCGCCGTCACGAGCGTGAGCGGCGCGTAGCGCTCGAAGTCGAAACCCGCGAGGAGCCGCAGCATCTCGGCGGTGTGGCCGCCGCTCCCGAGCACGATGAGGGTGGCGACCTTCTTTTTCTCTTGCGGTCGGCGCCGGGCGCGCCGTCGGAGCAGCAGCAGGTGTCGTTGGAACAGCAGGATCACGCAGTATGCGGCGACGTAGGGCCAACCCAGCGCTGCCGCCAGTACAACACTAAATGCATTGATGACGGCGTACGGCCAACCCAGCGCTGCCGCCAGTACAACACTAAATGCATGGATGACGGCGTACGGCAGCATTCTAGGAGTCGTTGCAGCGTCTACAGAGCTGATGTGTGGGCAAAGGTTTGAAAGTGCGAAACCCGCCTAAATCTCGCAACGCGATTGAAACACGACACTTTCGAGCGAATTCCGCAGCACCACAAGGCCTCTGCCATGGGTCCTCGCGATGGCGAGCATTTTCGTGCGGGCTCTCCAAACTGAGCGCAACGCGCTCTCCGGCCAATAGCGGCGCGAGCGCTTCGTAGAGCTGCCCACCACCGCCAGCGGCACACGCAGGGACGCGCGGACATAATTACACCACGCCGTAGCACCGGCGCGGGCAGCCCCAGCCGGGCGGCTCCACTCCTTGAAACTACCAGCAGACGCCAGGACGGCAAGGCAAGCATGGGCGCCGGCCGCGTCAAATTCACGGGCACGGAGTCGGTCGAGCTGCGCCATGACGGCGTCCCGCGCAAGGTGCGCATGCAGCAGCGCTACATCCATGCGGCGGAGGGGGCGCGTCGGCGCATGCGGACGCGCGTCGTGGACACGGAGGCCGTGCGCCACTTCATCGAGGCGACGGACCTTGATTACCCGCGCGACGGCCAGGTCGACGCGCACGACATCGCCATTTTTGCACATAAGGCGCGGGTGACCGCGCCGAGCGAGGGCTGGGAAAAACGGTGCGAACGCATGGTCCAGGAATGTCTGGAACGAACGGGCTACGGCAACTCGGGCATGCCCTCCGAGGACCCGCCCGTGATCAGCGCCCCGGACATCGTGGCCGCATGCCGCTTCTGCTACCGCGCGGACAAGCAAGTGGTCTGCCGGCCTTTTAGGGACGACTGGGTCGCGTTATTAGAGGCGGCGAACGAGGGGAAGGTGTTCCTCCCGCCGGAGGTCGCGGACGTGTGCCATGCCCCGCCTCTCCTAACAGATAGGGAGCGGCGCGTGGTGGAGGCGACGATGCCCAAAACCGCGTCCATCCTCGGCGGGCGGCGCACGACGCGCGAGTTAAGAGGCAACGGCGGCGACGCGCTGAGCAACGCGGCCTTCGCGGCCCTGTTTGGGGGCGTCGCGGACGCCACCAAACCCCTCCCAAAACGCGCGCTGCGCTTCTCCGAGACGCGCACGCGCGCCGACGGCGTGCTCGGCGACTCGCACCACGCGACGGCGAACTACAAGAGCGCCAAGCTCATTTCGGAGATGACCTCGGCCCAGGCCTTCAGCTCGGAGGGCGAGGCGCCCGCCTCTCCTGAAAGCGGACCCGCCCCCGCGCCGCGCACGCCCGTCATCGCCTTCGCGGCCCGGGCCAGCTACGAGGACCTGAAGCAGCAGATCATCAAGGGCGCTTCCGAATATAAGGAGGACACGCCGAAGAAGGCCAAGGGACCGGAAGAACGGCCGCCGATGCTCGGCCCCGGCGAACCGTTCGTGAGGGACGGGACCTGGACGCAGCCCATCTGGAACCCCTCGCAGAACTACCACGACCGCATGGTCTTCCCGCCCATGTTCCACGAGCGGGAGCCGATGCACGTGGCCGTGAGAGTGAAGCCCGGCAGCCTCGAGGAGAGCACCGTGATGACCGCGCCGCCGGACTTCCGGGTGCCGGTGCGCGCGGGCAAGACCAAGCGGGCGCACAACCTGTACATGTCCTCGCTCGAGGCGCGCCGGACGTTCCTGGGCAAGGCCGAGCAGGCCTTCTACGAACTGGACGAGGCGCCGCCGTACCGGCACACGTACCGGGCTTCCGATCCTTATGGTTGGGACCGCCGCTCTAGAATTGTCGCAGAACAGCGGAAGAAGGAACTCAAGAAAGAGTTCGTCGGCCGCTTCGCGCGCAAGCCCAAGGAGCGGAACAACTCCGTGCTGGGCGACCCGGACGTGAACTACGCGGCCATCATCGGGGCCGCCAGTCTCCAGTACGATCGACTGGCGGTGCACCCGAAGCTCGACCCGGACGATCCGGGGGTGCGGGCGTTCTAAAAAGTAGTGCATAGTTTTTGTTGTTGTGACTATACCTACCCAGCGTGTGTGCGACTACTCATTGCGAACAGCGGCCCGGCAGCCGCGTGACAAAACCCGCACAGGAAAAGTAAGTTTGCTACTCTCCGCCAGCTCCTCGTAGACTGCTCTATTTAACACACGCCCGCACGTACGTCGGTCGTCGCGACTCACCTCTCGCAAAGCCACAGACTCCTGTCTGCTCGGAAAACGCTCGCATCGCACTCATAAACACAACATATTAAACACACTTCTCTCAACACCCAACGATGACGCCGCAGTTCCTCGCCATCTCTGTCCTCCTCCTGGCCCAGTGCGCCAGCGCGGGCTACTTGTCGATGCTCTCGACCTCGCGCCGCAGTAAAGGGCCCGGCGCGCACAGCGGCGACGCCGCGGCGGGCCCCTCCGAGGAGATTGAGAACCTCGCCGGCGAGGGCTTTGACTGGTTGTCGAACCTCGGCGCCCCGGCCGCGCTCGTCGCGGGCGCGATCATGGCCACGCTCGTCGAGCAGGAGGACATGCTCAAGACGAACAAACGCGATACGAAACAGTGGGCGCGCATGATGAAGCGGTCGGCACATGTTTTACTCATCACGGCGTTCGCCATGTCGCTCTTCTCGATCTTCGGGACCACTGTAACGGGGACCATGCTCAAAGGCCTCGGCGACGGGCACAAGACGGGCTGGGTCGAGACCACGTCTGCGATGGCGTTCATGCGGTCAACACAAGCTCTGCAAGGTCTTGGCGAAAACCCGTCACATAAACCCGTACGCCCAGGCCGCGTCCCTCAAAACAGGGCTGCAGGACTCCGTCTGCGCGCAACCAAATTACGCGAGCCTCGGCAGCAGACGACGAGCCACAGCGACCCCTAAACGCGCCAAAGCAAGCTACACTGCGCTCGTGCGTGCAGCGAGCAGTACCGTACCCCCTGCACGCCGCGGCCGTCGCTAGCCGCCAGAGACAAGCCGCCGCGCCCAGCCGACGAAAATGGCCGACATCAAAGACATCTTCGGCGAGTCCGACTCCGAGGACGACGACCAGGCCCAGCAGCCGGTGGACGTGGGCAAGCTCTTCGAGCTGAGCGAGGACGAGGAGGAGGCGCCCATCCAGCGCAAGCGCCTGCAGAAGAACACGGGTGCTGTCCAACAGAAGCCGCAGGCGGAGGGCGGCGCCTACGACGAGGAGGACGACGGCGTCATTGAAGACGCCGACCGCGCGTTCATCGACGCCGACGATGATAATAAAGAATTACTCGCGGACTACGCGGAGCAGAAGCAGAACTTTAAGGGCGACCACCCGGGCACGGACGACTTCGAGTCCTCGGAGAAGAAGCCCTCTTCTTCTAAAGCGGACGACGAGAACAACCCCATGAAGCCTACGCTGGATCGCATGAAGCGCAAGAAGCGCAAGGAACTGGACGCGGGCGACAAGGACAAGATCGTCCAGTCGTTACTGCAGCGCATGGGCGACGCTCTCAATGAAGATAAAAGGAGTCTCGAGGCGCACGAGCCCGCCACCGCGAAGGTGAAGTTATTGCCGTTGATCAGGCGCTTGTTCAAACAGAGAGCGCTGCGGCAGACGCTCTTGGACTACGACGCCCTGGATTTAGTGAGGGAGTGGCTCACGTCCAATCAGGGCGTGCCGCCGATGCTGGCCATCCGCACCGCCCTGTTAGATGCCATGAGCGAGCTGCCGGCCCAGCCCGAACATCTGAAAAGATCGGGCATCGGGCGCGTCGTGATGAAGATGGCTAATAACAAACAAGAAACAAGAGATAACCGCACGGCCGCGCGCAACTTGGTCGAGGCGTGGGCGCGGCCCGTCGTCGGGAAAGTGGGCGACATGAAATCCTTAGAAGCCATGACGGCGCGGCGGGCGCCCGTGGATAGCCAGGCGGCGCGCGTGGACCACGCCCTAGACGACGCTGGCGAGATCTTCGAGACGGAAGGCGAGGCCAGCAAGGGCCGGGCCCGCGTGCGCGTGCCCCAGTTCGACGGCTTCGCCTTCACGGTGCGGCCGGCCTCGACGGCGGACCCGGCGCGCAGCAAGGGCAAGCGTGCGCCCAAAGCCGACTCGGCCCAGGGCCGGCTGCACAAGCGGACGAAGAAACGCTAGGTCCGCCGTCTTTCTTCCCGTAACATACTTACAATTTACTCTTGGTCTGGCGATCTATGGGCTCGGCGAGCCCCGATCTGCGGGCCCAATTACCCCGAATCACCCGCCAATTCTTGCCCGGAGACAGAATCGCGCGCCCGCCCGCATAGCAATAGAGCCCGTGGGGCTGTCCCACCCCACGCTAACTAGCGATGACGATAGCGTGTGCACAAGAGCTAATAGAGCCCAGGTGGAGCCGTCCCACCCACGCTAACTAGCGGTCGACGAAGCGCGCGTGCACAAGAAAGATGCAGTGCCCGACAGCGAAACCCGCACTTATAATACCCGCGAGTTAGCAAAATCGCGCACAACTTGTGCAAAGGAACTCACAGCAACTGTGGACGGACGCGGAGCATTGGTTGCATGCACTGTGAGCACCCCGCTAAACAGCTCATAACGCGTCCGCAGCGCTTTGCACGCCGCAGCCGTGGGTCTTGCAAAAAGGCAAAAAGCGCCCAGCACCGCTTTGCAAACAGTCCGCGCGAAGCACCGCAGACTAAACCATGTCGACGACCGAGCTCAAGGCGCTCCACGACGAGCTGAACATGCTTTTGAAGACCGTGCCGGGCAAGGCCGTCAGCGCGTCAAAGGTCCAGGCCGTCGCCAAGGCCTGCTTCCACGCCCGGGGCGAGTACAAGCGCGCGGTCTACGCCGTCGAGCAGTTCATCAAAAAGGCGCCGGCCCACTGCCGTTTGGCCGGCGTCTACGCTATTGATGCGGTGTGCCGGCGGGCTAAGGCCCAGTTGAAGGACAAGGACCCGTTTTCGGGTCGCTTCGGCAAGGAGATTTTGGTGACGCTGCAAGGCCTGGACGCCGCTTCCTTAGAGGACCGGCAGCGCCTTGTGAAGGTGGTTTGCGAGTGGTCCAAGCAGAAGTTGTTCGGGGACGTGGACTTTAACGGTTTAAGTGTCGTGAAGCGGACGCGCGACGAGTCGTGCGAGGCGCTGGACCGCGCCGAGCAGAAGGCGTCGCCGCGCGCCCGGTCCCCGAGCCCGGAAAAATCGAGGTTCTCCGCCGAGCCGCCGCCGCAACCGGGGCCCTACGCCGGGCAACCGCCGCCGCGGGGCTTCGCGCCGCAAGGCTTCGCGCCGCAGGGCTTCTCGCCCGGCCCGCCGCCAGGTCAAGGCTTCTCCAACGGCCCGCCGCCAGGTCAAGGCTTCTCGAACGGCCCGCCCCAGGGGATGCCGCCGCGGGGCTTCCCGCCGCAGGGGTTCCCGCCGCACGGCTTCCAGCAGGGCGGCCCGCCCCAGATGCTCCAGCCCATCGGCAATCCCGGGGGCGGTTTCGCGCCCCCCCGCGGCTTCGCGGGGCCGCCCCAGGGCATGCAGCCCGGCGACTGGCGCTGCCCCCAGTGCCAGAACGTCAACTTCTCCCGGCGGGACACGTGCAACCGGTGCAACGCGCCGAAGCCGCCGGGCAGCTTCGCGGGGCCCTACGCCGGACAACAGCCCCCGGCGTCCGTCGTGAAGGAGCCCCTCGTGGTCCGCTTCGAGGACGACGACGAGGCCTTCGAGAGCGGCCTGGCCAACCAGTCGAAGCGCCCGCCGAACGTGAACGGGCAGCGGCGGACCAAAATGTGCATGGCCATCCAGGAGGGGCGGAGTTGTCGCTTCGGCCAGGCGTGTACGTATGCGCATAGCACAGCGGAGCTGGAGCTCGGTTCGAGAATGGGCCCGGCGGACCCGAACGCGCGGCGGGAGGACGGTTCCTTGAAGTGGCAGCCCCACCTGCGCAAAACCAAGCTGTGCAAGTTCTTCATGGAGCGGGGCGGCGACTGCCCCTACGGCCCGCGCTGCAACTTCGCGCACGGCGAGGCGGCTTTGGAGTCCGCGAGACCGGCGTCGATGGACTTTGTGGAACGAGAGGGCCTCGAGGTGGGCTTCGAGTCGCGGGGCGGTTTTGAATCTCGCATCGACCGGTCGCGGGAAAACAACGCGGCGGCGCCGCCCATGATGCAGGCGCCGCCGCCGCCGCCGCCGCCGCCGCCCGATGAGGACGACGCCTGGAGCGACGGCTCGCTCGAGGCGACCGGCGACTTCGTGGCGAAGCGGCCGCGGCTGGGGTAGTTTTCGTACTCTACTACCGGGTATTCCTGCGCTGACTGCAGCCATCTTCCACACGTCGATGGCGTGCGGCACGTCGGTGGCGTGCGGGCGAGTAAGATACGCACTGCATAAAACCCGCGTAAAACCCGTGCGAACAACCCGTGCGGCCAAAAGCGAAAACGCCACCATCCAGCAGAGGGGGTGTTAGGCGAACCCAACCCGCTAATCCGTGTAATCGTTTTGCAAGAGCCGCTACATCAGCTGCGCGAGAAGTTTGAGCCGTGCGCTGAGTGGAGAGCCTAACCCTGTTGGAGCATTCCTCACACCACGCGTGAGCTGCGCGCTAGTGGAGAGCCTACCTTCGGAGCATCCACATCACAAACAATACGCGCAACTTGCGCCGAGCTGCAACTGCTAGACCAATAAAAATGGTCCGCGGCGACGGCTCCAAGGAGCGCCGCGAAAAGCTTAAACGCCACATCAGCATCAATGCGCCGCTGCAGTCGGTACAGATCGAAAAGTACTACCAACTCGCCGATCGGGCGCTGACGAACGCGATCGAGAAGACGCTGGAGGCGCTCAAGCTGCCCGCGCGGACCTGGCGCGAGGCCCACACGCGCCAGCGCCCGCTGGACGAGGCCTACTGCTACCAGCGCCGCTACGCGACGCTCGGACTCCATGTCATCCCGAAGCACGCGTACTACGCCAGCAAGCTGGTGGCGCCGCAGCGCCACGCGTTGAGTCGGAACGTGAACCGAGCCCTCCGGTGCATCGAGAGCATCGTGGACGCCATGGACGCGGACCAGGCGATGCTCGACGCGGCGGCCGCCGCCGTCGCCGCGCTCAAGGAGAAAGAAGCGGAGCAGGCGCGCCAGGCCGCCGGATTGGCGCGGCTGCGGCGCGACCGGGAGGAGCGCGACGCCGAGGCGGGGCGGGCCGCGCAGCGGCGGGCGGCGGAAGCGGCCATGCCCCCCTTGACGCGCGGCGCGCGCGTGCGGTACAAGGACGGCAGCTCCGGCTCGGTCGTCGAGTGCCACCGCGACGACCCCGAGGGCGCCTACTACGACGTGGCGCTGGACGGCGGCCGCATCGTCCAGGCCACGCGCCTGGCGCTCGAGCTCGTCGCGGGCACGCCGTCGGAGCCGCCCGCGCCGCCGCCGGTCCCGTCCGCGCCGCCCGCGCCGCCGTACAGTCCGCCGCTGCCGACGGTGCCGCCGCCGCCGACGACGTACGACGCGGACGCCGTGGCGCTCGGCGCGACGCCGCTGCTGCCCGCGTTCTTCGGATACGA
>Ga0302122_10000060_pt1 | contig 51796 bp, 36 predicted proteins | sample CB21_SCM_MG_FD_203115 | JGI IMG/M metagenome (GOLD analysis project Ga0302122, IMG submission 203115) | Marine microbial communities from Western Arctic Ocean, Canada - CB21_SCM | ecosystem: Environmental > Aquatic > Marine > Oceanic | place: Canada: Western Arctic Ocean | collected 2017-09-28 | reverse complement strand
CGGCTCGCTGCACTACAATCGATCGGCTCGCTGCACTACAATCGATCGGCTCACCGTGCTTCGATTGGCTCGCTTTACTTCAACCTTAGTCAGACTGTACCCGAATTCCAAAAAAATAAGCCCTGGGACTTGTGCGGGTCTTATTAAACGGGTTAATCCCACGAGTGCCGGATTTGACCTCCGTTTGGAAGTGCAGTAGTTGACCCCCTATCTGGGAGTGGCGTATAACATATCCCGTCGACGGGATATGTTAAAACAAGGTCACAAAAATATTAAATAACTAGGTCATGGCTGCTGCCGGTTCGGCGGCGCCACGTCGTCGTCCACGAGCGGGTACGGCACCACCGCCGGCGACTTCGGCCGCTTCCGTACGTGCGGCGGGAGCGCCGCCAGGAAGCCGAGCGCCGCGATCGTGGAACAACACGCCGCCACCAGGTACGTCGCCCGGCCGCCCCAGGCCTCGAAGGCCGCGCTCCACACCAGGTGGCCGACGCAGCCGCCGATCGTGAAATACGCCATCGTCAGCAGGGACTGGGACGACGCCACGAGCTCCGGCGGCGCCAGCGTCGCCACGAGCTCCACCGCCGCACTGAGCCAGCACGCGAACATGGGGCCGTGGAGTAGCTGCGCGAGCGGCAGCAAGTACGAGACGTTGTCCTTCGTCACCAGCGAGTGCAGTAAAAGTCGGAACGGCAGGATGCACTGCGCCCCGGCCAAGACGCGCCAGTGGCCGTAGCGTCGTATTAAAAGATTGCTGTGCCAGAAGAAGGGAAAGGACGAAAACGTCGCTATTGTTGTCGCCAGACCGTTCGTCGTCCGCGACACGCCGAGCTCGTTCTCCAATTGCATATATAAAATAGAGTCGACCACAACAACGAGCGTTCCGAAGACGCAGGCGTTCCCCAGCGCGAGCCGCAGCGGTTGTGACCGCCGCAGCGCGACGAGGCCATGACTGACGACCGCGCCTAAATTTCGGGGGGCCTTCTTCTTCACGTCCGTCGGGAGAGGCGCCTCGACGTCGTCCTCCTCCGGCGCGGGCCACCGCGGCCGTACTCGAAAGTACAAGACCGCCAGCAGCAGAAAGCCCACCGCGTACGTACTTCCAAAAATGCCCGCCTCCAGGCCGACCCGGTCAATTAAAGCACCGACGAAGAGACTGCCTAAACCCCATGAGGCGCTTCCCCAGAACCGCTGCCGGCCCCAGGCCTCGTTCCCATCCCGCGCCAACGTCAGAACCATGCCATCCGCGACGGGCGAGGCGGCGCTGGACGCGCTCCGCGCTATCCGTAACGCCGCGACGGCCCACAAGGCCTGGTGGGGCCGCGCGCCTATACCCTCGTGTCTTAGCAGGAAGCCGGCCCTTGTACCTCGTCGCAGCGCTTCGAGCGTCGCGACACTCGCGAGCACAGAACAAGCCAACACGTCAGACGGCGCGCCCACGTCCGCCTTGCCGGCCCAGAGGGGTTGCGCGATCAGCTTCCCCACCAACGAGAGCGACTTCATGAGGCCCACCTCCCGCGGCGAGAAGCCGCACTTTAATAACCACAGCGTGCAGAACCGGTTCCAGCTCACCATAGAACCGCTGTAGCAGAAGCTGAGGACCTTGGCGTCGAACGTCGTCAGCGCCCTGTGCTTCGTCGTCGCGAGGGGCCGCGGGTGGATCTTCGGGTCCTCGGCGCTGTTCAGCCGCTCCCGCGACGAGCTCGCCCGCATCGTGCGTTACGCCGCGTCGCGTCCGAGAGCTGCGTTTTACGGCGTCAGCCAAATATGCAATGCGCAGTGCAACTACTGCCTCCTCTCTCGCACCCTGCTCCGTTTGCAGCAAAACTGTCGATGCCAGCAGCAGCTGCAAAAAGTTACTACAGCGACAATTGATGCCGCGTTGTTGTGTTGCACGGATGCCGCTCGCTGCGTCGTCCGCACGACCTCCGGCCAAAAGTTTGTCAATTATTTGGCCGGGTTTTTCACGCACGGCAAGCCAACAGCACGCCCACGCATTTGCGTGTGCCGCATAGTTTCAAGACCGCCACAGCAGACAAATCTCCGCGCCGCTAACGTGCGGGTATTGCGTGGCAATCTAGCCAACACACCATCTCGCCGCGGCACTGCTACCACACCACGCACGGTTAAAACGGACCACGTATCGTTGTCTAAAATCACTGTGTACTGCATTACGGCAATTGAACCACAGCACAACTCGCTGCATAACAAAGCAGACCCACTGAACAGCCAACCATGCCCAGGCCAGCGCGCGCCGTCGCCGCATGCCTACTCCTCCAACTCGTGCTCCCCTTCGCGCCGACACCGAGCCGCCGGCCACAGCTCAGGCTGCGGAGCGAGAGCGACGGACGCCTCGTAGCCGTGAAGGCGAAGGAGGCCGATCTAAGGGCGCAGCTCGCCAAGATCCAGCGCGAGAAGGCCGACGTGCTCTCGAACCGGACGCTGGAGATCGGCATCGTGGGCTTCGGGCGCTTCGGCCAGTTCTTGGCGACGAAGTTCGCCAGCTACGGCCACGAGATCCACGGGCTCAGCCTGTCCGATCGAAGCGGTGAAGCGCGGGACTGCGGCGCGCAGGGCTGCGGGCGGCTCGATTCCACGGAGGATGTTGAGATGTTCTTTGCGAGAAAACCGGACGTCGTGGTCCTCGCGTGCTCGATCGTGTCCTTCGAGGAGACCCTGGTGAGGATAAAACCGGCTCTGGAGAAGCACCCGGACACCTTGTTCGTGGACGTGCTGTCCGTCAAGGAGCACGCCAAGGACGCGCTTTTGAAACACCTGCCTAGTACGACCGGCGTGCTCTGCACGCACCCCATGTTCGGCCCCGAGAGCGGTAGGCACGGCTGGGAGGACCTGGCGTTCGTGTACGATAAGGTACGGATCCCGGACGACGAGTCAGATGCGTGCGAACGGTTCCTGTCGCTGTTCGAGTCCGCGGGCTGCCGCATGGTCGAGATGTCGTGCACGCAGCACGACGTGTACGCGGCCAACTCCCAGTTCCTGACGCACCTCGTGGGGCGCATGCTGGGCGGCGTGGGGGATTTGCGGAGCACGCCCATCGACACGAAGGGCTTCGCGAGTATTCTCCGAGTGGTGGAGACGACGTGCGACGATTCCTTCGACCTGTTTAGTGGGCTCTACCGGTACAACGTGCATTCCAAGTCGACCCTGCTGTGCCTGCGGAAGGCCATGGCGGACATCGAGCTTCGTCTAATTTCCTCGGAGCTGGACGGTGGGAAGGTGGACGGCGAGGCGCGCGGGACGCTGGATTACCTGGACGTGCGGGAGCGCGTGTGGAATGAGAATGGGGCCGAGTGGAGCGGGAGGACGCCGTAAAAGAAAGTATATTAGCTATCTAGCGCGCTCGTCGAGGGCTCACACGCCAGCCCGACGGCGCGGGCGCCGGCAATCGCGCAGTGCTCGTCCTCGTCGGCGGTGGCGCCAGACACGCCGATGGCGCCGACCACGTTGTTCGCAGCGTCGCGGCACAGGACCCCCCCGGGCACCGCGACGAACGGCAGGTTGCTGTTCCCGGAGAGCGTCGTCATCGCGATGAGCTGCGCGCTCCGGTCGGGCAGGTACTTCTCCTTGAGGCCTCGCGAGCTCGAGTGCGTCCCGACGGCCGCCCCGGCCTTGGCGCGGGCCATGGAAGGGATGAGCCGCGGGCACCCGAGCATGGTTTTGCTCACAAGGACGCGCCCCGTCGGGTCCACCACGAAGACGCTGACGTCCTTAAAATTGCGTGCCCCCGCCTCCGCGAGCGCCGCGCTCGCCATCGTGTCGGCGGCCTCGAGCGTGAGCACCGGCGTCCCCGGGGCGAGCCATGCATCGGCGCCGCCGCCGCGCCACCGCCGCAACGCCATTCGATTGGTGCGCCGCGCGCACGCGGGCGCTGCCAACGCGAGGGCTGCGATGGCGCGGCGATGCAGCATCTTGTGCTCTGCTATATGTCGCGAGGCGTGCTGTGCGTCGTCACACGGTACGGTTGATTCAGTTCTTTGCGGGATGTCTGGGAGCTGTACGCCGCGATTACACGTGCGAGCAGTAAGTGTCGCTATTATATTGGCAGCGTTCGTACGTTTTTGCGGAATTAACCCCCCCCCCAAGAAACCCGTCACTCCCCCCGAACCCGAACCCCCGTGCGTAAGGCGCCGGTTTTATTTGCGCCGCGGTGACCTCTCACCGCTGGCTACAGTCCCATTCTTGGCGCTATCGTGTTGTGCTGTTCTCCCAACAGCTGCACGACGCCGACGCGGACGCAGCAAATGCAGGCCGAGGAGCAGGCCTCCTTACAGGCCCAGCGCGCGCACCTCATCGAGCAGCGGCAGATCTGGGACGAGAAGATCAAGGCTAATCCCGAACCGCGTACGTGGCAGACGTATCTGCCCGCGCACCACCGGGGCAAGGCCTCCGCGGACGCGCTGACGCACTTCCGCCGCATTTTAGAACGACCCTTACCGGAGGGCGTGCCGCGTTCATTAACAAACACCCAGATCGCGGAGATCGACGCGAGCTTCAATCTCGAGCCCGAGGCGCCGCCCTCTCCCAAGCGGAAGAAGGCCAAGGTCATCGTGCCTGAATCCAAATTCGCCAAGGGGTCCATCAACGACCTGGCCGAGAAAGCGAAAGCGAAGTGGGACGGCGTGGGCGTCTCGCCCCACGGCAAGCGGGCGTTGGACCGCGTGTGGGCTTTGGAGTTCGGCGCTGACATCGGCAACCCCTTCCGGACGCGCCTTACCAGAGCCATGTGCGTGACGTTGGGGGCCGGCGACTACTATTCGATCATCAAGGACGTGTGCGATCTCATGCTTTGCAAGGAGCGCGTCGCGACCGGCGCCTACGAGGACGACGCGGCCCTGCGGCGGGACGTCCGCCGCATCGCCGAGAACGCACTGCAGTACCACGGCCCCCACTCGCCCTACACGAGCGCGGCGGACCAGATGGCCGCGGCCTTCGACGCCGCGCTCGCCGGGGCTTAAGTTAAATGTGATATGAGGTGGCCAGGTGGCGCACGATAAGAGAACGGAACCTCCCCACTCAGTGGCTAGGATGCCACTCACCCGTGATGTGCCCGTGAATCACCCGTAATTGCACTCTGAGCGAGATCCGGGTGAATCACCCGGTGAATAACCCGACGGGTTTTATTGTGACGGGTTTTCGTGTTGAAGCCATGCCGAGAGGCGCAGTGACGCAGCCGCCGGATGGACCCGGACGCGGGTGCTGACCGCTTGGGCGTGAAGATCACCCGGGCAAGTACCATTTTTTTGCACCGCGCGACGTTCCTTAGTGGCCCCGGTCAGTGGCCTGTGGGGCCCCTCCCGATCCCTCTATAAGTACCCAGGGTGAATCACCCCACTCACCCGTTATCACCCGGGTGAATCACCTCCGGAGCCGTCCGGGGTGATTCACCCCAGGGGTGAGTGGCATCCTAGCCCCACTGGCATGCGCCGTGAGTGTTGTCGTGCTGTTCTTAGGTACTATTCTTACAAAATTTTCAGGAGAAGACCCCCCCGGGGTCGTCGGCGTAGGAGTCGTCGCGGTTCACCAGCTCGGGCTCGCCGTAGTCGCTGCCGTCGGAGGACAGCGTGTCGTACTCCAGCGGGGGCTCCGAGTCGTCCGAGCGCCCCCGCTTCGACGGGACTGATGGCAACGCCCGGTTCATCGGGGTCAAGTCCAACGCCATGGAATCGCGCCGCCGCTTCCGCTTCTCGCAGAAGGCCTTGAGCTGCGGGGCGTAGCGCGGCGACGTCAGTTTGTGCTGCTCCGCTTTTTGCAACCACGGATGTTGGAGAGCTTCCTCCGCCGTACATCGATCCCCGGGAAAGGGCCGCAGCATCTTCAGGATGAGGTCGACCGCGTCGTGGCTGACGTGGCCCAAATCCCTACCGACATCCAAATCGGGCGCCCGCCCGAAGGTCGGGGGCCGCTCCCAGGGCGGCGCGCCCGTGAGTAGAATAAAGAGCACGACGCCCGACGACCACACGTCGACCGCCGGCCCGTACTTCTCCCGTCCACAGACCTCGGGCGCCATGTAATAAGGCGAGCCACATAAAGTGTGCGTTTCTGCCCGCCGGAAGCGCTGGTCTAACGTGCTGTCGGGACTCACAACATCATCTTCAGACTCGTCCATATCCGACAACGTCTTCACCAAACCAAAATCGGACAGCTTGAGCTCCCAGCCCTCGCCGGTGAGTAGTAGATTTTCAGGTTTCACATCGCGATGCATGACTCCTTTACTGTGGCAGTCCGCCAGGGCGCTCAGGAGCTGGCGCATGACCTTCGCGGCTTCCGCTTCGCTGAAGCTGCCTTTGGCTATTACTCTATCAAACAATTCTCCGCCTTCACATCTTTCCATGACGACAAACAGTTCGTCGGGCGTCTCGAACACTTCCCGCATCTCCACAATGTGTCTATGTCTTATGGACGATAAGACCCTGACCTCGTCTCGGAGTCGTCTCGTGGCTCGCGCCGTTCTACAACATTTGGGCTTGTAGATCCGTTTCACGGCTCTTTCTTCCCCCGTTGCTCGGTGCGTGGCAGCAAAAACTTGCGAGGAGGCGCCCTTGCCGATGATGCGGCCCACCTCGTACTGCTCACTTAATGAAAGGGGCCAGTTCACCGAGCTCGGCGTGGACGCTCCCAAACTTCCTACGCTCTCGGAGAAGCGCGCGTTGCTGATGCCCAGCGTGAGGCGGCGGCTGGGGCTGTCCTCGTCCTCCGTCGTGGGGCTCAGGGCCGTGTCGATGGAGGCCATCGCTCCGGCGGCGTCTGGTGTGGCTTTGGCGTCTTCGAGGCGGCTGTTGCGAGGAGGTCGCGCGCGCGGCGTCCGGCGGCGTGAGTGGCAGCGGCACAACGCCGAGGGTACGTCTAGGCTGCCGACGCGGTCGCGGCGGCTGCTGCCCAGGCAGATGCACCGGCCGCTGGGAGCCCCGAATTTCGCAGCTTTTGCCGGGCCGGAGGGGTGTCCCGGGGGCACTCGCGGCCAGCGAGGTGTAGCGCGGGTCCTGGACCCCATATCTTTCGGCGCGTCATAAAAAAACCCGTCGGATTTTCACCGTCGACGACTTCATCTCGACGTAATTCGCAGCGCACCGTCGTAGCCCTTGCAAGTATAGCACCGCCGTTGCACTGCACGTCTCAATAAAGATGCAGCGCACCGTCCTATCGCTCGCGCTCGGCTCGGCCGCGGCCTTCGTGGGCCCCTCGGTCCAACCTGCGCAGCAGCTGCGCGCGGCGGACGGCGACGAGGCCTCGAGCGGCGGCTTCTCGCGGCAGGACTTGGAGAACTTCGCGAACTCGATGCCGGGCCCCGGCACGGGCGCGTGGGACCCGCTCGCGCTCGCGGACCAGTCGTGGGCGTTCGGCGAGGCGACGCCGTTCTCGAACGAGGCCACGATCGGCTTCCTGCGCCACGCCGAGATCAAGCACGCCCGCGTTGCCATGGCGGCCTTCCTCGGCTTCATCGCCCAGTCCACGGCGCTCGTGTCGGGCGAGCACACGTTCGCGCCGTACCGCGGCTACGTCGCGGGCTGCACGCCCCAGGAGCAGTGGGACAACATCCCCGTCGTGGGCAAGCTCCAGATCTTCATCGCCATCGGCATGCTCGAGAGCTACGGGGAGGGCGCGGCCGCGGGCCCCGAGTACGTGCACTACATGAAGGGCGGCCAGCCGGGCTACTACCCGGACATCAAGGGCAAGAACAACGGCCAGATCCAGATCAACCTCTACGACCCCTTCGGCTTCGGCTTCCGCGACCGCCCGGCCGAGAAGCGCGCGCGCGGGCTGAAGTCGGAGATCCTGAACGGCCGCGCGGCCATGTTCGGCATCATGGGCTTCCTCTCCGAGTCCCAGCTGCCGGGGTCCGTCCCCATCCTGTCGAAGATCCCCAACTTCCCGCACTACGACGGCGACGTCATGGCGCCCTTCGCGCCGGAGATCCACCTCAACTTCTAGGCGGGGCGCCGGGCGGTGCCTCCAGGCGGGCCGGGCACGCCCACAAAAAAAACGCGGCACGGCGGCGCCGGACTCTGTAGTAGAGACTAAACTTTAGTTTCATAATCGCGAACGCGGCGCGAATCTCGGCGCGACTTGCGAGATGACTTGCGGCGGCGCGTTAAACACTTCGTTAAACACAGATACTTAGTCAGCAAGCACTAAGCGCGGTCGGACTCTTGGGAGCCCAGCACGCAGTTCAGATGGACCAGGCCTCCTCGAAGCTCCCCTCGGAGTCGACCACGGTCACCTGTGGCGGGCCCGGGCTCCGCGGCTTGGCCTTCTTCTGGATGATGCGGTCCATCAAACCCTGGTACTTCGGCGGCACCGCGCAGTCCTTCTCCGGGTTCGCGCTGTCTAGAACGCATTCTTCAACCTTCATGCGCGACATCAAGGCGGCCTCCTCCATGCAGTAGGCGCCTGTGTGCGAAACGTGTCGCGGCGACCACGTCATGAGAAAGTCCATATCCACGCAGAATCACGCACCCTCTGAGTCGAAGACCACCGTGCAGTCCTCGCTGGCGTAGTCGTACGAGACTGTGTCCGTGGCCGCCGAGAAGCGGGGCGTGACGCGCGACGCGCGCGGCGAGAGGTCCTGGCACTTCGTTTGGGCGAGCAACGCGAGGCGGAGTCCGAACTTCATCGTGATCGTGTGGCAGCTTTTAAAAGGCTGACACCTTGTTCTTTTTGAATAGTGCTCTTACTGAGCGGATCGAGAGATGCCGTCTTCGCGGCTGGGAGGCTAAAAAGTCCCGTTGGGAGCGTGCACAGCTTTTGATAGACTTGCGTGTGGGTCCCGCGGTGTGCGGAAGGCCGTCTGGACGATGTGTCATTCAGAGCTTCCGGATTCGGGTGCGGGTTTGGGTATGACCACCCTTTCGGCAATCAGTCGCCGGGTCATAGTCACGCAAGCCCTCTAGACGGCTACCGGGGTGGCTCTTAGCAGCAAAACTACCCGGGGGCCGCCGCGCCGCGCCGGCGGCCGAGCCGGGGTCCCGAGCCCAAATCCCGTGCCTGAGGCCGCACACAAAGGCACGCCATCGCCGCGGCCCCAAAAGAAAGAAAGAAGCACCCAACCTTACTCCTCCCCCGGCATGACCCGCTGCACCGGCGGCGCCGTCAGGTCGAACTCGTGGTGCAGCGCCTCCTGCACCAGATTTAGCAACGTGCCCTCCACGGCCCCAAACACCATCTTCTGGAAGGCGGCATCCCCCAGGAGCCGCCGCGCCGTGCGATCGAGGCGCTCCGCGGCCTTGCGCTTCAGGAGCTGCCGGGCCTGGTAGCACCGGTACTTCTGCTGCAGAACAATGGAGTACTTGATCAACAACGCCCCTTCGTGGGAGAAGGACCACTTCTTGTAGGTCGCGGCCTCGCGCGCCTTCTTGCCTCTATACGCATTCGCCAACATGGACGCGGCCCACCACTCCTTGGGTGCCTGTTTCTGCATCCGCACCTCGCGTCTTGCATCTCTAATTTTGATCTTCTCCGCGTAATCCCGATCGTCCAGGGCTCGCACCACGGCGTGGGACACTTGCGCCGATAGCGTGGTAAAGAAGTCCGCCACTCGTACAGTGTCACTTGCAGACTCCTTGAGCATCTTCATGAAATCTCTAGATTCGACAATGGTGGCCTTGAGGCCAACATCCAGGAACGTCTGGCGCACGTCACCCAAAGAAATGGAACCGTCACTCACGTACGGGCGTAAATCGCGCGTCATCCTCTCCGAAATCGAAGCGTGCGGCCGCACCTCGACGTAGTACGGAATGACCGGCTTCTCCGGCAGCATCCGAAAGACGCTGCGGACCTCGTGCAGGTCGAAGGTCGACCTGATGATGTCGCCCATCGTCCGCCGGACGACCTCTCTCCTACACCTCTCCATTTCGTTCTTCAGCTCCTCGCCACTGAGTTCCTCCTCGTCGTCCGACGACGAATCCGACGAGGCGAAGGGGTCGTCTTCTAGGGTCGACGGCGGCGGAATGTAGGCCAATGGTCTCGGTATGTACAGATCATCCAACTCGGTGTGCCCGTCGTGCAGCGCGATGTGCTGCGATTCGTGCACCACTTCGCCCCTCACTCTTAAACGTAAGAAGCACGCCGACGCCGTGCCCACAACGCTGCCGCCGCTTTGGAGCGTCCCTTGATCCGGGGCGTGGTCGCCGAAGGTCGAGAGCATGGCCGCCGTCGAGGCGCTGCGCGGCGGGCCCGGCGGGCCGCGGGTCGACGAGGCCGAGCCCGGGAGGTCCGGCGGCGGCGGGGCCCCTAAGGGTGGGGGCGCCACGGCCGTACCGGACGTGGGCATCATCGGGAGGCGGCTGCCCGGTAACGTTGTTTGTGTCAACGACCGTTCCCTAGAAACAGTGCATCGTGTTATAAGAGAGCGGTGGGCCGGGTCACTCTCGTAGCGTATGGCTGACGACCCGGCCATGGATGCGCCCGTCGACGGCCTTTCATTGATGGGGCTCGTCGGCCGCGAGCGCCTGCCATGTAATGGAACCGGGGCCGCCTCCTTCACCAGCACTAATAGGGACGCATCTACCACTCGAGGCTCGCAGTCCGCCTTCAGGCTCACGCGGCACACGGCCACGCCGCCCGGTAGTATACGGCCCGAGAGGGGCTCCACCCCTAAAATACCCTTCTCGATCAAATCGTGGGCCACCTCCCACTGAAATTCATAAATTGGAGGCCGCCCCTCCGCCTCCAGAGCCTTGGGCGCTCGTAGCGTGACCATGCGAATGACGTGCGCGCGCTGCGCGACGCGCCCATAATCCACGCATTCCCTTGACAACACGGCGGGCTGCGCCGGTGCTTCTACAATTTGATACTCATAATTGGTAGAAGTAGAACCTTCGGGGACCTTCCCTCCTTTATGAGGATCTTGAGAGGCGTCCCGGGGATCGTACCCGGCGCACGTGAGCAAGGCGTCGAGCTCGACATGTCTCGTGGACCCGCGGTCGCCGTACTTGTAACGGATCTTGAAGGCCGATTCGTAGGAGGCCGCCTGCAGCGGCAGGAAGCGCATCCTTATATCCGCACTGCCAAACGCGGGCACGTGGCCCGTCGGGTTTTCCACTCTAAGTAACTCCACGTCCGTTTCGATATCAGAGTCACCTCGCAAGGACGGCGGTGCGTACTCCACGGCGTACTCCAACGGCGAATTCCCCACGTTCATGACCTCCAGGATTTGCAGCGGGGCTTGCTCCGGCCGCGTGCCGACCGCGACTGGATGTAAAGCGAGTTCGTTCGTCATCGGATCTTTAGGTAGGACTAAATACGGCTCCCGCGGCGCTAGGGTCCGCCCTTCCAAGTCCAACCAGAGCTGCTTGCCCTGGGCGACCCGGAGTAGCACGGGCAAGGTATGTCTTCCGTCGAACTCTCGACTAGAAAAGACGTACGCCAAGCGTAAGGTAGCGCTCTCCCCCGGCATCAACGTAGCCTTGCGGGGCGAGATGTCGAAGCACTTCAGCTCGTCGATGATCTTGTTGACCTTGACCTCGTCGGCGTTCGCCTCGCCCTCGTCCGCCCATTGCTCGAGCTCGATCTCCCGCTCGTTGGGGAGATGCACGGAGAACGTCGTGGGGAGGAGGCAGGGATTTCTAATTTCGATCAGAACGACCTGGGGCGGGTTGCCTAATGGCTCGGGGACGAACTTCAACGGAATTCTCGGTAACAACTGTAAATTCGGCGAGGACTCCAGGTTGAAGAGGACCTCACTTCGTCTGAGGGGCGTCAACAACGCTTGGTTCAACGCGCTCAGGGAAAAGTGGGCCCACATGTTCTGGGTCGCGCAGCCCAGTTTCGCGCCCTCAACTCTAACGTCCCTCACCAATATAGTGGGAAAGGACGCGGAGCCCTTGACCACACACGTCAACGGTAACGCTTTGGACTGCTTCGTCACATCCCGCTCAATGGTCTCCGAGAAGGGGTCCGCGCCCCGGACCAACTCAACATCTCGCGCCTCCTCCCCTAGGGTTAAAAGAGCCGCTTGCGCCGGGTCTAAAGCTATTTCTTCCCCTTGGTCATCAACAGCATGGACTTTACAAACGCACGCGAACTCGAACTCGCCGGCGGCGTCCGGCTGGAACGTTACTTTCACGCGCTTCCGTTGTCGGGCTTGAATAAGACCAGTAGGCTCGTCGATCAAGATGCGCTCCGTCCGGCCCGAAGAAGGCACTCTTAGCAACTCCCGTTTGATCGTCGCGCCTTCGGGCGGCTGCTCCCCGACGGCGAACGCCCGCTTCCGGGAGACGTAGTCCATCGAGTACTTGATGGCGCAGTCCGAGGCGTTGAGGATCACCAGCGCTTTTGATGAGGTCGTGTTCACGAGTAATGTGGGATACTCCAACAGCGGCGGGTCGAAACTCACGACGCCCGATGATGCTGGTGCTATTAAGCGAGCCACAACTTTCTGTAATATTTTGGCCGGCGCCGCGTTGCCGAGTTGCCTCGCGTCTCTTTTTGAAGATGGCGGGGGTCCCGCCAACGGTCGCACGGTGACCACTAATTTAGTCTTCTTGAGGCCTCTATTTGCGGGAGCAAAGGTGACCGTCACTTCGGTGGACTCGTTGCCTCTCAGAACGCCCGCCTTGGGTTTTAGGGAGAACGTTTCCAAGGCTCGAGACGGTAAGACCGCGTCAAAGACCAACGGGACCCTTGAGCAATTGTGCACTTTGAACGTGCGCCGAGACGCGAGACCGACACACGTCGGCGAGAACGTTACAGACCCAGCTCCCGTTTCCGGGTTGGTGACCTCGTCGCAGCCGACCATGACACACCTCGGTATTTGACCGGCGCCCCACAATAAAGGCCCGTCGCACTCCTCGCCGTTGACCACTAATTTCACGCGGTGCCTATACACCTGTTCCTCCTTGGGCTGGAACCGCGCTACCAACAACTGGAACCCGCCGGGCGGTATTAACCCTTGGCTCGGCCGTAAAGCGAAGGCCCTGACCGGGTCCGGTTCCACTCTAAAGAGCGCGGGCAGATTGGTCGGGTTGCGGAGCGTCACGCACTGGTACCCGGCATCACCTACATGGGTGCCGGGGAAGTGGCGCTCGCGCGGCTCACATGATAAGGCGGGCGCAAATTGTTCGCCAGTGAAAGAATGGCCGGCCGCGTGCACCTCGAGCCGCCACGGCGGCGCCAGCACCGCGTCGTTCACCAGGCGGAAGCTCCGCTGGCTCTTGAAGAAGACCTGGGCTTCTAGGGCTATGGACGAGTAGCAGTTTGAACAGCGGGGGTGGAACTTGACCGAGAAATCCTGGGTTTCGCCCTTGGCAACATCGGCGTACGCCGGGCTTACGCTGAAGTCCGCCTTCGACTCCTGGCCCTCGGCTTCTACGAGAGGACAGGGCGTCCAGGCCACGCTAATTTTAGCTCTCGTGGTGTTGGTCACCGTCACCGTCCGTCGACCCGATTGGCCGGTGGCCTTCAGTCCGAAGTCTAGTGAACTGGTAGACACCTGGACCTCCTTCAATTCTGATGGAGAGTACTCCTCGAAGAAGTCGTGGGCGACTTGCACCGCGGACCGCGTGGCTTCGCCGGATCTAGTGACGGGATCTTGCGTGTGCGTCGTCAGTAAAACATCGTCGTGCCCCGAAGCGCCGATGCGCGCGAAGAGTAAACGTTCTTCGGAGGAGGGGCCCCGCTTCTGGAACTCGGCGTGCATCTCCTCCAGCTCGTCGGGCCCGGCCCGTCCGAGCCCGGCCGCTTGGCGATTCCGCGCGGCCTGCACGTGCGCATGTCTCAATGGCGCGGGCCGCTGTTCCTTGGTCTCGCCCTTGGCCGAGATGTGCGACGTGCCCAGGAGATCCACGAAGAGCGGTAATCTATGCTCCACGATCAAGAAGAGTCGCTTGTAGTAGTTGATGGGTCGGTCCGGACTAAAAGTGAACTTCACGGGAATCTCCAACTTCGCCGGCAAGACCCCCCTATACTTGGATAGAGTAAACACCCCGCCGTGGTCGCACACGAACTGGAAGTGCAATGGTCGATCGCTATCATTTGATAAAAAGACGGCCCGGTCGCACTTCTTGCCCACGGGGATCGAGCCGAAGTTTATAGAAGTGGACACGCCGAAGCCCTTGGCGTAGGGGTCCTCTTGTTTGCTAATACGCACGACGGGCGCTACGGAATTCCCGGTCAGGAGCAGGCGCGGTCGATTGCCTCCGGGAGTCACAAACTCCAGGTGCTCCGCGGTGTACGTTCCGGCACTTCGCGCGTGGAACTGGATCTGTACTCGTAGTTCGCTTTTGGGCGGCACAATCAGGGACGTGGGGTGCACGGCGAAGACGGGCTCGCAGTCCCGCTCGACGCGACAGACTTCCACACGCGCGTGGACGACACTGCGATTCGATATCACAATTTCTCTCGTTGTTTCTTCCGTGATGGGCGCTCCGGCTAACACGTCCCCAAAATCGACGCGGTCGTCGCTTATGGCAATGTGCACGTACTTTCCGACCGCGCTTAACTTAGTTTCAATAACCGGTTGGGGCCGGAAGCAGTTGATGCCCCGGCCTACTTCACATGCAGCCCTTGATACGAAGACCGACGCCTGCTCCGGGTGTAGGGAACAGGTGATCAATTGGGCCTCGCCGACGTCCAATAAACCTTCCGAGGGATATAGAGAAAAGGGTTCCGGTACAGTCCATCTAAACGGCGCCGGGACCTCGCCCGTGTTCTCTATATAAAACGTTCTTTCTGAAGTCTCCTGGGTCGGACATAAACCCATGTCCACGTCGTCGGGCACTCTACACTGTAAGGTAGGTAATAGAGCCCTTACGGGAACGTGGAACCCGCGAATGGGCGCATCGCTTATAACGGTCCCCACCGGCAACTCCTGTAGTTTAAAGTAAATGGTGTCCTCGTAGATCTCTTCTTTAATGGGTCGAAAGATGACGTCGATCTCCACCGACATGCCGGGCGACAGCTCTATGGTCTCCGGAAACGCCAGGGAGAAGTATCTCGTAGAAGGCAATCTGTACTTCAATTTCTTCATCTTGGTCGTGACGTTTTTTACGGTGAGTTTTTGCGCGTATTCGCCGCCGGCCTCCCACTCGCCGCCCGCAAACAATATACCGTCCTGCTCCACGACGACGCCGTGGCTGTCCCGTCGGGTGGGCCCCGTGCACAGCACGCCGAAGCGGCTCAGGCGCTCCTCCTGGTCCATCAGCACGGGCTGGGGGGCCATGGCTGCTTTGCGTGCTGGCTTGCTCCTGCCGACGCGTGCGCTGCCTCGGCGCGAGCGCTGCTGGGCGCAGGTTTTTTTTGTATCTGCAAGGCTGCCTCGCAGCGCGTGGCACCTGCTGTGTTTGCGCGGCCGCCGGCAAAACCTCCAGGGTGCGCTAAGTTTGCCCGCCCGCGACCCTCCCCCCGCTCGGCGGGATGCGTGGTCGCGCGCCTTGACATCGCTGCGAGGCTCTTTTTGATGGGTGGTCGCGCGGCTAAAATTCGTGCGGGTATTCGCCTTCCGCAATCTACAGCAATCTAGCACTGCTACCTTGCGAGCCGCTGCAACCGACGTCTTCGACGTCACAGCACTCTATCTATAGTGCGTAGTCGACGTATTACGCCTGCGGCTGCACCGCTACTATGGCACGCATGCTCCCTGTCTTGCTGCTCCCCAGCGCTTTGGGCCTGCTCGCGCCGGCGCGGGTCGTCCGGGCACCGAGTGCAAGGCGCATGAGCGACGCGCCGGCCACGCCCGCGGACGACGGCTTCGAGATGACGCTGAGCGGACTCAAGTACAAGGACGAGGTCGTGGGCGACGGCGAGCAACCCGAAGGGGGCAACGTCGTGAAGGTGGACTACACGGGCTGGCTGGCAGCTAGTGATTTCAAGTTCGACTCGAGCGTGGACCGCGGCATCCCCTTTACGTTCACCATTGGCAAGGAGCAGGTGATCCCCGGCTGGGACGAGGGCGTGGCGACCATGAAGGTCGGCGGCAAGCGCACGTTGATCGTGCCGCCGCGTCTGGGATATGGCGATCAGAACATCGGGGGCGGCCTCATCCCGCCCGACTCCACCCTGAAGTTCGACGTGGAGCTGTTGGAGGTGAAGGCGGGCGCGCTGGCCGGCCTCCAGGCGAGTCTGGAGACCAACGCGGGTGGGCTGCTGGGCAACTTCGGCGCGAACCCCTTCACGTTCTTCGCGCTGTTGTTGGTGCTGGTGACGGTGGCGCCGGCCTTCTTGCCGGACGACAACCCGCTGATGCAGGGCGGGAACCCGTTCCAGGCGCCGCCCTAGGTGCCATCTAAGTAGCTCTTTTAAACTTTAGCTCCCAGCGTGGTTAGTTAACAGGCGCCGCCCTAGGTGCCATCTAAGTATATTTCATTAGTTAACATGAAAAACGGTGCGGCGCGGGCAGGCCCGACGGCGCGACTTTTGGGGGAGGGCGGGGGGATAAAACTGTGCAAAGGCATGATCGTCGCGCCGCGGGGTTAGACTCTCCTCCATCGGAGGCAAGTCCCGCGTCAACAGACGACTTCACGGCGCGCGGCGCTTGAGCGCGCCCGGTCCCCAGAGCATCGCGAGGAGGCGCCGGTGCGGGTCCGGCGGGCGCACATTCGCCGCGAAGGAGCCGTCGCGGCGGCGCTTCAAAGCCGGGGGGAGAGGGGGCGTCGGCTCCTCGCCTCGCCGCGGCAGGAGCGGGTTCAAACCATCATCATAAAACATGGACGGCCCGGAGAAGAACTCCGTGATCTTCGCCGGGCGCTTCGATCTGGGCGTCAGCGGCCGGTTGGGCGACTCCGGCGAGACCTGCGGCACCACGAGCGCCTCCGCCGGCGCGCCGATGGCCGTCGATTGCCGCCTTACCGTCTCCTCCACATGCAGCGCCTCGCTGAGGGGCATGGTGTAGGGATTGTGCGCGTCGGCCGCGCCGACCATGGGCACGTTCGCCGGCTCGTCGAAGGAAACTCGATTCACCATGGGGTAGTCCGCCGGCGCGCGCGGGCCGTCGACGGGGACGGAGCCGCAGCCGCCGTGGGACTGGACGTGCTCCTGGTGCGCCACCATGGTGCGCAGATTGTTGCGCGCTGGAGGAAGTTCAATTGCCGAGCTGGCAAAGTACACTCTCAATGCTTGTGCAAATTGTGAATTCTCATCTCGCGTCAGGACCCCCCCCTCTCCGACTCCCAAATGAGAAACCCCGCCTTTGACGCCCGCAGGCTTTGCGCGCTGCCCCCCGACGCCTGAGGCCCGATTCGTGGCACGGGCGTGCGCGGTTCTTGCCACTCTACAAGCACGCGCGTCATGGGTTGCAGGACTGGCCTGCGCGTAACCTAGCGATGGCAGCGTGGGGACTGTACCGCGATGGTACTAGAGGCAGCCACACTAGAGAGCCACATCATGCTTCTCAAAAATCTCGAGGCCAGAAGAGAGCAGACGCCCGCGGGACCTCGCGCTCCCGAATCAACAAGAGCTGGCCCGCGCGTCTGCACAATCCCATCGACCACACTGCTCGCATACGCGCTTGTCGCGCGCGAAACGCTGCGGAGTAGCTTTACATAAAGCGGGAGGTGTGCTGCTCCACGCCCACAGCGCGTCATAGACAGACCGGGCTGCCTCCACGCCGCATAGACCGACACGCGAGGCTGCCCGAACACGATTCTTCGCGTCGACGACCCCAACCTAGCGGGGATCCCGCCCAAAGGGCGGACAAGCGACCACTTCGTCATGACCGACAGCTCGTTGTTCCGGGCCGAGAGCCCGCAGGCGATGCGGCGAGACCGCAGCTTCGGGACGCTGGAGGCCATGCTCAAGCCCATGCCCTCGACGGTGCCCTGCAGCCCGACTCCTCATTTCAACGGCTGGGACGAATCACCGGCGTCGAGCGTGCCGCCCTCGCCTCGAGCGGCGCGGTGGAACAACCGGTCGCTCTTCACGAAGTACCAGTCGCCCCTGCGGCCCACAACATTCGCGATGGCGTCGCCCATGCCAATGATGGCGCTGGCCGAGGCGGCGCGGCGAAGGGCCCTCTCCACGGACACCGAGAGCTCGTACGTCATGAGCGTCTCCGTGGACGACACCGGCGCCCAGCTATCGAACGACGCGGCGCCGTCGCCGCCGAAGCGCCCCCGCTTCGCGTCCCGGGCGCCGCCCGTCTCGCCGTCGCCGCCGCCGGCGCCCCACTCGAAGCTCGTCTCGCTGCTCTGGAGCTGATCCCGAGCCCCCGCCTTCCCCATGCTCCCCCTTCGTGTAACAAGTCATAATTTAATCGTCTCGATACGGGTTTTTGCGCACGGGTTTTCCCCATGCCGCACATTATTAATTACAAGCTTTAGCTATCGGCAGCTGCATTTCGCTGGCCGCTATCGTAAACAGCCACACGGTTTCGCACGCTGCGCTGAGTACGCTCCGCGCTTCGGGTCGTACCGGTGCCTAAGGACAAACCAAGGGGAGCGACACAGCGCAGGGCTATTCAGGAAGCCTGCTTGTTGAGAAAATTCGCGGCGACGCACAGTACAGACACCGCCATGGACTCCTACTACACCCTGCTCAAAGTCACGCGGGAAAGCAAGTTCCCCGAGGACGCCACCAAGGCCTACCGCAAATTAGCTTTACGTGCCCACCCGGACAAGGGCGGCTCCAAGGAGGCGTTCGACGCGTTGCACCGAGCGTACGAAGTATTGAAAGAAGAGGAGAAGCGGAAAGCGTATGATCGGTTCGGGTTTGATTTTGGCGACGAGGAGTCCGCCGACGACTTGTTGTTTGAAGTAAGTGGCGCGGCGAACAAATATTTAGGTATTGCGGCGGTCCGCGTCGCGCTTTGTGCTGCCGTTGTGGTTGGAATGCGGTATAGGGTACCTATAACGTTAGCCATCGCGGCGTGCGGCGCCTGCGTGGTTTATGGGCGCACCCAAAAGCAAAAAGATTTCGAGTTTCTGGGCTACCGGGCCGTCGCTTTTCCATTAGTCGCCTGGTTTTGTACGTTGTGCTCCCTTACACCAGTGTTTGATGTCCTCGTGTACGCGGTCACGTTCGGTCTGTTGGAGTGGGACGGTGGGAAGCCAAAAGCATGTGCTCTAGGGCTCGCATTATTTGTACGGTGGTACTTCGGCGCCTCTTTGTGGTTCTTCGTGAAATGCCTGCTCTTGTTTGGCGGCTTACTAATCGCCGCGCACATTTTCTTTGTTGTCGTCGCGTCCGTCGTGAAGGAGGTCGTGGACCTCAAGCTCAAGACGTACGGCGAGAAGTTCCGGAAGTGCATGCGGGAGCAGGCCCCGCCGGCGCCCGCGCCGGAGAGCCCAAACGCGCTGCCCGCAGCTATCGCGCGCGCTGCTGAGATCGCGCGCGCTGAGCGGCGGGCGTCGCCCGCGGCTGCGCGGAAGAACTCCATGAGCGGCGGCTTCCTTTACAACCCAAAAAAGAAGAATAGGTGATAGGCACCTCTAACACATATCTGTTATTAAATTCCACCGCCGCTACACCGCTCTACTTCACCGCGGCTTCTTCAGGTCGATTCAACAGTAGCCGCGGGCACCGATGCCGGCGCCGGCGCACCATAAATCTTCTCCAGGAGCTGCAGGTGCGCGCCGTCGACGGGCCGCATGACGTCGCCGCCGATTTTGGCGCCGAACGCCCGGCCTATTTCCACGCAGGCGACGGCGCCGACCTCCGGGGCCTGTGCCGCGGACCTCTCCAGCGCGGCGCCGCCCAGCACGACCCTCGCGATGGCATGCGGCGTCGGCCGCCAGAGGCCCGCGGCCTGGGGCCCGAACGCGTCGACGTTCGCGGACCGCGCCTCTTTAACCCACCAGGCGAGCTGCGCCGCGTGGAGCGCGGTGGTACATAGCGGCGCGTCGCCGACGGGCGCGAAGGACTTGGGCAGCGGCTGGGCCGGGTAGTCGAGGTAGTAGCCCACGCCGCGCGGGCCGGCCGTGAATTTGTAGCCCGGCCGCGGCCCGACGTACGTGAAAGCCGGCGCGAAGGTGGGGACGGACGTGGCCCGGCGCTTTATTACGGGCGCGGCCACGGGCGCCGCGCGGCCGAGCGCCCACGCGATGTCGGCGCACGCGTCCAGGTCGCCCTCGACGCAGCGCTCGGCCGCGACGAGCGCCAGGGCGAGGCCCTCGAAGCCGCCGCTCCCGCCCAGGTCCCGCGTGGCGGCCAGGAGCGCGTCGCGCGCCGCGGGCCGGGCCTGCGCGGCCTGCACGGCCGGCGCGAAGGGCCCGCAGGCTGCGGGATCGCAGTTCGAATCGGAAAGGAGGGGCCCCAGCGCCTCGTGCCACAGGTGCGCGACGGTCTCCGCCGGCAGGTGGCGCGCCCCCGCCAGGGATGACAACTCCCGCAGCTCAAGGGCCGCCGTCAGCCGCGCCTGGCCCTCGGGCGGCAGCGGAGACGTCGGCGGCAGGATCAAGGACGCGGCGTAGGCGGCGACGCCCATGGCGAGGCCGCCGCTCACCGGGCCCGCGAAGAGCCCGTACCAGGCCACGCGCGCCGCGACGCCCTCCGCGACGGCGGGCCGCAGCGCGTAGCACGTCGTGGAGCCGGCGGCGTAAATCGCGGCGACGCCCGGGGCGACGCCCACGTCGTCGCGGACGGCGTCCGGCAGACTGAGGAGCGCGCCGCAGGCGCCGGTCTGCGCGGCGACGGTGCCGACGGCGCGCTTCCACGACATGACTCCTTTAGCTGCTCTAGCCTGACCGCTCTTTTGCTGCTCTGCCTTTGCAGGGGCGTGTTCCTGTTGCACTATTTGTCAACGGAGACGTTCCGTTGGCAAAACCACGCTGCTTTTGTCCAGCGCGCCGCTGTCTGCAGCCCTTTGCAAAGCACACAGTGTTTGCTGACATTGATCATGGTTTTTGGCTGAGCAAAACCCGTCTAAATTTTGCTTCCTTCCAGGACAACAACCAGCCGTCCAGGTAATGATATCCAGAAGGGGGATGGGCAGAGCAGCATTGCCAAAACAGGCCACTAGACTATCTCTTCTCAAGTGCTGTCCACTGTGGTTTGAATTTGGAGCGTGTGTGCTGCCAGCAGCGATTTCCCCGGGCGCTGCGCGGTCGCGAGTGGCTGCCCTGCGTCCGCCCCTCGGCCCCGCTGCGAAGTTTCGAGCGCGAAAGACGCGCGGAGCCGCAAAAAACAAAGCAACAATGGCGGAGAACGAGCTGCGCCAGCGCCGCCCAGCGGTCCGCTTCGAGGACGACGATGAGGATTATGATTCTGTTGTCAAGGAGGGCACGCACGATGACGAGAGCGACGACGACGTGTGCCGCCGCCTGACGGCGGCTAAGGTCTTCGCTGCGCGGAAGAGCCTGGGCTACGCGTCTTCCGACGACGAGGACGCGGCGCCGCCACCGGCGCCGAAGTGGGCGGAACGCGTAGTAGCGGTCGTCGACGCCGTCGTCGTCGCGACGGCGCCCTACGCGGACAAAGCTGTGGACGCCGTAGCAGTAGCGACGCCGGTCGTGAGGTCGGTGTTCAACACCGCGTTTTCACGAATCACGCGCGAGGGCCTGCTCATCTGTGTCGGCCTCTTCGTCTGCTTGTTCGGGGGCTCGTTCGTGCGGCTCATCGCCGTGGCGGAGGCGCTGCACGTCACGGGCGCCTACCACACCGCCCGCCACGCCCTCAACGAGCTCAAGGAGCACGTCGAGGTCGTCGGCGCGGCGGAGCGGGGCGACAGTCGCCGCCAGTTCATGGCCGTGCTGCGCAAGGACCGCCAGTACAAGCGCATCGCGTCGCGGAAGCTCGCGCTCTACGCCTCGGCGATCCGGAACCCCGCCGCGCTAAGCGCGTCTCTAGCCTCGCTCTGGCCCGCGGCCGCGACGGTGGCGGCGACCCTGCGGGTCAAGTTCGCCCGGACGCTCGTGCTCGGCGCCTCCGTCGCCTCGACATTGCAACCGGCGCTGCGGCGCGACTTCGCGCTGGCCGTCGCCGCGGCACTCAAACCGACGCACCGCCAGTGGGCGCCGACGATAATCGACGCCTGCGTCAAGGCGGTCTGCGTTATGATCGCCTGGCGGCTCCAGCGCGTCTTCAGCGCGTGGCACTCGGCGGCGCGCGGCGGCGTCGCGTGCGCCAAAGCTTTAGGTCGGGTCCTCAAGCGCAAGGGCTGGGTGCCGGTCCGCATCGCGCTGGCCTCGGACGAGGCGCCCCATACTGGAACGGACTCGACGGGGCCCGTGATCGGGGGGCTGTACGCCGACGAGGTGCTCGGATTCCTCCTCGCGGCGTGCGGTTTGCGGTTGCAGTTGTCGCGGTCATTCGGGCTTCCGCTACTGCTCCGCGTCGCGCTGCTGCCCGCGCTTCTCCTGGAGGGGCTCCTCGGGTTGCTGTTTCTGGGGCTCGGGCCGTAGTCTTCTGTAACGATTCACTTGCTTGTATATCCGTCTGGAACTCGCTTGTGTACATTATTTTCGCGGGGGCGCGTCGTAGAGCGCGTGTTCATGTCTGGTGACGGGTTTTCTATACGGGTTTTCGATGCGTGATTGCTGCTGTTATATTTGGCCGTAGCGGTGCTGGAACGCGATCGCTGCCGCAGCACTTCGGTGCAGAGCTACAGAGCTGCAGCATGCATAATTCATTTGGCTCGAGATGATGCGCCGCAGCAGCCGCCAAAGTCTGGCACCGCACAGCGGCCCGTTGCTCGGACGCGTCGACCGCCGCGGCCACAATAAAATAGCGACGGTGGTGCTGGTGGTCACGGGCGCCTGGCTCCTCATCGCCTGGCAGCTGCACGCGCAGCACGCGCACGTCGTCGCGGCCACGACGCCCGCCGCCGCGCACGCCGTGCACGCGCCGCAGTTCCGCGCGATGCACGAAGCGATGCGCCGCGCCGAAGCCGAGGTGCGGCGGTCGGAGCCGCGGCCGCCGCGGGCCGAACGGCCGACGCGCATCCGCGGGTATCGATCGGACCCCTACGGCAACGACACGCTCATATTAGGCGCGGAGACCTGCGCGGCGTTCCGGGCGGCGAACCCGCTCCAGTCGTCGCGGCGCTTCGCGCCCGCCGGCTTATTCAACTCGGCCACGAACGCCCTGTGGCAGACGGTCCTGAGCAACTGCCGCGTGTCCGAGCAGGGACGGAACGACCTCTTCCACCCGCCCTGGGGCAAGCACAACCCCGCGAGCTGGCGCGGGAGCCACCTGGCCGGCATGTTCCTGAACACGTCCGCGCTGGGCTGGGTGCCGCGGCTGGAGAGTGTACTACCTATTGTGACGGTCAAGGACCCCTTGACGTGGATGGCCTCAATATGTAGACACCCCTACGCGGTGCGTTTGTCGGCGAAGCAGCGGGCCCGGTGCCCCGTGCCGCTGAATTCCAAAGTGTCCGTGGCGTTCAAGAAGGATAGAGTGAAGCACTACGCCTCGTTGGTGGACCTGTGGGCGGAGTGGCACGGCGAGTATATGTCAGTGAAGTGGCCGCGGCTCTTGGTGCGCTTCGAGGACCTGCTGTTCGACCCGCGGAGCGTGGCCGGTGCGGTCTGCGACTGCCTGGGCGGGGCGTTGGCCTCCGAAGAGGCTTTCAAGATCGACGGCCAGAAGAAGGGGAAGGGCACGGCCTTCGGCCACGGCGCGGATACACACAGCCGGGCCCAGGCCCTGGCGCTGTACGGGTCCCCCTCGAAGCGCCTCGGGCCCTATGCGGCGGCGGACGTCGCCTTCGTCCGCGCGCGCCTCGGCGACGATAAGTTGTGGCGGGGGCTTGGCTACGACTCCCTCACGTAGTTCTATAAACAGTCTGTTATGTTACGCAGACTCGTCCTCCGCCTTCGCCTCGGCAGCAGCGGCCTTCTTTTCGTCGGCGGCGGCCTTTTTATCCGCTGCTTCCTTCTTCTTGGCCGCGGCGGCCTTTTTGGCAACCTTAGCGTCGGCTGCCTCCGTCTTCTGCTGGAGGTAGTAGGCGTAGGAGACGCCGTAGATGCCGACGACGACACCCGCCAGGCCCGTGAGGTCCAGCGCAATCTCGGGCAGCGACAGGTCGAAGGAAAAGAGGTCCTTCTTGTTCAACAAATCGTTGCCCTCGAACCAGGTCCCGAACTCGTCCTTCGTCAGCTTGCCGTCCCGATTCCGGTCGGCCAGCTTGAACTCGTTCTCCTGCGCTGTTGCTGCCGACGCGGCGGTTGCGGCGCCGAGGGCCAAGAAGGGGGCGGCGGCGAGGAGGCCGCGCCGTGCAAGTTTTGCCGGCGCCGGCGCCGGTGATCGCGTCTCGGGCACGCGTAATGCACGGGACGTGCTTAAGAGGAGTAATGCGGCGGCTAGGCGAGGCATCGTGCAAACAGGATATTGCACGCCCTGCGCTGCCAATCCAACTGCGAGCTTTTGCCGGCTGTCGCAAGAGATCCAATTCTACGTCGTGCGCAACTGAATCGATGCGTAGCGTACGGCGTCGGCGCGAATGAGGCCTATTTGCGGCTTGTCTACGTCGATTTTTGTGTACGAGGGGGGGGGGTAAACCCTTATATGACGTCAAATGGCTTTTTTCGCAGCACAGTTGTGACTGAGCTGTCGCTGATAAGACGCATCTGCACTTCAGGGACAGGCCTGGAATTCCTGGTTCAAATCGACTCGACTCGGAGGCCGCGGGGCTCGTAAACTGGCTCACGCTCACAAAGCGCCTCCTGCCGCGATAACTAGCACCCTAGTGACATACCCCAAGGCACACTTACGAGGGCTCTTCTATACGAGTCCACAGCGCCAACCCACCCCCACCGCCGCGCGCCGTCGCGATGACGTCGTCGCAGTCGATCCAGTTGAAGAAGGGCTTCTTGCCCTGCTCCGCGAGCTTGACGTTGTTCTCCGAGCCGAGGCCCGTCGCGGCGCCGATCTCCGCCGCGCCGCCCTTGCCGAGGTCGAAACCAAGGGTACCGTTAAACAGCTCGATGCGCGTAAAGTCGAAAGTCAGCTTGCGCGTCTTCTCGTTGAACTCCATGGGCCCGAAGAAGCGCACCGCGTAGAAGTCGCCGAACATGATCCCGTTCGTGATTTTCGCTTGAGGCAGGTCGAAGCTCTGGACGGCCTTGACCGGGAAGTAGTTCACGCGCGCGCCGGTCCGCTCCTGCCGCGAGATCGTGCCCGTCGTGAAAACGAGTCGCCACGTACCTGTCAATTTGTCCGCCATCGCCGAACCGGCCGTCTCGCCCTCGGCGCGGCTCCGCTCCTTGCACGATTGCTCCAAGCCTAGCAACGCGTCGACGACCGTGTCGCTCTCCTCGTTTTTCGTCTCGGCTGCTCGCCGCAGGACGACGCGATCCGACTCGATTGCCTCAGCATAGCTCGCCTCCGTGGCTGCGAGCCGCGTGAGGCTCGCCTCCGTGGCTGCGAGCCGCACGGCTGGCAGACGTTGGACAGAAGGCTGAAATGATTGCACCACCACGGCTGCACCGGCTAATATGAGCCGTAGCATCGTTTACAGCGCGTAGCACCGTTTACAGCCAGTCTAACCAAGTCTTATGCATCTAAATCTTGGTTGACGAAAAACCCGCGCTAAAAACCCGCACACTCGGCAAAAAACCTAAGTGGCACGGTCGGCGGCTTAATTGCAGCCACAAGTGCACGGGGCTGCCGGGTAGGCCGATTTAGTGGATTTGAAAAACACTTCGAGCGGCGGCAGCGTGCGGCGCGCACGTTGCAGCCAAGACAACATGGGTCTCCTGGACGCTTTGGACGAGTCCATCGCAAACGTAGAGGCGGAAAAGGGCAGCCCCACAAGGGCCACCCTCGCCTCCACATCAGCCAGGCCGCCCGCCTCCTGCGGCACCTACGAGCTCGTCGACACGAAGACGTACCCCGTGGGCGAAGGCGCGGCGGAGGACACGTACCACTGCGCCGCGAACGGCTTCTACTTGTACAAGCGCTCACCGACGAGCTGGTGCGTCGGCAAGGCCGCGGGCGCCAAGAACTGCAAATGCTACCAGAGCAAGAAGGGCTGGCAGAACTACGAGAACAAGCGGTGGGCGCTGCGTGCCGACGTGTCGCTGACGTTTTCAGGCGACGCGCCGGCACCGCCCGTCGCGGACCGCGTGCCCACGTTCGACGACCTCAGGCGGCGGGCGGCGGCGTTACCGCCGCGCTTCACCGTGGACCCGGCCGCCCTGCCGTCCGTCGGCGACGTGTCCGACGGCTCCGATGATGGACAGGTCTTCGCGCGGCCGCCGGTCCCGCAGAGACCCCCGCAGGACGCGAAAGGCAGCGACGTGGCCGGGGCGGTACCACCGCCACAACAAACGGCCGCGAGGGTCCAGGGCGGCATGATGGCCGACGACGACGACGACGCGAGCAGCAGCTCCGACGACGAAGAGGTCGAGGTCCAGGCACCGTGGCGCGCCGTCCGGGCCCCCGAACCAAAGGCCCCGGCGCCCGCGAAGCCCCCGGCCTCCGACGCGTTCGGCCTCGCCTACAAGCCCTACGACGTCTACGGCGCCGCGACCGCACGGGATGCGGGCTCCGCGCCGGCGCGGGCCCAGGCGGCCCCCGACTCCTCCGACGACGAGTTTGCGCTGGACGCGAGCGCGCCGGCGCCGGCGAAGACGGATGCGCCGGCCCGGCCCGGCGCCAAGGCCCCGCCGCCGGCCCACGTCGCGCAGGACGCCCGGCCCCCGGCGGAAGCCAAGGCGCCACCGCCCGTGGCGCGGGACGCGCCGGCCGCGCGGTCGCCGCCGCGGGACGACACCGGCGCGTTCCAGGCCTTCGACCCCGCCGTCCTCGCGAAGACCGTGGCCGCCTACCGCGCACCTATTAAAGCGGCGCCGGAGCCCACGGACGACGCCTGGGCGGGCCTGGACGAGGCGCCCGCCGCGGTGGAGGAGGCCCCGGTCGCCTCCGAGCCCATTACCTACGACGAAGCTTTGAAATATTTCCAGAGCTTGGACCTGTCAAGTGACCACGCAAAGATCAACCCGACGCAAAAGGATCAACGCAACCTGCTCAAGCAACTGTTCAAAAGGCGACCGGCGCTGAAGGCGTCGGAAAAGGAGCGGGACTTCCCCTTCCTCCTCGCGTTGCAAAAGTACGACCCCCGGGTCCCTCAGCACTGGCGCATGGTCCACACGATCTTCCGGGAGCTCACTCCAAACAGGCCGGTCCCGTGCCCGACGCTGGGCTCCCACTGGGTCCTGATCGGGTTCCAGGGCAACGACCCGCGGACGGACGTCAACCGGGCCATGCGCTGCTTGGCTTTATTACAACTCTTGCATTTATTGGAGTTTGAAAAGCGCCTCGCGGGCGCTTGTTTCCGGTCCGCGAACCAGGGCGGCCGCGACTGGCCCTTCGCGTGCACGTCCATCAGCTTCACGCTCCAGGCTTTGCAGGCGTTGCGGAGGGGCAAGCTTTATACAAGGTGCAACGCGCTGGGGGGCGTGTTGCCGGCGCTCCACGAGCGCCACGCGGCTTTGTTCCGCGACTTTTTGGGACGCATCCGAAGCGGCCAGGACCGGTTCTGTGCCCTCAACGACGTGCGGGACGGCAAGAAGCCCGTCCGCGCGGCCCAGAAGGCGCCCGTCGCCGTATCAGCGCCGCCCGTCGCGGCCTTTGCGTCCCTGGGGGGCTTGCCGGACGACGGGCCCGCGGCGGCGGCGGCGGGCGACGCGTCCCTGGGGAGGCGCTATCTTGTAACTTAGGGTGTTCTAGAATTCTACTTTCCTTCGAGAGTGCGGGTTCTGGTTTTTGCAGCGCTGCGAAATCAACAAACAGCGTGCTGGAGGGGTCCCAGCCGCTTCCAGCAGAGCCCCTCGCGCCGCACGACGACTGCGGCTCCTTGCACGGCGGTTGACAGCCACAAGTACCACCATCCAGTTCAGTGGGCAGCCCTCCAGAGGACACATAAGCGCCGACCTCATGGACCCGCGGATGGCGTCCGAAGCGACGTACCGGTCCGCGGCCCACGAGGCGATGCTGCCCTACGGCGTCGACGAGGAGCTTCTGAAGACGTACAGGCCCCCGGCGGCCGACGACACGCCGGTCGTGTACGTCGCCAACGAAGTGCCGAAGCGGACGGGGCCGCGCACGCTGACGGCGGCGTCGCTCGCAGCGGCCCTGCAGGAGGCGCAGGACGTGCAGCGGCAGGCGAACGAGGCGTACGCCGCGAAGTACGCTATTAAGGGCGACGCGGAGGAGTAATTTCAATGTCACCTAAACTTAAGCAGCTTCGATTGCGCCGCGACCGCCTTGGCATAGTCCCTCTCGACCTCGCCGGCGGCCCCGGCGAGGAGGACCCAGCCCACGTCCGTCTTGATGTCGCTCGTCGCCGCGACTTCCTCCCCCGCCGCGAATGTTCCATAGAGCTCCAGGTCCACCAGCGTCGGTAAGGTTTTTAACGCGTCCACCGCGTCGGCATCAATCCCTTCGAGCACGCCTTCCCGCAAACACGCGACGTGGAAGAGGAGGCCCTCTTCCACTAGCTCTGGTTCTGCGGACACCGAGGCCCACTCCTCTCCATCAGGAACACAAGCCATGGCCGTCAGGGCGATGGCGTTCGGACCCCGCACGCACCGGTCCACGAGCGGCCTTACATTGGCGTTGTGGAAGCGCGCGTTGATCTCGACTAAAGTAGGGGCCCCGTCCACGATGAGCTCCGAGTGGGCCGGGCCGTTCCGGTGCCCCGCGGCGTCCAGCGCCTTGTATAGCGCGTCGAGGACGGGCCTTGTTACTTCGTCCACAGGCACGAGCCGCGTCGCTTGGTAGCAGAAGGCGGCCCGGTTAATTTCGACCTTGTCGTAGACCCAAATCGCCGTGACCTTGTGCTCGCCGTTTCGCGACACCGAATCCAAGGCGTATTCGGGCCCCCGCAGGAAGCGCTGCGCTAGTATATAATCATTGAGACCGCCCGCGTAGCGCCCCGTCGCGCGTAAGGCCGCGAACGCATGAATTACATCGTCTTCGGTGCAACATTTGTACACGTCCTCGCTGCCCACCCCGCGGCAGGGCTTGACGATAATAACCTTGCGCCCGTTTGCTACCTCGGCGCGGTAGAACGCAAGGGTTTCATCTTCACTAGAACAGAGCGCTTGGTCACAGTGCGGGAGCCCCGCCTCCCTTAGCGTTTCGTGGAGCAGCCACTTGTGCCTCCTGGTGGGACTCACCTGATTGCGGAAGCGGCACTCCAATCGCTCAGCGAGCTGCTCGGCAGAGGCGATGCCGGCGTCGCTCTCCGAGAAGCACGCGAGCGGTTCATCATCGCCCCCGAGCCAGATTCGCGCGTCATACACCGGCGCGAGCAGGTCCCGGGGTGGCTCGACGCAGTTCGCCTCGGCCAAGCCCTCGGCCATGTAGTCCGAGAACACGGTCGCGACGGCGACGCCCCTCTCCCTCAATTCCTCCACCAGGGCTTGCCCCAAATAAGCGCAGAGCGGGTCCACCACCACTACAGCGCCGCACGCGTCCGCGTCCGGCGGCGGCCGCGTCGCGCGGAGGCCGTCGGGTCTTGCTAAATACGGTCGTTCTATTTTTAGCTCGGCGGCGAGGATCTGGGCGCGGAGGCTGGCGGCGGCGCACGGCAGCGCGAGGAGGGTGAGTAGTGGTGCCATTTGCTTAGCTTAGCCCTGCTTAGCTGTTCCTAGCTCGCAGAGTTAAGCTCTGAAGCATGCAGTGCTCAAGTAGTGGCAGCGATGCGAGATCGCTGCGAAAAAGTACGAGAACTCGTCGAGAGTTCACGACGGCTACGTTGGCTGCACACGCCGGTTCAAAAGCGACGGAGGCGGCGTAATGCGACGCGTGCACGATATCTTTTAATCATTTCCCATGTGCGGGTTCATTACACGGGTTTTGCCAGTAGACAAGTAGTGTACCCTCATCCAACGCGCCGCTGTGAGCGCTGTAGCCAAGCCGCAGCCTTTGTGGCATTACCACAGCACCGGCGCAGCCACACATTCGCTGCGGAGTCGCTCTCCAGAGCGCCGGCTGTAAGAAACCGTGCGTGGTACGTGAGAGCACCGAAGGTCCAGCGTGAATGCCAGAGAAGCACGCACGCATCCAAAAAGCCCCGACGTGGGAGATCGCCCCGGTATTACAAGAGGAGATCGACAAGAAAAAGATGCCGAGCTCGCCAGGCAATATGGCGTCGCCGCCCCTGTCGCCCCAAGTATCGCCGCCGGCGAGTCGGGGCAGGAAGAGCGGCAGCGGCCACCGGCGCCAGGCGAGTTGGTCGTCCGAGCGGCCGCGGGCGAACTCCTTCGACGACGCCACCGTTCGAAACGAAGAGGACAGCGACTCGGACGCCACGCTCCCGACGCCCGCGGAGAAGCAGGGGAAGCGGAGCCGCGTGCGGCGCTTCCTCCGCCACCAGGCCAACGTGATCAAGGGCGGCTACAAGGCCACGAAGAAGAACGTGCACCGCTCCGGCCGCTACGTCACCAAGCCCTTCCGCAAGTCGGGCGACAAGGAGGCGGACACGGCCCGACTGGAGATCGCCACGGCGATCAAGCGGACCCCCTCGCCCTCGGACCGGGCCGGGCCGGCCCTCCGCGCGGCCCTTGGAAGTGTCTGCGCGGCGGCCCTCGTCGTGGCGGTCTCGGCCGGCGCGCTGGCCACGGCGCCGGCGCCGCGGACAGCGGACGGCGCCGTCCTGCTCGCGACGCTGATCAGTCTCTTCGTCGCGTGCCTCGCCGCGAACACCGCGGCCGACCGCCTCGTGGAGAGCACATTACTCGACGCGGAGGAGGACGAGGCGGCCGCGGTCACGGAGGCGCCGTTGTCCTTGGTGACCAAGGGCCAGAGCGACGAGCGGGGGACGTGGGAGCCGGGCGCGGGGGCCAACTTCGCCGTCCGGTCGGCGACCTATCTCGAAAATGGCATCAAGAAGCCGAGCGCCGAGCCGCTGTACACGGTCGGCGTCGCGGGCTTCGCCATGGCGCAGGGCGCCGTGCCGAACGGGAGCCGCGCCTACCCTGAGGTCCTTGAGAAGTTGAGACAGGAAGATGCTGAGGGCGACGCCTTCTCCGACCCGAACTCGCCGCTGCCCAAGTACGTGATGATCACGATGAACTCGCCGCTGGAGGCGCCGTCCTTGAGAAAAAAGACCGAGGGCGCGAAGACGGCCGTCTTCGTCTTCGCTTTACGGAGGGACGACGCCGCCATCGCCCGGGCGCCTAAGGGCGCCGTTTCGTTAGCGACGAAGTGGCTCCGGGACGCGCCGAATGATCCCGCGTTGAGCGGGCGCCTCAAGGGCATCTTCCATGCGATCGGGGACGCCGTGCCCAACCTGGCCAAGAAGTGGAACGGCAAGCCCGTTTTATTAGCGGGCTCGGCGTGCTTCGGGGGCAAGGAGCGGCCGGGCATCGCGCGCTTCGTGCGGGGCGCGGAATACCTCGAGGTGAACGTCGACGTGAGCGAGTCCTTCACCTACATCGCGCGGGGCGCCATCTACCTCGTGACGGACAAGCTCAAGGACATATTGATCAAGTTCGCCTTTGTGGTGGAGGGCCGGGAGCGGGACGAGCTGCCCGAGGTCCTGGTCACGGCGGTCGACGTGCACTAGTTCGACTGGCGGGCCTGCGTCGCGGGGAAGCGCCGCTTCAGCACGTGCGCGCCGCTCCGGGCCCCGGGCGTCCCGCCGCCGCCCTCCGACGACGAGCAGCTGCACCCCTCCCCCCGGCGCGAGGCGTAGGCGGTGGGCTGTTGACCTAAGATACTCTTCCACAAGAGCCGCCGCGCGGCGGTGTCGTCGTGCGAGTCGTAGGAGGCGCCGCCCTGGTCAACAGACGGAAACTTCTAAAGGACGAAAACTAGTAATCGGGGTCGCGCGCCGACTTCCAGTAGGACAGGACCTTCCAGAAGAGCACGTCCGGGAGGATTTGCGCGCGGGCCGACCGGGGGAAGAGCCGCACCAGGCCCGCGGCGCGGTCGCGCGCCGCTGCAAACAGAGCTTTTGGAGCACGAGGAGCTGCATCCAGGAACCGGCGCGGCGCACATTTTGCAGCAGGTCGAGCATGCGTTCGCCCTCGCCCGCCAGGCGCGCCTCCTGTTCGCGAATCATGTACCACGCGTCTTCGTCGTCGGTATCTGGCAGTTCCTGAAACACGTGGCGCTGATCCCAGCGCTTCTCCTCCAAGGCACTACGCACGTAGTGTTCTACCGTCCGTCTTGCCCGGTCCCTCCGATTGAAATCGGCGCCCCGAGCTAAGAGCAGGCGAAACAGCTCGCACGATATCGACGCCTTCGCGCAGCACATGAGCGGCGTCGGCGAGTTCATGTCTTCCTCCTCGGACTCGTAACCCTCAGGCACATCCTGTCGCAGCATAAGTTGCGGAACGGCTCGATACGCGTTCACCTCGGCACCGGCGCGCAGGAGCACCGCAGCGAGTTCAGGGGTATGGTGGGCCATCGCGGGAAAAAGAGCGGTAGTGCCACACTCCTCATCGCGGTAGTTCACGTCGGCGCCATGCTTCATCAGTAAGCGCAGCAATTCCACTTGCCCCATATGTGCGACGGTCGTGAGGATGCCCTCCGGGATTGTGCTCCCGTTCTCCAACAAGAACGCGACAACGTGCGGTTTCACACTACTCATGCGGGAAAGGGCATAATGAAGCAAGTTGTCATACGATCTCTCATACGACCCGTCCCCATAATCCTCTGTGTAGTTGATGCGAGCGTTTATTTGCTCGGCGTCGAGGCGGCCCAAGATCTTCAGGAAGCCATAATGAAGCGCGTCCAACAGCGTTCGAGTGGCAGGCGGCGCATTGTAATAACCGTACCTCCCGGCCCACTCGCCGTCGGAGGCGTCCTCTTCCTCAGAATCTTCGTCCGAGTCCGAATTTTGGGGCGAGGGCCCCTGGGCGATCAGGGCTTCGTCCGCGTCTAAAGCCATTTTGCGTCGTACAAAGGCAGTGCGGCTTAAAATTGCTCGCAGCAGCGCGCTGTGTCGCCCCGCAACGCAAAAACGCGCTGGTTCGATCGATGTGCGCGGTGGCGTAGCTGCAGTCTCGGTCTACACGTTCGGCGCGGCCTATGCAGCGCGGCGCGGCCCGTAACAGCTTTGCGCTGGCGCGCGGGTATCGTTCGTGGAGCGTGCGGGTTCGACGCATGCCGTGCGGGTTTCGTGCATGAGCTCGATCAGCTTTTTGTAAGCCAGTCAGTGCGTCACTACCTGCCGTCATAGGCAATCAGATGTCTCCACTGACAGCCTTCATGGCTCCTGTGCATCATAACGAAACGTAGTGGCACCAGATAGCAAAAGCACTGCACCAACAGCACAAAGCAGGCAGACCACAGGATGCGTTTATACGTCACCGCCTGCGCTGTCGGCATGGCCCTAGCCTTGCAGCCGCTCCCCACAGCACGACCGAAGCCGCTCGCGAAGCCGCTAGCACCGCCGCAGGACCCATTCGCGGCGGTCGACACGCTTTCGCGCCGCACCGCCCTCCAGGCGGCGGCCGCGGGCCTCGCCCTCGCCGCGCTCCCGGCCGTCGCGGCCTACGAGGAGGAGCAGCTGGTGTGGATCCCCGTCGCGTCCGACGTCGCCGCGCGGCCGCAGCTAGCCTTCTCGCAAGTCGAGCAGCGCTACGGGCTACGGTTCGTCGAGTACCTCGCGCGCCTCCTATTGAACTACGACCCGGCGTCGCGGCGGTGGTGGGAGGCGCGGCGACGAGAAGCGGCCGGGGCGTCGTCCTCGGACGCGCGAGCGCGGAAGCGCCAGCAGGCCTATTCTTCGTTCGTGGCGAGCGTCGAACTCTCGCTAGCGCGGGGCTACCTGGACGACGCGGGCACGGCGCAACTATTTGATTCCTTACAAAATAACGTCCTGCCGCGGACCATTGCAGGACGGCGGCGCCTGGCCCAGCTCGGCGCACTCTCGACCAAGGACCTCAAGCCCACGGCGAGCGCGGTACTCAACGCCCAGAACGGCACGATCGTCAGCGTCGACGTTACGGAGGGGGGCGGCGGCTACGCCCTGAAGCCACCGCCCAAGGTCAGTGTGGATCTGGTGCAAACGAACAACAGAACGTTCTTCGACGGGCCCCAGACCGGTGTCGAGGAGGCGCCGCGGTTCAGCGTCAAGATGCGGCCCACAGGCCGCGTGGCCTGCGGCGACCTCATGAGCAAAGGCGGCGGCTACGACGCGGCTCCTACGGTCCGGGCGCCACCACCACCTCTAGGAGGGACGCCAGCGAAGTTCGTCGCGGCGGTCCTGAACGGTTCCGTGAGCGAGATCCTGGTCGAGGACCCGGGGAGCGGGTACGACGGCGGCAAGGTGGTCCAATTGATTATCGGGCCGCCGGACCGGGGCGGGCTCCAGGCCACGGCGTCGATCGGGTGGGACTACGCGGTGGGCGAGATCCAGGTGGTGTCGGGCGGCATCGGGTTCAACGAGTCCGGGACCGTGCCACTCATCATCCCCCCCGGCGCCAAGGGCGGCGCCACCGCGACCGCGACGCTAGCGCCGGGCAACTGCCCGGTCGTTTTAAAACGAAGCGACTTCCGGGGCAATTCGTCCGACAACCTGTTGCGGTTATTACCAGCAGGCTTAGCACCAACACTACGCAGGGGGCGGTACGTGATCCCCGAGGTCGAGGCCCTGGAGCGGAACATCACGTCCCAGGACGGCGTGGACTACGTTTTCGGGACGCGGGCGCTGCAGCCGGTGCGTGAGGACGAGGTCACGGTGGCGCAGTACGCGGTCTTGGGGGCCTGCGGCGCCGTGTGCACGGCCATCGCGCACGTCGCGCTCACGCCGCTGGAGCTGGTCAAGACGAAGCTCCAGACGAACGGTGGGGAAGGGACCGCTCTAAGCGTCGCGCAGGAGATTTACGAGGAGGACGGCGCCGTGGCCCTCTTCGCCGGCTGGGAGCCCATTATCGTCGGCTACTTCTTCAACGGGTTCTTCGCCTTTGGGCTGACGGAGTTCCTCAAAAGGACTGTGGCCTTGCAACTCGACAGCGAAAACGCGTGGGCGGCCACGGTCGTGGGGAGTTTGGGCGCGGCCATCGTGGCCGTCACGGTGGTGACGCCCTTCGAGGCGGCCAAGGTGCGGATCCAGAGCAGCGAACTAGACGCAGCGACGCTGGAGGTGTGGTCTTCGTTGATTGAGGAACGGGGCGGCTGGTACGAGGGGTTGTTCGGACGGAGTCTGGGCGCGTTGATCGCGAAGGACGTGGTCTTCGCGGCCTTCAAGTTCGGGGTCTTCGACCTTGTAAGGGGCGCTATACTCCAAGCCTACCCGGCCGCGATCAACGACGCCCTCTTCGTAAGTATTGCGGCGGGGGCCGTGGCGGGCGCGTGCGGTGCGTTGGCTTCTCAACCTTTAGACACGACGTTCGCTCGGGTAGAAACCGCAACGGAGGGCCAGGACACGGGCGTGGTCGCCACGTTCAACCGCGTCCTGAGCGAGGAGGGCGCGGGGGCCTTGTACGCGGGCGCGGCGACGCGCATGTTCTTCGCGGCCGCGTTGCTCGCCATCGAGTTCGCCATATTCGAGGCCCTGCGCGACGCGTTCCACGTCAGCCGCGACGACTTCGCGTACGCCCTGGATGCGCTCGCGACGGCCGTGCAGACGCGGCGCTTCGACTCGGTGCCGGCGCTGCTGGACTCGGCGGCGCAGGCCGCCCAGGCGGCCGACCAGTTCGGGCGCATCTAAGGGGCCCTTGCTTGTTCTTTTCTTTCGTGGGGGTCGCGTCGGCGGCGTGGCGACGCAGTGAGCTGGCACCGCGCGTTTTACAACCAGTGCCCTATCCGCATTTGATGTCCCGCATCGCTCTCAACAGGCGTCGCCGGGGCGCCCGAGTGTTCTCGAGAGTCGGCGCGGATTGCCCCCGCGCGCCCGTTGCGCCAAACTGGTGGCAGGCGCTGCGACGCCCAAGAAGCCTGTAAACAGGAGCCACAAAGGCGAAGAACAGCACACACACAGCAAGGGCTGCCCCCGACGCCACCGACGCCGCGACCATGCCGGGCGGCCCCCTCCAGTCGGCCAACGGCTTCCGCAACATCCAGCCCCTGACGCGGGCGCAGCGAAGGGCCACGTGCGACAAGGTGGCGCTGGAGAAGGACCGGCTCATGAAGCGCACGGGCTTCTCGGCCAAGCTCCACCGGGAGAACGCGCCCTTGACCAACGACGGGCTGGTCGTGCCCGGAAGCGACAGCGCGGGCTTCTGCTCGGACGCCGACCGCTTCCACACGGACGTCGCGGGGGAGGCCTTCCTGAAGAGGCGGGCGAAGTACGAGCGGGAGCAGCAGAACTACGCGACGAAGCGGGAGGGCCGGGTGGCGCAGGAGGAAGAGCGGTGGGCCAGTATCCACGAGGAAAAGGCGTCCGAGGAGGCCTACTGGCACAACGAACGGGAACGGGGCGTCAAGGACATGAAGAACAAGTCCTCGGTGCCCTACGACGCTCTAACCCTCAACTACCACTCCGGTTTGGATGGCGAGCGGTTGCGGCTCCACGACGACAAAATTAGGTATAGGGCCGCTCTACGGTCGCGCAACCTGCAGACGAAGGGCGAGTCGCGCTGCGGCTACGACATCCTGAACGGCCGGGACAAGGAGGATCTGAGGCTCCCGGACAACCCCGTGCCGCAGCGGGAGCTCGCGGCGCACATCGACCACGTGCGCAGTGAAGCCCTGGCCAAGCAACAGGAAGACCGGCGCCCTTTCTAAGTTACCCGTGGTCTACTCCCCCTTGATGCACGCGACGAGCCAGTCGAAGCCCTCGGAGAGGCCCTTGCCCTTGGTCGCGCACGTCTCCTGGATGCTCCACTGGCGATTCCGCACGTCCGGCAATCCTAGAGCCTCGGAGATCTCCTTTGCACCTAAAGCTCCTTTCTGATCTTGCTTGTTGGCCAGCACGAGTAGGATCGCGTCCTTGAGCTCCTCCTCTTCCAACATCGCTTGGAGTTCTTGGCGAGCCACAGCTAACCGCTCCCGGTCCGCGGAGTCCACCACGAAGATAATGGCGTCCGTGTTCGGGTAGTAACACCGCCAGTAGGGCCGGATCGAGGTCTGGCCTCCTAAATCCCAGACCTGGAACTTTATGTTCTTGTACTGGAGCGTCTCCACATTGAACCCAATAGTGGGGATGGTCATGACCTCCTCGTCCTCGGCCTCGTTCTGCAGCTTGTACAGGATGGTCGTCTTCCCGGCGTTGTCCAGCCCGAGGATGAGGATGCGCACCTCCTTGGACCCGAAGAGGGACTGGAAGACCCGGCTGAAGAGGATGCCCATGGTTGAGATGGGTGCGTTGCTCACGTAACGCGCGCGCGGCTTGAAACACGCGGCCCGACGTCCAGCGGTTTTTGGTCTTTGCAGCTGCGGTGCGGCGGCTACCGTTGCTGGGCCTGGCACAACCAGTCCACAGCGATGCGAAACGAAACACGTAGGGCCACTGTCAGCCGGTAGTCCCGCTTTATCGGACCCGCGGTGAAAATTACGGGTGACCCGCGCGATGAGAAACCCGCACGTTGACTTGCGGATTTGCGTCGTGTCGCCGCTCACCACTGACTGCTCAAACAACGTGCCGAGGGAGGGCGCGCTGAGATTGATTCCTTCGCAAGATGCCGGCTGACGACTTCGATTCGTAACCGTGCCGGCGTCCAACCCAAAAGGAGAGCCCCTTACGGCTCTGGCTCTGCACAAGCGCGACCGCAGACGCGCGCGCGCACACACAGCCGCCGGCGCATATCGTGTCCCACAAAAAGCGCGGGAGGCGACGCACTCACCCACTCGCGCCGGCCGACGTGTCTCGCGCGACGTTGCGCCCTCGCAGGGAGACGATCGACAGCGTCATGGCCCTGCTCGGCGCGAGCTGCCGCCGCGAGGTCGAGGCCTCGCTCGACGCGCCGAGCAACGAGCTCTCGCTGCCGTGCAAGCAGGAGGTGCAGAACGCGCTGAGCGGCTTTTCGCACGTGCGTTAGCAGCGTCCCTACACACGCGATCGACTCATGACTTATTTCTTACACGCAGGACCTTGACGTCGGCGAGGTGCCCCGAATTCCGGAGGAGACGGGAATCGTCAAACACCAGCGCGCCATCGGCGCGTCCTTTGTCGCCGCCGCTTTATTTGTCGTGCTCGCGCGCTTCGTCCAGCGGCGACGGAAAGGGGGCGGCAAGAAAAAGAAGACCAAGCCGAAAGCTCCTTCGAAGAAAAAGGCGACCTAGTGGGTCCCCGTACGCGTAAATAAAGTTCGTGCGGGTTATTTAGTTGCGGGTATTGCCTCTCGCACACAGGACGTCGCCCGTCTTTGTGAGCCCATAGCAGCCGCCCAATCATAGCCTATTCATTGGACCTGCACGCCACCAGCCACGCGCAAAAATTTTGCCGCTGCGTTAGACGCCGCCGCGCCACAAATCACTTGTACCCGCGCTGGTCGCCGCGCCTACGCGAGCCGCCAGACCGAAACCATGTCCGGCTCCCTCATGGAGAACGCACGGAGCTGCCTCGAAGAAATAGAAGCCCTGGAAGTCCTGGCCATCGACGCCCTGGGACGGCGGCCGAGCGGGGCCAAGGCCGCGATGGAGCAGCAGGGCACGCTCAAGAACGTGGTCGTGGGCATCCAGAGCGCGTCCGCGTCCCTCAGCGCGTTGCACGACGACGCCGGCGGCACGTTCAGCGCCGAAGTGGCGAGCATGCGGGGCGTGGGCGTCTTCACGAACTTTTACGGAGCCCTTAAAGAGACGCGGGAGTACTACGCTAGACATGGTGCTACTGCAGCTGTTGGACAACATCAAGCTTCTTCTCAAGCTGCTGTTGAGAGAGCGAAGAGGGTCGAGACGACGTTCAGCGGCGAGGAGACGTGGGGCAAATATGTGGACCTCTCGAGGCACCACCGGACCTTCTGTAATTTGCCCGGGGCGCCCGTGGACCTGGACTACGTGACGTACCTGCGGCACCTGGGGTCCAAGCCGTTTTCCACGCACGTCGCGGACGCGAAAAAGACCCAAGGCGGTTATGTCCGCTATGCGAGTGCGATGGATTCGTACTTGACGGACTTTTGGGCTCGTACGCAGCCCCTCGTGCCTCTCGAACCGCTGCTCGCGGAAGCGTTACAAGCCTTCGAAGCTTCTTACAAGAGCTCAAGACCGCAAGCGACGCCGAGCGACGCCCTGGACCTCAAGAAATTCAAGACACCGCAGGCGCTCGAAGCGCTGGGCCTGGACCGGTTGAAACGGGCGCTCCAGGCCCTGGGGCTGAAGTGCGGCGGCGACGCGAAGGCTAGAGCCGCGCGGTTGTTCAGTGTCAGAGGCGTCGCGGTGGACAAGATCGATGCTAAATTAAGAACGAAGAAGCGCGCGCGGGAGGACCCGACGTGCGACCGGAAGTATCGGACCGCCCTGGCCGACGCGCGCGTCGACGCCTTGATCGCGCTGGTGCGGCCGGCGCTCGACGCCACGACGCGGCGCGCCGAGCGCAAGCTCACACGCACGGTGCAGGAGATCGAGGCCGAAATCCGAGACGAGGAGTTTGGGATCGTCCAGACGGTGCAAGAAGAGTCCGACGAGGACGAGGACGACGCCATGGACGCGCCTTTATACAACCCGAAGAACCTACCTTTGGGCTGGGACGGCCGGCCCATCCCCTACTGGCTCTACAAGCTCCACGGCCTGGACCAGGAGTTCAAGTGCGAGATCTGCGGCGACGCTTCCTATTATGGAAGGCGGGCCTTCGAGCAGCACTTCAACGAGTGGCGCCACTCGCACGGCATGCGCTGCCTGCGCATCCCGAACTCGGCCCACTTCCACGGCGTCACGAAGATGGACGACGCCGTGGCCCTGTGGGAGCAGCTCCAGGAGAAGCACGAAAGCGAGGCCTTCAAGGCGGAGCGCGACGAGGAGTACGAGGACAGCGACGGCAACGTGCTGAACCGCGCGACCTACGAGGACCTCGCGCGCCAGGGGCTGCTCTAAGTTTTATCCGGTACTGGCTAGGTGGCGCCACAGTGGGTTTCTTACTCCCTAGGAGATGGCGCAGCGGGAGGGCTCCTCCTCGCGCGGCGGCGGGGGCGGTGGCGACTCCTCTTCGTATTGTAGTCTCGGCCGTCCGCCACCAGGCCGTTGCCTACGCGGGCACGGGGTCTTTGCGCGCAGGGCCATTTAGACGTACCGGACGCCGCTCCGCGTGTCGCCGATGGACAGGAAGCCGCCCGCGTTCTTCACGTTCGTGTAGCCCGCGCCCCGCAGCGCCTCGGCCGCGCGACTCGACCGGCCGCCCACGGCGCAGAACACGAGCACGGGCGCGTTCTTCTCCGGGAGCTGTGATGTTGCCTCGGTGACCCAGTCCGCCGACATCGGAATGTGTAGAGTGTCCTCAATGGCGCCCTCCTCCCTTATCTCGCCAGCGCTTCGCACGTCGACGAGCGTCGCCGTCTCGAGCATGGCCTCCCAGCCCTCGTCGAAGGCGACGTCGAACGGGGAGTTCGGCATTACGTCCCGCAGTGTCCGGAGAGTGCCTGTAGCGGTGCGCACGACCTAAACAAACACCGAGGCGTCGTTGGCGTCGACGGCTTGAATGCTAACGACGGATGGGCGCGCGCACGCGTCAGGCGGCTGTACTTTGGGTTTTAATGTTCGGGTTTACAAAGCAAAAAGTCGGGAGTTTTTGCGCACCGACGAGCAGTGCGGCACCGGTAGAACTGCGAAACGTACGCATACGTCTCAGAGCACCTCAGCCATCGAGCCCTTTGAGCTGGGCAACCCGCAGACAGCCAAAACAAACAGCACAAGAAGGAACATGGCCCGCGGCGCCACGCCCTCCCGGGAGGCCGCCGAGGCCTACCGCGTCGCGAGATTGCCGCACCGCATCGACGCGCCCAATTCAGTATTAGGTTTTAGACGGGCGCGCTTGGGCGAGACGCTCGACGCGGCGACGGGCAAGCCCACGGAGCTGTACCCGCTGTGCTCCCGGACGATGCTTGAAGAATTAGATTCATTTGGCGTAGGCATATCCTTGTACTTTAGGCAGCTGCTCGCGTTGTTCGGCGTCGCGGTCGTTTGTGCATTTATCCTATTAACCTCAGCACTCCACAACGCCAAAGTCTGCGACCACCCTTCCGAAATCCGGGGCGGTTCTGTGGAACAGGGCGGCCAGGACCTGGACTTCCGGCAGGCGGGCCTCTCTTCAGGAAGTGCGGCCGGCTGCCTCAAGACCAATCTGAGCGCCTCCAAAAACGTCGCGCCCGATATTGCGGTGTGTATTGTGATGCTCCTGGCCGCCTTGGGCGCAGATACGATGCGCTCCAAGTACAAGAACAGGGTGGACGAGAACGCCCAGACCGCCGCGGACTACACGGTCGTGGTCCGGAACCTGCCCGGACATGTTGTCGACCCCGATTTGTACAAGGCCTTTTTTGATGAGCATGTGCGGGATGACGTCGTTTGCGTCACGCTCGGGAAGGACAACGGCTTGTTGATGACGTTGTTGGCGCAACGGTTCGGGTTCACACGCGATCTCGAAGAGTTCTCCAAAAACGACATTCCGGAACTAGGAACCCTGGGGCGACTGGTCCAGCCCTTTGTTTATGGATTGGGGTTGTTGAAGACACCAAAGTACGCTTCTGAAAACCTCGAGAAGGTCGAGATACAGCTCAAGGAATATATACAGAAGAACTCCGGCGACGACTGGCACAAACCTACAAGAGTTTACGTGACCTTCGGCACGGAGACCGGTAGAGAACACGCCCTGGAAACTTTTGAGACGTCGGGCGTCCGGCGGTACCTGGACCGGTGCGGCCTCGAGTCCGAGAACACGCCCATCGCTTTTGAGGGGAGCGTGTTGGATGTGTCGCGGCCCGTGGAGCCCTCGGAGATTTTGTGGCACACTTCGCATGTGCGACGCTCGGAGCGGTGGGCGCGCTTACTGGTCTCCCTCGGGCTGACGGCAGCTCTCGTGACGGGCTTCGTCTTCGTGTCCATGGGCATCGACGACCCCGTGGCATTGAGTTTGTGGGTCACCTTCGTGAACTCCACCCTGCCCATTGTATTGAAGGCCATGCAGGTGGGTGTAGAAGTACATAGAGAGTACGGCGACGAGCAGGACTCGCTCTTCATGAAGCTGTTACTAAGTAGGTGGGCGAACACGGTTATCGCCGTCTTCTTCGCGTATGGACGGCGCACTAGACTATCAGCCACGGCGCTGAGTGGCGTCATGACCATATTATTGATGGACGCGTTCCTCTTACCTCTGCTGCGGGTCTTTGACGTGTACGACCTCTTCATGCGCTTCGTGGTGGGCCCCAAACAGCCGTCCCAGCCGTCCATGAACGCGCTGTGGTCCGGCGCGGACTGGAACATCGCCGAGCGCTACACGGACGTCATGAAGACGTTGCTGGTGGGCCTCTTCTACGCGGCGGCCGTGCCCTACGGGTTGTTCGTCACGGCGGCCGCGTTATTAACGAGCTTCTTCGTGGACCACTACTGCTTGCTACGGTTGTGGGCTAGGAAACCGGACTTTGATGATCAGATTTCACGGAGGGCCATCGGGTGCGTCTCCTTCGTCGTGTTTCTGCACGTCCTGGCCACGCAGTACTTCTTCCAGAACTGGGGGGTCTACCCCCGGGACGCGATCCAAGCGGAGTGCTTCGGTGTTGGCACGGACAGCCGCGACGCGTTGAGGAACGGTACTTGCACAGCAATGATGTCCACGGCGGGGCACTGCTTCGTGGGTACCTTCATGCGCTGTTCGCCATCTACGAATGACGACAAGCCCTGGGACCGCACCGGCGCGCAGAAATTGGCGAGGAGGGCGTACCCCGCGATCGGCGCTATTGCATTAGCCGTAGCACTGTGGCGCCTCTTCGGCATTGTGGCAAAACGGTGCCTCAAGGAATTCGTGTGGGGCCAGCATAGGCACGACTACGACAAGCGCATGCCCGTGGGCTTCCGGGATTTAGGCTGGAACATCGACGCCTACGTGCCCACGGCGCCGCACCCCGTATTGGGCGAGCCGCCTCTGGTTGCGGCCGTGGTCCGGGGCCTGCCGGACGACTTCATGCCCCTGCCGCCGGGCGTGTCGCCCCGGACGCACACGGTTTGTTCCCGTGATGCTATTCGTACTTTAGTGCCCCCCGCCGACGGCTACGCGGCGTCCGAAGCTCAATTAGATGCTGTATTAGGCGACATCTTCGGCGAGGTCAAGTACTACCCGAAAGAGGGGGCGGAGCCGGCCGCGCAGATGTCCGTGCACCTCTCGCGGGCGCGGGGCTCGCGCCGGCCGACCTACACGTCGGAAGAGGGCGGGTCCATGGGCGCGGGGCCGCCGCCAACTTCGGGCGGGTCCATGGGCGCGGCGGCGCCGCCGGTCCCGAAACAGCCCGCGGCCGTGCCGCGGCCGGCGATGCCGCAGCCCGCCGTGCCGCGGCCCGCCCAGGTAGAGTTGCCTCGGGTTCCCGGCGGCGCGCCGGCGGCCCTGCCGCCCGGCTGGGAGCGCCAGCGCACGCCCGACGGCCGCGAGTACTTCATCGACCACTCCACGCAGACGACGTCCTGGACGCGGCCGACTTTTTGATTTCCATCCTTGTCCCCGCCGCCGCGTAAAATATTTTCCCCGGCGCTTCGCCGAAGGTCGACAGCGTGGCGGTTGGGGCGAGCTGTGCCTTATAAGGACCAGCTCGTAGGGGCCAGAGGGGCGCTGCGTACAGAGGCCACTCGGGCTGTGCACACGTCGCGGTGCCCACGTCGCGGTTCCGAATCGGTTGTTGCATCCCTCGAGTGGAGAACTCCTGGTTGTGGGAGCGAAGATCAGTGCAAAGAGATGCTGGGGGGTATGAAGCCTGACTACAGGGCCGGATGCGTCTACAGCCAATTAGCCGTTGACCATGTCTAGTTTGGGCAAGCTTGGACAAGGAGGCGCAAGAAAAGGGCGTATCGCAAACCGTTTGTGCGCAATTCCGCAACCACAAAACGCATTGAGTACCGCTACGGTGCCGCACATCCGCTGCGGGTCTCTGTCTGAGCGCGCACGCGCCCATTTGCTGGCTTGTATCCAAAGCCAAATTTTTGCACATGGCCCCCGGCGCGGCCGCGCCCGCGCGGGACCGCAGCCAGCAGCGCGAGCAGTTGCTGGACCTCGCGTCGCAGCACGCGAGGCTCCTGAGCGTATTAATTGCGGACTTTGCCGGCGACGCGCCCGCGGTCGGGACGCCCCGGGACGGCACCAATGCAACGCTGCCGCCCATCGAGACCCGCCGCCCCGCGCCCGTCGACACGGACCTGGTCACGCCCCAGCCTGACCTCACACCAATGACGACGCCGCGTTTGAACGAGACGGCGCCGAGCCCGGCCTCCCTCTGGAGCCGCCGCAAGCCGCCCCCCGGAGCACAAGGTACGCCCGCGCGGCCCACGGCGCCGCCGCGGCCCGCCAAGTCGCCCAAACCAAGGTACTCGCCCCTGGAGTACGGGCCGGTCCCTTCCCAGGGGCCGCGCGACGTCGTGCGGCGGCGGTTGCGGGCGGACGTCGCGGCGCGGCTCCGCGCCTCGCGCGCGTCCATGGACATCGAGGTGGTCGAGCTCGCGGGCGAGAAGTCCCTGAACTCGCCCCTCGTGCTGCGGCCAGGCCCCATGGCGTTCAGCGCGCGCTCGGCGCTCGTGAAGCCCGCGCCCGCGGACGAGGGCCCGCCCACGCCCGTCGCGGTCGTCACGCCGCCGGCGAGCGTCGGCGCGGACACGGCGGAGCTCCCGTCGCTTCGGACCGCGCTCGTCGCGCCGATGCCCACCAAGAATCCGGCCCTCGTCGCGCCGGCGCCCGCCATCAACACAGCTGCCGTGGCGCCGGCGCCCGAACCCGCCACGCGGCCCGCGCTCGTCGCACCGGCGCCCGCGCGCCCCGTCCACGGCCACCGGCGGTCCGGCCCCGGAGGGTTCCTCCCGGCGTTGGCGCGTGCGCGGCGGCAGCGGTGCGCGACCGCGTGAGTCGTCCCTCATGTGCCCCCCTAGTATTACGTTCTTCTTAGGCTTCCTTCATGGGGGGACACCTGCGGCAGTTTCGCGAATTCGCGGTCTCGCGGTCGTCGCGGGTTTTTGCAGCCGTCGTCTCAAACAAAGTCGAGTCCGTACAGCTGCACTGCGCCACCACAGGAGGCACCGGCTTCCACTGCTGCCAATAGTAGACGTCTGGTACGCTGCTGCGAAAGTTCCAGCGCCACGCGGCCTCACCTGGATTAAAACCCGTGCGGTAGCCAAGAGCCGTGCGTTAGCCGAAGTTGCTCCACGCGTGCGCCGGGGCTAGGTAGAGAGCTCGGAAGAGAAGTGGCGGCGGCAGCAGCAAAAACCCGAACCAAACTGCCAATTTTACTCGCGCCGCGCCGAGCTTGCGCAAGCCGCGCGACACAGACACACTCAGATCCCAAAAACAAAGTCTGAACCGAGGAAACAAGAGCCGGCCCGCGCCGCCGGAGGGCGCGGGCGCGGCAAGCTCTCGGGCGACCTAAATAACCAAAATGGCCAAGAGGACGCAGCGAGTAGAAACAGTAAGCGCGCGCGCAAGGATCGCACCAACACGCCGGCCGTCTCCTCGGCGTCGCAGCCCCGGAGCGCCGCCTCCCGCAGTGTTTGCGAATCCTTGACGACGTGCGGCGGACGAAGGTATTCCCTCAACAACGCAGGAACGTCGTGGCCGCGGACAGCAGCAGAGCTGCGCGCAGCATCGCTGCGCTGCGTGCGCGCTGCCGCGCGGCGCTTTTTACTTCGCAGGCAGCGTCGTAAGTCCGAGGCGCGCAGCGGCTGGGGCACGTTCTTTTCGAGTGCAGCGCTCGAAGCGCTCTAAATTGACAGCGATGCGCCGGTCTATTGGTAGTGCGGGCTGCGATGCGCGCCTCTGGGCGCCGCGGCGCCTGGGTGAAAAACCCGTTTAGGGACATAAGGGCCGCGACGACGTCGACGATGCAATACGACTCACGAGAGCGGCAGCCAAAATACAAAAAAAAAACACGCCCATCGACGGCGCACTGTACAACAGCCTCGTAAATCTGTGGGGAAATTCAGCTCCGCAAGGCCTCGTACGATTGCAGCCGGTGAAACCGAGGCAGCCACACACAACATGGCCACGATGGAGACCACGGAGGCGCCGCAGATGATCGAGCACAAGAACGTGTCCTTGACGTACACGCCCTACGAGACGCGGTGGGTGCCCTGCTCGGCGCGCTTCGTGTGCTGCGGCATCACGCCCAAGGCCAAGGGCAAGCTCGAGGTGTACGAGCTCAAGGCCGGCAAGTTGGAGGTCATCGCCGAGAAGATGCACGGGTCCGGGTTTAAGTGCGGGACCTTCGGGGCTTCGTCACTATCGGAGCGGAGCATCGCGACGGGCGATTATAAGGGAGGCCTCAACATCTTCGATCTGGAGCGGCTGGACGTGCCCACCTACTCGATCCCCAACGCCCACGCCCAGATCATCAATGGGATCGACGGCGTGGGCGGCCTGGGCATCGGTGGCGGCGCCCCGGAGATCGTGACCGGTTCTCGCGACGGCTGCGTGCGCGTCTGGGACCCGCGGGCCAAGGAGTCCGTGGTTTCCCTGGAACCGGTGGAAGGCCAGCCCGTGCGGGACTGCTGGTGTGTGGCCTTCGGGAACTCCACGGGCGATGAGCGGTGCCTCGCGGCCGGCTACGACAACGGCGACGTCAAGCTGTTCGACCTGCGGACCAACTCCATGCGCTGGGAGACGAACTGCTCGAACGGTGTCACGGGCTTGGAATTCGATCGGCGGGACATCGAGATGAACAAATTAGCCGTTACGACGCTCGAGTCCCGGTTCCGGATCTTTGACGTGCGGACGCAGCACGCCGACCAGGGCTTCGCGCACGTGGCCGAGAAGGCGCATAAAGCCACGGTCTGGCTGGCCCGCTTCCTGCCGCAAAATAGAGATGTCTGGATGACGGGCGGCGGCAACGGGGGCTTCAACCTGTACACGTACCACTACCCGCCCAAGCGCCAGATCCAGCACAAGGACGACTCGCCCTGCGGCGTGCCCGGCACCGTGGAGCTCCTGAACTCCCGCGTCATCTCCACGCAGCCCATCGTGTCCTTCGACTGGTCCCCGGACAAGGAGGGCCTCGCCTGCCTCGCCTGCCTGGACCAGACGCTCCGCGTGTACATCTGCACGAAGCTCGAGAAGTACTAGGTGTGCGCCCCGGTTTTATAATTTTGCTTACCATGCTGGTGTCGTCGCCGAGTCGACGCTGACAGGCGTGGACGCAGTCCCAAGGACTCCCGACGGTGCCAGTGCATTTTTTACAGAATCCAAGTTTACGAGCCTCAATTGTTATCCCCGTCCCACTCAACTCTCAAACCAGACGCCATGAAGTGGCGGTGGATGCGCTGCGAGATCTCGTTCTTCACGGAGAAGAGGCTTGCGGATTTGCCCTCGAGTTTGAGGATGACGGTCGGCTGAATCGAGGCCGTGCCCGTGACCGACACCAAGTCGATGGAGCCGCCCGCCACCGACAGGAAGGGTCGGACGCCGTCCAGCACCTCGTCGACGGCCTCCTCCGTGATCTCCGGCGCGTCCGGTAACACCTGGACGACCTCGGAGATCTCCGGGATGGCCTCCTTGAGCCGCCGCTCGAGGCCCATCTTCATCGTCATCGTCGAGGACGGGCAGTCGCCGCAGGCACCTTCCAGCTGCAGCCGGACGACCGGGCCCTCGATGCCCGAGACGCGCACGTTGCCGCCGTCGCTCATCAGGTATGGTCGCAGCTCGTCGAGGATCATTTCGACGTTATCCAGCGTCAGCGGGTACTGCTCGTCGGCGCTGCGGATGACCTCCTCCTCGAAGGGGCTCAGGTCCACAGCGTGCCTGACGGTTCGTCTCAAGCGCGGCGCAGCAATTTTGGTCGCCGGGAGGTTGTACGCAGTCGCCGCGGCGAGCAAGCAGCAGAGTGTGGTTGTTGCGGCGACCATCGCGAGGACGTGAAGCCTGCGCTTTTTATGGCGACGACTGTAGTGCTGTTGCTTGTGCACAGCTTTGACACCAGGTTACAGAGCGGCAGCGGAACGGCGGGAAACGAGAAGCGCTGGCGTGGTGGCACAGCTTCTTGAGAACACGCGTGTACTGTCTAGCCAGTCTCTAATCTCTTTGAGCCGCTGTAGAAGGGCGGAATGATGCTGTGTCACTCAGCTTTTTTCGCTAAACAAAGCAAAGTTTAGTGGCAAAATCCGGACGCCTTGCCCAGCGCCCGACGCCATCGCCGCGGCGCCCCGCCGCCACCACCACCCGCCGCCATCTAGATCATATAACTTTACACACTTCGCAAGGCACCTACATCTGCGCCGAGAAGACTGCGTTGTGCCGCGCGATGCGGGGGCCCTCCTCCTCGTACTGGGCCCGCGTGTGGCACACGCGGAAGAACTCGCCCGTCGATGAGAGCATGGAGCCCCCGAACCAGACGGCGAAGCGCTGCATCTGGTGGCTAATGACGTTCACGTCGATCTGCTGCGGCGCCGCCTGCTTGCCCAGACTGCCGAGGCGCTTCACGTTGGCTTCTAACCGGGCGTCGACCTTCTTCTTCACGTCCCGTTGTAAGCGCCGGCCGAAGTCCTTGAACATGGTACTGCCGCCGCTCAGCACGATATTCTTGTAGAGGCCCCGTCGCGTGTCGATCGGGCATCGTATAATAGATTCGTCCACCACGTCCGGCAGAGGCGTGAGGAAGTCCGAGCTGAAGATCTCGGGGTTGAAGAAGATCTCCGGGCCCAAAAAGCGCTCGTACCCGACGTCCGCGACCCAGGGTTGTTTCGTTCGACGGTGCTGCCCTTCGAACGTCCGAAAGTACTTGGCCGGGTCCCCGTCGTACTTGGCGAACTCCTTCGCTAAATCAGGACACACGTACGAGTGCATCTCCTTGATGCGCTTGGCCACTTCCAGCGCGTCCTCGGCGGGCACGGGTTCGCCCCGTTCTCTGAGGAGCCGGTGGACGAAGGCGGTGATATCTCTTCCTGCTAATGGAATGTGCTTGATGCAGGAGCCAATGACGTACCCCTCCGCGACGGGGATCACGTGTGTGACGCCGTCGCCACTGTCGATGACCGTGCCCGTGAGCGTGCGTTCTTTTACGTTCTTCGAGGTCCAGGACGCCGCCAACGCGAGGACGGCCTGCACGGCGATGTATAACCCGGGAACGTTGAACGTCTCGAACATGATTTCCGCCGTCAGTTCCCTATTTTCGGGCGTGTTTAACGGCGGCTCCGTGAGTAAGACGTGGTGCTCCTCGGGCTCACACCGTAGGTACTTGAAGAGGCACCGCTGCCACAGCCGCTCCATGTTGTCCCAGTTCTCGATGAGCCCGTGTCGAATGGGGTAGTTCACCTGGTGCGTTGTTGAATGCGCTAGAGCTTCGTTCCCGATGTAGAAGTCCAGGTCGTCCACGCCGTCCACGGTCGCCTCCTGGCCGCCTTTTAACGCTCGAGAAGCTACTACCGTCGGCACAATGTACTGGGGCTCGCAGTTGCCCGCGTAGCCCATCTTCGTGTAGCCCGTGCCATTGTCGATGACCACGGAGGGCTTCTGCATGACGCGCGTCGCTGGGCGTGCGCGTCGGCTGTTCAAAGCAAAGCCGAGAGCTTTCCCAAAATCGCTGCTCCGAGCGCGGCGGCCGCGGTTATGTCGCTGCAAGGGCTGCGAGATGCACGAGGGCTTGCGCTGGCTGACCTGTACTGGCTCGTGCGCATTGCGCAGCAGAGAATGCGCGTCGACCCGAGCAAAGGCCGGGAGCATGAAACCCGAATTGTTTTTAAGACGCGGTCTCTGCGAGTCGCTTCTGCGGGAACCGGGCCCTACCTATAGTTTGGGGAGCTTCGAGCGGACGGCTGAGTGTGCGGGTTTTGTCCACTGCTCGCACGCTTGTTACGCCCGAGACAACACACCGTCACTGTTCGCTCTTAGGGTGCGCTGCTCTGCCCATCGCTTACTATCTATCAGACGGCGGCTTTGCGACCAACCGTGCGCGACGCCAAGCACCTGGACCCACAGCTGTGTGTAGGGCCGCACTGTGTGTAGGGCCGCAGCAGACGCCGCGCCGCAGCGCCAGCCGACGCGCGTAAAACAACAGCAGCCACGATGGCCATCAAGTTCGTGCTCATGGTCAACAAGCAGGGCCAGACGCGGCTGTCAACGTATTACGAGTGGCTGAGCGTGCCGGAGCGCGTCGCCCTGGAGGCGGAGATCATCCGCACGTGCTTGAGCCGGAGCGAGCACCAGTGCAGCTTCGTGGAATACCGGGGCTACAAGGTCATCTACAGAAGGTACGCCAGCCTCTTTTTTATTGTCGGCGTCGACAGCAATGGAGAGAACGAGCTCGGCATTTTGGAGTTCATCCACGCCCTCGTGGAAACGTTGGACAAGTACTTCGAGAGCGTGTGCGAGCTGGACATCATGTTCAACCTGGAGAAGGCCCACTTCATCCTCGACGAGATGGTCGTGGACGGCTGCGTCGTGGAGACCAACAAGGTCAACATCCTGAAGCCCATTGCGTTGATGGAGAAGGCGAGCGAGGAGAGCGTCTTCAAGCGGTGAGTGTAAGCATGTTATTTGTAAGAGCCACCTGGCCCGACTGCAATTACTCACGCCCCACGCTATGAAGCGAGGAGAGCGTCTTCAAGCGGGGAGGCGCGTCGGTGGAATTTTAATTGTGGTGCGTATGAGTCGGTATTAGGCAAAACCAGACTCGGATGCATGCGGCCGGCCCGGAGATCGGCCCGGGCCGTCTTACTCCTCGATAGCTCTACTCGATAGCGTCTTAACCCGTATAGCGTAGCCGGACCACTAAATTAATTTGCCCTTAGACTTGTCGGTCCCGGATCACCCGCTCGTCCCCCGCATGCCCGCGAGCTTGTTCTTCAAGTTGTTGCCGGCCATGACGGCCTTGATGCCCCCTTTCAACTTCCTACGGGCGTTCCACTTCTTCATGTTGCTGATCGTCTCCGACAAGTCCGTCGTGGACAGCTCCGTGGCGTGCTTCGTGAACCAGTCGTGGTTCATCGCCGCCGCGGCCGACGGGCGCTTGGACGGGTCCACGTTCAAGAGCGACTTGATGAAAAGCTTGGCTTCACCGCTTACCGAAGACCAGTATCTATCATCGAACGTGAACGCTCCTTTTTTAATTTGCGCATACATGTCCGCGACGCCGTTCGCGTCGTCGAACGGCGGATACCCGCCCAGTAATATAAAGACGATGACCCCGCACGACCACATGTCCACCTCCAGCCCGTAGGGCTTTTCTCTAATGATCTCCGGCGCCACGTAGGCCGGCGTGCCGCACAGATCCCGCAGCGGCTTCTTCGCTTCGGTCGCAAAGCCGAAGTCGGCCAATTTAATGTCGTGGTCGTTGTGCGTCGATTTTAGGAGTAGGTTCTCGGGCTTGAGGTCGCGGTGGGCGATCTTTTTGCCATGGAGATGGTGGAGCACATCTAACAGGACCCAGACCAGATCCCTCGCTTCCTTTTCCGAATAGTAGACCCGCTGCACAATGCGATCGAAGAGTTCGCCGCCCGCGACCACCTCCAGGACGATGTAGTAATGCGAACGATCCTGGGTGAAGTCGAAGTATTTCACCACGTGGGGATGGCGCAGTTTTGAGATGATGCCCACTTCGACGTGCAAGGCGTCGATGTCCTGCTTGCTGAGCTTGGACTTATGTACGACCTTCACGGCGAACTTGTCCTTATTCTTGCGGTTAATACCGAGGCGCACCGTGGAGAAGGCCCCGTGGCCCAGTTCCTTGTCCAATTGCAGGTCCTCGAACGTCGTGTACCGGTGCGAGTCCGCGTACGGCCCGTGGTCGCCCTCGAAGCAGGCGAAGCAGCTGGACTGGTCGGCGCCCATGGTTTAATAAATGTGCGTCGGCGGCGCGCGGCGGCGGGCGCGTTGTTGAGGCCTCGTGCCTATTTAGCTGGCGCTCGGCTCGCAGTGGTGGGCTCGCTGTGTCAAGTCACGCGTCGCTGCACAATGGCAGCTTGGAGC
>Ga0302122_10000059_pt1 | contig 51966 bp, 56 predicted proteins | sample CB21_SCM_MG_FD_203115 | JGI IMG/M metagenome (GOLD analysis project Ga0302122, IMG submission 203115) | Marine microbial communities from Western Arctic Ocean, Canada - CB21_SCM | ecosystem: Environmental > Aquatic > Marine > Oceanic | place: Canada: Western Arctic Ocean | collected 2017-09-28 | reverse complement strand
ATCAGGACCTGCCCGACTCGCAGACCGATCGGTAGTTCGCCGACGCACTCGATCGCCGTGGGACCAGGAGGGCGGCTGGTCGTGGTAGTCGTCGACGTCGTGGTCGTCGTGGTCGTCGTGGTCGTCGCGGAGGTAGGCGAGGTCGTCGTGGTGCTCGTCGTCGATGCGCTGGTCGGATTCGGACCGGGCGTGGTGGTGCTGATGACCAGAGCAGTGGCCACCGGAGCAGCCTCCTGAGGAGAACCACACCCCGCGGCCAGCAGTGCCATGGCTCCGGCGACGACCAGGGTCCGCATGATGCCAGTGCACCACATCGCGGACGCCAACGGGCGGCGACCCGACACGGGCGTCCACCTGCCTCCGAATACCCTGAGTCAATGCGCACCCTGCTGATCGGATTCCTGGCGATCGCCACGGTGATGACCGTGCTGTTCTTCGGGCTGGGAGGCGGCACCGGGCCATCGGATCCGATCCTGACGGCGACCGTCTCGACCACGACGGCATCCGAAGCCGTGGAGCCGGTCAGCCCGGAGGCAGGTGACCCCGATGCTGAACCCACGCTGGTGGCCGTGACGACGACGATCCACAGCGCCTCGACCGAAACACCGTCAGCAGCGCCGCTCGGCACCCTGCCTCCCATCGACGACCTCGGCCGGCCGACGCTGGACGCCTCCTCGTCGGTCAGCACCGTCGGGATCGACCGGATCATGTTCGGCATGACCATCCACGACGCCCAGGTGGCGGCGGGTAGCCGGTTCACGCCGGTCACCCCGACCGGACACTGCTACCTGGTCACGCCCGACGACGGTCAGGCAGGCCTCACCTTCTGGGTCGTCGCCGGGACCATCGAACGCGTCGACGTCGACACCCGGACCATCACGACACGGTCGGGAGCCGGAATCGGAGACACCGAGGACCGCATACGCGAGATGTTCGGGGAACGCATCCATACGACCCCACTCCCCGACGGCTCCGGGAACCTGCTCGCATACATCCCCAAGGACGTCGCCGACGCCACCTACAGGGTGATGTTCCTATCCAACGGCGTGCAGATCACCCGGCTCTGGGCCGGCCGCCTCCCCTGGGCGGAGGAACTCGGCGGCTGCCCGTCGTCGTGACCGACCCGCCGTGCACATGGGGCGGGACCGGTCAGTAGCCCTCGGGCAGGTCGTGTTCGTACGCCTCGCAACTCACGAAGACCGCCCCGTAACCCACCCTCTCGCCCACGCCGGACCCGAGGTCCAGGCCGCGGGTCCACTCGATGGCTCCGGCACTGATTGTCCCGTCGTGGACGAAGACCTCCAGGGGGCCGTCCAACGTCGCCTCGTAGAGGACCGAACCTCCGACGGTCACGCCGACGTACGGCTGGCCGAGGAAACCCTGGATGAGCGCCTCGACGTGCTGGCCGCTGTCCGGGTGACCACCCACGCCGATCGCCACCACATCGCCCGGCCCGGGCGCGTAACAGGTGAAGGTCAGGTCGAACGTCTGGTCGCCCACCTGGACCCAGCCGTTCGTCACGACATCCGGCTCCGGTGCCACGGTCGTAGTGGCCGGCTCCTCGACGACCGGCACCGGGTGGAGTGCAGGCTGGTCATCGGCACAGGCGACCGTCGATACGGCCAGGACCAGCACCGCCAGGAGAATCCGACGACCGGTCACCGCCCGGCACCATCCATGGCGAGCAACTCGACCACCCGATCACCACGGTGACGTGATTCCACACCATCTGGCAGCAGCCCCGCGAGGGACACACCGGCATGGTCCTCCACCACCAGCGCAGACTCCTCACGTCGGCGAAACGCCGCCGTGACAGCCGTGCTCCAATCGGCCACGACCATCTGGAACGCCCCGGCCAGGAGGTCGGGGATGACCCCGCCGACATCGGGCAACGACCCGTCACCCTCCCAACGGGCCACCTCCTCCCAACTGCCCGGGCGATCGGCCGAGGCCAACCGCAACCCGGCACCGCGGAGGCGCCGCACGAGGTCACGCCCCCGGACCGCCTCGGCTCCCAGGGCCAACGCCTCGGCCCTGACCGTCTCCGGCACGTCGTAGTGGTCGCCCTGGAAGGACATCCGGCGCAGGCCCAGACGGTCGGCGAAGTCGTGAAGTTCAGCGACGCTCACGTCGCTTACCAGGTGTGCCCACCGGGCACCCCGCCAGGGCCATATGGCCTCATCGACCAGCACGGTCATCGGGCCATGTTGTCCCAAGCCAGCCCGCCACCGCCACATGGACGGGTCCGTGGACCTGACCCCGCGCCATCGGAGCAGGGATGGGAGACTCCGGTGATGACCCGGGCCGGCCAGCACGACACGATCACGCTGCGCCTACCACCGTCGGCCGACTTCGCCGACCTGCCCAGGGTGGGCCTCGCCGCCCTCCTACGGATCCACCGGATCGACCCGGGTGACATAGGTGACCTCGCTACGTCAGTCCACGAGATCGCCAGGGATATGACCGGTGGGGGCTCCGAGGTGGTTGTCGAGTTCAGCGTCACCGGCACCGAGGTGATCGTGGACATGACCGGCGACGGTCGCACCATCCGGATCAGCTCGCCACGGACCTGAGGGGCGCTCAGACCCGACGCACGACAGCCCAGGTGGCCTCGCCCACCGTTGACGCCACCGCCCGCCACCCGACCCCGCTCGCTGCCTCCAGCGAGGCCAGCACGTCAGGAGTCGAGAGATGGATCGGCGTCTCCGGTCCACGGCTGTTCACCCAGACCAGGGAGCCACCGGCCGCAAGACAACGGTCCACCTCGGCCGGGAACAGCAGCATGTTCTGCAGGATGAACACGTCGACGACCCCGTTGGCCAGCGGCAGTCTCGAGGCGTCGGTGCAGATCAGCGGCGGCGCACCGGCCACTGCATTGGCGAGCATCACGGGCGACAGGTCGGCGGCCACGTAGCGCTCGAAGCGCCCAACCAGATCGCGGGCCGAGATACAGGTTCCCGCACCCAGCTCGACGGCCGTCCGGCCGTCCACCGCACCGCGATCCAGGGCATCGAGCAGCGGAGCGTTGCGGCCCGGGTGGTCCCGGGTGGCCGACCAGCCGGGGGCCAGCGAGTCGAACAGGTCCCGTACCTCGTCGAGGACTCCACCGTTCCAGATACCCCGGTGGGCCACCTCCTCGGTGACCTCACGCATGCGGTGGTTGGTGACCGTGCCCCTCGTGCCCTCGTCGTGACCGGGGAGCGCCGGCAGGAACCTGACCGCGCTGTCTCGCATGGGTTCCGACACCGCTCAGCGGCCGGTCGAGCCGAAGCCGCCCTCGCCACGGTCGGACGCAGGCAGGTCATCGACCGGAACGAACCGACACTCCTCGACCCGGTGGATGACCAGTTGGGCTATGCGCTCGCCGCGAACCACGTTGAACGGCTCCGTGGGATCCGTGTTCACCAGCAGGACCTTCAACTCTCCCCGGTAGCCGGAGTCGATCAGGCCGGGAGAGTTCAGGCAGGTCACACCGTGCTTCAGGGCCAGCCCGCTACGTGGCTGCACGAACCCGGCGTACCCGGGCGGAATGGCAATGGCCGCCCCGGTCGAAACCAGCGCCCGGCCGCCACCCGGAGCCAGCACGACGTCCTCGGCAGCCACCAGGTCCGCACCGGCGTCGCCGGCCTTCGCATAGGCGGGCATGGGAAGCTCGGCGTCGAGTCGGACGAGGGGGATCTCCAGCACGGCGGCGACCCTAGCCGGGGCGCTGCCGGCCCAAGCCGTAGGCTCGGCGGCGTGCTGGCGTGGATGGACCTCGAGATGACCGGGCTGGATCCCGACTCCGACGTGATCGTCGAGATCGCCACCCTCGTCACCGACGACAACCTCGAGATCGTGGCCGAAGGCCCGGACCTGGTGGTCCACCAGCCACCCGACGTAATGGCCCGCATGGGCGATTTCGTGAGGGCCATGCACACGAAGAGCGGCCTACTGGGAGCCATAGAGGCGTCCACCACCACCCTGGCCGAAGCCGGCGAGGCGACCCTGGCGTTCCTGCGTGAGCACATTGGCGAACCGGGCACCGTGCCTCTGTGCGGTAACTCCATCGGAACCGACAGACGGTTCCTGGTCCGCTGGCTTCCGGAGGTGGACGGCTTCCTCCACTACCGGTCCGTCGACGTCACCTCGATCAAGGAACTGGCCCGGCGCTGGCACCCCGAGGTGGTCAGGTCCGCACCCGAGAAGTCCGGTGGCCATCGGGCGCTGGACGACATCCACGAGTCCCTCGTCGAGCTGCGTCACTACAGGCAGCACCTGTTCCCGAAGCAGACAGCCTGACCAGCCGCTTCGGCCATGGCCCCCACCCCCTCCTAGGGTGACGCAGTGACCGACACGACCACACCCGCTGCTCCCGGACTCGAAGCAGCCAGGCCCATGCGCCAGGAGCAGGAACCTGCCTCGACCGAGGTGACAGAGTTGGCGCCCGGCCTCTACCGGTTCCAGCTCCCGATCTCGATGCCCGGCCTCGGACATGTCAACTGCTACGCGCTCGAGGACGCCGACGGCTTCACGGTCGTGGACCCCGGACTGCCAAGCGTCGAGTCATGGGATGCGCTCGGAGACCGCCTCGACCAGGTGGATGCCCGCTACGAACACGTGCACACGGCCGTGGTGACGCATAGCCACCCGGACCACTTCGGCGGCGTCCACCGGCTACGCGACGACCACGGAACCCGTGTCCTCACGCATGCCGACTTCCGATCAGTGTGGTTGGGCGCTGGAGACGCCGACGATCTGGGCGAGGTCGAGCTGGACCTGGCAGACGACGAACACCTGGAGAAGCTCCGCTCCAGGATGAGCCGGCCCACTCCATGGGGTGCGACACGCACGCCACCATCGGCAACCGAACTCCGCAAGTGGGCGGAAATGGACATCACGGGTGGCTCCCGGTCGTGGCAGGTTCCGGAGCCCTCCGTAACCGTCGATGACGGCGACGAGGTGGTTCTCGGCGGCCGGACATGGCTCGCCGTCCACACGCCGGGTCATACCCACGACCACCTCTGCCTCTTCGACCCGGCCGACGGACTGCTCCTGTCGGGCGACCACGTGCTCCCCACTATCACCCCACACATCAACGGCATCGGGCCCATGGACGACCCCCTCGCCACCTTCTTCCGATCCCTGGAGCGAATGAAGGAACTGCCGGGCGTGACCAACGTGCTACCGGCGCACGGCCACCCCTTCACAGACGTGGCCGGTCGGGTGGATGCCATCCTCGGCCACCACGAGGAACGCCTCGAGACCATCCGTGAGGCCGGAGACGACCTCGGCAACGGAACCGTGGAGTCGTTCATGCAGCGCCTCTTCAAGGAACGTTCCTGGGGGGACATGGCGGCCAGCGAGACCTACGCCCACCTCGAACACCTTCGGATTCTGGGATTGGCGACCCGCGACGAACTCGCAGGTCAGGCCATCTATCGGACCCGTTGATTTAATCGTTTGACGGGTGGGTGCCCCGTCCACTTGAGTAGTGGGCGTTCGGACGACCCTAGAGTTGACGTCCGGAGGGGTGGAATCAGCCACCCGAGGAACACAGGAACCCAAGGAACCAGACCCACGATGAACGAGCACCGCTGCCACCGTCACGGCCATCCGGCCGGCGCGCACGTGTCATCGTCGCGTACCCATCTGTCCGTAAAGCCGGACACGTCGATGGATGTCACCTATCTGACGTCCACGACGACCGTGTTCCGGACCACTGGTTTCTGGACCATCCACCAGCGGCCCCGGGGAGCGAACAGCTGAACAGCTGAACGCACACCAACCCCCGAGGCCGCCGGAGAAATCCGGCGGCCTTCTTCGTTTTTCAGACCACCCACCGAATCATCCAAAGAAGAGATCAGAGGAGCAGGCCATGCAGGCACTCATGTACGAAGCCGAGACCTGGCGGCAACAAGCCGCCTGCGCCCGACTGGGCGTCCCCACGGGTGTGTTCTTCTCCGACGACCTCGGCGACATCGCCCAGGCCAAGTTGATATGCGCCGACTGCCCCGTCATGGAATCGTGCCTCGAGGGCGCCATCCGACGTGGCGAGCCATGGGGCGTGTGGGGAGCCCAGCTCTTCCGCAACGGTCACATCCTGACCAGCAAGAGACGTCGGGGACGACCGTCCAAGGTGCCCCGGCCCGAGGACCAGCTGCTCATGGTGCCGATACCGGTGCGTCTGCAGCGCGAGCTCCTCTCAGCCTGAACCGCCCCGCAACCCAGGTTGCTCCGCCGGCCCGGTCCCCTCCCCGGGCCGGCGGAGCGGGGACACGAATATCGCCAGAAGCACGGGCCGGGGTGACGCAGTTGCGAGCCCCGGCCCGTGGGCACCAACCATGCCGCCGGCTACGGTCTGGCGTCGTGACCAGACGAGCCGCCGGCGCCATCCTCGCAGCGTCGCTGGTCCTGGTCGGCGGTTGCACCTCGTCCGGCGACAACGCCGGTGCGCCCCACAGCGACCCGGTCACCACCATGGCGTTCAAACTCTGGGACGGGTCCACGACGAGTCTCACCGACCTGGTGGCCGAGGACGGCCGGCCGGTGGTGGTCAACCTGTGGGCCACATGGTGCACGCCGTGCCTGGAGGAGATGCCGGACATCCAGGAAGCCCATGAATCTCTCGGTGCCGACGTCCGCTTCCTGGGGATCAACGTGAGTGACTCTCCGACGCTCTCGGCCCGGCGGGTAACCGAACTCGGCATCACCTACCTTCAGGGCCGTGACCCTGAAGGCCTGTTTACCGTGGCGCTCGAAGCCGTCGGGTTGCCGGTGACCGCTTTCATCGGCTCCGGAGGCGATCTGGAACACGTCCACCATGGCCGCCTCGATACCGCCGACCTGGAAGCGGCGATCATGGAGTACATGTCATGAACCGGCCCCGTCACCTGAGGCGAACGTGATCAGCGTCGGGCTGGCCGTACCTTTCACCCTCGGAATCGTGACCGCGGTGAACCCCTGCGGGTTCGCCATGCTCCCCACCTGGCTCGGATACTTCCTGGGCCGCGACACCGCCGACTCCGATGCCCGCCCCGAACAGATCCTCCGGGGACTGTCGGTCAGCCTCACCCTCACCGCTGCCTTCGTGCTGGTGTTCGGGGCCCTCGGCCTGGCTGTCAACTCGATCACCAGCGAGGGGGCCATTGCGTCAAAGACACCGTGGGTGACAGTCGCCTTGGGCATCGCTCTCGTTCCCTACGGGCTCGCCCTGCTCACCGGACGCCAGATCAGGATCCCGTTCTTCAAGCCGGGCAGGGGGCCCCGCAACCGGGAGGTCTGGTCGGTCCTGGGGTTCGGAGTCTCATATGCCGTGGTCTCGGTGGGCTGCGCTGCGCCGATCTTCCTGCTTCAGGTCGCCGGGAGCTTCGGTCGGGACGGGATCATCGACGGAATCGCGGTCTACCTCGCGTACGCAGCCGGCATGGCGGCCGTGGTCACATCGTTGACCCTCTCCATGGCGGTGGCGCGCGGTGGCCTGGCCCGGAACCTTCGAAGGCTCCTGCCGCACGTGGACCGGATCAGCGCCATTGCCCTCATGCTGGGAGGCACATACCTGATCGTGTACGGCGTCTACGAGATCCGCATCCTCCGCAGCCCGGAGGTGCCGTCCAACAGGATCGTCGATGCGGTCACCGACCTCCAGTCCCACCTCACCAACTGGGCTGCCGGGATCGGTGGCCTGAAGCTCGGGCTGGCCCTCTGGCTGGTGGTCGCCACCATTGCCGTCTGGGGGCTGGGGCCGGCACTCACCAGCAGGACGCTACGCAACACCCGCACCACGCTCCTCGGTGCATGGCTGGTGGCCGAAGGCCTGTTCCACCGCGGCGACCTGGTGGTGGTGCCGGTCGGCCGCCTCATAGCCGACTGGCCAGCCCGGGTACCCAACTGGGTGGACCAACCGTGGCGTTGGGCCACACCGCTGGAGCTACTGGTAACCCTCACCATGGCCCTCGTTGCCTACGGGGTAGCCAGGGGTGCTCTGTCCTCACGCCGCCGATGACCCGGACCGTCCCCGAAGCCGCCGGACCGGTGGTCGTCACGCCGATCGGGAGCCTCACCGAACTACTGGCAGTGGACGGGGTATCAGAGGAGCTGGACCTCAGGTCCGGTGTCGGCGTCCTCGCCCTCCACGGCGGTGGGTTGGAGCGTGCCACCGACGTGGTCGCCCGGGAGGTGGCCTCCCGCACGGGTTCATCTTTCTACGCGCTGGTCCAGCCCGACGGCTCACGCAGGCACCTGTCCTCGACCCGGTTCGTCACCGGGGTCTCCGAAAGGCTGGACGCCTTCCTCCAGAAGGTCGACACGGTCATGTCGATCCACGGCTACGGCCGCCACGACGACTTCTGGGCCGTGCTGGTGGGAGGTGCCAACCGCCCGCTGGCCCACCACGTTGCCGGCCACCTGCGTGCCACCCTGCCCGAGGAGTACCGGGTGGTTGACGACGTCGACGCCATGCCGCGCTCACTCCGGGGCCTGCACCCTGACAATCCCGTCAACCACCGGGCCGGTGGCGGGGTACAGGTCGAGCTACCGCCCAGCATCCGCTGGAACAGAGACCACCGGGACTGGTCTGATCACGACGGCACCCCACGCTCCGAGCACCTGGAGCTCCTCATAGGTGGGCTGGCAGCCGCTCTGGCTGACATACCCGCCAGCGACCCGACAGCGCTCTAGGGGCTCTAGGGGGAGCGGCGCTCCACGTCCCACCCGTCGCCATTGCGACAGAACCTCATCCGGTCGTGCAGACGGTCGGGTCGGCCCTGCCAGAACTCCACGGAGTCGGGCCGTACACGGAAGCCACCCCAGTGGTCGGGGCGCTCCACATCACGGCCCTCCCACTGCTCCTCGGCCGCAGCGAAAGCCTGCTCGAGGACCGACCGGTCCGAAACGACGGCACTCTGATCCGATGCCCAGGCACCCAGTTGGCTGCCCCGGGGACGCGTCGTCCAGTAGAGGTCCGACTCTTCGTCGTCGAGCCTCCGGGCGGTGCCGACAACACGAACCTGACGGCGCAGCTCGGTCCAGCTGAAGGTGAGCGCCGCACGTCCGGCGTGATCCAACTCAATGGCCTTGTCGCTCGTGTAGTTGGTGAAGAACACGAAGCCACGATCGTCGATCCGCTTCAGCAGGACGTTGCGGGCCGACGGCCAGCCATTGGCGGCAACGGTGCTGAGGACCATGGCGTTTGGTTCCCAGTAGCCGGCAGCCTCCACCTCGCCGAACCAGCGGTGGAACTGGGCGACCGGGTCGGCTGCCAGGTCGGCCTCGTCGAGCCCCGCAGCCTCATATGTCTCGCGTACCCGACTGAGGTCCATCCCGGCAGTCAACACGTCGCCGCCGGTTCCGCCAAACCCCTGAGGTGCATCGGTCCACGGCTCTAGGGTGCGGGCCATGGTCCGGATGCCGCTGATCGCAACGGTGGCACTGGGTGCAACGGTGGGTGCCACTATCCGCTGGGCCGTCCTGGAGGCTTCCGGAGCGGCGGCCTTTCCCTGGCCCGTCCTGCTGGTGAACATTGTCGGATGCACCTTGCTCGGCCTGCTCATCGGGCTGCGGGTACCCAGATCCACCGCCCTGCTGCTCGGCACCGGCCTGTGTGGCGGTCTCACCACCTTCTCCACCTTCACGGTGGAAGCGGCACAGATGATGCGGGCCGACGACACGGCCCTGGCCATTACCTACGTGGTGTGTTCGGTTGCGGGTGGCCTGGCCGCCGTTGTCGCCGGGCGCACGGCCGGCGCCATGGTGGGAGGCCCGGCATGCTGACCGCCGTCGCCTTCGTCGGACTGGCCGGTGCCGGTGCCACCGTCCGCTTCCTCGCATCCGAACGCTGGCCCGGAGGCCACCGGGGAACGCTGCTGGTGAACGTCCTCGGGTCTCTCCTCCTGGGACTCCTCACGGGGTCCGGTGCTCCGGTTCCGTTGGTGGTCGGGGTGGGCGGGCTCGGCGCCATGACCACCTTCTCGACGTTCGCCGCCGACACTATGGCCCTGGCTGACCACCATCGTCTGAAGGCCGCTGGCCATGTGGCGACGACGCTGGTGCTGGGGCTGGGCGCTGCCCTACTCGGCCTGGCAGTCGCCTCCTGAGCGCAACCCCGACGAGGCAGCCACACCGGCCGGGTCTGCCTACGACTCAGGGATCAACCGATGTGGGTGGCGCCGCGCATGTAGCGCTGGAGGACCTCAGGGATGGCAATCGTGCCGTCAGGCTGGCGATGGGTCTCGACCACTGCAGCCCACACCCGTGGCACTGCAAGGCCCGAACCGTTCAACGTGTTCACCACCTGTGTGCCCTTTCCCTCGGCCGGCCGGTACCTCACGTTGGCCCGTCGGGCCTGGTAGTCCCTGAACCATGAGACCGACGAGACCTCCAACCACTGGTCCGCTCCGGGGGCATACACCTCCAGGTCGAATGTGCGGGCCGACGAACCGCCAAGGTCTCCGGCGCAGAGGTCGAGGACCCGGTACGAGAGGCCAAGGTCGGTGATGGCGCCCTCGGCACGCGAGAGGATGTCGGCATGCACCTCGGGGGCCTGAGCCTCGGTGGCATACGCCAGCAGCTCGACCTTGTCGAACTCATGCACCCTCAGGAGGCCCCGGGTGTCACGTCCCGCTGAACCAGCCTCCCGCCGGAAACAAGACGTGTGCGCCATGAGCTTCATGGGCAGGTCGGACTCGTCCAGGACCTCGTCGCGGCAGAACGACGTGAGGGGCACCTCGGCGGTCGGTATGGCCCACAGGTCGTCGCGCTCCAGGTGGTACGCATCGTCCTCGAACTTGGGCAGGTGTCCGGTGGACACCATGGTCTCCGTCTTGACCAGCGTCGGCGGACGCATCTCGCGGTAGGCATCCGCGTTGCGATCCAGCCCGTACTGGATCAGCGCCCTGCAGAGGGTGGCACCCATCCCCGTGTACATCACGAACATGGACCCGGAGAGCTTGGTTCCACGTTCCACGTCCAGGAGCCCCAGCTGCTCGCCGATCTCCCAGTGGGGCACGCGCTGGTGCTCGCCGTACGCGTCCTCGTCCCACTGCTCGTAGCGCGTGATGACATTTTCGCTCTCGCCGAGGCCGTCCGGACAGTCCGGCGAGGGGATGTTCGGAACGCGCAGGAGGATCTCGTAGATCTCGGCTGCAAGCACAGCGGTCTCTTCGGCAAGGGCCTCTTCCCGCTCGCCCAGCGCCCGGCTCTTCTCCTGGAGCTCCGCCGCCTCGCCGGCCCTGCCTTCGCGGTGCAGGCCACCCACCTCTCTGGAGATGGTGTTCACCTCGCCACGGACCCGGTCTCGCTCCTCGGCGAGGCCGCGCTGGCGGGAATCCAACTCGATGACACGGTCCAGGCTGGCGGTGTCCTCGCCACGCCGGGCAATGTCAGCCTTCACGGAGTCGGGATCGGAACGGAGGAGCCGAATGTCGATCACGACCCCGAACCTAGCGTCGCAGTCGGACCGCTACTCGACCGGTTCAGCCTCCGTGTCCCGACGCTGGAGGTCCAGGTGCCGGCCCTCAGCCGGCCGCATGATCTGACCGTCGCGATGGTGGATCCGCGAGTACCCGATGAACTTCACGATGATGATGCCCCACAGGTAGAAGCCACCCAGGAGCTTCATGATGAGGCCGGCCGTCTGCTGGTCAGACTGGACCGACACGCCCCACATCTCGAATCCATCGTCGTAGTGCTTGTACACGGTGCCCTCGGCGAAGGTCAGCCAGGCGGCCGGGATCGTCGGGATTATCGACATCAGGAATAGGTAGATCATCTGACCCGGCAGCGAGATCCGGAGCTCGGGTATCGGCGCCGCCACCGGCACCCACATCAGCAGCGCCGAGAGGAACAGCATCAGGTGGAGCGAGTAGTGGAACATGCCCGATTCGAAGGACAGTTGCACCACGCCGCTCCAGTGGGTGATCGCCACCAGGGCGTTGAACACCACACCGGCAACCACCGGGTGCGCCATCCGACGTACCACCCTCGAGCCGGCACCCCCGTCGAGCACCAGGAGGCGGACCAGCCAGGCCGGCGTGGCTAGCAGGTAGAGCGGCGGAACGATGAATGTGATCGCCATGTGCTGGACCATGTGCACCGAGTAGAGGTGTGCCTCGGCAATGTCGTGGATGGGCCAGTCGGCGGACGCCAGCAGCAGCACCGTGGCGGCCACGAAGGCCCACCGTTGGAAAGTCGTGGCCACCGGTCGGCCGACCGGCACGACCCTCGGACCAATGACCCGGACCGCCCACCATCCGAGGGCCAGAATCGCAAGGACGAGGAACCAGACCTCCGGGTGGGCCTGCCACCTCCACGGGTCGATAGCTCCCAGCAGGGGCAGCACGGCGTCAGCAGGGATGGTGGTCACCGCCGTTCCGGAGGCCGCTGTGTGTCAGCCACCCGGGGCGACCGGACCTCAGCCCTTGGTCCAGAACTCGAAGACGGTGAGGAGGACGCCGTAGACGAGGGTCGCCAGGACCAGACCGGTCACGAAGAACTTCGTGAACAGCGGGCTGTCGAACCGCAGGTGCATGAACCAGGCCGCCACATAGAAGAACTTGAAGACCATCATCACCATCAGCAGGGTGATGAGTAGCGCCCCGGGGATGTGGACGAAGTAGGTCGCCACCTCCAGGGCCGTGACGATGCCAAGGACAATCGCCACCCGGATGTACTTGGCGTCGGTCGGGTGGTCGGGGCCGCCCTCGTGGGTTTCGACGTTCTCGGTGGTGGTGGTCATGGCGTCGGCTCCCAGATCAGCTGGTGGGTGATGGCACCAGGTAGATGACAGTGAAGATGAAGATCCACACCACATCCACGAAGTGCCAGTAGAGGCCGACGATCTCGACGGTCTCGGACCGTTCCTTCGTGAGCGTCCCCCGGAACGACGCTATGAGCAGCGATACCAGCATCACGATGCCGAGGCTGACGTGGATGCCATGGAAGCCGGTGAGGGTGAAGAAGGCCGAGGAGAACGGGCTGGTCGTGTAGCCCAGGCCCTCCCTCAGGAAGGTCGTGAACTCGTAGACCTGGCCGCCGATGAACAGCGAGCCGAGCAACGCCGTGGCCAGCAGCCAGACCCGGTTGTTGCGGATGTCGCCGCGCTGCAGGGCAGACAACGAGAGCACCATCGTCAGGGAGCTCATGAGCAGGATGAAGGAGCTGACCGAGGTGAACGGGATGTCGAAGATGTCGCCGGGTGCAGGGCCGTCGGCGTAGCGACTGCGGTAGATCAGGTAGGTGGAGATCAGGCCACCGAACAGCAGGCACTCCGATCCCAGGAACACCCACATCAGCAGCTTGTTGTTGGACAGGCCGGTGCCCGTCCCGTGGCCGTTGTCCACGGCAGCGACGTCAGCCAACGGGGGCCTCCTCGGCGGTCTCGCCAGCAGCTTCAGACGATGCTTCCGCTTCGTCATGGTCGGACGGATCGTCGGCGTGGTGCCCGTGGGGCCCGTCTGGATCGTCGGTCGGCTCAAAGATCCAGCCGTAGATGGCCATCAGGATCAGCAACGCGCCCGGGATGCAGATCCAGAGCGTGTAGATGAGGCCGAAGCCGACAAAGGGGAAGCCGGCTGCCATCACGAACGGCCAGTAGGACGGCGACGGAAGGTGCGTGTCCGTGGCGGAACCGTCCTGGCACACCTCTTCGGCTGTGGCGACGCGTACGACGCGGCCGTTCTCGTCCTCGGCGTACTTGCGGTGCCAGAACTCGTCCAGGGAATCGACCTGAATGAGCTCGTCGAAGTTGTGTACCGGTGTCGGGTTGGGGGTGAACCACTCCAGACTTCGGGCGTCCCAGGGATCGGGACCCACCGGAGGTTCGTGTCTTGCCCTTCGAGCCGAGGCGATCACGTTGATCACGAACATGAGCACACCGAGGGCGATGATGAACGACCCGATCGACGCGAACATGTTCCAGAACTCGAATCCGAAACCGGGGCTGTAGGAGTCGATCCGGCGGGACATCCCCTGCAGGCCCAGGATGTGCATCGGGCCGAAGGTCATGTTGAAGCCGATGATCATCAGCCAGAAGTTCCACTTGCCGAGCTTCTCGCTCAGGAGGTGGCCAAACACTTTCGGCCACCAGAAGTAGAAGCCGGCGAAGATGCCGAGCAGGGACCCGCCGAAGATCACATAGTGGAAGTGGGCGACGATGTAGTAGGTGTCGGTCTGCTGGGTGTCGGCCGGGGCGACCGAGTGGGTCACTCCGGAGAGACCGCCGATCGTGAACATCGACACGACGCCGAAGGCGAAGAGCATCGCAACCGTGAACTTGATCTTGCCACCCCACATGGTCGCCAACCAGTTCAGGATCTTGACGCCTGTCGGCACGGCGATGAACATCGTCGACATCGAGAAGGCCGCCACCGAGATCGGACCGATTCCGGACACGAACATGTGGTGGGCCCAGACGCCCCATCCCATGAAACCAATGGCGATACCTGAGAACACCATGAACGGGTAGCCGAAGAGAGGCTTGCGGGAGAAGGTCGGAATCACTTCGCTGATGATGCCGAAACTGGGGAGGATCAGGATGTAGACCTCGGGATGGCCGAAGATCCAGAACAGGTGCTGCCACAGGAGTGGATCGCCGCCCATCTCCGGGTTGAAGAAGTTGGCACCGAAGCTCCGGTCGAACAGGAGCAGGAACAGCGCCACCGTGATGACCGGCACGGCGAAGAGCAGCAGGAACTGCACGACCAGGATCATCCAGGTCATTACCGGCATCTTGAACAGCGTCATGCCCGGTGTGCGCATGTTGAGCACTGTCACGATCAGGTTCATTGCCGAGATCAGTGAGGCGATGCCCGTGATCTGGAGGCCGAGGATGTAGTAGTCCATGCCATGCCCGGGCGAAAAGACCACGCCGGTATTGGGGGCGTAGGCGAACCAGCCACCGTCCGGGGAGTCCCCGAGCAGCCAGGACACATTCAGGAACAGTCCGCCGGCAAGGAACACCCAGTAGGAGAGTGCGTTCAGGCGGGGAAACGCAACGTCCCTGGCACCGATCTGCAGCGGTAGGAGGTAGTTCGCGAATGCAGCAGCAAGCGGCATGATCACCAAGAACACCATGGTCACGCCGTGCATCGTGAAGACCCGGTTGTAGGTGTCGGCGCCCAGCACCGTGCCATCCGGGGTTGCCAACTGGAGTCGTATCAGGAGGGCCTCTAAGCCACCGATGCCGAAGAAGACCATGGCGGTTACGCCGTAGAGGATGCCGATCTTCTTGTGATCGACGGTGGTGATCCAGCCACGCCAGCCGGTGTTGTCCCTGGGCCGGGTGTAGACGCCGAGCGGCCGGCCCGGCGCCGCAAGTTCGATGGTGTCGCTCATGGGTGGACCTCCGTAGCGGCGATGATTTCCATGTCCGGCTTCGCCCCAAGGGTCTGGAGGTAGGCGACCACGTCATCAATCTGGCCCTCGCTAAGGCCCATCGCAGGCATGCCGCGACGACCCTCCGCGTAGGCGGGCTTCTCGGCGGGTGCATTGCGCAGCCAGGCCTCGAGTTGTGTGCGGTTCAGCGATCCATCTGGTTCATAGAGATCGAAGATCCCGCCGGCAAAGGTGGTGCGGCTCATCAGGTGGGTCAGGTTCGGAGCAGCGTTGGCCACCAGGTCGGCGCCCTTGCTGGGCTGGTCGTCGATGGCTCCGTTGATGCCGTTCACCACGTGGCAACGGGTGCACTGGCCCTCAAACACCGCCAGGCCCCGTTGTGCTGCGGCGTCGGCCGGCTCTGCCGCGGGTTGCATCTGCTCGTCCACCCAGGCCTGGAAGTCCACCGGATTCATAGCCACCGCCTGCATCTGCATCCGGGCATGGCTGAGGCCGCAGAACTCGGTGCACTGGCCGAAGTAGAAGCCGGGCACGTCAGCCTCGATCTTCCACGGCGAGACCCGCCGCGGCACCGCATCCCGCTTGCCGTTCAGGGCCGGAATCCAGAAACTGTGGATCACGTCCCGGCTGGTTACCGAAAGTCCGATCTCCGAACCTACGGGGATCACCATCTGGTTCGCCGTGACGATGTCGGCCGGCGGGAGGTGCCGTGGATCCGACAGGTCAACGCCGTCCAGGCCGTCGAAGTAGTAGCGGAACTCCCACCACCACTGCTGTCCGATGACCACGATCTCCGGGTCCCAGGAGGTGGCCGTGCCATCCACATTGATAACGATGTCGGTGCGGTCCTCGCCGTTCAACTCGAAGTGGCTGAACAGCGTGAACACCCCGATCACGGCCATGAGGATCGCCGGGCCAATCGTCCAGGCGATCTCGAGCCGGAAGTTGCCGTGGACCTGGGGCGGGAACTCGTCGGTGCTGTGGTCGTCCCGGAACTTCCACCAGATCAGGCCGGAGGCGCCGAAGACGAGGACGAAGACGATGCCCGCAATGAGGAAGATCGGGTCGGAGAGCGAATCGATCGACCTCGAGATGGGGCCCTGTGGCTTGAGGGTGTCGAGGGGGGCATCGGCTGCACAGCCGGCAAGCGCCAGCAGCGCACCGCCGATCAGGGCCGCTGGTCGCCCCGTTCGCAGAATTCTCGGGATCAATGGTCCGTCTCCACCTGGGTGTCGTCGTCGGAGCCACCGCCACCGATCTGGTGGAACTCCCTCTCCCCGTTCACCGCTGACAGGATTCCAGCCAGCAGTACGACTACGCACCCTACGAAGAGGATGCTGCGTATCGCCCTACGGGGCATCTCCGGCCGCCTGCTGACCGCCATGGCTCCACCAAAGACCACCAGGCCGGCGATCGTGGCCACGACGACCGCTCCGTTCACGGATGATGTCAGGAGCACCCGGGATACCGCCAGCACCAGCACACCGATACCGATGGTGCCCAGGACCGGGATCTCGATGGGCCGCATCAGGTTCTCACGGGCGACAGCGTTGGCCTCGGTGTCTCCGGAGACCTTCTCCGACCAGTTGGTCATGGTCCACTCGACGCCTACAGCGACGAGGATGCAGAGCCCGGTGACGAAGATGGCGGGGTGTACGACCAGGCCGACGGCAACGGCGCCGATGCCCAGGGCGCCGAATATCGGCCATAGGGAGTTCCCCACGACAGCCTGTGTCTCGGGCGCCTCGTCCATCCCGAGCGCCTCGGCCTGCGCCTCGGCGTCGGCGTCGCGGAAGGCAACGGCCATCAGACCCACAAGGGCCAGACCGGCAGCCGCTGACAGGATGATGACGTAGGAGACGTGGTTTCCGATGCCGCCCTTCCAGCCCACGGATATGGGACCGGTCTCGGTCGCTCCGGAGGTGTACCCAGCGAAGACAGCCGCCATCACCGCTGCCATGCAGAGGCCGAACCAGAGCCTGAATCCCGTTGTAAGCATGCCGATCCTCCCGCCCTACTTGGCGATGTAGATGCCGATCCAGATCACGGCGTAGATGGCGGTAGCGGCGTACCAGTAGAGGGCAGCCGCCGATACAAGGTCACGATGCCGGCTGGTGTCCTGCCCGCCCAACGCCCGCAGGAGCAGCAGCCCCAACCAGAGCACTCCGATCGAGACCATCACGAGGTGCGAGCCGACGATGACGAACATCAACGTCGTCGCCTGGCTGGTGTCTATGGGAAGGCCGATATCGGCGATGTAGAAGGCCGTCTGGTTGACCATCGCGATCCCCATCACGGCGGTCAGCGCCAGGGCCAGGTAGGCGTGGACCCGGTCGTCGTTCAGGACGGAGTGCACCGCCCAGCCCATCGTGACGGCCGAGACGGCCATCGTGGCCATGTTCATTCCACCGGGCGCCAACTCGATAGCTCCCTCGGGGAACCACCGGGTGCCCCAGGCCATGGCATCGGCACGGATCGAGAAATAGATGCCGAACAGGCCACCGAAGTACGCCAGGACGGCACCGGTCCCGAAGGCCGATGCGATCACCAGCGACCGCGGACGGGTCGGAGCGGTCGGGGTCATGTCGGCCATCAGCCGGTACCACCGGGTTCGGCGGCCAGGTGTTTTACACCGGCGACAGCCCAGATGAGACCGGCGACGAGGAATGCGACGGCGCCCAGAGTCGAGATGGAGTTCAACGCAGCGGTAGCCGAATCCGGGTAGCCGGCTGTAGCCAGGTCCACACCGGTGAAGTCGGCCTGGCCGAGAAAGCCGCTGACCGCATCAGCAGCACCGATGAGGACCACGCCGAGCGAGGCTGCCAGACCACCCAGGAGGATCATGCCGGGCGAACCGGGGCTGCCCAGGAGCTCCTGGCCCCAGTGGTTGAGGCCTGCCACGGCGCCGATGATGGCGGCCCCGACAATGAGGGTGAAGTGGGCGCCGGTGACCGAGGTCTCGAGCAGGTCCCAGGGGGCGACCACACGCAGTGCGCCCAGCACGGTGCCGGCCACCGTCAGCAGGACGGCGATCACGGAGAGCACCACGGACGCGGGGGGCCTCGAACCGAGGCTGGATCCGCCACGACGGAGCAGGTCCAGGACGCCACCGAGGACAACCAGGGCCACCGGGACGATGGCGAAGGCCGCCAGGACGTAGATGGCCTCCTCCATAATCGGGGTGCCGGGCGTATCGAAGAACGACTGGGCGTATGCGCCGAAGGAGAGGAAGCCGAACGCCGCCGTGGCGATGAGTAGGACGCCACGGTTGGCTGGTTCGGAACCGGTGGCCGATGAGATGGCGTCCAGCGCTATTCCGAGTACGGGCAGAGCCAACAGGTAGATGGCCGGGTGGGTGAACACCCAGGAGAGCTGCTCCCAGATGGCGTCCTCGGCGCCGAACCTGATGGCCGGGCGACCACGGAGGTCCACGTAGGCGAGCACCGCATTGGCGGCCAGCACGGGAAGCATTCCCAGCCAGATGGTGCCGGCGACCAGGGTGGTCCAGCTGAGGTATGGAATGTCACCGAGCCCCATGCCGGCGGCACGGCCCGAGAAGATCGTGGAGAGGATGCACATGATGGCCACCATCAGGCCACCGACGACCAGGAGGATGCCCATGAGGGTGAGCGCCGTCGCCTGCCGCTGACCGCCACCATCCGGGGTTCCAAGGCCGCCATCGACGAGGAAGCCGACCACCGTCATGCCGGCGCCGATCAGCCACGTCCAGCAGGCCAGAGCCGCTGCACGCGGGAACAACAGCGTGTTGGCGCCGCACTGCCTCGGCACGATCGTGGTTCCCAGAGCGATGAGCATCGGGAGCACACCGAGCAGGACCAGCGCCACACGGTGCGCCGACCAGAACTGGAACAGCTCGTCGCCGCTACCGAAGATCCCGGCGCCTTCGAGGTCGAGGCGCTCGAGGCTGACGAGCAGCCCGGCCACCAGACCGGCCAGGACAGCGGTCATTCCGCCCATGGCCCACACCTTGGCGAGGGTCACGGGGTCGGTGGAGGTGATCGCCTCCTCCATGGCGGTGCTGCCGCTCGCGTCGCTGTCAGTAGTGGTCATCAATACTTCTTCGCTCAGCGGGCCCGAACTGCACCCTCGTCCCTCGATCCGGGCGGACCCGGATCACAGAATGGTAGGCGTGCCCACACCCGATCGGACGCTGGCACGTCGGCCAGAACCTAGTCGCCTCGGACGTCGGCTTCCGTCTCGGCAACCGGTAACCCGGATCAGACAAGAACGTCCACGATCATCGCCCCGAAAAGTAGGGTCACGTAGGTAATGGAGTAGGAGAACAGCCGCATGGCGGCGCGCTCCGACGGATCCCGCTCGACGGCCAGGGCCAGCGCCCCGAACAGCCCACCGAGGACCAGGGCTGCGACCACGTACACCGCCCCAAGGTCCGCCACCGGGGCCAGGACCAGGGTCGTGACCACCAGGACCACCGTGTAGATGCTGATCTGTCGGGCCGTCTCGGCCAGTGTCGCAACCGAAGGCAGCATCGGAACCGAAGCCGCCGAATAGTCGTCCCGGTATTTGATGGCCAACGCCCAGAAGTGCGGCGGGGTCCAGAAGAAGATGATGAGGAACAGGACGACCGGCGCCCAGTCCAGCGAGTTGGTAACCGCCGACCAGCCGACAAGGGCCGGAACGGCTCCAGCGGCACCACCGATGACGATGTTCTGTGTGGAGGTCCGCTTCAGCCAGAGGCTGTAGACGAAGACGTAGAAGAAGGTCGCCGAGACCGCCAGCAGGGCGCTCAGGAGGTTGACTGTGGCGTAGAGCCAGGCGAAGGCCACCACCTCGATGACGATGGCGAAGGTGAGCGCAGCCCGCGGTGACATAACCCCGCGCACCAGCGGGCGGTGCAGCGTGCGATCCATGAGGGCGTCGATGTCGCGGTCGATCACCATGTTTATGGCGTTGGCCCCGCCGGCGGCCAGCGTGCCACCCACGACGGTGGCCACCATCAGCCATACGGACGGCACCCCCCGTTCGGCCACGAACATGGTGGGCACGGTGGTGACCAGAAGCAGTTCGATGATCCGGGGCTTGGTGAGCGCCACGTAGCCCGCAACCCGCTCGCGCCGGCTGAAGGTGCTCTGGCCAATCGGTGGGGCGGACACGCGACGCAGGTTAGGAGGTGGAGGACGGGACTGGTCGGGCGACCGGTGGGTCAGCCGACCAGCCAGTCGGCGGGACCCGGGCCGTCGGGGAACAGGCGGTCCTGGAAACGGCGCATGCCACCCAGCCACCGGTCCACGTCGTCTCCCTTGCGGCGCACGTACTCGGCCACGTCCGGGTGCGGAAGGATGTGGAAGCTCTCATCGGCAAGGCCTTCGATGACGACGTCGGCGAGTTGCGCTGCGGTGAGCACGCCGTCCACCGCAGCGGCGTTCAAGGAACCGTCCGCGGGAAGCATCCCGGCGGTCGGGCTGTTGGCCTTGATGTTCGTCTCGACCGCCTGCGGGCAGAGGACCGACACCCCTATGCCCAGATGGCCGTAGGTGATGCTGATCCATTCGGCCAGGGAGACGGCGGCGTTCTTGGTGACCGAGTAGTGGAGGGACCCGATCTGGGTGAGCAGTCCCGCCGCTGAAGAGGTGTTCAGGAGGTAGCCACCGCCAGCAGCGGCCATGTGCGGTATGGCATGTCGTGCGGCGTAGAGGTGAGCCATGACGTGCACGTCGAACATGCGCCTCATCTCATCGTCCGGGGCCTCGAGGCCGCCGACCGTGACGTAGCCGGCGTTGGACACGACCAGGTCGATCGCTCCGTGTGCCGACACCGTGGAGTCGATCAGATCCTTCACCGCTGCCTCATCGGTCACATCGGTCACGGCCGGAGTTCCACCCATGCGTTCGGCCACCCTCGCAACGCCGTCGGCGTCGCGATCTGCGACTACAACGGCTCGCGCCCCGTCGGCGGCGAACCGCTCGACCAGCGCTTCGCCGATGCCGCTAGCCGCACCCGTGACCACAACGACCTTGTCCCTGATCTCCATGGACGCGGATCCTACGGAGGTATCCGGACCGGCCGGTGATCGGGTGGATTGGCTTCGACGGCCCTACACGGCAGCGGCGCTCATAGCCTCGGCACCGTGTCCACACGGTCATTCCGGCTCACGCCCGATGCATACCGCAGGATCTGTGGAATCGCCCTGGCCCTGCTGGCGATGATCGTCGTGACCGGTGCGGCGGTGCGTCTCACGGGTTCGGGGCTGGGCTGCTCCGACTGGCCCACCTGCGAGGAGGACCGCTTCGTGCCTGAGGCCGACTTCCATGGGTGGGTCGAGTTCGGCAACCGCCTCCTGACCGGTCTGGTCTCGTTGGCGGTCATCGGAGCGGTGCTCGGGTCCATGGCCCGTAGGCCCCGCCGACGCGATCTGGAAGCCTGGTCATGGGGTCTGGTGGCCGGGGTCGTGGCGCAGGTGCTGCTAGGCGGGATCGTGGTACTAAGCCACCTGAACCCGTGGCTGGTGCTGGGCCACTTCGCCCTGTCGATGGTGCTGGTCGCCAACGCCGTCATCCTCCACCATCGGGCCGGTGACCACGCCAGGGGTGATGGGCCCGCAACGGCCCTCGTACGTCGGCTCACGGTGGCCCTGGTCGGGCTGGCGATGATGGTCCTGGCGACCGGCACGCTGGTGACCGGATCAGGTCCGCACGCCGGGAGTCGCGAGGACCCCATCGAGCGGCTCCCCCTGGTGGTCTCCGAGGCCGCACGCGTCCACGGTTCGACCGTGGTGCTGCTCCTGGTACTCGTCACGGCCCTCGTGGTGACCATCCATCGCCACGATCCGTTCCTGCGGCCCGTGGCGCGCCTCCTCGTGGCCGTCGTTTCCGCCCAGGCGGCCCTCGGCTGGACCCAGTACTTCACCGGGGTCCCCGTGCTGCTTGTCGGCTTCCACGTGGCCGGCGCCACCGGTCTCTGGATGGCCGTGGTGAAGATGCGCCTCTCCGCTGCGGGTACCCGGCCGGTGGACGTAGCCGCCACCAGCGCACGGGTGGTGGCCCGGTGAGCCCGGCCCCGTCACCACTCGAGGTCGACGAACCGGACCTGGACCACGACGAGGACGTGGATGTCGACCGGCCTTGGATCGTCCTCGTCTGGAACGACCCCATCAACCTGATGTCCTACGTCTCGCACGTCTTCCAGAAGCTGTTCGGCTTCTCGAAGACGAAGGCGGAGAAGCTGATGATGGACGTCCACGAGAAGGGCCGTGCCGTGGTCTCCACCGGGGCCAGGGAGAACGCCGAGATGGACGTGTTCCGGCTACACGAGCACGGGCTCTGGGCGACCATGCAGCGCGACGACTGAGGCCCCGGCGGATGATCCTGAAACGACGACGCCCGCACGCCTTTGAACGCGACGGTGATCGCACCGCCATCCGGTTGGGCGATGACGAGCGGTCGATGCTGGCGAACCTGGCCGGACAGTTCCGGACACTCGTGGCCGACGATGCCGATCCCGACCTGAGACGGCTCTACCCAACGGCGTACCCGGACGACCCGAAACGCGATGCCGACTACTCGGGGCTGGTCCACGAGGATCTGGTCCGTACCCGGGTCGCCGCTGCCGACACGGTCGTGGCGACCGCCAACGCCGTATCGCTGGACTCCGACCAGTTGGCTGCGTGGATGCAGATCCTGAACGGTCTACGGCTCCTTCTCGGCACCCGGCTGGACATCTCCGAAGAGGACGAGTTCGACCCGGAGGCCGAAGACGCCCCCACCCGGGCCCTGCTCTCCTGGCTGGGATTCCTCCTCGAAGAGGCCGTGGTGGCCGCCGCTGCCGACCTCGACGACGCCTGACCTCGATTCGGCATTTGACCGTTCGCCGGCATCCCGTGACGCGTCACCTAGGGGGGCTGATATTGTGACCCCGCTCTCTCAACGAGGTCCGGCCCCCATCGTCCAGCGGCCTAGGACGCCTGCCTTTCACGCAGGTAACACGGGTTCGAATCCCGTTGGGGGTACCAAACCCATCTTCTCAGCAGCGATAGCGGCAGAAGTGGCCATCCACCAGGGGTCTTCGACGGTTCCAATGGTTCCGTCCTCCTAGGTAAGCCCGGCCGGGTAGAGGGCGGCGATTGAAGCGATATTCGGCCCGCCGCCTCTACCGGATCCTTCTCAGAGACCTCGCCGCATTGACAAGTCCCAGTATCGGTGTCCGCAACGCCGAGTTAGAATAGTTTCGCAACATGCAACTGCGGAAACCCTGATAGATTGGGTGGTGCTGAGACGCCAATCGACAACCGCAGCTGGGATAAGATCGACATGAAAGTCTGGGTCGATCAGGATCTGTGTACTGGTGACGGCCTCTGCGCAGAGATCGCCCCTGACATCTTCGAGATGCACGACGACGGGTTGGCCTACGTTAAGGAAGTTGGGTGGCCAACCATGTACGGAGCAGACGGAGCAGCCAAGGGCGAGCCCGTCTACAAAATGGCTACAGGTTTAGCTGGAGTCCCCGAGGAGCATTTAGAGGCCGTCATCGAGTCGGCAGAGGAACGCCCTGGTGAGTGCATCTTCATCGATGTTGACGAATAGGTGCTAACGCTCAGCGGTGATCAGTGAACCGATGCCCTCTGTAGACCAGTCGGCACATGCACGACGAAGGAGACCCTTGCGATGACGACAACCGAACATCCGACACAACAGCTGATCGCTCTCGGTAGCAAAGCAGAGACGAAGATCGCGCAGCTCCTGGCTGACGAACAAGAAGAGAACCTGAGCCTTCGGGTCGCGGTCCGTCCGGGCGGCTGCTCCGGGTTTTCTTACGAGATGTTCTTCGACACCGAATCCAACCCCGACGACCACATCACTGTTTCCGGGCCTGTCACCGTCAGGGTGGACTCGGCCAGCGCCGTCCATCTCGCCGGCGCCACTTTGAACTACAGCGACGGCCTACAAGATGCTGGCTTCAGTATCGACAACCCGAACGCCCAGAGCAGTTGCGGGTGCGGGCAGTCATTCAGCTGAGGGCAACACGTTTGATCATCCGATCCGGCGGCCACGACCGCTTATAGGAAGGACAATCGATGAGCGACACACTTCGAGAGATCGAAGAACTAGCCGAGGCGAGCTACGAGTACGGATTCAGCACCGATCTCGACACTGACATCGCGCCCCCGGGCCTCACCGAGGACACGGTACGGCTGATCTCGGCGAAGAAGGACGAGCCCGACTGGCTTCTCGACTGGCGCCTTAGGGCATTCGAGGCCTGGCAATCGATGGATGAGCCCGACTGGGCCAAGCTCGAGATCAAGCCGATCGATTACCAGGCGTTGAGCTACTGGGCCGCGCCGAAGAGCAAGCCCGTGCTCGACAGCATGGACGACGTAGATCCCGAGATTCGCGACATGTTCGACAAGCTCGGTATTCCGCTGCACGAGCAGAAGATGCTCAGCAATGTCGCCGTCGACGCCATTGTCGACTCGGTATCGGTGGTGACAACGTTCAAGGAGACGCTGGCCGAGGCTGGTGTCATCTTCTGTTCGTTCTCCGAAGCCGTGCAGGACCATCCAGAGCTGGTGCGCGAGCACCTGGGCTCGGTGGTGCCGGTGCGCGACAACTTCTTCGCCGCGCTCAACTCGGCCGTTTTCTCTGACGGGTCGTTCTGCTACATCCCGACTGGTGTTCGCTGCCCAATGGAGCTGTCGACGTACTTCCGCATCAACTCCATGAACACCGGCCAGTTCGAGCGCACGCTCATCATCGCCGACGACGATTCCCACGTCTCCTACCTCGAAGGCTGCACGGCACCTCAACGCGACGAGAACCAGTTGCATGCTGCTGTGGTCGAGCTGGTGGCCAAGGACCGGGCCGAGATCAAGTACTCAACGGTGCAGAACTGGTATCCGGGCGACAAGAACGGCGTCGGTGGCATCTACAACTTCGTGACCAAGCGGGGCCGAGCCCATACCGACGCCAAGATCTCCTGGACCCAGGTCGAAACCGGCTCGGCGATCACCTGGAAGTACCCCAGCGTCATCCTCCAGGGTGATCGATCGGTCGGAGAGTTCTACTCGGTGGCTCTGTCGAGCAAGCACCAGCAGGCCGATACCGGCTCCAAGATGATCCACATCGGGGCCGACACCACCAGCAGCATCATCTCGAAGGGCATCTCGACAGGCCACGGCCAGAACACCTATCGCGGCCTCGTCAAGGTGCTGCGATCCGGGGAGAACGCCCGCAACTACACCCAGTGCGACTCCCTGCTGCTGGGCTCGGACTGCGGCGCCCACACCATCCCCTACATCGAAGTGAAGAACCCCACCGCACGTGTCGAACACGAAGCGTCGACGTCGACCGTGGGCGAAGAGCAGTTGTACTACTGCCGCCAACGCGGCATGAGCGAGGAAGATGCGATGTCGATGATCGTCAACGGCTTCTGCCGTGAGGTCTTCGACGAACTACCGATGGAATTCGCCGTCGAAGCTCAGCGCCTCCTGAGCATGAGCCTGGAAGGAAGTGTCGGCTGATGCTGCACGTCGAAAACCTCACCGCCTCGATCGGCGGAACCCCGATCCTCAAAGGGCTCGACCTGACGGTCGGGGCCGGCGAGGTCCACGCCATCATGGGTCCGAACGGGTCGGGCAAGAGCACGCTCGCTCACAGCCTCGCGGGACGCGACGGTTACGAGATCGGGGGCACCGCCACCCTCGACGGGGCTGACCTGCTCGACATGGAGCCCGAAGCGCGGGCCGCTGCTGGCTTATTCATCGGTTTTCAGTACCCGGTCGAGATCCCAGGGGTCAACAACATGTATTTCCTGCGCACGGCGCTGAACTCGGTGCGCCGTGTCCGAGGCGAGACCGAAATTGGTGCCCGAGACTTCCTGGCAGTCGCCCAGGAAGCAATGGATCTCGTGGAGATGAAGCAGGACTTCCTCAACCGATCCGTCAACTCCGGGTTCAGTGGCGGCGAGAAAAAGCGCAACGAGATCCTACAAATGGCCGTCCTCAAGCCTCGTCTCGCTGTACTCGATGAGACCGACTCGGGCCTTGACATCGACGCTCTGCAGATCATCGCAGCGGGCGTCAACGCCCTGCGCGATCCCGAGCGATCCGTGATCATGATCACCCACTACCAACGGCTGCTCGACTACATCAAGCCCGACTTCGTGCACGTTCTCGTCGATGGTCGCATCGTCACCTCCGGTGATCACACGCTGGCGCTGCACCTCGACGACCACGGCTACGCCGACTACCTCAACCACGAGCTCGACGACGCGCCCGGGCGACCGCTGTCGGGAGCGGCGTTGTGACAGCTGCCACGACCGTCGAAAAGTCGAAACCGTCGCCGGCAACACAGGGCGAGCAGATCGACGTCATCGATCGCCCGACTAAGCGTGATGAGGCGTGGCGGTACGCACCACACGGTGAGCTCGGCCGCTTGTCGTTCGGGCCACCGAGCGCGTCGGCCCGCAGCGTTCCGGCAGATGTCGAGTCGCAGATCCCGGCGCTCGACGGCCCCCGCATCGTGATCGTGAACGGTGTCGTTGACGAAATCCGGTCAACCCTCACCAACCTTCCTGACGGTTTGCGTCTCTCGACCGTCGCCGACGTTCTGAACGATCAACCCGAGCAACTTGCCGGCCACTTCCACCGGGGTGCCGGCGACGTTGCTGATGCGTTCGAGGCGCTCAACATGACGTTCGGTCGCGACGGCGCTGTCGTACGCGTCGCCAAAGGTCACGAGCTCGCTACTCCGATCCACATCGTCGACGTCACGATTCCCGACGAGACCCAGAACTCATCCTGCAGTGGTGTCGTGATTCACCTCGGTGAAGGTAGTTCGGCGACGGTTGTAGAAACCAAGATCGGGGGGGGAGAGGCGTTCGGCGGGTCGAACACACGAACAACGATCACGTTGGACGACAACGCCACCCTCGACCACATCGTGCTCCAGGACGTCCCATCGACGCAGGTCCACCTCGGCAGCACCGAAGTGACCCAGGGAGCCGGAAGCGCGTTGCGTGCCCACTCCTTCAACCTCGGAGCGACTTACGGTCGTGTCGCCTACGACGTGCACCTCGCAGGCGAAGGAGCTCACACCGATCTGTCCGGTCTCTACTTCGGAACCGGTGACCAGACCCTCGATCAGCAGATCACCGTCATTCACGCTGCCAAGAACTGCACCAGCCGACAGACATTCCGCGGCATCCTCGACGATGAGAGCACCGGTGTGTTCAATGGCGGAATCGATGTGCGCCCCGGCGCCGACGGCACCGACGCCGTGCAGTCGAACGACAACCTGCTGCTGTCGAACCGCGCCGAGGCCGACACCCAGCCTCGCCTCGAGATCCTCGCCGACGACGTGGCCTGCAAACACGGAGCAACCGTCGGCCAACTCGACGAAGACGCCCTGTACTACCTCCGAACCCGCGGCATCCCCGCAGACGAAGCGCGCCGACTCCTCATCCGCGGATTCGCCGACCAAGCAGTCCAAGCCGTTGCTGTCGAGGCGTTGCGGGCATGGATCATCGACCGACTTGGACACGCCGATGGGTGAACATTCAGACGCGCCGCTGCGTGAACAACATGTCAGCATCGGCTCGACGCGGCGATTCACGCTGCCCCGAGACTGCGTCGCCACGGTCGTTCCCGCCGGACATCAGATAACGCTCGCCGAGGGCGAACGAGTCACGCTGCTCCAGGCTCTCGGCGGGACGGCCACCGTCACCACCAGCGACGGCGAGATGGCGCGCCTCAGTCCGACCGACTCCATCGACTTCGGCCTCATCCAAGCACCCACGAAACGCGACGGCCCAAACGATTCGACATTCAACATCGACGCCGTGTGGGAGGCCGCCACCACGGTCTATGACCCGGAGATACCGGTCGATATCGTCGAACTCGGTCTGGTGTACCGAGTCGACGCCGAAGAGCTGCCCAACGGCCGATGGCGGGTCGACATCGACATGTCGGTCACCGCACCGTTCTGCGGCATGGGCGACATCATGCGCCAAGACCTCAACGACGCCGTCGCCGCCCTACCGGGAGTCGAAGCAGTCGACGTCAAACTGGTCTTCGACCCACCGTGGGATGTCAGCCGCTTGTCCAATGTCGCTCGACTCGAACTCGGGATGATGTGACCGACCCAACGACTGACCCCGCGGACGGCACCGCCACCCAGGTAGCTCAACCTGAGGCGGCGGACCGGAACAGCGGCTCGCCAGCTCCGAAGGTGTCGACCCCTAACGTGAGTGGTGATGATGTCGACGAGGTCGCCATCATGAACGCGCTCAGGGGTGTCATCGATCCTGAGCTCGGCGACAACGTTGTTGATCTCGGCATGGTTAAGCGGCTTGAGCGCAGCGTCGACCGTGTCATGCACATCACGATCGCCCTCACCACGGCAGGTTGCCCGCTCCGGGCACAGCTCATGCGTGATGCGAAGGCCCGGGTTGCATCGCTGCCCGGCATCGACATCGTCAAGATCCACTTCGGCGAGATGACCGCCGACGAGCGAAGCAACGTGATGGCGCGCGCCCGCTGGAAAGCACGCGACAACGAACTCGAAACCGACATCCCACAAACGTGTCGGATCCTCGCCATCTCCTCGGGCAAGGGCGGGGTCGGCAAGTCTTCGATCACTGCGAACCTCGCAGTCCTCCTCGCCGACCGTGGCTACACCGTTGGCGTGCTGGACGCCGACGTCGGCGGGTTCTCAATGCCCCAGCTCCTCGGCATCGACGGTGACATCCAAGGTGAGCGCAGCAGTGAAGGCAAGGCGATGATGAAGCCGGTCGCCCGACCCATCGGCGAAGGCATTCTCCGCGTGGTGTCGATGGGGTCGATTTCGGGCTCGAATGAAACCGAGGCGATCATGTGGCGCGGCCTGATGCTCAATCGTGCCGTCCAGCACTTTCTCGAAGACGTCGAGTGGGGCGACCTCGACTATCTGCTCATCGACATGCCGCCTGGAACTTCCGATATTCAGATGGGCCTCGCCCGCATGCTGCCCAGAACCGACGTCGTGATCGTAACGACCCCGGCCAAGGCAGCCCAGCAAGTGGCGGCCCGCGCCGCCGACATGGCCCGCAAGGGCTTTCTTCGCGTCGCAGGTGTCATCGAGAACATGAGCCCGGCGGCCAATCCCGACGGCACGGTCACCGCCATTTTCGGTACCGATGGCGGACAGCAACTCGCCGACAGCATCGGCGTGCCGCTCCTCGCGTCGATCCCTCTCGACGCGGCCGTGACAGCGGGCGGCGACAATGGGTCACCGGTGGCACTCGAGTTCCCCAATTCGCCAGCCGGTGTTGTGTACCGACAACTCGCCGACATCATCGTCACCGACGTGGCGCCCCCGGTCGAGATGGCAGAATGCAGCCTCCGAGGGGTATTGGTGCGCTCCGGCGCCGACCTCGAAGGCGCCCGCCAGCGCGCCGAGTCAAAATGAGAACGGCGCTGCTTCGCCCTGAGCGCGACGTGTGTGCGCCACAACGCTGACGTAGCTTCGCGTCTGCGCCAATTGTGTGATGGGTACGGGAAGGTCTCCAGCGGACCAGCGCAGCGAGATAGAGATGTCCCCAGCGAAGTTCTTGGCCGACATCGAGGTAGCGGTCACCGGGCGTGACATCGCGTTGGCGCTGCCGTGGCAGCGGTCCTCGATCGGTGTCAATGGTCGAGACGCCATCGCGCCCTCGCAACTCTCAGTCTGAGACACCGCCGGACGCAGCGGCCGTAGGGTCGCCCTGCCGAGGGTGTCGGGGACGAACAGGGCGCTCGGGTGCGCCTCCAGAACCTCGCCCATCGTGGTGTGCCTGGCGATTCCCGGTCAAGTCATCATCTCTTTTCCCTGTGGCTGCAATTCTAATCCCACGGTAGGGAAGTTTCGCAAGTTACTACTTGTACTTCAGCGTCTCAGCCCTGCGGACGGTAGGCTTCAGAGCGTGATCGATGCTGTCCACGAGCCCTTGGTTGTCCTTTCGCCCGCTCAGAGACAGGTTGTTGTCGCCCTCAAGAGGCGGGGGGAGGCCTCGGCCGAAGATCTGGCGGAGGCCCTTGGGATTACTCCGAGCGGTGTCCGTCAACACCTGGCAGCCCTCAGGGCCGCCGGGGTCGTCGCTTCCCGTCAGGAGCGGGGCCGGCCGGGGCGCCCGACTGATCTCTACCACAGCACCGATCTCGCCGAGGCCGTGCTCCCCAAGACCTCAGTCGACCTTTCGGTCGAGTTGCTCGGCCACATCGAGGAGGAAGACCCAGAGCTCGTCTCCCGCGTCTTCGAGCGTCGCCGAGATCGGCGGGTCGCACAAGCTCAGACGCAGGTGGTGGGCAAGAGCCTCGACGAGAAGGTGGCGATCCTGGCCACAATGCTCGACGGGGAGGGATATCTGGCTGACTTTGAGAAGCTCCCCGACGGCGCCTACAGGATGTCCTTGCATAGTTGCGCCATCTGGGCCGTGGCATCCCGGTACGGCCAGGCCTGCACTACCGAGCTTGAGTTCCTTCGAGAGGTGCTACCCGAGGTCGAGATCGAACGGATCGCGCACAAGGCAGCAGGCGCCTACGCATGCGGGTATGAGATCCGGGACTCCTCGGGTTCCCGTGAGTGATTCTGGGTAGGTCCGTCAGTCGTTCCTGGCAATCAGTGTCCTCTCCGAACCGAATCCCGAACGGCAACTCCGCAACAGCGGAGCGTCATCCAATCGTTGCCATGATTCCTTTGTCGACGTAGTGCAACGGCCTGGTCGGGATCATTCTCCCGCTTGGCGCCATCGAGCAGCACGGCCCTCATCTTTCGTTGGAAACCGATGCGTACCTGACCCCGAGCGTGTAAGTGGCGAGCATCATCCGCCAGGGACGCCGGGCCCAAACGCTGTTACACACCCCTAGGCTACGGTTCCACTCCCCTAAGGTTGGGGGTGTGAAGGATGGTACGGCCTCGGCCGGAACAGCCTGGTCCTGTGGTGCAGTTTGGAGTGCACGCCGGCCTGTCAAGCCGGAGGTCGCGGGTTCAAATCCCGTCAGGACCGCCACCGTCGCCCGCCCCGAAAAATGGGGCGGGTGGTGCACGGTCGGGTAGCTCAGTTGGCAGAGCGTCCGCCTGAAAAGCGGAAGGTCACCGGATCGACGCCGGTCCCGACCACCACCGGCGGCCCGCCCGCAAGGCGGGCCTTTCGCCTCCCGGTCAAGACGCCGGCGCCCTCACCCGCTCCGGAAAGGTGTTCGCCGTGGTCATGGCCACCATCGGCCTGGCGCGCCTCGGTGACGATCCCACGATCGGCATCACCATGCTGGCGTACGGCAGGATCGCCGCCTGAACCCGGGTCCGGTTCCCGCACCGTCTACCTTCGGTGGCCATGCACGGCGATCCGATCTCCGACCGGCGTGTGCTCGTGGCGGGCGCCAACCTCCGTGATCTGGGTGGCCTGACGACCATCGAGGGTCGACGGGTCCTTACGGGCCTCCTGTTCCGAAGCGGACACCTGTGCGACCTGGCCGGGCCAGACCGTGATGTCCTCGACTCGCTGGGCATCCGGACCATCGTGGACCTGCGTCGCCCGACCGAGGTCGCCGCCCGACCACACCCAGCGATCGCGGGTGTCGAGGTCGTCAACCTTTCGGTGTCCAGCGACGACAACGAGTTCGCGGTGCTGGCCAGTTCAGTGCTCGACCCGGATGCCGAACCACTCGGACCCGACCACATAGCGGGCTACTTCAGGGGCAACGTGACCGACCGGCTGGACCGCTACCGGCCCGTGTTCGAGGCTGCAACCGATCCCGGGCGCCACCCGTTGCTCTTCAACTGCACGGCCGGCAAGGACCGGACCGGGTTCGTGGCCGGAGTGCTGCTCCGAATTCTGGATGTCGACGAGCAGACGGTCCTTGACGACTACATGCTGTCCAACGCCGTGCGCCGTGACTGGATCGCCGGCCGGGAGGCTGAAATCCGGCTACGCATCGCGGAGAGTCTGGGCGTCGGACCCGACGAGGTTCCCGAGGCCCGTCTGGAGGCATCACGTGCGCTACTGAACTGCGACAGGCTGTTCCTGAAGGCCGCATTCGACGCCGTCCACGACGACTGGGGTTCGTGGGAGGCGTTTCGGCGGGATGCTCTGGGCATCAGCGACGACCGCTTCGCCGCCTTCACAGAAGCCCTCCTGGACTGAAGCCGGCAACCAGCGGGCCACCGGAACGATCAGCCCACGATCGGGAGAATCAGACTGTCGGGTTGGCGGGTCGGTGCTCCCGTTGGCAACCCGGCCCGGCGTGGCGCATGATCTTCCCAACCAGTGTGAACTACCCGGCCCCGAGGGGCGACGGAGAGGGTTAAATCCATGCAGAAGCGTGACCAGATCTACATTGACGGCCAGTGGGTCGCCTCCGACGGCGATGGAAGCATCGACGTCATCAACCCGTCCAACGAGGAGGTCATCGGCTCGGTGCCGGCTGGCACGGCCGTCGACGTGGACGCAGCGGTGGCCGCTGCACGCGCTGCCTTCGATGGTTGGGCGGCCACGCCGCTGGAGGACCGTCTCGCCCTGATCGAGGGTCTGGCCGGCCAGTTGGGTGCCCGCATGGGGGAGATCGGCACGCTCATCTCCGACGAGATGGGGATGCCCCGCGGCATGTCCACCATGATCCAGGCCGGGATGCCGGCAGCGACGACCGGCGGCGTACCAGCCACGGCCCGGGATTTCGCATTCGAGGAGACGATCAATCGCACGCTTGTGACCCGTGAGCCCGTGGGCGTGGTGGGGTGCATAACACCTTGGAACTTCCCGCTGCACCAGGTGATGGCAAAGGTCGCGCCTGCGCTGGCCGTGGGCTGCACCGTGGTACTGAAACCCAGCGAGGTGGCACCGCTGAGCGCCTTCCTGCTGGCCGAGATCATCGACGACCTGGGCTTCCCGCCCGGCGTGTTCAACCTGGTCTCAGGCGTCGGCCCTGTGGTCGGTGAGGCGATCGCCGCACACCCCGACGTCGACATGGTGTCGTTCACCGGCTCGACCAGGGCGGGAACCAGGGTCGCCGAGGTGGCAGCCGTGAACGTCACGCGGGTCCACCAGGAGTTGGGCGGCAAATCGGCCAACATCATCCTCGAGGATGCGGACCTTTCAGCCGCCATCCCCGCAGCGGTGGGTGCGTGCTACCTCAACTCGGGCCAGACCTGCTCGGCGCTCACGCGCCTGCTGGTACCGGCCGACAAGATGGACGAGGTGGCGGCACTCGCAGCAGAGGCCGCCGCCGGCTACTCCGTCGGCCCAGCCGACGATGACGGCAGCCGCCTCGGCCCGCTCGTGTCCGCGGCCCAGTGGGAGCGGGTCCAGGGCTACATCCAGACCGGTATCGACGAGGGCGCCACGCTCGTCGCCGGCGGCACCGGCAAGCCCGACGGACTGGACGCGGGCTACTACGTCAAGCCCACCGTGTTCGCCAACGTCTCGAACTCGATGACCATTGCCCGCGAGGAGATCTTCGGACCGGTGCTCTCGATCATCGGCTACACCGACGTGGACGATGCCGTCGCCATTGCCAACGACACCGAGTACGGCCTGGCTGGCGGCGTGTGGGGTACCGACACCGACAAGGCCCTGGAGGTCGCAAAGCGGCTCCGGACCGGACAGGTCGACATGAACGGCGCCTTCCTGAACACCGACGCCCCGTTCGGCGGCTACAAGAAGTCCGGCAACGGACGCGAGCTGGGCCGCTACGGACTGGCCGAGTTCGTGGAGTCGAAGTCGATCAACCTGCCGATGGGCTGAGCGCCGGCGACCCCCGACCGGCGGTTGCGCCGGGTCAGGAACCGAAGCCGGCGAGGCGGTCGGCGGTGTCGGCGATCTGGTAGACGGCACCGGCTTCGTACGCCAGCCCGTCGCTCAGGGAAAGCTCAAGGGCCTCGCGGTAGAGGTCCTTGTAGGCGGCTAGGGAGCCGGGGCTGTTCGCCAGAATGGCGCGGACCAGCCCGTCGACGGCATCATCAAGCTCAGCGGCCGGCACGGACCTGGTCACGAGACCTATCTCGGCCGCCTCGGCGCCGCTGAAGACCCGCGCCGTGTAGGAGAGTTCCCTGGCGGCGGCGATGCCTATCAGGCGGGGAAGCCGCTGGCTGAGGCCCCAGGTGGGCCGTAGGCCGAACTTGGCGTGGGTGTCTCCCAGCTTCGCCTCTGCGACCACAATCGCCAGGTCGCAGGAGAGGACCAGTTCAAGGGCGCCGGTGAAGCAGTGGCCGTTGACCCTGGCAACGGTCGGCTTGGGCATCGTGGACAGGAGCCCGGTGACCCGCCGTGCCGGGACGTCCAGGATGTCTCCCACGATGCCGTTGGTGAGCTCCCGACCACCGAGGGCCAGGAGGTCGACCCCGGCGCTGAATGCCCGACCGCTGCCGGTCAGGACGACGACCCGGACGGAATCGTCCTCAGAGGCCTCGAGCAGCAGGTCGCCGAGGGTCGCCAGCATCGTGGGGGTAATGGCGTTCAACGCTTCCGGGCGGTTCAGGGTGAGCGTCAGGACCCCACCGTCGATAGCGGCGAGCACCTCGGGCTGGGCTGCCTCCCCACCTGCCGATCCGTCGGTTCGAGTCGGTTCAGATGGCACGTTCACGGCCCTCCCAGTAGATGTCGCGCAGGTAGCGCTTCTTCAGTTTGCCGGTCGCCTCGCGTGGCAGTTCCCCATGCACGTCGATGGACCTCGGACATTTGAACCCTGCCAGTTTCTCCCGGCACCAGGCGATCAACTCCTCGTCGGTGGCCGACGCCCCGGCCTCGAACTGGACGGCGGCCTTGACCTGTTCTCCCCACTCGTCGTCAGGGATGCCGAACACGGCGCAGTCCGAGACCGCCTGGTGGGCAATCAGGGCGGCCTCGATCTCGGCCGGATAGATGTTCACGCCGCCGGAGATGATCATGTCGATCTTGCGGTCGGAGAGGAACACGTAGCCATCACCGTCCACCCAGCCAATGTCACCAACGGTGAACCAGCCACCGGGGAGGCGGTTGGCCGCCGTCTTGTCCGGAGCCCCGATGTACTCCGGTTGGCCGTCGTCGCGCTGGAAGTAGAGGTTCCCGGTGGTCCCGTCGGCGAGACGGGTGCCGGCGTCGTCGAAGGCCGCCACTCGTAGGTGCGGCGCCGGCAGGCCAACTGTCCCGGGCCGGTCCTTCCACTCCCGGGGCGTCACCCGGAGCGGGCCGGTCCCCTCCGAGGAGCCGAACATCTCGTAGACCACCGGTCCCCACCAGTCCAGCAGTATCTCCTTGGCCCAGCGTGGACAGGGTGCTCCGCCGTGGACCACCGACACCAGGCTGGACAGGTCGTGGCGGCCCTCCAGGGTCTCGACCTCCTTGGCCAGCCTGACGACGTGCGTTGGGACGATGGCAGCCGTAGTGGCCTGCAACCGTTCGACGGTGGTCAGGAACTCCTCCGGGTCGAACCGGCCCAGGTAGTGGATCGACTGGCCGAGGCCGAGTGCAGCGTTGTGGAATGCAGTCGGGAGGGCGTGGTACATGGGGCTGGCGACCAGGTGCGTGCCGTGTTCGGGGAACTCGTAGAACCGACCCCAGTTGGCCGAGAACCCGGTGAGGATCGACCGGGCGTCGCCGGTCTGGTCGGACCGTTGCACCCCCTTGGGCCGACCCGTGGTTCCGGAGGTGTAGTTGCGGACCGATCCGGCTGGTCCCTCGGGTGGTTCCACGTCCGCCTGGGCGTCCAACCAGGCTTCGAATGTCGTGTCCAGCACGATGATCCGGGTCACCCCGGCCACGGCGGCGGCTTCCCGGCCGACCTCCTCGTCGGCGGCGTCCACGACCAGTAGGTGGCAGGCGGAATCGGCGAGCTGGTATGCCACCTCGTCGACGTTGAGGTGCCAGTTGCATGGGACGTACCGGGTGCCGGCGCGAAGGTTGCCCAGAATCATAGGCGTCCACTCGATCCGGTTCCGGGCCAGGAGGGCCCAGCGATCGCCAGCGGACAGGCCCTCTGCGGCGAGGCATGCTGCAAACCGTCTGGCGCGACTCTCGAGACCGGCCCAGGTGTAGGAACCGTCGGCAGACGACACTGCAACCGAGTCCGGCGTGAAACCTGTGGCGCTGAGCAGGTTGCTGGGCATTGATGTCTCCGGACCGTCGATAACGCCGATTATCCACTTACAGGTGGACGCGCTAGGGTGTTCTCATATATTAGCCAGATGGCTAAGGCCTCTGCTGGACGGACTGTGGGGAGTTCCAATGAAGATCAAAGTGGACGCTGAGAAGTGCGAGGGGCACAGCCGCTGCTACTCGCTGGCACCCGAACTGGTCGACGTCGATGACCTCGGCAACGCCTTCGAGTTGAACGGCGGCGAGGTTCCGGCCGGGCTGGAGGACAAGGCCAGGCTGATCGTGGACAACTGCCCCGAGTTCGCCATCACCATCGAGGAGTAGACGATGACCGACACCACAGACACCCACAGCGACCCGGCAGCCGAGGCTGTGGCCGCGTCGATCCCCGAGCGCTGCCCGGTGACCGACCTGGCCACCGACTACGACATGTTCGACCCGGAGTACCTGAAGGATCCGTTCTCGGCATGGGCCGAGCTGCGCGACACCTGCCCCATTGCCCACACCGAGCGCTACGGCGGCTCATGGCTCCCCACGAAGTACGACGACCTGCAGGCCATGGCCAAGATGGTCCCCGTCCTTTCGTCCAAGTCCCCCATCGTCATCGACATGCCCGGGGAACTCTTCAAGGAGGACGGCTCCGGCTACAACGCCGCGGCCCCCATCAGCGCCGACCCGCCCGAACAGAACTGGACCCGACGGGCGCTGCTGCCACACTTCACGCCGAAGGCCATTGCCCCACAGACCGAGTACACCCAGCAGCTCTGCCACGACCTCATCGACGGCTTCATCGACAAGGGCGGCTGTGATGCCGCCGTGGACTACGCCCAGCAGATTCCCCCGCGCATCATCGCCCACAAGCTGGGCGTCGATGCCGGGATGGTTGACGATTTCATCGAGTGGGTGCGTGGCGTGCTCGAGCTCGGGCTCCAGCAGCCCGAGCTGAGGGCCAAGTACCGCGACATCATCCGGGACTTCTTCGCCGCCGAGGTGGCCGACCGTCGGGCCAACCCGAAGGACGACCTCATCACAGCTCTCTGCCAGACCGAGGTGGACGGCGAGTTCCTGCCTGACGAGGTCGTCATCGGCATGTGCAACCTGCAGCTCGTGGCCGGGATCGACACCACCTGGAGTTCCATCGGCTCGGCGCTGTGGCACTTTGCGGGACACGGCGACGACCGGCGACGCATGGTCGACGCCGACGACGGCCTGTGGGGAACGGCCATCGAGGAACTGCTCCGGTTCTACGCCCCGGTCACGATGGCCCGCAACGCTGCCGAGGACGTCGAGTACGGCGGGGTGGAGTTCAAGATGGGCGACAAGATCCTCATGAACTTCCCAGGCGCCAACCACGACCCCGACCACTTCGAGGATGCACACGAGGTGCAACTCGACCGCCAGCGGAACCGGCACGTCGCCTTTGGCATCGGCATCCACCGGTGCGCCGGGTCGAACCTGGCACGCATGGAGATGGACGTTGCGCTCAGGACCTGGTTCGAGCGCATCCCCGAGTTCACGCTGGCCGACCCGGATGCCGTGACCTGGGCCGGCGGCCAGGTTCGTGGCCCGCGGATCCTTCCGGTCACGTTCGGCTGAACCACGCGCCTGCCAGCCCGGCAGGCGGACTGTCGCTACTGGGTGACCGCCTCGGCATGGAGCATTCCGACGGCTACCGCCTCACGGGTCGCATCGCTGACCTCGCCCAACAACTCGATGGTGACCCCGTGGATGGTCGCCGTACACGCGAACTCGTGGGGGTACGGGCCCACCGGTGATCCGGTGTCCGTCCCGACGTCGAACGTCTCGCCGCCCATGGAGAATCCCACGGGAACGCTCCGCTCCAGGCGACCCGAATCCACAACCACCCCATCCACGGCCAGGGTGGCGGTACCGCCGGCACCGAAGCCCCCGTCGTAATCGAACAACAGGCGGACCTCGTGACGACCGGGAGGCAGGGCCAGGTCTCCGGCCACGGTCGTCCGCTCGTGCCCGTAGAGGTTGTAGTGCCAGGTCGGGACGCCGCCGTCCAGGTAGATCGACCAGCCGTTGAAGCTGCCCCCCTGGCACACGATGACACCCTCGGCTCCATCCGCTGGCACCTCCAGGTCGGCCCAGATCAGGTATGAGCGGTTCTTGAGGTTCAGCACGGACCTCTCGGGCATCCGCACATGGGCCGTCGTGTAGGTCATCCGTGTCAGCCCGGCCAACGCGGTGGGTGACCGGGCCTCCGGAGGCAGGTCCATAGCGGCGTCGCGCAGCGGGTACACGCCGTTTCGCAGGCATTCGGACTCGAACAGATCTCGCATCTCAGCCAGCAGCTCGGGCCGGTCGGCAGCCAGGTCGTTGCTCTGGGAGAAGTCCTCCCGGATGTCGTAGAGCTCCCAGTTCTCCTGCGGCCCGTCGAACGGCGCAGACCCGAAGCGCACCCAGGGCACCCTTCCGTGGAAGCAGGAAGCCATGAAGCCGTCGTGGTAGATGCCGCGGTTGCCCATCATCTCGAAGTACTGGGTGCGACGTTCGCTGGCCGCGTCGGGATCGCCGAACGAATAGGCCATGGAGGTGCCCTCGATAGGCATCTGCTGGATTCCGTTCACCCACGTCGGTGCCTTGATGCCGACCGCCTCCAGGATGGTCGGTGCCAGGTCGATGACATGGTGGAACTGGGTACGCAGCCCACCGGCGTCGGTGATCCGACGGGGCCACGAGATGGCCAGGCCGTTACGGGTACCTCCGAAGTGGGAAGCGACCTGCTTCATCCACTGGAACGGTGCGTCCAGGGCCCACGCCCAACCGACGTTGTAGTGGCACTCACTGCGTACCGTCCCGAAGTCGTCGATGTGCTCGAGGAGGAACTCCGGATCCTCTTCGGCACCGTTCTGGAGCGCCGGCAATGACCAGGTGCCGTGAATGCGCCCCTCGCCCGAGGCCCCGTTGTCCCCCGTGATGTAGACGAACAGGGTGTTCTCCCATTCGTCCATCGCCTCGATGGCTTCGATGAGGCGAGCCACCTGGGCGTCCGTGTGGGCCAGGAAGGCTGCGAACACCTCCATGAGGCGGCGGGCCACCGGCTTGTAGCGCTCCGGATACTCGTCCCACGACGGGATCTCATCGGGGCGCGGCGTGTTGACCGTGTCCGACGGGATCACCCCCAGTTCCAGTTGCCGCTCGAAGATGGACTGCCTGAGGTCATCCCAACCCTCGTCGAAGAACCCCCTGAACCGGTCCAGCCAGGCATCGGGGACGTGCAGTGGCGTGTGGACCGCTCCCGGGGCGAAGTAGCAGAGGAAGGGCTTGTCCGGTCGGTGTGCCCGGACCTGGCTCATCCACTCGATGGCCCGATCGGCCATGTCCTCTGTGAGGTGGTAGTCGTCGCGCCCCAGGTAGGGCGCGATCGGTCTGGTCTGGTCGTAGAGGTCGGGCTCGAACTGGGAGGTCTCAGCCCCGGGGAACCCGTAGAAACGGTCGAACCCGAGACCGGTGGGCCAACGGTCGAACGGTCCCGCCGGACCCAGCTCCCACTGCGGCGTGAGATGGCCCTTCCCGAACATGCCGGTTGCGTAGCCGTTCTGGCGAAGTACCTCGGCGATCGTTGCCGCCTCCCTGGGAATGACCGAGTCGTAGGCCGGGAAGCTGTTGGCGGCCTCGGTGATCCTCCCCATGTGCACCGTGTGGTGGTTGCGACCGGTCAGCAGGGAGGCCCGCGTCGGAGCACAGATGGCCGTGGTGTGGAACTGGTTGAACCGCAGGCCGTCGGCTGCAACCCGCTCCAGGGCCGGCGCCGGGACCGGTCCGCCGAAGGTGGAGAACGAGCCGAAGCCCACGTCGTCAAGGAGCACGATCACCACGTTGGGTGCGCCGTCGGGCGCGCCCTCGATCTCCATCCGGCTCGGCTCGCAGTCCGCTGTGAGGCGACCGATGGTGCCGGCATAGGGCGGTGTGGGGCGGGGAATGGCGGTCATGGACACTCCGTCTCAGGGCTTGGGCATTGAGCTGGAGTCATGTTAGCCGATTGGCTAACATGACTCAGCATGGGAGAACCACTAGTCGTCGACGAACCAGCGCCGGGTCTGGACGAGTTCCGGGCCGAGGTCCGGGGGTTCCTGGACCAGGTCCACGAGCTGACGTCGCACGCCTCCGGAGAATCCACCCTGGAGCGCGGGCGCGCATACCTGGCTGCACGCTTCGACGCCGGGCTGGGGGCCATTGACTACCCCGTCGAGAACGGGGGCCGCGGCCTGGACAGCCGGTATGCGAGGGAGTTCCGGGTCGAGGCGGCCAGTCGGAAGTCCGACGACCGGGCGCCTGGCTTCGGGATCGGCCTGGATATGTGCCTACCCACCATCCGGGACCACGGCAGCGATGACCTGCGGGCACGGTTCCTGGCCTCCGGCCTGCGGGGAGACGACGTCTGGTGCCAGCTCTACTCGGAGCCCGGCGCCGGGTCCGACCTTGCAGGCCTCACCACCCGGGCCGTCCGCGACGGTGACGAGTGGGTGGTCACCGGACAGAAGGTCTGGACTTCCGGAGCCGCCGACGCCGACTACGGCATCCTGCTGGCACGCACCGACTGGGACGTCCCGAAGCACGCCGGCATCTCGATGCTGGTCCTCCCCATGCGCCAACCCGCCGTCGAGGTCCGCGCCCTGAACCAGATGACCGGCGTGGCGCACTTCAACGAGATCTTCATGGACGGCGCCCGGATACCCGCCGACTGGGTGGTCGGCGAGGAGGGCGACGGCTGGCGACTGGCGATGGCCCTACTGGCCCACGAACGCTCCTCCATTGGAGCCGGCGGAGGGCGCCAGCCGATTCCAACCGACCGCATCATCGACCTGGCACGATCCACAGGGCGCACCACCGACCCGCTGGTCCGTCAGGACCTCGCCCGCCTGGTCACAGGCACCCGGATCATCCAGTGGGTGAACCAACGCCAGGACCTCCACCCGTCCATAGCGAAGCTGTGGCGAAGCCGCCAGGGACGCGACGCCTCCCATGTCACGTCGGGCCTGGCCTTTCCGGGTGGCGCAGCCTGGCTGGGTGACCCCATGGGCGCCACCGAACCCGGCGGCTTCCTGGGTGCCGACGGCTCCCACTGGGCCTACGGAATCTGCGACTCCACGGCCCACTCACTTGGAGGCGGAACCGACGAGGTGCAGAAGAACACACTGGGAGAACGCGTGCTCGGGCTCCCCCGCGAACCGGCGCCGGACCGGGGCCTCCCTTTCAGCCAGGTACCGAAGAGCAGCTGAATCAGGCGGATCCGGCCACATCGCCGGGCCGGTCGCGCCGACCTCCGGCCGCGGCCCCGGGATCCATCCCGAGCGTGAGTGCCCGCAGGATCAGGACGAACCGCTCCTCGACCGCCTTCGACATCTCCGGATCGTCGTGTCCGATCCACGGATCCACGACGTTCTCGAAGAGACAGCGGCTGAGGTGGAAGACCGTGGCTATCCCCACGTCGATCCTGACCGTGGTCTCGTCCACCGAATCACGGGCTCCCCGTGCCCGGTCCAGGGCCGCTTCGATAGTCGGGTGGCTGACGTGCACCTCGTCTATTTCGCCGGAGAGTGAGGCGAAGGCCAGCGCCCTCAGGTAGTCGGGTCTGTGCCGCATCGAGAACGGATCGGTCACCACCCATGAACCGTCGTCCGGTCCGCCCGCATACGCCTCGGCGAGTCGTGTGAACCCCTCGCGCAGGACCGCGTGCTTGCCCCCGAAGTAGTGGTGGACCAGCCCGTAGTTGACACCGGCCTCCTCGGCAAGGGCGCGCCCTGATATCCGGTCCGGGGGGGCAGCCCCCAGGAGGCGGGCTGCTGCGGCGATGAGCGCCTCGCGCACCTCGGCGGATCCCCGGGGGGCCACACCATCAGCGGCCACCCCTATGCCTCCATGCCGACAGAGGAGTAGAGGCTCCGCAGTACACCGAGGAACCGCGACCTGATCGCCTCACCATCTGCCTCGGGATCCAGGCCAAGTCCACGGGCGTTGTGCTCCACGAAGATCGGCCAGCCCAGGAGGAGCAACGTGACGGCAGCGACCGTCGCACGGTGGTGGACCGGATCACCATCGGGATCGGATCCCCGGACGAGGTCCAGCAGCGCATCGAGTGCCGGGCGGGGCTCGTCCGCATCCCAGAACCCGCCCTCGAGGGCAACGTGGGCTGTGAAGCCGAAGATCCGACGATCCTCCAGGGCCGACTCCGAGTCCACCGGGCGGGTGCCACCCGCCATCAGGTTGTCGACGATCCAGGCCCCGTGCAGCCGCCGGGCCTCGGCCATGAGATCCCTGGCCGACTCGAAGTAGTAGTGGACGAGTCCGTAGTTGACCCCGGCCTCGGCAGCCAGGTCACGACCGGAGATGGTCGAGGGCGAGCGTCGCGACATGAGGACTATCGCCGCATCGATGAGGGCATCGCGCGAAGTGGAGGCCTCGACAGCCGTCGAAGCGTTCATCCGGCCCGCCGCGGTCGAACCGAACCACCCACTGGCAGCGGGTTCCCGGACTGGGCGAGGTCGAACCAGTCACTGTCGCCAGTGGGACCGGCGCCCTCGTAGAGCGCCCGGGTGGTGGCCTTGATCGCCCTGGCGCCGGCCCGCGGGTACGAGGCGATCTCCGTGGCAAGTACCCGGGCGGCGTCCAGCACGCCATCATCTGCGAGCACGTCCAGGGCGACTCCGAGACGGTGAAGGTCGGGGCCTGTGAACCGACGGCCGGTGAGGGTCAGTTGCTCGGCCACGGATGCCGGCCGGCGAGCCAGCAACCACGCCAGGTTCATGGGTGCCGCCAGTCCCTGTCGAACCTCGCCCACCTGCAGGAACGCGGTCTCACCGGCCACCAGGAGGTCGCAGGCCAGCGCGAATGCGGCACCACCGTTGATCGCGAACCGTTCGAGTGCCCCGACCACCGGCACAGGGCAGTCGTAGATGGCCCGATGGGCGGCCACGAGGGAATCGAGTGAGGTGGGAAGCCAGTCCGGTGGCGGATCGGCGTTGTATTCCCCGAGGTCGAGGCCGGAGCAGAAACCCCCGTCCGCACCATGGAAGAGCACTGCGCCGACGTCGTCGCGGGCTGACACCTGGCGGAATGCATCAGCCAGCAGGTCCATCATGGGCCCGGTTATGGCGTTCTTCCGGGCCGGCCGGTTCAGGACGATGGCCGCCACACCGTCGTCGACTGAGAGGAGGACATCCGGCTGATCCTCTGATCGTGAATCTGTCATCATGTCCTCGGTGGCGGTAGGAGGCCGGGGTTCCACGGGCCGGTGGCGGCGATCTTAGCCATATGGCTAAGATCGATCAAACGACTCGATCGGAATGGAGCCCCTGTGACCTCTCCCGAGATCCTGGGAATGGACTTCGCCGCCTACCTGGAAACGATCCGACGTTCACCCGGCGAAGAACTCATCCTCGGTGAAGCCGCGATGGTGAAGACCGGCGAAGTACCCCCGGCCCCGGATCACCCCGGGCCCAGCACCCGCGGAAGGTCGGCCAGGCGGTCGATTACGTGGTCCGCCTCGGCCCCGTCCTCCGGGTCGTCGACCACGCCGCGGAATCGGACCGTCGACATGCCCATGGCCCGGGCACCGGCCACATCGGTCCGCTTCAGATCCCCAACATGGGCAGCGGTCGCCGGATCACCTATTCCCAGGCCGTCAAGGGCCGCAGCGAAGATCGCCGGGTCGGGCTTGTAGACACCGACCTCGTCGGAGAAGGCGGCGAACGTGACGTGCTGGAGGATGCCGTAGGCGTCGAGGTATGTCCTCAGGTGCCGTCCGGTTGCCAGCGCCGTGTCCGAGATGATGCCAACGGCGACTCCGGTCGCCGCCACTGCGGACAGGACGTCTGCGGCGTCGGCCACCGGCGCCACCTTCAACTCGTAGGACGCTGCCTCGAAAGCTGCAGCCAGAGCATCCCGATCTTCCGAGGTCAAACGGTCGCCGAAGGCGGTGAAGCAGTCGGCGAGGGCTTCGGTAGGGCCGTACTGGCGTCCGGCCCTCCACTCCTCGTCGAACCGGTCTGGGAGCATCGAAAGCGTCCCGTGGAGGAGGTCAGCGTCGATCTCCAGGCCCCGTTCGTCAATCACTTCGCTCCAGAAACGGCTCCGGATCTCGACTGCACCCGGGCTGCTGGTGAGGAGGGTGTTCCACAGGTCGAAGGTGACCGCACGGATCTTCGTCATCTGGAGATGTGCCCTGGCTGAACGGGGTTGCGGGTCAGGCGCGGCAGACGCCGTCGGCCACCGCAGCTGCCGCCACGGCCTCGGCCACCCGGTACGGCACCAACTTGTCGAACACCGACGGCACCACGAAGTTCGAGGCCAGGTCCGCATCGGACACCGAGTCCGCAATTGCCCTCGCCGCTGCCAACTTCATGTTCTCGGTGATGTCCATGGCGCCGACGTCAAGCGCCCCGCGGAAGATCCCGGGGAAAGCGAGCACGTTGTTGATCTGGTTCGGATAGTCACTCCGGCCGGTGGCCATCACCGCAGCCAGGCCATCGGCCTCCTCCGGGTGGATCTCCGGTTCCGGGTTCGCCATGGCGAACACGAACGGTTCCGGGTTCATGGTTCGCAGGTTGGCGGCATCGATCAGGCCCGGGCCGCTCAGGCCGATGAACACATCGGTCCCGACGAGGACCTCGGCAAGCGTGCCCATCTTCCGATCCGGATTGGTGTGCTCCGCGAACCTGGCCTTGGCCGGGTTCAGGTTGTCGCGACCCGAGTAGACGGCACCGGACCGGTCCACGCCGACGATCGAACCCACACCGGCGTCCAGGAGGATCCTGCCGACGGCGACCCCGGCGGCTCCCATCCCGGCAATGACCACCGACAGGTCCCCTATCTCGCGCCCGGTCAGGCGACAGGAGTTCCAAAGGGCGGCGAGCACCACGACAGCGGTGCCGTGCTGATCGTCGTGGAAGACCGGGATGTCCAGGGCCGCACGGAGGGCCTCCTCGACCTCGAAGGCTGCCGGAGCAGCGATGTCCTCCAGGTTGATGCCACCGAAGGTCGGCGCGATCCGGATCACCGTGTCGATGATCTCCTGCGGATCGCTCACGTCCAGGCAGATCGGAAAAGCATCCACGCCGGCGAACTCCTTGAACAGCAGGGCCTTGCCCTCCATCACCGGCATCGCAGCGGCCGGGCCAATGTCTCCCAGGCCCAGCACAGCGGTCCCATCGGTCACGACCGCAACCGTGTTCTTCCGGATGGTCAGCTCGTGGGAAAGGCTCGGATCCTCGTGGATCGCCATGCAGACCCGGGCCACACCGGGCGTGTAGGCCATCGACAGGTCGTGGCGGTCGTTCACCTCGGCGAGCGAGACCACGCCGATCTTGCCCCCCTCGTGCATGTTGAAGGTGCGGTCGTACCAGTGGAGGAGCTGGACGCCGGAGAGTCCCTCCACCGCTGCCACAACGGCCGCTGCATGATCCTCGTCGCGACAGTTGGCGACCACGTCGTTGACGAGGAGATCGCCGCGGACGTCGAACCCCCCCATCGACATGATGTTGGCGCCCGCCTCTCCAATGGCCGTCGCCAATCGGCCGAGGGTGTTGGGAATGTTGTCCAGCGCCACCTCGAGATGGATGGAGTAGGCGGCCGTAGGGAGGAATGGCATCAGCCGAGCCTAGGAGTGGTTCGTCGACGCCGGGCCTCCGTTAACGGCGCGCCGGAACCGAACCGGATCAGGGTCCTTCGTACGAAAAGCCGAGGTCCGGAGCGGTAACCAGCGGAAGGAAGGCCATGCCCACGTCTGCGGCAGCAGCCGCACAGGTTCCCCCCCGGTCCACGATTGCCATCACCGCCACCGGGATCGCACCGAGGTCGCGGACCACGGCCGCGGCCTCCAACGGCGACACACCACGGGTGACCGTGTCCTCGCACACCACGACCCGGTCGCCGGCAATCAGGGCGCCCGCCAGCCGGCCCTGCACGCCGTGGCCCTTGGATTCCTTGCGGATGCTGAACGAGCGCAGGTGACGACCCCGGGCGGCGGCCACCGCTGCGATCCCGAATGCCACGGGATCGGCACCCGCCGTCAGGCCCCCGATGGCGGTGATCGGACCACCTTCAGCCTCCAGGACCGCAATGGCCTCCAGGGCTGCTTCAGCCACCAGCAGGATGCCGTCAGGCCGACAGGCCGTCTGCTTGGCATCACAGAACCACGTGCTTGTCCGGCCGGACTTGAGGGTGAAGTCCCCTGTCCTGATGGAGTGCTCCATCAGATGGGCAATCAGTGCATCGCGGTCGTCGGTCAACTTCGCGCTCCTCCGCCGGGGCTGCTGTAGGCAACGGTGCCGGTGCCGGACACCAGCTCGCCAATCACCCGGGCCGGACGGTCACCGGACGCCAGCGTGGCCACCACCCCATCGGCCTCGGCCGGTGGCACCACCAGCACCATGCCCACACCCAGATTGAAGACCCTTGCCATCTCAGGGTCGCTGACGCCACCCATGTCCTGCAGTTCCCGGAAGATCCGGGGCACCTCCCAGGCGGTGGGATCGACGACCGCATCGACCCCATCTCCGAGCACCCGGGGCAGGTTGCCGGGAAGCCCACCACCGGTCACATGTGCCACGGCGTGCACCTCGTGTGCGGCCAACGTGGCCACCACGGCCGAGGCGTAGATGACGCTGGGGGCCAGCAGCTCATCGGCCAGCGTGCCTTCAGACCCTTCCCACGCCGGATCATCCAATGACCGGCCCGCCACGTCGAACACGATGTGGCGGGCCAACGAGAAGCCGTTGGAACGCAGGTTCGGGCTGTCAATGGCCACCAGCAGGTCGCCCGGCACGGCCGCCGAGCCGTCCATGACGTCGTCACGCTCGACAGCGCCGACAGCGAAGCCAACAAGGTCGAACTGATCGGCCGACATCACGCCGGGATGCTCAGCCATCTCGCCCCCGATCAGGGCACAACCCGCTTCCGAACAGCCTGCGGCGATTCCCGTCACGAGTTGTTCCACGGCGTCGGGGTCCAGGCGGCCGACGGCCAGGTAGTCGAGGAAGAACAGTGGTGCCGCCCCCGAACAGACCAGGTCGTCGACACACATGGCGACCAGGTCACGACCAATCGTGTCCAGACGACCCGTCATACGGGCGATCTCGGCCTTGGTGCCCACCCCATCGGTCGCCGACACCAGGAGCGGGTCGCGGTAGCCGGACCTCGCCAGGTCGAACAGGCCGCCGAAGCCCCCGATATCGCCCATCACCTCCGGGCGGTAGGTGGACCTGACGAGGGGGCCGATCCGCCGGACCGCCTCGGCTCCGGCATCGATGTCGACACCGGCCGCCTTGTACCCCGCCCCGGTGGCTTCGTCCGCTCCGGTCACCGGATCAGGTCCGTCCGAAGAGGCGGTTGGCAGCACCGGTCGGCAACCCCACCTCGGAATCATCCACGCCGACGGCCACCGTCCGCTCGGCGGCGGGCCCCTCGCCCGCCTCCAGCACGCCCTTGGTCAGGTTGACGGGAATGTCGATCGGGTAGGTACCAGTCAGGCATGCGTCGCAGAACCCGGCCCCAACCGCACCGGTTGCCTCCACGAGGCGATCCAGCGTCAGGTAGGTGAGGCTGTCCACCTCGAGGTACTCGCGGATCTCATCGACCGTGAGGTTGGCGGCCAGCAACTCGCTGCGGTCACCGGTGTCCATCCCGTAGTAGCACGGCCAGCGGTACGGCGGCGAGGAGACCCGCATGTGCACCTCGAGGGCGCCCGCGGCCCGCAGCATCCGGACCATCGCGCGTGTCGTGGTCCCCCGGACGATCGAATCGTCCACTACCACCAGGCGCTGGCCCTCGATGCTGTCGCGCAACGGGTTCAACTTCATCCGGACCGCCGCAGCGCGCATTGCCTGTGTCGGGGCAATGAAGGTTCGACCTATGTACCGGTTCTTGACCAGTCCCTGGCCGTACGGGATGCCACTCGCCCGGGCATAGCCCTCCGCAGCCGGCATGCCCGACTCCGGCACCCCCATGACCAGGTCGGCCTCCACCGGAGCCTGGGTGGCCAGCATCTCGCCCATGCGAACCCTGGCGTGGTGGACGCTCCTGCCGTACAGGACAGCGTCCGGGCGGGCAAAGTAGACGAACTCGAAGAGGCAGAGCTTCGGGTCCACCACGTCGTCATCGAAGGGCCGCATCGACCTGCAACCTGTCTGGTCGATCACCACGACCTCGCCGGGATCCAGTTCGCGGACCATGTGGGCGCCGATCACATCCAGGGCCGGTGACTCCGAGGCCAGCACCCAACCGCCGTCCAGGCGCCCGAGGCAGAGCGGCCGGAAGCCATTCGGGTCACGCACCCCGATTATCCGCTCGTTGTCGGCCAGCACCAGGGTGAAGGCACCACGCAGGCGGGGCAGCACCTCGGCCAGAGCCGCGTCGAAGGCCTCGCCGGGGTCCATGTCCGCACGCGATGCCAGCTCCAGGGCCAGCAGTTCGGCCACCAGGTCGCTGTCAGAGGTGACGGTTCCGGGCAGCATCCCGGCATCGGTGGCCAGCTGCTCCGTGTTGACGAGGTTGCCGTTGTGGCCCAGGGCGAACTCGAAGTGGTCGGCGCCGCGGTACACGGGTTGGGCATTGCGCCAGGTACTCGACCCGGTGGTCGAGTACCGCGTCTGGCCTATGGCCAGGTCGCCGGTGAGGGCCGCCAGGGTTCGCTCGTCGAAGACATTCGACACCAGGCCCATGTCCTTGACCACGGTGAGGGCCTCACCGTCGCTGACCGCCATACCCGCCGATTCCTGGCCGCGGTGCTGAAGGGCATACAGGCCGAGATAGGTCAGGTGGGCCACCGGCAGGCCCGGGGCGAACACACCGAAGACACCGCACGCCTCCTTGGGCGTGTCGTCGTCCGGATCCACATCGGCGACATCCGTAACGGTCGCCGGGAGGGTCATCGGTTCGTCGTCCCGGCGCCCAGGGCCTCGGGAAGCCGGTCGGTGTGGGCTGCCACCACGTCGTCGACCGACACGTCCAGCAGACCCTTCACGATGAGGCGATCACCCGTGGCCAGGCCGATCCGCGTGGTCGGGACCGCAGCGGCCTCGGCGGCGGCCAGGACATCGGAGAGGCACTCGGGATCCACGACCAGCACCACACGGCTCGGGCCCTCGCCGAACAGGGCACGGTGGTCGTCGACCCTGGCCAGATGGGCACCCACCCCGGACCGCGACACCATCTCGGCGATCGCCACGCCAAGGCCACCGGCCGACACGTCATGCACACCGTCGACACGACCGGAGACGACAAGGTCCCGCACGAGATCCACGACACGCTGGTGGAGCCCGAGGTCCAGCGGCGCCAACACGCCGCCCCTTGCATCGCGTGTGGCTCCCCACAGTGAACCGCTGAGCGAGACGTCAGGTGGTCCAAGCAGCACCAGGCGGTGGCCGTCGACGAGGGTGGCGCCCGGCGGACGCCGGACCAGGTCGTCAACGATGCCCAGGAGACCGATGACGGGCGTGGGATCGATGTCGGTGCCGGCCGATTCGTTGTAGAGGCTGACGTTGCCGCCCACTACCGGGACCCCGAATGCGACGCAGGCCTCTGCAAGGCCATCCACGGCCTCCGAGAGCTGCCACATGACCTCGGGATGTTCGGGGTTGCCGAAGTTGAGGCAGTTCACGACGGCCAGTGGGCGCGCCCCGACACAGGCCAGGTTCATGAGTGATTCGGCGACCACCCTCGTCGTGCCGCCGCGGGGGTCCACGGAGCACCAGCGGTGGTTGCCGTCGGTGGTCAGGGCCAGGCCCCTTCCGGTCTCGACGCCGGTGGTGGGATGCCTCAGCTTCAACACGGCGGCATCGTCACCGGGGCCCACCACGGTGTTCAGGAACAGCTGGTGGTCGTACTGCCTGTACACCCATGCCGGGTCGATCAGTAGGTCCAGCAGGTCGGCGCCCGCATCCACCGGGGCCTCCAGGTCATCGCCGGAGGGACCGGCCGGGGCAGCCGGTTGCGCCATCGGCCTGTCGTATAGGGGAGCCTCGTCGTCCAGTGATGAGGCCGGCACGTCAGCCAGGACCTCGCCGTCGAATCCGTCCAGGATGCGCAGGGAACCACCGCCAGTGACCCGGCCGATGACTGCTGCGGTGACCTCCCACTTGGCGCAGATGGCCAGTACCCGGTCAAGCCCGACGGGCTCCACGATTGCCAGCATCCGCTCCTGGGATTCGCTGGTCATCACCTCGTGGGCCTCCATGCCCGGTTCACGCCGGGGCACCGCTGAGACGTCCACGTCCATGCCGACGCCGCCGCGCGATGCCGTCTCGCTGGTGGCGCACGTCAGGCCGGCGCCTCCCAGATCCTGGATACCGACGACCAGACCCTCGTCGAGCAGTTGCAGGCATGCCTCGATGAGGCGCTTCTCCTCGTACGGGTCGCCGACCTGGACGCTGGGCCGCTTGTCGCCGTCGTCCTCGGCGGAGAACCCGGCCGAGGCCAGCACGCTGACACCACCGATGCCGTCCCGGCCGGTGCTGGAACCCAGCAGCACCGCCAGATTGCCGACGCCCGAGGCCTGCCCGAGCACCAGTCGCTCGGTGGGCAGCACCCCCAGGCACAGCACGTTCACCAGTGGGTTGCCCTTGTAGGTGCTGTCGAAGACGACCTCACCGCCGACGGTCGGAACCCCGACGGCGTTTCCGTAGCCGGAGACACCCGAGATGACCCCCTCGGCGATCCACCGGCTGCGGGGATCATCGAGGGGTCCGAAGCGCAGCGGGTCCATCAGGGCGATCGGCCGTGCTCCCATCGTGAAGATGTCCCGGAGGATGCCACCCACACCGGTGGCGGCTCCCTGGTACGGCTCGATGGCCGAGGGGTGGTTGTGTGACTCGATGCGGATCGCAGCTGCGATGCCGTCTCCCACGTCAACCACCCCGGCGTTCTCGCCGGGGCCGACGAGCACCCATGGGGCCTCGGTCGGGAGGCGTCTGAGGTGGATGCGGCTGCTCTTGTAGGAGCAGTGCTCCGACCACATGACCGAGTACATGGCCAACTCGAGGCCGTTGGCCGGTCGTCCCAGGATCTCGTCGATCCTCACGGCCTCGTCGTCTGTCAGACCGAGGGCACGGTGGAGTGGTTGGCTCACGCCGGACACCGTACTAGTCGCCCGCTACCCTCTGGACTCCTTAGCCCTATAATACTTAGCCCTATAATACTCGGCAGTTCTTTGCCCCATTATCTTTACGGTGTCACATAAGAACATGCATCCCTCCTCAGAATTAATCATTAAAATTCGAAGACTCTGTCATTTGACATTGCTAACAGGGACAACCAAACCAAACGCTTGGTTGCAAACCAAACGCTTGGTTGACTCCTAGAGAAATAACAGATTGTCACAGTATTGTTACAGTAAAAGAACGCTCTCTGAGTTTAGAATTCAGCCTAAATTTAATTAAGAAAATTGACGGAACAACTTCAGTTCCAATGCACAGTTCCATTTACAGCAATTAAAGGAGTTCCCAATGGCTCGTACAAAGATGACCGAAACTGAGAAGTCCGAGGTGGCGGCGATCCGCGACTACCTGAAGGCTCTGGAACAGAACGCCCCACAGCGTGGTCGAAAGCGCACGACGGAGAGCGTGGGCCGCCAGATCG
>Ga0302122_10000057_pt1 | contig 52370 bp, 44 predicted proteins | sample CB21_SCM_MG_FD_203115 | JGI IMG/M metagenome (GOLD analysis project Ga0302122, IMG submission 203115) | Marine microbial communities from Western Arctic Ocean, Canada - CB21_SCM | ecosystem: Environmental > Aquatic > Marine > Oceanic | place: Canada: Western Arctic Ocean | collected 2017-09-28 | reverse complement strand
TAAAGGCAGTAGGGGAATCGGCACAATGCCCGCTGGAATATTATCAGAACAATGTGCATGGATCTCTGTGCCTTCTTGAGGCGATGGCAAAGGCGGGTGTGAATAATTTTGTCTATAGCTCATCAGCCACCGTTTATGGTGAGGTTAATCCTAGCCCTTATGTCGAGACCATGAATTTAGGATCACCCTCAAGCCCTTATGGGGCGGGTAAGGTAATGGTTGAACGCATTCTTTTAGATAAAGCCCGGGCAAACCCAAATTTCCGGGCGGTTTCTCTGCGCTATTTCAATCCTATTGGCGCTCACCCAAGTGGTGATATTGGTGAAGACCCGGCAGGGATACCTAATAATTTATTGCCTTTTATTACTCAGGTGGCGGTGGGCAAGCGTGACAAGCTTAGTGTCTTTGGTGGTGAGTACCCAACGTCTGATGGTACCTGCGTGCGTGATTATCTGCATGTTATGGATCTTGCCGAAGGCCATGTGGCGGCCATTGATTGGCTGGCCAAACAGCCCTCTTTTCGCGGTGTCGAGGCTTTTAATTTGGGAACAGGCAATGGCATTTCTGTGTTAGAAATTATCGCAAGCTTTGAGGCAGCGACAACAATCAAGATTGCTTACCAAATTATTGAACCCCGAGCAGGTGATCTACCTGCATTTTGGGCCAATGCCGAAAAGGCGAGCAATGTTCTGAATTGGCAAGCAAAGCGCTCACTTGATGAGATGATGGAAGATGCTTGGCGCTGGCAATCAAAATATCCTAATGGTTATAGTTGACCTGCATTGAAGATACAGGTGAACGACGGATTAAAAATGGCCACACTTGCCAATCAATAAGGCGTATTAAGAAACGTCGCTATAGCCAGTTATAGATTTGCCTCAATGGTGTCGTCGTGTTACTTCGCCCTCAATCTTATTCAAAAATTGAGTATTGAATAGATATGTTGTGTTATTCGCTTATGGATGGACTATCATTAATTACATAGATCAAATTGTAAGGCTGAAATCATGAGGCCAACATTCGATCTTTATTGAGACATTCATTGAATAAAGAGGAAAGACTATGAAGAAATTTATAACAACAATATCAATTATTTTATCAAGTTTTATTCTTACAACTTCAGCCTTTGGTGATCATCATGCTGAGCCCCAATATGGCGCTTTAGAGGGGTATTTTTGCAATTACAACAAAGGCAAGGGTTTAAGTGATGTATTGAGGGTGGCTGGCGAATGGGATGAGTGGGCTGATTCCAATGTGAGTGTCAATTACTCTGCCTGGGTAATGACCCCACAAGTTAATAATCCAGAAGACTTCCCTTATGACTACTTTTGGCTGGGTGTTGCTGATAACCATGAAGCGCTTGGAACTGTTAACGACGAGTGGATGGCCAAGGGAGCCAAAATTCAGAAGAAGTGGGCGGCTATTGAAGTCTGCGACAGCCATAATCTCATGACAGGCTTGATGGCAAGGCCATTCCAGTCGACGACAGGACATGCGTTTGTGCAGATTTCAGGCTGTGAGCTGAACGATGGGAAGACGTTGCAGGATCTAATGGTTGCTGATAAGCAATGGGCTAAGTGGATGGATGAGGTTGGAATGCCTGGTGGCCTTCTTCGCTGGTTACCATTCGCCGGTGATTCAAGAGATAGCACGACTGACCTTTACTCGGTATACCTTAGTGAAAGTATGGCATCTAGAGGAAAGGCTCACGACATGATGATAAAAGGTGGCGCGGCTGTGCTTCAGTCCACTTACGATGATGTAATGAGCTGTGATACGCCTCGTATTTATCACTCCACCTCAGTGGGCGGTAAAAAAGTCAGCTAGCGTTATCTCAATAGTTTAGTTTAGAGGTATATCGGTCGATTATGACGGCATTGATAGTGATTAAACGAATGTGTATTTAGGTTGCTTTGATTAATATTTTTCCGTCGTTAAACGATATCTCTGAGTTTGACAGGTTAAAAAAAAGGGTTGCACTTTGTGCAGCCCTTTTTTGTTCCCCCGCCTGCTTTATTGCTAAGCTCTTTAAGGGTACTGTACCTAATTGACTAACAAGAAAAACAAAAGCGGGGCCTTTAAGGCCCCGTTTTTGTTTGCTATTTGGCTCCACCTCTTGGATTCGAACCAAGGACCCAATGATTAACAGTCATTTGCTCTACCAACTGAGCTAAGGCGGAATTGTAAATCGTCTTGAAGTCGCGCATTTTAGCACCCCGCATAAAGGAGTCAACAATTTCCTTCGTTGTTCTTATACAGCTCGTTTTTCGACAATGTCATGCTTACAGCGACAATTAAAAAGACTAGAATAGGTCGGTTAATGGCGTCAGTAATTTACACGTGAATATTTGATGAGAAGACTAGCTTTTCTCAGGGTGTCGATGTCCATTAACGACAGCGACTTATCAACTGCAAAAGACAAGGGTATGGGATGAAGAATTGGGGTTTAGCGCGACTATTCATCGCAGCAATTATGAGCTTGGTTATGGTGCCGTTGTGTGCCGCTCAAGAGGACCCTGTGCCTGCGCCAGAAGACGCTAAAGCCATAGTCCATACTCAATTTGATGCATTATTTACGTCGGTCAGTGATCAGCTGACGAATAATCAAGAAATGTATCTAAGCAACCCCGTTGCTTATTACGATTTTTTAACGTCGACGGTGATTAACCTCTGGGATAGCTCATCGACCACGCGGGCACTAGTGGGCAAGTCACACTATAAAAAATTAAGTGACCAACAAAGACTCTCTTTGATTGCAGCGGTGGATCAAACCCTAATTCGCTATGCGTTTGAAGGTCTTGAAAGTTATGGCGGGCAAGTTTTTAGAGTTGCCGATGTGGTAGTCAACGAAAAGCGAGGTATGGGTTGGGTTCAGGTATTAATGGAATCCCCGATTATTCCAGATATTAATCTAGATATACTCATCAAGCGTAATGATGCTAATGCCTGGCAGGCGGTGGATATTCGCGTTAAAGGGATTACCTATGTCGCGATAAAAAAACATAAATATCGAGAGATTCTCGAAGAGCAGGGTTTTAACGCATTGATGGATAATCTCACCGATAAAAATACTGACTTTTTCAAGGCGGTCTGTGCCGGCGCTAATAACCCTGAACTAGCGGGTAGTGCACCTTGTTGAGTAAAGCGTCAATCAGCGCCATTCGGCCCTTTACTGTGGTCAGTAAGTTCTCACCCGCAGGTGATCAACCTGCTGCTATTAAAGGTTTGGTTGAAGGTCTAGAAAATGGTCTGTCAGGTCAAACCTTATTGGGCGTAACTGGCTCTGGAAAGACCTTCACGGTGGCTAAAGTGATTGAAGAAGTGCAACGCCCGACGATTGTGTTGGTTCACAATAAGACCTTGGCGGCACAGCTCTATGGCGAATTTAAAAGTTTCTTCCCCAATAATGCGGTTGAGTATTTTGTTTCGTACTTTGATTACTTTCAGCCAGAAGCCTATGTGCCATCCTCTGACACCTTTATTGAAAAAGACTCCGCGGTAAATTCTCATATTGAACAGATGCGTCTCTCTGCGACGAAGTCACTGATTGAGCGTAAAGACGTGATTGTGGTTGCAACTGTGTCTGCAATCTATGGTTTGGGGGACCCCAAGTCATATCTAAAGATGATGTTGCATCTGTCTCGCGGGGAACAGATTGGTCAGCGAGATATATTACGGCGACTGGCAGAACTTCAGTACCGCCGCAATGATGCGGTGTTTGATCGTTCGTCTTATCGCGTGCGTGGTGATGTGATTGATGTGTACCCAGCTGACTCGGATTATGAAGCAGTGCGAATCGAGTTGTTTGACGATGAAATAGAAAAAATCACTTTATTTGACCCCCTCACGGGTGAAGTGCTGCGCCAGGTACCGCGGTTTACCATCTATCCTAAGACGCACTATGTAACGCCGCGAGAGAAGGTGGTAGAGGCGGCAGATCTTATTCAAATAGAACTCAAAGAGCGTCTGGAGCAGCTGCGTTCAGTCGATAAGCTGGTGGAGGCACAACGTCTGGGCGAGCGCGTAGCCTATGACTCTGAAATGATGCGTGAGCTTGGGTATTGCAATGGTATAGAGAATTATTCCCGCTATCTCTCGGGACGTGAGCCAGGAGAGCCGCCACCAACGTTGTTTGACTATCTGCCTGACAATGCGCTGATGATCATCGATGAAAGCCATGTCACAGTCCCCCAGTTGGGCGCTATGTACAAAGGTGATCGATCGCGCAAAGAAACCTTAGTCGAATATGGCTTTCGATTACCCTCAGCATTAGACAATCGACCGCTACGTTTTGATGAGTGGGAGGCGTTAGCACCACAGATGATTTTTGTATCAGCAACGCCAAGCCGTTATGAAGAAGCTAACGCAGGGCAGATTGTTGAACAGGTGGTGCGGCCAACGGGGTTACTTGACCCTATTATAGAGGTTCGTCCTGCCACATCTCAGGTTGATGATGCACTATCAGAAATTCGAGCTAGGGCGGCTAAAAATGAGCGCATACTGATCACCGTACTGACTAAGCGTATGGCTGAAGATCTCACCGAATACCTTGATGAGCATGGGGTTCGGGTGCGGTACTTGCATTCTGATGTCGACACCGTAGAGCGTGTTGAGATCATTCGTGATTTGCGTTTAGGCGAGTTTGATGTGCTGGTGGGCATCAATCTCCTACGTGAGGGCTTGGACATGCCTGAGGTGTCGTTAGTTGCCATATTTGATGCCGACAAAGAGGGGTTTTTGCGTTCCCAGCAGTCTCTCATTCAAACTATAGGCCGCGCCGCACGACATCTCAGTGGTAAAGCCATACTGTATGCCGACAAAATGACAGGCTCTATGCAGCGCTCTATTGACGAGACAGATCGTCGTCGAGCGGTGCAAGTTGCCTATAATGAAAAGCACGGCATTACACCTACGAGTATTGTTAAAGATATTAAGGACATCATGGAAGGCGCTTATGCAGCGACCGGACAGAACCGGCGTGACCGACAAGCGGCAGAGGCAGATACTGCTTACGATGTAATTGGTGCAGAGCCCATTAAAAATATCGCCAAAGAAATTAAGCGCCTAGAAGACAAGATGTACCAGCATGCCCGAAATCTTGAGTTTGAAGAGGCGGCCCAAACGCGTGATCTACTGGGTAAACTGCGAGAGAAAAGCCTCGCCTCTTAGTCTTTTTGGGTCTTTAAGCATCTCAATCAATAAATGACATTCCTATTTAAACGGGGGGTGATTATCTTTTTGTATACTGGTGTAATGGGTTTAGTTATTAACAGAGAGGAACGACAGTGATTCGCTTAACGGATATTCGATTAACACTATGTGTACCGCTATTACTTCTAGTTGGTTGCGATGAACCTGTCATAGAAACAGTCGGAGGGCCGCAAGCCGATATCGCCTTTTATGGTAACAACATAGTGACTCTCAGCGAGCAAGCTGGGCCAACTAATTTCGTTGCAGTTAAAGGTGACACTATTATTTTTGTGGGTCAAAGAGACGATTGGAACGGGCAAGCCTCTGAGGTCGTCAACCTCGAGAGCTCCGCTTTACTGCCTGGCTTTATTGATGCCCACGGGCATGTGTCATTTCACGCCTATGCATCAGCAATGGCTAACGTGTCTTCTCCTCCTGTTGGGCCCGCAGAGAACATGGCAGGGCTTGTCAGTGAACTAAAGCGCTACATGTCGTCTAAATCACTAAAGGAAGGCGAATGGGTGGTCGGTATGGGTTACGACGACTCGCTCTTGGCCGAAAAGCGTCATCCCACTCGGGATGATCTAGACCAGGTGTCATCCACTCATCCAGTCTTGTTAATCCATGTTTCAGGTCACTTTGTGTCGGTTAATTCTAAGGCACTTGAAATTGCTGGTATTGATGAAAATACACCTAACCCTCCTGGCGGATTGATTCGCCGATTAGGCAACAGCCAAAAGCCCAATGGCGTATTGGAAGAGACGGCAAGCTATGGCGTTCAGCGGTTCATAGGCGCCTCAGGAGATCCCATTCAGCAAATGTACAATGGTGTGCTTGATTATGCTAAGTATGGCATCACAACAGCACAGGATGGCGCTGCGTCTAAGGATGTCATTAAGCAACTTAGAACGGCTTCTGCAGCCAAGCCTTTTCCCATTGATATCGTTGCTTATCAGCGAGTAGACCAAAATTACATAGGGGATGCTAGCCCAACAACTATAGCCTTGGATGACTACACTAATGGGTTTCGGGTAGGCGGCGTGAAAATAATCTTGGATGGCTCGCCTCAGGGTAAAACTGCTTTCATGACTGAGCCCTATAAGATTCCTCCAGATGGAGCAGTGGCAGGGTATAGAGGCTATCCATCAATGTCAGCAGAATCAGTCGATGGATTATTTGCTAAGTTTATTAGTGCCGAGATTCCTATTTTGGTTCACGCCAATGGTGATGCTGCCGCTGATTTGTTTATTAATGCCCTAGATCAGAGTATTGATGCGGAGAATCCGCCTGATCATCGAACAGTGATGATCCACGCTCAAACCGTGCGAGAAGATCAGCTTGACCTTATGGCTAAAATGAAAGTTATCCCGTCATTTTTCTCAGCGCACACTTTTTTCTGGGGTGATTGGCACCGAGATTCGGTTTTCGGTACAGAGCGGGCTAGCCGTATTAGCCCAACGGCGACCAGCTTAGAAAAAGGGATTATTTTTACACTGCATAACGATGCTCCCATTGTGCCACCCAATATGATCCGCTTACTCTGGGCAACGACCAATCGAACAACCCGAAGTGGGCAGGTGTTAGGGGCAGAGCAGAAAATTTCAACGCTTGATGCCATCAAGGCAATTACGGTCAATGCGGCTTATCAATATTTTGAAGAAGACATCAAAGGGACAATTGAAGTAGGTAAGCAAGCAGACTTTGTTATTTTGAGTAAAAATCCTCTTACTATCCCCTCTACCGAGTTGCTAGATGTCAGGGTAGAGAGGACGATAGCGCGAGGGAAAACTATCTTTAAAATAGATGGTTAGTCTCTTTTTAATCGTTCAAAATAACGATCACGGAGCTGGAAAGAACGACTCTCCATGGGAATCACTTCACCGTTGATCAACACTAACTGGGCCTCAGAGGTTAGCTCCAATGGGTCGCCGCCCCATAATACTAAGTCAGCCGTCTGATCCACTGCAATGTCGCCGCTGACACTGGCGCCGAACACCTTAGCGGGGTTGGACGTCATGGCGGCAATGGCCATAGATTTAGATAGGCCATTAGCAACGGCATTACCCGCCGATTGTTTGACGAGATAAGCATTATGGGTGTCCGACCCGCCCATCCCGGTGAACAAAAGCGTCACTCCCGCATCAGCGAGCAGTTTGGCATTATCAAGTCGTGCGCCTAAGGACTCATAACTATTTGGCAGGTTATGAATTGGATCCATGATCACAGGTACTCCCGCCTTAGCGATCTCCTCAGCAACCATCCACCCTTCAATGGCGCCAGACAAAATTAACTGCAATTGAAAATCTTTGGCTAAAGCCAAAATGGTAGTAATGTCGCTGGCTCGATGGGTTGTGACTAAAAGTGGCTTGTCACCGTTAACCACAGACTCTAGTGCCGCTAAGTCGGCATAAGAAAGCACATAATCGCGATGGTCACCCGCCATAGCCGCTTTTCTGTTGCGTGAAAAATCCTTGGCATCGTCTAAGGCCTGCCTCATTTGTACGAGAGCTGCTGCCCGAGAATTACCCGATAGCTCGACACCAGATTCGGTAAAATCCAGCGCCACAGCAAGGCTGTTATGGATCACCTTGGGTTGGTTACCTAATTGCACTAAACCGACCTGACCCGAAAAAAGATTAGTACCTGACTCAGGAACCAGCAAGGCGTGAGTTAAACCATGCACTCTGTTGTGAGGTATTAGTGTTGATCGTGGATTGAACGCGTCAGCTATTCTTAGGGCTGCAGTGACCGCCTCATTGTCCGAATAAAAATCGACCGTTGGACTAATGGCGCTCACCTCGACAGTCCCTATGTGCGTCGAGGAATTAAATAGTCCGGCTGTAATACTCATGCCACGCCCATCTACCTCCATATCTGCGTTCATGGGAGTGCTTCTTCCGATGGCGGTGATTATTCCATTTTCTATGTAGATGTTACTCTTAGGTAATAACCCATTAGTGCTGTATATGTCGGCACCCTTAATAAGTATCGAGCTAGCACTGGCTGACAGGGAGGCAAACAGAAGAATGAAAAAGACGGATAGTTTATTCATGGTCGGGCCTCGCCTGCGCTAATAATGCCTAGGTTAAAGTCGCTAGTGGGTTGCACTGATTTATCAAACCGGTCAAAACGTAGATTACCGTCAATCCACACTTTTTGTGCCAAGCTATAAACACTTAGAGGGTGTTTGGTCCAGAGCACAATGTCGGCATTTTTGCCTACCGCCAGAGAACCAATCTGGTCTTCTAATCCTAGCGACATAGCAGCGTTGTAGGTGCCCCATCGCATAGCTTTGGCAGCACTGATATCAAGCCCCATGCGATTACCTGCGCTCATGGCTTTAGCCATTTCTTGATTGAGTCGCTGCACTTGAATAGGGTTATCTGAGTGAATAACGGCGCAAGCTTGAGCATAGTCAACCAGAGCAATATTTTCGCGGACCATATCAAAGGCTTCTTGTTTAAAGCCCCACCAGTCAGCCCACATTACACCGCAAATACCTTCTTTAGCTAACATCGGCGCCGCTTTGTATGCTTCGACGGCATGGTGAAACGCGGCGATTTTGTAGCCAAATTCTTTCGACATATCAATCATCTGTGCCATTTCATCAACCTTATAACAGTGGTTGTGAATGCGAATATCACCCTCCAAAACCCCGGCTAGGGTCTCCAGACGTAAATTTCGAGTTGGGGTGTTTGATAGTGATCGACTACCGGAATCCTTTAGATACTCGTCCCAAGATCTTTTATACTCAGCCGCTTGAATCCATGCTTTTCGATAACCAGCCATATTACCCATTCGCGTTGATGGCAGCGTGTTTCGGCTGCCGTAAACGCGCTTTGGGTTTTCACCGCAGGCCATTTTGAGGCTGTATGGAGCACCAGGAAATTTCATACCTTGGACGGTAAGCGATGGGATATTTTTTAGAGTCACACCACGACCACCGATTAGGTTTCCCGAACCGGGTAGAATTTGCACAGTAGTCACACCGCCAGCAAGGGCTTTTTCAAACTGAGGGTCCTCGGGCCACACTGAATGCTCAGCCCAGACCTCGGCTGTGACGGGTGAGGTCATCTCATTGCCATCTGAGTGGTTGGAGGTTGCGGGGGAGGGATAGACACCCATGTGAGAGTGCACATCAATAAGCCCCGGCGTCACCCATTGCCCGCTGGCATCGACTTGAATCGTACCAGGCTGTAACTCCAGCGCAGGGCCCATAGCTACTATCTTTCCGTTTTCTATTAGCAGGTCAGTATTGGTGAGTTCCGCGCCATCACCGGTGAGCAAGTTAGCTCCAATTAAAGCAAACGCAGGACTCTCCGGCGTCTGATAAGTCGAGGGATATGGGTTTTTATTAGGTAGGGTTATTTCTACCGAATCTGTAGCCGTTTCACCGCAGGCGCCAAGAGTCATTACTGTAATGAGGGCAAGGCTTTTTAAAAGCACTTTTTTCATGGTGTACCTTCTGAAATGTGTCATTAATAATCCAATTGCTACTTTAGACTATACAAACGATTGAATACGCATAATTTCTACTAGTTCTCTTTAGCAGACAACTAGCTGTTTTTTTATTCAATCAATCAATACGTCAAGACTATAATTTTAGGCTCTTTTCATAAATAAAGCCCTTATTTTCATCTCTAGCATCCTGGCTAAGGCCAAAGCCGACGAACAACAACTTAATCCCTCTGTGTAATCCTTTGCTATAGAGTTACAGTCTTATAGTAAGAGGTTAGTTTATGAGAATAAATCTTGGCAGACGAAGAGGGCCTGTGTAAAATGCGCGCTCGGGAAGAATAGGAGCATAGCTCAGTTGGTTAGAGCACTTGCATGACATGCAAGGGGTCCGCAGTTCGAGTCTGCGTGTTCCTACCCGCCACTTTTATCTAAAAAAATCCTTACCTACTAGTATTTGCCATGGCTTTAAAGCGGCCAAAGGGCGCAAGTGCGAGCCAAGTACTGAAAATGGGTTGCCGGTTAAAACGCATGGCGTGACCAAAAAATATAATTTTAATCTTAATTGATCAGCTAACAAATGACAGGGCGTTTAGGCTCTGGTCCTAAGTTCCTGCCATCACCGCGCTGGACGGATAGAAAAAGAATGTCGTACTGCTCTAGTCTCTCAGAGCTTTGGTGGCTGAAATAAACGTGTTTTTGATGCGTTCTTCGTCAGCGTGATGATAATGGGTGATTTTCCAAGTGCCATTGACCATCACGTCTTTGATTAAAGACTGGCTTGTACCGAAAATAAGGACATCTAAAATAGAGTCTGCGGCAATATTGGCAAGATCTGCCGAATTATCGTCCAAAACAATAAGGTCAGCCCGTCCCCCTAGCGTCAGCGCACCGGGTTTTTGTCCGATAGAGCGAGCTCCACCTTCAAGGCAGTGACGGTAAAGATTGGTTCCGGTATGTCGTTCTCTGTCATCAGAGGCAACATTGCGGGTGCGGCTGAGAAGACGTTGGCCGTATTCTAGCCAGCGCAGCTCCTCCATCGGATTTGTGCAAGTGTTGCCATCAGACCCAATCGCTATCTGGCCGCCATCATCAAGATACTGTCTCAGAGGAAAGAGGCCATCACCAAGATTGGCCTCTGTCGTTGGACAGATAACGACTGTCGCACCAGATTTAGCGACTTGGGCGGTTTCTTTGGGTGTCATATGGGTGGCATGGATCAGGCACCACTGTTTGTCGATATCATACTTATCTAATAACCATTCCACGGGTCGCTTGCCAAGGGCCTTAATTGACTGCTCTACTTCCTGTGTTTGCTCAGCAATATGAATATGAATGGGGCATGAATGAGCCCTGTCCTTAAAATGGCTAATCACTTCAGTCATAGAACTAGCTGGGACAGCGCGAAGGCTATGCAACGCCATGCCAACGCTGTGTTGGCTCTGGTGAGAGCAATATCGAGTTGCTTCGTCATGGAGTGCCAAATAGCTATCGACCGAATTACCAAAACGTTTTTGATCGTCTAACAGAGCTTGATCACCAAAGCCCGCGTTCATGTACAGCACGGGCAACAGAGTTAAATTAATACCGGCGATATTGGCTGCATTAATAACCGACTGCGAGAGTTGGCTCACCGATGAATAGGGCTTTCCATTGGGCTGATGATGGACATAGTGAAACTCAGCAACGCTGGTGTAACCCTGTTTGATCATCTCCAAATAGAGATAGCTGGCAATGTCTTGGAGGTCTTCAGGTGAAACCAAATTGGCAAAGCGATACATGGTTTTGCGCCATGACCAAAATGTGTCTGTAGGCGATACTTGATACTCGGTCAGACCTGCCATGGCGCGCTGAAAGGCATGGCTGTGGCAGTTCACTAGTCCGGGAATAACCAGGCCAAGTCTATGGTCGTCTTGTTCAGCCAAGACATTAGTTTGTAGGCTTACTATGAGGCCTTTGTCGTCCACGCCCAACCGTACATTTTTCGCCCAGCCTTGGCTTAAAAGTGCTTTCTTAATAAAATAAGTCTGTTGTGGCATAGGTTATGTCTGACCTTAATATTGCTTGTTGGTTGTGTGCCCCTATAATATAGCGGATACCTGTATATACAGGAAACCTATTTTTTTGTTTGGGCGATGACTAATGATTAATACTGACAATTCAATTGCGCCTCTCTATCAGAAAGTGAAAGATCACATTTTGAAGAAAATGGAGCGGGGCGATTTAGTACCAAACAGTCGGGTACCCTCTGAGAATGAGCTGGTAGCAGCGCTAAACGTATCACGAATGACAGCTAATAGAGCGCTCAAAGAGTTGGCCGCTGAAGGTCTGCTTGTTCGGGTTGCCGGTGTTGGCACCTTTGTGGCTGAAGCCCAAACCAAGGGTCATTTGGTTGAGGTGCGTAATATTGCCGAGGAAGTTCGTGAACGTGGGCACAGTTACAGCAATATTGTTGTCACCCATGAGTCTGTTCCTTTAACCAGTGTTATTGCGGGGGCAATGGAATTATCGAGCAGCATCAAGTCTGTTTATCACACGACTATTGTGCATCAGGAAGATGGAAAGATGCTCCAGGTGGAGGATCGCTATGTCAATGCTCAGGCGGTGCCTGAGTATATTCAAATTGATCTTAAACAGACCACGCCAGCGGCCTATTTGTTAGCCAATGTACCCCTGCACAAGGTTGAGCACACAGTGAGAGCCGCCATGCCGAGTAAGACTATTAAAAAGTTATTACAAATGGATGACAATGTACCCTGCTTGATCCTGGATCGACGCACTTGGTCGTCGGGGAATCTTATTTCGGTGGCCCACCTGTACCACTCAGCTCAGTCATTTTCTCTGACTGAGACCATCAACAAAGACAATTGATAAGTTAGTCCATCGGGTAAATAGATTGTCCCGCTTTAATGACTGACTGCACTAAATTACCCCCTAACCAATAGGCTAATTCTGAGGGCTGCTTGACGTTCCAGACCGCTAAATCAGACGTTTTACCTATCTGAAGTGAGCCAATATCATTATCCAACCCCAAGGCCTTAGCGGCATTGATGGTCATGCCATGGATCGCTTCTTGTGGTGTTAGGCCAAAGTCCTGACATGCCATGACCATCATTAGGCGAGCCGACAGCGCTGGAGAACTGCCTGGGTTTGCATCGGTGGCGATGGCGATGGGTACTTTATGTTCACGCAACAGTGAAAGCGGTGGTTTTTGAGTTTCTCTCAGCATATAAAAAGCGCCCGGTAATAGTACGGCCACAGTGCCACTATTAGCCATTGCGATGGCGCCGGCCTCGTCGAGATATTCCAAATGATCTGCCGACAAGGCGCTATATTTTGCAGCCAGTTGCGCACCACCACAGTTGGATAATTGTTCGGCATGTAATTTAACCGGCAAACCTAATGCGGTTGCGGCGGCAAAGACAGTATCAACCTCATCAGCGCTAAACGCGATGCCCTCACAAAAGGCGTCGACGGCGTCAATAAGGCCCTCAGCGTGCAAACTGGGTAGCATTTCATTGCAGACTAGGTCAATGTACTCAGAGCGTCGGTCGCGGTACTCTGGCGGCAACGAGTGAGCCCCTAAAAAGGTTGTAGTGACACTCAGTGAGGATGATTCGCCCAGTCGCCTAGCAACTCGCAACATTTTTTTTTCATCAGCAGTGGTGAGGCCATAGCCTGATTTTATTTCTACCGTGGTTACCCCATCGGCTAACAGTTGATCAAGCCGGGTGCGAGCAGAGTTTTCCAGTACTTGCTCTGTTGCCACACGTGTTTGACTGACCGTGCTCATAATTCCACCACCCTGTTTAGCTATCTGTGCATAAGAGTGTCCCTGCAAGCGCAAATTAAACTCTTCAGCACGGTTGCCGCCAAAGACTAGGTGGGTATGGCAATCTATTAGGCCAGGTGTAATACATGCACCGGCCACATCGATGACTTGAGTAGCCATTTCATCCGGGCTTTGCGGCAGATCACTCATTAGGCATAGGTAGCTGATCAATCCATCTTTACAGGCAATCGCAGCTGGACTTATAGTTTCGGGCATGCCTTTTTGTGTAACCACTGTCAGGGTAGCGTTGATCCATAAGCTATCGTGATTCTTCATGAGTAGACTCGTGTCGTTTTAATGGCTAAAAAATGTTGCACCGGACTGCAGTATAGAATATCTTTACTTGTATAGACAACATTATACAGGTGCTATCGCACACTGCTTTTAATTAATAGAGGTTTAAAGATGGCTAAGACAGATTCAGGGGCTGGACCACGGGTGATAAAAGCACCCACAGGAACAGAGATGACCGCTAAACATTGGACCACAGAAGCGCCTCTAAGGATGCTCATGAATAATTTGCATCCAGACGTCGCAGAGCGGCCTGAAGACCTCGTCGTCTATGGTGGCATTGGCAAGGCAGCTCGAGATTGGGAAAGTTTCGATAAGATCGTAGAGTGTCTGCGTAACCTTAATGAGGATGAAACCCTGCTAGTCCAAAGCGGCAAGCCGGTCATGGTGGCTAAAACCCACAGTGAGGCTCCTCGCGTATTAATCGCTAACTCTAATTTAGTCCCCCACTGGGCCAATTGGGAGCATTTCAACGAACTCGACCGTAAAGGTCTAGCCATGTATGGGCAGATGACAGCGGGTTCTTGGATATACATTGGTAGTCAAGGGATTGTGCAGGGCACCTATGAGACTTTTGTTGAGATGGGACGTCAGCATTATAACGGCGACTTATCCGGTCGTTGGATTTTAACTGCTGGCCTTGGTGGAATGGGTGGTGCTCAACCGCTAGCCGCAACCTTAGCAGGTGCTTGCAGTTTAACGGTCGAGTGCCAAGAGGCTCATATCGATTTTCGGCTCCGCACCGGCTATGTGGACAAGAAAGCCTATAGCTTAGATGAGGCGATGGACATCATTAACACCGCGATTGCTCAGAGAGAAGTATTGTCCGTAGGTCTGCTGGGGAACGCAGCAGAAATTCTGCCAGAAATGGTCGCTCGAGGTATTCGGCCCGATGCGGTCACCGACCAAACGTCTGCTCACGATCCTATCCATGGTTATCTGCCGGTTGGTTGGTCACCTGAAGAGTGGAAAAAGCTACAAATAAGCGACCAAGCTCTGGTTACAGAGCAAGCACGAAAGTCTATGGCCGTTCACGTACAAGCCTTGTTAGATTTTCACGAAATGGGGATTCCGACCTTTGATTATGGCAACAATATTCGTCAAGAAGCACTTAATGCAGGGGTGAAAAATGCCTTTGATTTTCCCGGCTTTGTGCCGGCCTATATTCGACCTTTATTTTGTCGAGGTGTTGGCCCGTTCCGCTGGGTTGCCTTAAGTGGTGACCCAGAAGATATTTACAAAACAGATGCCAAAGTTAAAGAGCTTATTCCAGATGATAAACATCTACATAATTGGTTAGACATGGCGCGCGAGCGTATTAGCTTTCAGGGCTTACCCGCACGTATTTGTTGGGTGGGCCTAGGGCAGCGTCACCGTCTAGCGATGGCCTTTAATCAAATGGTGGCTAGTGGCGAGCTTAAAGCTCCCATAGTCATAGGTCGTGACCACCTCGATTCAGGGTCAGTTGCAAGCCCAAATAGAGAAACTGAAGCCATGAAAGATGGTTCAGATGCAGTCTCTGACTGGCCCTTACTCAATGCGCTATTAAATACTGCCAGTGGAGCCACCTGGGTGTCTATCCATCATGGTGGTGGCGTTGGCATGGGCTATTCGCAGCACGCAGGTGTCGTTATTGTTGCCGACGGCACACCGGAAGCGGAACGCAGACTTGAGCGTGTTCTGTGGAACGATCCTGCCACGGGTGTTGCCCGTCATGCCGACGCTGGTTATGAAGATGCTGCTGCTTGCGCCGTCGAAAAGGGGCTCAATATACCCATGCTTCGCACCGGCGTTGCCGACGAACATAGTTAACAGGAAGTTGATCAATGACACAAAAAAGTATATCCATCAATCTTATGCCGGGTGAGGTCAGCCTTGGTGAATTAAGAGATATTTATACCCGCCACGCGCCATTCAATTTGGAGTATGGCGCCTGGGCAAATATTAATGTGAGCTGCGGGGCAGTGGCAGATATCGTCGCAAAAGGCGATGCCGCCTATGGTATTAATACCGGCTTTGGTTTGTTAGCCCAAACACGCATTGCTGACGACCAGCTTGCCTTGTTGCAGCGCAACTTGGTTCTATCCCACTGCACAGGTGTGGGTAAGTTGATCAGCTCGCCAATTGTTAGGCTTATTATTGCGTTAAAAATTGTGAGTCTATCCCATGGTTATTCGGGGGTGCGTCCTGAAGTGGTCCAGCTACTGATAGATCTATACCACCATGACATTATGCCCTGCATTCCAAGCAAAGGTTCTGTCGGAGCTTCTGGCGATCTTGCCCCTTTAGCGCACTTAGCGGCGGCCTTGATTGGCGTCGGCGAGGTTCACTATAAAGGCCAATTAATGGAGGCAGAAAAAGCCCTTAGTGCATGTGGATTAACCGCTGTCGAGTTGGGGCCAAAAGAAGGCTTGGCCTTACTTAATGGCACGCAAACCTCAACCGCCTTGGCTTTGGCAGGTTTATTTGAAGCCGAGAACGTATTTGCCGCCGCCTTGGTGACCGGTGCTTTGTCGGTTGATGCTATGAAGGGTAGTACTGTACCTTTTGATGCCCGAATACACAGTTTACGCGGTCAGCCAGGACAGAAAATAGTTGCCCAAAAGTACCTACACTTTTTACAGGGTAGTGACATTCTAGAATCTCATGTCGATTGCGGAAAGGTGCAAGACCCCTATTCACTGCGTTGTCAGCCTCAAGTTATGGGCGCCTGTTTAGATATCATCAATAATGCCGCCAAAACACTGCAAATTGAAGCTAACGCAGTGACAGATAATCCATTGGTGTTCGCCGACACCCTGGAGGCATTGTCTGGGGGTAATTTTCATGCCGAACCCGTAGCTTTTGCGGCTGACACCCTCGCTTTAGCGATTGCAGAAATTGGGTCGATCTCCGAGCGACGCATTTCTCTTCTGGTTGACCCGCATATGAATGGTGGCTTGCCTGCTTTTTTAGTCGAAAACAGTGGGCTTAATTCAGGTTTTATGATTGCTCAGGTAACCGCCGCGGCTCTAGTGTCTGAAAACAAAACCCTGGCCCATCCCGCCAGCGTTGATAGTATTCCCACATCAGCCAACCAAGAAGATCATGTCAGTATGGCAACGTTTGCGGCACGCAGGCTATGTGATATGACAGAAAACACTGACTATGTGGTTGCTGTCGAGCTACTAAGTGCGGTGCAGGCCGTTGAGTTTCATCAACCTCATGTTACGTCGCCAGCCTTACAGAATGTAGTTGACCAGACACGTCAGCGGGTTCCTAGGTACACCGAAGATCGGTTTTTTGCGCCAGATATTACCGCCGCTAGAGCGTTAATCAGTGAGGCTTATTTTTATACCTTGGTCGCCGATATACTGCCTTCTGGAGCAAGTTAAATATGGACATTGTTTCTCTTGCCGAGAACACTGGGCCGCTATTAGTGAGCTTTCCTCATTCAGGTACTTTTGTGCCGCAGGCTATAAAAGAAACCCTTACTCAGGCGGCATTGCCCTTGCCTGACACCGATTGGCATGTGCCTCGTTTGTACGGTTTTTTGGCTGACATGCCGGTGTCTACTATTACCGCAAATTATTCTCGCTACGTCGTTGATGTAAATCGGTTTAGTCAGGGCTCTGCTCTGTATCCAGGACAGAGTGAAACGGAAGTATGTCCAACGACGACCTTTAGTGAGCACGCTATTTACCTGCAGGGAAAGTCGCCAAATAAGGCCCAGATAGACCAGCGTATTCAAGCCTATTGGCAGCCTTATCATAAGGCGCTTGCAGATCAGCTTGAGCGAATTAAAGCCATTCATGGTTACGCTTTACTGTGGGACGCCCATAGTATTGCCAGTGTAGTACCGCGCTTTTTTACGGGCACATTACCGGACCTAAACCTGGGGACGGCTGAGAGCCTATCTTGTCGACCAGATCTAGGGAACCACCTGTTTAAAATGATGCAACAGAGTCAGTTTTCAGCGGTGCGTGACAGCCGGTTTAAAGGTGGTTATATAACGCGCCATTATGGTCAACCAAAGGGGGGTATTCATGCCGTGCAAATGGAGATAGCCCAGAGCACATACATGGAAGAGCACAGCGATAATGGTTATGATGAGACTAAGGCGGCCAAGCTTAGGGCGTTTCTTCAGACAATGATTTTGGGGTTAAGCCGCACTAAAATTTGATAAACAAACGGAAAAGATAATGAAAAAAACGCCCCTTTTTATTTTTGTTTTACTTGTGGCTCTAGTAGTTGCCGCCTTTAGTTTAGGCCCCGCTTATATTGAACGTGACATGAACAGAGTCTCGCCACACACAAATTATGTTGTGTCTGAACAAGCAAAAACACTCCACGCAAGTTTGTTGATTGGTGACTGGCATGCCGACAGCGCTTTATGGGACCGAGATCTATCTAAACAATATGATTATGGGCATGTTGATATTCCACGCATGCAGCAGGGCAATATGGCCTTGCAAATGTTTACAACAGTAACCAAGTCACCTGCGGATCAAAATTACGACAGCAACCAAACCAGCGCCCGCGACAATATTACTGCTCTTGTGGTGGTGCAGGGTTGGCCGATTAAAACGTGGAATAGTTTGACCGAAAGGGCGATTTTTCAGGCCGAAAAAATTCACGATTTGGCGCGTCGAGACAGTGACAATTTTATGTTGATTCAATCACAAACTGACCTTGATAGTTTTCTACAGCGACGCGCATTAAATCCAAGTCTTATTGGTGGGTTGCTAGGGACCGAAGGCTCTCATGCCCTAGATGGTAACTTGGATAATATTCAGAGGCTGTATGACAAAGGCTTCCGCATGATGAGCCTACAACATTTCTTTGACAACAAATTAGGGGGCTCTCTCCATGGCATTAGTGGCTTGGGCTTAACCGATTTTGGCAGACAGACTGTCATGCAAATGCTTACGCTTGATATTATGATTGATGTTTCTCACTCGTCTGAGAGCGTGGTTAGAGACATTCTCGCGTTATCTGACCAACCTTTGTTGGTCAGCCATACCGGGTTTCAAGGTCACTGTCAGTCGGCTCGTAATATTAGTGATTTATTAATGCAAGACATTGCAGAGCAAGGTGGCCTTATAGCCATTGGGTTCTGGGATGGTGCGGTGTGTGACAATACGCCCAAGGCAGTCGCCGCCGCCATTACCTATGGTATCCAATTAGTCGGCGCAGGTCATGTCGCCCTAGGGTCTGATTTTGATGGTTCAATCACCCCAGGATTTGATGTTTCAGAGCTTGTCGCTATCACACATGAGCTGCTCCAGTCTGGCGTGACCGAACCACAGATTCGGCAGGTTATGGGTGAAAATATGGTGCGGTTTCTGCAAAAAAATCTACCGAAACACTAGCCTGTTAAATGCTTTTTTAAGTATGATCGGCATTCTAATTTTAAGGACAATAAAATGATTGCAGTTATCGCTAAGTTGAATGTTAAACCCGGATGCGAAGAAGAGTTTGAGACAGCTATGCTGAATCTTGCGGCTCAAGTAAATGAGAATGAGCCAGGAAACTATCTTTACAAATTATGTGAGAAAGTAGATGGCAAGTATGTCGTCATGGAGCTGTACGAAGACCAAGCCGCTGTCGCAGCACACGCTGAGTCTGCACATTTTAAAGCGGCAGGCGCAGAGTTCGGCGGGCTGATGGCGGGTGCACCAGAGATCACGCGCATGGAAGTCATTGGTTAGACTATCATTGCCGAATTCTCGCTCGGCATTTCTCCCATCTATACGTCGAACATCGCGCCTTTCTTATCTAGCGATCGACTAAGACTTTAGTCGTAAACCGTGGCAATAGGCAAACGCTTATGCTGGGTTTTGGTATAGATAGTAATTAACCGCTGTTCTGCCTCAGCACTGACTGCTTTGCCCTCAAGGAAGTCATCAATGTCATCGTAGGAGAGTCCGAGCACTTGTTCGTCTTCTTTTTGCGGGCTTAAGCACTCTAAATCTGCAGTTGGCGTCTTGGTCACGAGAGCGTCAGGTGCACCCATGGTTTTGGCCAGCAGGCGCACTTGACGTTTGCTCAGGCCAAACAGCGGCGCCAAGTCACAGGCGCCATCTCCAAACTTGGTGTAAAAGCCTGTGATATTCTCAGCCGAGTGGTCGGTACCCAGCACCAAGCCACCGAGCATACCGGCTATTTCATATTGCGAGACCATGCGTGCTCGCGCCTTAACATTACCTTTGGCAAAATCAACCGCGTCTATGTTAGGTAGTAGGCCGTTATCTTCAAGCGTTGCACAGACGCTGGTATTAATAGCATCGACACCGTCTTTGATATTCACCGTGAGGCTTAGGGTGGGTTGAATAAAGGCCAGGGACACCTGCGCATCGTCTTCGTCTTTCTGAGTGCCATAGGGCAGACGCACCGCAGCAAATCGGTAGTCTGTGCAATCATACTGCTGGTTTAGACCATCAACGGCGAGCTGGGCTAGACGACCGCAGGTCGAGGAATCTACCCCACCGCTAATACCAAGTACTAACGTTTTGGCACCCGCATTGGTCAGTTGAATCTGGATAAACGTGACTCTGCGAGAAATTTCAAAGCCTGGATCAATAGCGGGAAGGACCCGCATCTCATCGATAATGTCTTGCTTGTTCATGATGATATTTTGTCCACCTGGGGTTAGGGACACAGGCTGATTAGCCTGTTAGTCCAAAGGTGAGTCTACGTTAGGAAGATCACGTCTTGTCCTACTGATAAACGTCATCTTCCTACAGTATTTATGTTCCAGTCGTTCCAGTCGTTCCAGAACCGCCTGTACCTGTAGTGCCAGTATTTGTGCCTGTGGTGCCTGTAGTGCCATCACCGCCGTCACCGCCGTCACTGGAAGAACCACCACCATTGGCGATCGCAGCGGCGCCAAGAACGCCCACAGCAACGGCTGTGGCTGTTTTCATCCCAAAAATAGTACCTGCAGCCTCGCCACTGATCAATGCAGCATCGCGGGTTGCTTTGTCATAGATTGTACGGGTATCAAACGCAGGCGGTTTAATACGTTTAAGCAAGCCAAATGACAGCTTGTCTAGGAATGTATCTTCATTACCGATGAGGCGTTGATCAAAATCAAATTGACCATTTTGATCAATAGAAGGATGCTCAGGATAATTGGCAGCCAATACCTTGACGGAGTTGTCAGCTAGCTCTCGCATGCCCAGCATGTAATAAGCCTGAGCGGTGACCGCTAGACCATCGGGCACAGCAGGTGATTGTTGAAAATTCTCTACAACATAACGCCCCCGAGTAGCTGCCGCCAAATAGGCCCCTCGCGCGAAGTAGTAGTTGGCCACATGAATTTCGGCGCGAGCCAGTCGGTTACGTAAACTTACCAAACGTTTACGTGCATCGTCGGCATAAGGGCTTTTAGGAAAGCGCGATAGCAGTTCGCTTAAGGTTGTGAAAGCGCCGCGCGCAGTTCCAATATCTCGCATACTGTTGTCGGTAGGCATAAAACTGTCGAAGAACCCCCCTGTCTGTGAGATCTCTGACAAACCTTTAACGTAAAAAGCATAGTCGACATTAGGATGTTGTGGGTGCAACCGAACAAAGCGATCTGCCGATGCAATACTTGATTCGTAGTCGCCTGATTTGTACTGGGCATAGATTAGTTCGAGTTGTCCTTGTTCCGCATACTTACCAAAGGGAAATTGAGACTCTAAGAGCTGCAAGTTGCTGATGGCAACGCCCCAATTACTAGCGTTCAGACTCGATTGAATTTTGTCGTAAAAATTACGCTCCGTAAAGCCGGCTGTATCCTCTTCTGGCTGTTCATCATCGCCCCATCCAAGCCACGAGCATCCAGAGGAGAGCGATAAAGTCAAAATCAACAACATAAACGACAAGTTTTTCATGTAATATTCTCAGTTGTAGGCTCTGTCGAGTCACGACTCGACGAGGTCGGCTATTTAACCACAGCCCGCTAACTAAACCAATAATTCTTCCATTTTATGGCTGCTAGTGGGCAGTAAATCGCTTTGGTTAGAGCGATTAATTTAGAATAAGTTTACTAATTAATGAAATAAGTAAAAATGGATCAGGTGAATTGACTAATAATTTAGATAATATTGAGCGTAAAGCCATGGTGCTGACTTCAGATTGTGGCCGACGATTAGATCAAGTAGCGGCTGAGCTATTTGGGGAATTTTCTCGGTCGCGTCTGCAGCAATGGATTAAGCAGGGTGAGCTGAAAGTTGATGATCAGCAGAAGGTACCCAAGCATAAGTTGCTCGGAGGTGAAACACTCACGATTAATGCCCATCTTGAGCCCGAAGGAGACTGGCAGGCAGAGGATATTCCCTTACATATTATCTTTGAAGATGATCATATCTTGGTCATTAACAAGACGGCAAATTTTGTGGTTCATCCCGCGGCAGGCAATCGTTCTGGCACTGTTCTAAATGCTTTGCTCCATCACTGCCCTTCACTTCAGTCAGTACCACGGGCAGGTATTGTGCACCGATTGGACAAAGATACTACGGGTTTGATGGTGGTAGCTAAGACATTACAAGCGCACACTGACCTTGTTCTGCAACTGCAAGCCAGAACAGTACGCCGTGAATACGAAGCCGTTACTGTTGGCTGCGTGATAGCTGGCGGCACAGTCGATCAGCCCATTGGCAGGCACCCACATCAGCGCACTAAAATGGCGGTAATCACTGACGGCAAGGAGGCGCGAACCCACTATCGAGTGCTTAAGCGGTTTGACAGCCATAGTCATTTGCGGGTTAAGCTAGAAACGGGCCGTACTCACCAGATTCGAGTGCATATGGCGCATATAAAACACCCTATCGTTGGAGATGATACCTATGCGGGGCGTTTGCGGATTCATAAGGGCACCTCGATTGAGCTGCAAGAGTGTCTGCGGCAGTTTGGTCGTCAAGCTTTGCATGCTCGCGAGTTAGCGCTTGTACATCCAGCCACCGGCAAGGAAGTTGGTTGGACTACCGACTTACCTGAGGATATGCAAAACTTACTTGAAGCTTTGGCGATAGGATAGTTAAGCGATGTCTTTTTTTGTTCCAGATTGGCCGGCGCCAGACAATGTGCGCTCAGCTATGACTGTTAGGGCCGGGGGCTGCAGTGAGAGCCCTTTTAACCAAAACAATCTTGCACTGCATGTTGGTGACACGGCGGCAGACGTTCAGGCTAACCGTGATGCACTTGAAACCACCCTTAACCTTTCAAGGTCGCCAGTGTGGCTGAATCAAGTGCATGGTACCAAGGTAATTTATGCGCCAAATGCGAAGGGTGTTCCGGATGCGGACGGCAGTTTTAGTGATCAATCCGGTGTGCCCTGTGTGGTACTGACAGCAGATTGTTTACCGGTCCTTTTATGTGATCAAAACGGCACTCAGATAGCGGCTATTCATGCAGGCTGGCGTGGGCTTGCCAATGGCATATTGCGCAGAACCCTTATTGAATTCTCTTTTACAAAAAATATCCTCGCTTATTTAGGTCCCGCCATTGGCCCTCAAGCATTTGAGGTTGGGGTAGATGTTAGGGAAGCCTTTTTAAGTAACGCGCAAGACAGCGTCCATCAGAGTGCCATTAAAAATGCCTTCATAGATGCAAACGCCAAGTATTTGGCTGATATTTATGCTCTAGCCCGGGCCGAATTGCAGGCCTGCGGTGTATCTGCGGTATACGGCGGAGAGTTTTGTACAGTTAATGATTCAGAGCGTTTTTTCTCCTACCGTAGAGAGCAAATAACAGGGCGTAATGCTTCCCTGATCTGGCTTGACGGCGCCTAATTAGATCGTCTAGAGCTTGGTTTGGTGTCTCCATTGTTGGTCAGTTTGTGCCACCTGTTTTAAATCCGGCAGATTACTGTTGTTTTCACTGTTTAAATGCTTGATAAGACGGGGGTGTTCCATTAGAATTGCCGCCCTCGCAAAGGGGCTATTAGCTCGACGACTTGAAACGACAGAATCAGGCCGTGAAAGGGTCATTATAAATTGGAGCAAAACATGTACGCAGTAATCAAAAGTGGCGGAAAGCAACATCGAGTCGTAGAGGGCGAAACCCTGCGTCTTGAGAAGCTTGAGATTGCAACTGGTGATAGTATCGATTTCGAAGAAGTCTTGATGGTTGGCGAAGGTGCTGAAGTCAAGATTGGTGCCCCTCATGTAGAGGGTGGTAAGGTGACGGCTGAGGTTGTATCTCATGGTCGTGGTGATAAAGTAAATATCATCAAGTTCCGTCGTCGTAAGCACTCGCGCACTCAACAGGGCCACAGACAGTGGTATACAGAAGTTAAGATTACCGGCATTAATGCTGGTTAATCCAAAGAGGATATAGCAATGGCTCACAAGAAAGCTGGTGGTAGTACTCGTAACGGTCGCGATTCACAAAGTAAGCGACTTGGCGTGAAAGTCTATGGCGGTCAAGCAATCAATGCAGGTGGTATCATCATTCGTCAGCGTGGAACTAAGTTTCATCCTGGCAACAATGTTGGTATTGGTAAAGACCACACGTTGTTTGCAAAAGCGACGGGCAAAGTGCAGTTTGTACAAAAAGGACCGCACAATCGTAAATATGCTGAGGTAGTGTCTGCGTAGATGCTTCCATTCAGTTAAAAAGGCCCCTACGCGGGGCTTTTTTTATGGGCGCTAATTTTTAAAAAAATAGGCCCTTAATGCTCGAAATGACTAAATCCTTTGGCAACTGTAAACTGCTCCTATGAAATTTGTTGATGAAGCTACAATTAAAGTTCACGCCGGCAAAGGTGGTAATGGTTGCCTAAGCTTTCGGCGTGAAAAATATATTCCCAAAGGTGGTCCTGACGGTGGCGACGGTGGCGACGGTGGCAGTGTCGTATTGATTGCTAAAGAGGGATTGAATACGCTTATCGATTTTCGTTATACCCGTAACTATAAAGCTCAAGGTGGACAGCAGGGTAGTAGCGCAGAGTGCACTGGCCGTGGTGGAGATGATTTAATATTGCAGGTACCTGTAGGTACTACAGTACTTGATAATGAAACGGGTGATGTGATGGGCGACCTCACAGTGCTAGATCAGCAACTTAAAGTAGCTCAAGGCGGGTTCCATGGTCTGGGCAACACGCGCTATAAATCGAGTACTAACCGTGCACCGCGTCAGACTTCGCCAGGGCAGGATGGAGAAGTCAGAGAAATAAAACTCGAGCTTAAAGTGTTGGCCGACGTAGGGCTGCTAGGTCTGCCCAATGCGGGTAAATCGACGTTTATTCGTTCGGTCTCTGCGGCGCGCCCCAAAGTCGCTGACTATCCCTTTACCACTTTGGTTCCTAATTTAGGTGTCGTGGGTATGAGTGGCGATAAGTCATTTGTGGTGGCTGACATTCCTGGCCTCATTGAGGGAGCGTCTGAGGGTGCTGGGCTGGGTATTCGGTTCTTAAAACATCTCACCCGGACACGACTGTTGTTACATCTGGTCGATATGATGCCGTTTGATGGATCAACACCCGGACAAAATGCGCAGGTTATTGAGCGTGAGTTAGAGGCCTTTAGCCCTACATTGGCTGAAGGCGACCGCTGGTTAATACTTAATAAGGTCGACTTATTGCGCGAGGAAGATATTGACGTAGCGTGCCAGCAAGTCATAGATGATTTAGAGTGGAAAGGGCCGGTCTTTAGAATGTCTGGTTTGGCATCTCAGGGTACTAAAGTACTGTGTGCAGCGATAATGGATTACATTGACGATCATCGGCAACGAGAGTTGGTTGACCCAAACTTGGCTGAGCTTGCAGAGGCGCGGCGTACGGAAATTCAGGCCGAGGCGCGTGACCGAATTGAAGGTCTTGCAGAAACTCGTCGTACGGCTCGCCAGCAATCACAGTTAGATGACGATAGTGATGATGACGATCATGATGTTGAAGTGGTTTACGCGGAGTAATGTAAGGTGAATAGGACGGTCGCTAAAGATGCTAAACGCTGGGTCGTTAAGATCGGCAGTGCCTTATTGACCGATGATGGTGCAGGTCTTGATCGAGCTGCTATTGATGGGTGGGTTAACCAGATAGCGACTTTACTTGATCAGGGCAATGAGATTGTACTGGTCTCTTCAGGCGCTATTGCCGAGGGTATTGCCCGTCTCGGATGGACACAAAGACCTGACAGCATTGATGAATTACAGGCCGCCGCTGCGGTGGGTCAAATGGGGCTTATCCAAGCCTACGAGAGTAGTTTTGAGCGATTTACTCGAGCTACCGCACAGATATTGCTTGACCACGATGACTTAGCCAATAGACAGCGCTATTTGAACGCTCGTGGTGTCCTAAAAAAGCTCATGGAGTTAGGTGTTGTTCCCATTGTTAACGAAAACGATACTGTTGTTACAGATGAAATTCGTTTTGGTGACAATGATAGCTTGGCCGCTTTAGTGGCTAATTTAATTGATGCTGACCTATTAGTGATATTGACTGACAAAGATGGGCTATATAGCGCCAATCCTGACCATGACTCAACGGCCACATTAATACCTCATGCCCATGCTGATGACGATACTTTGGATGCGTTGGTTGGCGATAGTGCAAGTGGTGTGGGGCGTGGTGGCATGGTTACTAAACTCTATGCGGCGCGTTTAGCGGCCCGTTCTGGTTGTAATACAGTGATTGCCGGTGGCCGTAACGAAGAGGTTCTTCTTAGCGTGGGTCGCGGTGATGTTGTTGGAACATTATTATCCGCGAGTCAGAAACCCATTGCGGCTCGTAAGCAATGGTTAGCGGGTCAGTTACAGGTTAAGGGGCAGTTGATTCTTGATGCTGGAGCGGTGTCTGTGCTATCAAAAGAAGGTCGTAGTTTACTGCCTGTTGGGGTTAAAGGCGTAAGTGGAGAGTTTAGCCGGGGTGACCTAGTCAGTTGTGTGAATGAAGCAGGTACAGAGATAGCCCGTGGATTGGTTAACTATAGCGCAGTGGAGACTCTTAAAATAAAAGGCAAAGGCACTGAGTTAATTCTAGAGGTGCTAGGCTACCGCGAGGATGATGAGTTGATTCATCGAGACAATATGGTAGTTAACGCCCAACTGTAGGTCGATCAATGACTAAGCTATAGACGAAAAAAAACCGGCTAATGCCGGTTTTTCTTTTTGAGAGGTTCTTACGCTGCGTTAAGGGCCTTAACTTTAGCGTTCAAACGACTCTTATGCCGCGCGGCTTTATTCTTGTGAATAATTCCTTTATCGGCCATACGATCTATAACTGGTACAGAAGCAGTGTAGGCTTCCTGCGCCACTGCTTTATCACCAGAGGCGATTGCAGCATCAACTTTCTTTAAATAGGTGCGGACCATAGAGCGCAGGCTGGCATTATGCTGGCGGCGTTTCTCGTTTTGGCGTGCGCGTTTCTTTGCTTGTACTGAATTTGCCAACTTTCTTACTCCTAACTTTATGGACTCGCTAAAGGCGCGGAAATATACAGGGTTTAGTTGTAATATTCAACCTAGTTTTCATGCTTTATTTAGGCTTATTTAGTTTGAAAACGGTTACTGTGATGCTTCGCTGACAAGTCTAACAGTATTATCTAATCTTGGGGTTTTTAGATTTGCTTGGCCGCAGCGATGTCAGTGGTTAAACTGTACTTTATAAACACATAATGAATAGGTGCTCTTTTGACTCAGGAACGGTCACAGTTAGATGATCAAGGCTCGCCTACTGGGGCTTTCGTCGAGTCTTCAGGCAATCCTAAAGACAATGGTTTGTTGCGTTCTAGCGGTGTCGTTAGCTTTTTTACCATGCTGTCCCGCGTCATGGGGCTTGCTCGAGACGTTGTATTTGCCAGAGTTATTGGCGCCGAGGCATTTGCAGATGTATTTTTTGTTGCCTTTAAAATACCTAACTTTTTTCGTCGGTTATTTGCTGAAGGAGCCTTTGCTCAGGCATTTGTGCCGATATTGGGCGAGTATCGACAGCAGGGTAGTCAGGCTGCAGTACGAAGTTTAATCAGTCGAGTAAGTGGCACTTTGGGCCTTACCCTTTTATTGTTTACGCTGGTCATCGTTCTGGCAGCACCTGCCATGGCAGCTATTTTTGCTCCAAAATGGTTTTTTAATGATCCTCTAAAATTTACTGCGACAGCCGAGATGTTACGCATTACCTTTCCCTACTTGATGTTTATTTCGATGACGGGCGTAGCTGGGGGCATTCTTAATAGCTATGATCGGTTTGCGGTGCCGGCGTTTACACCTATTTTGTTGAATATATCGCTGATTGCAGCGGCTCTAATCGCAGCGCCTATGTTTGAACAGCCCGCTTTTGCCCTCGCTTGGGGTGTTTTAATAGCGGGGATTTTACAGTTTATTTTTCAGATTCCATTTTTACTCCGTATTCACATGCTGCCAGCACCTAAAGTTGATTGGCATCATCCCGGTGTGCGCAAGATTTTAAAGCTAATGGGGCCGGCAATATTTGGGGTTTCTGTTAGCCAAATAAATTTACTGCTAGATACCATGCTAGCGACGTTCTTACCAACGGGAAGTGTCTCTTGGTTGTATTACTCGGATCGTTTGTCGGAACTGCCTCTAGGTGTATTTGGGGTCGCCATTGCCACGGTAATATTACCTAATCTGTCGCGCCATCATGCGGCGAGTTCAACTCAGCAATATTCTGAGACATTAGACTGGGCTCTAAAAATGATTTTGCTTATTGCGGTGCCCGCTTCTGCAGCGCTGGTGCTATTAGCTGAGCCCATTTTAGTCACCCTGTTCTATTATGGCGACGTAATGACCCTTCGGGATATGTCGATGGCAACGCTAAGTTTGCGGGCCTATGCGCTGGGTCTGATTGCGTTTATGTTGATTAAGGTGCTCGCTCCTGGCTTTTTTGCTCGTCAAGATATGCGCACACCGGTACGTATTGGCATTATCGCTATGGTGACTAATATGGTGCTTAACATTCTTTTTGTGGTGCCCCTGCATTTTTACTGGCAGATCGGGCATCTAGGGTTAGCCGCAGCCACATCAGTCGCTGCTTTTTTAAATGCCATCCTCCTGTATGTCTATCTAAAAAGGAGTGGTGTTTATGTCGCCTCAGGTCATTGGGTAGGATTTTTCTGCCGGTTAAGTGCAGCTGTTGGGGTAATGTTGGTTGTATTGGTGGTGGTTTCTGGGCCGCTAGATGCGTTAAATTCTGAGGTTTGGCAGAACATGCCTTGGTGGCAGAGATCAAGAGGTATTCTCGGGCTTTGTGCCGCTGGATTTGGAGCCTATGTTTTGATGCTTTTAATAACCGGCTTTAAAATGTCCGATCTGCGCGGCCCCGCTAAGGCGACCTCACGCCAACCATAAACCACGATACTTTTTTGGTTACAGGCTAGCGGTCCATGTGCATTTAAAAGCGGAGAAGTAACACACCATTGTATGCCTATCTCTTACCTTTCTGCGCGTTGCTAGGTATACTTTGCGCCTTGTTTAGAGAGTAATGATGTTGGCTGTAAAACGAGGCAAAATGAGTTTCATTCGAGGATTACATAACCTGCATGCCTCTGACCAAGAATCGGTTGTAACTATCGGTTCTTTTGATGGCGTTCACCTTGGTCATCAGGCTATATTGCAACAGGTGAAAAATAAAGCCGCAGTCTTAAATCTACCTTCGGTGGTCATGGTTTTTGAGCCTCAGCCACAGGAATATTTCTCAGGTGAAAAGGCTCCTGCAAGATTAATGCGTCTGCGAGAGAAGATAGAGGCGCTGACAGATTTTGGCATTGATCAGGTCGTGTGTTTGCAGTTCAACCAGGCGCTGAGAAGTCTAACGGCTCAGCAGTTTGTTGATAAGGTGTTAGTTAAGGGTTTGCGCACTCGTTATTTAATCGTTGGCGATGATTTTCGTTTTGGTTGTGATCGCAGTGGTGATTTCCAGATGCTGAAGCGCTCAGGGGCTAAAGCTAATTTTGAAGTTCAGGACACTGAAACCCTCGAGGTTGATGGTCAACGGGTTAGTAGTACTCTAGTGCGAAAGTTTTTACGACAATCGGACTTTGCCGGGGCACAGGACTTATTGGGGCGGCCATTTTCAATTCAAGGGCGAGTTGTTTACGGCCAACAGCTTGGGACTGAATTGGGTTTCCCAACGGCTAATGTGCAGCTTCATCGATATAGCGCCCCTTTGTCAGGGGTTTTTGCAGTGTTGGTGAATATCGGTGAGGAAGTTTTGCAAGGCGCTGCTAATGTGGGTATCAGGCCAACGGTTGGCGATCTAGTAAAACCAATTCTAGAAGTACACCTTTTGGATTTTGAAGGAAAACTATACGGTCAGCGGATTGACGTAGAGTTTAAACATAAAATTCGTGACGAGAAAAAGTTCACTACGTTGGATGACTTGGTAGAAAATATCCGCCGTGATGTTAATAACATAAGAGTCTGGTTTGACCAGGCAAACAAATAGTAGACCTTAAGGCTGAAAATGAGCGACCAAACAATAGATTATAAAACAACGTTAAATCTACCGAAAACGGATTTTCCGATGCGTGCTAATTTGTCACAGAGAGAACCTGGCATCTTAAAAGAATGGCACGAGAAAGATATTTACGGGGAAATAAGAAAGGCTAGATCTGGGCGTGAGAAATATATTCTTCACGATGGCCCTCCCTATGCTAATGGTGATATTCATTTGGGTCATGCGGTAAATAAAACCTTAAAAGATATAGTCGTTAAGTCTCGTACTATGAGTGGTTTCGATGCGCCTTATATCCCTGGGTGGGATTGCCATGGTTTGCCAATTGAGCACAATGTAGAAAAGAAAATTGGTAAGGCTGGCGTTAAAGTCGATTATTCGGTTTTTCGGCAAAAATGTCGCGATTATGCAATGAAACAGGTGGATGGCCAGCGTAAAGATTTTGTTCGTATTGGTATTTTTGGAGATTGGGATAGGCCCTACCTGACGATGAATTTTGGTGTTGAGGCGGATATTATTCGAGCACTGGGTAAGATCACCGCTAATGGTCATTTGGTCAAGGGATACAAGCCGGTTTACTGGAGTGTTGTCGGCGGGTCAGCTCTGGCTGAAGCTGAGGTTGAGTATCAAGATAAAACGTCATTTTCTATCGACGTCGCCTATCCGGTGACTGACTCCAAGCAGCTGGATAAGCTGTCTATTGCCTTTGGCGGGGTGCCTGGTGAGGGTGAAATTAATGTTTTAATTTGGACCACAACTCCTTGGACTATTCCAAGTAGTCAGGCGATATCAATGGGCTCAGAGTTGGAATACAGCTTTGTGCAGTGCGCAACAGCTTCTGGTTCTATGCGTTTAATCTGCTCTCAGCTATTGCTCGAGTCAGTGATGGAGCGTTTAGAGATTGCAGACTATAAAGTGCTGGCAAGTTGCCAAGGCGAGGCTCTGGAAAATCTGGTCGCTGACCATCCCTTTTATGATCGCAAGATTCCCGTATTACTGGGTGATCATGTCACTACAGAAGCGGGCACAGGGTGTGTGCACACGGCACCAGACCATGGCGTGGAAGATTTCAATGTAGCTAAGCAGTATGGTATCGGCACCTTAAATTATATCATCGACAATGGTACTTTTCGGGACGATGTTGAGCTGTTTGCCGGAGAGCATGTCTATAAAGTCGATCAGCATGTGATCGACGTGTTAACTGAGCAGGGTAAGCTAATGGCTTGCGGTAAGATCACGCATAGCTACGCTCATTGTTGGCGGACCAAAACGCCTTTGATTTACAGAGCGACGCCTCAGTGGTTTATCTCTATGGACAAGGAAGGCTTGTTGAATAAAGCTAAAGCTGCGATTAAAAATGTGAGCTGGCACCCTGATTGGGGTGAGGCGCGTATTGAGGGTATGTTAGATAACAGTCCTGATTGGTGCGTCTCTCGACAACGAACCTGGGGGGTTCCGATCACGCTGTTTGTCCATAAGCAGTCCGGAGAGATCCATCCAGAAACGGCTAGTTTGATCGAGAAGGTGGCTTGTATTGTTGAAACTCAAGGCATTGATGCTTGGTATTCGTTAGACGCATCTGACTTATTAGGTGCTGATGCGGAAGATTATCAAAAAGTCACCGATACTCTCGATGTTTGGTTTGATTCTGGTGTGACTCATGCCTCTGTCATTGATGATCGTGAAGAGCTTAGCTATCCAGCAGATCTTTATTTGGAGGGCTCAGATCAACATAGGGGTTGGTTTCAGTCTTCTTTGAAGACGGCGATTGCAATTAACGGCACGGCGCCCTACAAAGCAGTTTTAACCCACGGGTTTACGGTCGATGAAAACGGACGCAAGATGTCCAAGTCAATTGGCAATGTGGTATCACCACAAAAAGTTATCAACGAACTAGGGGCCGATGTTTTGCGCCTCTGGATTGCCTCAGCTGACTTTAGTGCAGAGATGGCGGTATCTGATGAGATACTTAATCGAGCAGGCGATTCCTATCGTCGTATTCGCAATACGGCACGTTATTTCCTGTCTAATATCGATGGTTTCGATCCGTCTTCTCACGCGGTTAAACATGATGACTTAGTAGCTCTTGATCGCTGGGCAATTGACTGTGCCGCTCAGCTTCAGGACGATATTATTAGCGATTACAATAATTTCCAATTTCATCAAATCTATCAAAAATTACACAACTTCTGTGTCCGTGATATGGGTGGTTTTTATCTGGATATTATTAAAGATCGGATTTATACCTGTGGTGAAGATAGCCTACCTAGACGCTCAGCTCAAACGGCTCTTTTTCATATTGCTGAGGCATTTGTCCGCTGGATTGCACCGATACTAAGCTTTACTGCTCATGAAATCTGGAGCTTTATGCCAGGGGATCGAAGCGAGTCTGTCTTTGTCGCTGAATGGTATCCGCTGCCTAGGTTGACCCGTGAGGAAGCAATTAGCAATGATGACTGGGCGTCTATTTTGTTGGCCAAAGAAGCGATCAATAAGGTTATCGAAGATCAGAGAAAAGAGGGCACTATTAAAGGATCTCTCGGCGCTGAAATCGCAGTATATGCCGATCAAGCTCTGTATGAGACGCTTGCAAAACTAGGCGATGAGTTACGGTTTGTCACGATTACTTCAAAAGCCGTGCTTTCACCGTTGGCTGATGCTCCTGGCCTTCAAGAGTCGCCTCTTGGCGGTTTGAGCGTCGCTGTATCTCACTCGACAGCTACCAAATGCGTTCGCTGCTGGCATTTTATTGAAGATGTTGGTAGTCAGGCAGATCATTCAGAGGTTTGTGGGCGCTGCATCAGTAATATCAGTGGCGCTGGAGAGACGCGATCTCATGCCTAAGTCTGAAAGTATCATGCCATATAGGCTTATCTGGTTTATGTTGGCGGCCCTCATTGTCGCAGCTGATCAGCTAACAAAAGCATGGATAGTGGCTGACTTTCCCTACGGGCAGGGTGAGGTAATAACCGATTTCTTTAACTTAGTGCATGTGCATAATTATGGTGCGGCCTTTAGTTTCTTAAGTGATGCAGGGGGGTGGCAGCGTTGGTTCTTCACGGCTTTATCGTCCATAGTCAGTGTCATTATCATTGTGTGGATGACTCGCTTATCTAGGCAACGTTGGCTAGAGAGCCTAGCCTTGGCGTTAATATTGGGTGGAGCTTTGGGCAATCTCTATGATCGAGCCTTTTTAGGCTACGTGATTGATTTTCTAGATTTTCATTGGGCTGGCTCGCATTTTCCTGCGTTTAATGTTGCCGACAGTGGAATTACCGTTGGCGCATTCTTATTAATATTGGATACGTTTGTATCTGACCAAGATTCAAAAAGTTAGGCTTGATATGACATTATCAGTAGACAGTGGAACCATAGTTACTTTGCATTTTGCGTTAGTGCTTGAGGATGGCCACGTTATAGACTCAAATTTTGAGGCAAAAGCGGCAACCTTTACGGTAGGTGATGGAAATTTGCTGCCGGGATTCGAGTCTTCTTTGATGGGTTTAGTTGGTGGTGATGAGCGCGAGTTCACTATTGCCCCAGAAAATGCTTTTGGTCAGCATAATCCCCAAAATGTGCAGGAAGTGGATCGTAGTAATTTTGATCAGAAAGAGATAGAAGTTGGTGCGATGTTTTCCTTTCAAAATGGCGATGGAGAGCTGCCGGGAGTTATTGTTGAGATTAATGATGATCGAGCTCTGATCGACTTTAATCATCCATTGGCGGGGAAAAATATTATTTTTCAAGTCCGCATAATTGATGTTGCTCCAGAGAGTTTACACTGATGGATATTAAACTCGCCAATCCTAGAGGTTTTTGCGCAGGCGTTGATCGTGCGATTGATATTGTTGATCGTGCACTCGTTCTTTTTGGTGCCCCTATCTATGTTAGGCATGAGGTCGTGCACAATAAATTTGTGGTCGATAAACTGCGGTCTAGAGGTGCTATTTTTGTTGAGGAGTTGAATGAGGTTCCCGATGATGTGATCGTTATATTTAGTGCTCATGGTGTCTCTCAGTCGGTGCGTAAAGAGGCAGAAGATCGCAGCCTTAAGGTTTTTGATGCGACATGCCCTTTGGTCACTAAAGTCCATTTTGAGGTAATAAAATACAGTACAGATGGAATTGATTGCGTGCTAATCGGGCACGCAGGTCATCCTGAAGTAGAAGGAACAATGGGGCAGTTTGATAAATTACAGGGGGGCGCAATACACCTCGTTGAGGATCAAAATGATGTGTTAGCGCTTGAGGTCAGAGATCCTTCTAAGTTGGCTTATGTTACGCAAACGACTCTTTCTATGGACGATACGGCTGGTGTGATTGAGGCTTTGCGGCTGAGATTTCCTGATATTCAAGGCCCGCGCAAAGATGATATTTGTTATGCGACTCAAAATAGACAAGACGCAGTGAAACAGTTGGCAATAGAGTCTGATGTAGTTTTGGTTGTAGGCTCGGTGGCCAGTTCTAATTCTAATCGGCTTAAAGAGTTAGCCGAACGTTGTGGCTGCGCCGCTTATCTCATTGATGGGCCTGAAGATATAGATCCTCTGTGGTTTGACGGTGCAAGGACAGTTGGCGTTACAGCAGGGGCTTCGGCGCCTGAAGTGCTGGTTCAGGGGGTAGTTACCCAACTGGTCAGCTTTGGTGCGACGCCACCTCAGGAGCTTAAAGGGGTTGAAGAAAATGTTAGCTTCTCTCTGCCTAAAGAACTGCGACCACCGGGTGGCCGCACCTAGGCCCTCTACTTAATCTTATCAATGTGCTCAAACAAGCTCTGAGATGAGGGGTCCAATGTAGTCCTGTCGAGATTGTCATCTAACAATCTGTTGGCCATTTTCTTACCCAACTCAACACCCCACTGATCGAAACAGTTGATGTTCCAAATACTGCCCTGCACAAACACCTTATGCTCATAAAGGGCGATCAAAGCACCAAAGTTTTTTGGTGATAATCTATCCATTAACAAAGTATTTGATGGCTTATTACCTGGATAATATCGATGTTGCTCCGCCTCTGGAGCCGGTTGCCCCGTCATTAGAGCGGCAGACTGACCCAGCATATTGCCTAATAAAACCCGGTGATGTTCCTCATTGCTGAGGGCGTCTTTAACTGCAGCTATAAAGTCAATTGGAACCAATCGTGTCCCTTGGTGTAGCAGTTGGAAAAAGGCATGTTGACCATTAGTGCCTGTTTGTCCCCAAATAATGGGACCCGTATCGTACTCTGTGGCCTTCCCTTGCAGTGTGGTTGCCTTGCCGTTACTTTCCATATCGAGTTGCTGAAGATAGGAGGGGAGAAGCAGTAGGCGCTCGCAGTAAGGGATTACGGCGCTAGACTGGGCTCCCATGAAATTACTGTACCAGATACCCAGTAAGGCCATAATGACAGGCATGTTTTGGTCCAATGGTGCCTGCTGAAAGTGTATATCCATTTCTCGCGCACCCCTAAGCATCTCCACGAACCCGTCAAATCCAATACTGATGGCGATAGACAGCCCTATGCTTGACCAAAGTGAATAACGACCCCCGACCCATTCCGCGAACTCGAGAATTTGTGATTCAGGTATGCCATAAGCAACGGCATTGGCTTTGTTCGCCGTTAGACCGATGAAATGACTGGAGGTTTGTGCCTGGGCCAAGCCTAAAGTTTGCTCAAACCAGTGAATGGCTGTCTTGGCGTTCAGTAGTGTCTCTTGAGTGGTGAAGGTTTTACTGGCCAGTGCAACAAGGGTTGTCTCTGGATTCAGTTTAGCCAAGGTTGTCAGAATCTCAGCACCGTCAACATTTGAAATAAAATGCAGCTTAATCTCGGGGTGAGCGAATTCATTAAGGCCATTGCAAGCCAGTTTTGGGCCTAAGTCTGAGCCGCCGATCCCAATGTTAATGACATCGGTAATTTTTTTCCCGGTAGAGCCCTGCCATTGGCCATTGCGAATTTTTTCGCTGACTAGTCGCATCTGCTCTAGCTGCGCTTTGACTAGACTATTTCTTTCTAGACCCTCGGGTGAGATTGTATCTTCAGGCTCTGCTCTCAGCGCGGCATGGAGAACAGCACGATCCTCCGTCGTATTGATGACTTCGCCGGCAAACATGGCAATGCGGTGCGCTTTAAGGTTGGACTGTTCAGCCAGAGCTAATAATTGCTGGAAAATCTCATTACTGATTAAATTTTTTGAATAATCAAAAAGTAATTCGTTGACCTGTAATGTCATTTGATGTGCACGGTTGGGATCTGAATGAAAAAAATCCTGAATGGTATGACTGTTCATGCTGGTCGCCAATGATGTTAGTGACGACCAGGCTGCGGTGGCGGTTGGTGAGTACATGTTATCTTTCATTGAGTATCTTATTCCTGTTTCAGGCTATCGGATAAAAGGGTAAAATTACTGGCCAAATATTACTTTTCATCGTATTCAGCGGTCAATATATGTAATAAAATTACGGTTATTGGCTTTATTTTTGATTAAATGTGACCTTATGATGTAATTTAGTTACAATATGCCTTTACCCTTTCGGAGTCATTATGGGCCAACTTAATCTTCAAGTTGCTGCAGTCACACAGCGTATTATAGAGCGCAGTGGGGCTTTACGTGCTGATTATTTAGCACAAATTGCGGAAGATCGTAATAATCAGCCGGAGAGAGGCAAGTTGAGCTGCGGTAATCTTGCGCATGGATTTGCCGCCTGCGGCGATAGTGACAAAGATAGCCTAAGACTAATGCAAGCTGCCAACGTCGGAATTGTTACAGCTTACAATGACATGTTGTCGGCTCACCACCCTTACGCAGAATACCCTGAGCTTATTAAGCGAGCTATGAGAGAGGTAGGCGGTACCGCACAGGTTGCTGGTGGCGTACCTGCTATGTGCGATGGTGTGACTCAAGGTCAAGATGGTATGGAATTGAGCCTGCTCAGTCGAGACATCATTGCCCAATGCACCGCAATTGCTCTATCCCATCAGATGTTTGATGGTGTTTTGGCTTTAGGTATTTGTGACAAGATAGTACCTGGGTTATTAATTGGAGTTCTAAGCTTTGGTTATTTGCCGGCTATTTTTGTTCCCGCAGGCCCGATGGAGTCGGGACTAAGTAATAAAGAAAAGGTAAGAATTAGACAGCTGTTTGCCGAGGGCAAGATTGGCCGTGAGGAGCTTTTGCAAGCAGAGTCAGACTCTTATCATAGCGCAGGCACCTGCACATTTTATGGTACTGCAAACAGTAACCAGGTGGTACTTGAGGCGCTTGGCCTTCAGCTGCCTGGGAGTTCATTTGTGAACCCAAGCGACCCAATGCGCGAACGTTTGACGATAGAGGCTAGTCATCAGCTATCGCGTATTACTGCATTAGGCGTTGATTATCGCCCTGTAGGTGAATTGGTCGATGAGCGTTCTATTGTTAATGCAACGATTGCCTTGCTCGCCTCAGGTGGATCTACTAATCATACAATGCACCTTGTGGCGATTGCTCGTGCAGCAGGAATCATTCTAAATTGGGACGATATAGCTGAGTTGTCGGCGGCCGTGCCTTTACTTGCTCGAGTCTACCCAAACGGGCCTGCTGATGTGAATCATTTTCATGCTGCCGGCGGTACTAGCTGTTTGTTCCGACAGCTCATTGAAGGTGGTTTTATGCATGCAGATGCTAAAACCATTTGGGGTGATAGCTTTGCAGATTTTACGCAAGAATCATTTTTAGATAATGGCAAAATAATATGGCGCGAGTCACCCATGACGCCGCTGGATAAAGAGGTCTTAACGACGGTAGATCAACCATTTTCAGAAGAGGGCGGACTGCGGCTGTTAACCGGAAACCTTGGCCGAGGCGTTATTAAAGTGTCTGCGGTTGCGCTTGAACACCAAATTGTTGAAGCTCCTGCCGTAGTTATTGATGATCAAGACCATTTAGAGCCCCTATTTAAAGCGGGTAAATTAAACCGTGACTGTGTTGTTGTGATTCGATTTCAAGGGCCTAAAGCATTAGGAATGCCTGAGTTACATAAGTTAACGCCTTTTTTGGGTACGCTGCAGGATAAGGGCTATAAGGTCGCTTTAGTAACTGATGGGCGCATGTCTGGGGCCTCTGGGAAAGTGCCAGCGGCTATTCATTTAGTGCCTGAAGCGGCAAGCGGAGGCATTTTAAGCAAGTTACAAGATGGTGATTTGATTCGAGTCAATGCCGTCACTGGAGAGTTGTCTTATATTGGCGATATTAGTGAGATGAGTAACCGAACCCCTGCACAGCAGCCCGTCGCTGGGAAGCGTGGTTGTGGCCGTGAATTGTTTGCGGTTAATCGGGCGAATATAAGTAACGCGGAGCAGGGTGCATCGTACCTTTTTGCTGGAGAGTAAAGTATGAGTCAAAAATGGAGTTTAGTCGCTGACATTGGCGGCACTAATGCAAGGTTTTCAGCGCTCTTAGAGGGCCAATTAGAAAGCCAGTATGAATTTCATCATTCAGTGGAAGAGTACCCTGAGTTCGGGGATTTGATCGTCATTTTACTGCAGGAAATAAAAAGCGCGACTGGTTGGGGAAACCCTCCTTCTAGCGCCTGTTTCGCGGTTGCGTGCCCAGCTGACAGTGAAATAATTAGCTTTACCAATAGTCATTGGATATTTTCAACGTCTGAATTACAGGCCTTGGTAGGGTGCGAAACCCTTCTGATTATTAATGATTTTGAGGCTGTGGCTCATGGTATTACCGAACTGTCGGAGGTTGATTTAGTCCAGGTCGGTGGAGAGGTGCCCGTTGCGAACAAGGCCATCGGCATCATGGGAGCAGGGACAGGTCTTGGAGTCGCTTGTTTAGTGCCGCACCCTAAAGGCTATCATGTGCTCGACACTGAGGGAGGACACGCCGATTATTCTCCCATAGATGATATGCAGAGTGCTGTGGTTAATACGCTCAGGGCACGTTTCGGGCGTGTTTCGTTAGAGAGATTATTGTCCGGTAAAGGTCTGCTCAATATTTATACCGCTTTATGTAGCATTGAAAATGATGATGTTGATTTTAAAACTCCGGCCGAAGTGGTCGCTGCGGCTTTAGATAATACTGATACTAAAGCACTGCAAACGCTTAATATGTTTTGCGAAGGTGTCGGAGCCGCGGCGGGTAATCTGGCGCTAACCTTTGGCGCCAAAGGCGGTATTTATATAGCCGGCGGTGTTATCCCTCGCTTTCAAGAATTTTTTATCAAGAGTGGTTTTCGTAAAAAGTTCGAGGACAAAGGTCGTTTTGTCAGTTACTTGCAACCGATACCGGTCTATTTAGTCACTCGCAGTAACCTAGGCCTTCTTGGTGCTGCAAAAAAAATACAGCAATTTTAAGGAGTTGTTAGTGCGAAATTTATTATCTGAGAGTCCTATTATTCCCGTTATCACCTTAGACAGAGTGAGCGATGCCGTACCTCTCGCCGAGGCGTTATTGGCTGGCGGTTTAAAGGTGTTGGAAATAACATTGAGAACTGAGGCTGCAATTGAAGGTATCAAGGAGATCATTAGACAGGTCCCTGGCGCTATAGTGGGTTCGGGAACTGTCTGTAATGCAGAACAGATAGCATTATCTGAGGATATAGGATGTCAGTTTATGGTTTCGCCTGGGAGTACAGGCATGCTGCTTGCGGCTGCTGAGGGTTGCTCTATACCGCTCTTGCCTGGTGTATCATCAGTGAGCGAATTGATGCGTGGACTGGACTATGGGTATAGTGACTTTAAATTCTTTCCTGCTGAAGTATCTGGTGGCGTCAATATGCTGAAGTCAATTGCAGGACCCTTTGCTGACGTTCGGTTTTGCGCCACAGGTGGAATAGGCCTGCATAATGTCGAAGATTACCTGGCTTTAGATAATATTCTGAGTGTTGGCGGGTCTTGGATTGCCGCAGCAAATTTGATTCGAGAAAAACGCTGGGCTGACATCGAAAAATTAGCGCAAGAGGCAACGATGCTTGCGGGACGTTAGAGTGGGACTGGGGATAACTTTTCTATCAGCGTATGGTTGGCTGATGATTAAATACTGAGGTATAAAATGAGCAGTAATATTGACTTGGTAATTTTTGGGGCTCGAGGTGATCTAGCAAGACGTAAATTGCTACCCGCGTTGTTTCAACTTCATAAAGCTGGCTTATTGGCCGACAGCGTTCGCATCGCGGCCGTCGCTCGAGAAGCTCTAGATACGGCTGGGTTCATTGCCGATACCCTTAAGTTACTTAAAGGTGAAAATGTTGATAATGATTTCGACGAAAAAGCGTGGCAGGGGTTTAGTCGGCGGCTTACCTATATAAGAATTGATTTCGCCCAAAAGAAAGAGTTTTTAGCGCTTAAGGATTGGATTGTTGAGAAGCGCACTCTTATTTACTATCTGGCTACTCCGCCGAGCTTGTTCGGTTCAATATCCAGGCATTTACATGACGCGAACTGCGTAGATGCTACTTCACGCATAGTGTTGGAAAAACCCATTGGACACGATTTGAAAAGCTCCGGTCAGGTTAATGGTGCCGTTGGCGAATATTTTTCGGAACGCAATATATATCGAATCGATCATTATCTTGGAAAGGAAACCGTGCAAAATTTACTTGCACTGCGTTTTGCCAATCGAATGATTAACTCTCAGTGGGATAATAGTTGCATTGATCATGTGCAGATTACGGCGGCTGAAACAGTAGGCATAGAAGGTCGTTGGTCATACTACGACAAGGTTGGACAGTTGCGTGATATGGTGCAAAATCATCTTTTGCAGCTACTTTGCATGGTTGCTATGGAACCGCCTAGTTCGCTTCAGGCTGATGAAATACGTGCTGAAAAAGTGAAATTATTAAGGGCCTTGAGGCCCATTTGTGATGACAATGTTGCGGATCACGCAGTACGTGGACAGTACTCAGCCGGTTGGGTTGAAGGTTCACCCGTTGTTGGTTACATGGAAGAAGAGGGTAGTGAAAGCGACAGTAGTGATAATGAAACTTACGTTGCCCTAAAAGTGCATGTTGATAATTGGCGTTGGGCGGGCGTACCGTTTTACCTGCGCACAGGCAAACGAATGAGAGAAAAAGTCACTCAGGTTATTATTGTGTATAAGGATAATCCTCACTCATTGTTCCCCGAAACTGAAGGTGAAGCCAATAATAAGCTAGTGATTCGACTTCAGCCTAATGAAGGCATTCAGTTGGAGATGGTCTCTAAAAAGCAAAGTCTAAAAGAGCGGTTGAGCACAGAAAAGCGAACACTTAATTTGGACTTTTTTGACTCTTCGGGTGAGTCAAGAATTGCGGACGCCTATGAGCGCTTATTTCTTGAAGTTATCAAGGGTGACCAGTGGTTATTTGTTAGCCGAGACGAAATTGAAGCTTCTTGGCGTTGGTGTGATGAATTGCTAGCTACCTGGAAAGATAAAAAGGTTGGTACAAAAAGCTATAGCGCAGGCTCATGGGGGCCATCAAAGGCCGAAATGCTCATAGAGAATGATGATCGAAGTTGGTATCAGGCCTGATATGAAACTAATAGAGTTTGAAAATTCCTCTGCGCTAGATACTGCTTTGGTCATTAAGGTGACTGAGCTTTTGATCGATACGATCAATAAGAGAGGTTCGGCATCCTTAGTTGTATCCGGCGGCAGAACGCCATTGGCCTTTTTTCATCTACTATCTCAACAGGTTTTGGATTGGTCTAAGGTTGTGGTGACACTTGCGGATGAGCGCTGGGTTGATGCTGACCATAGCGATAGCAATGAGAAGTTGGTCCGTGAGAATTTGTTAATCAATGAGGCTCATGCGGCAGAATTTATACCGTTAAAAAATGCAGCGATAGACGCGGCAGAGGGTGAGAGCCAGACTGAGAGCGATATCGAGCTGATGGGTCAGTTTACTATAGTGATTCTAGGGATGGGTGATGACGGTCACACTGCATCGTTATTCCCTGGTGCTAAGACCTTGGCATTGGGGTTAGACATGAATTCGGGCCGCACTGCAATTGCAGTAACGCCAACAGCAGCGCCTCATCAACGAATGACGTTGACTCTGCCACGCCTGCTCAACAGCCGGCACATTATTATTCATATCAGTGGAGCTAGTAAGCAGGATGTCTTGAAGGCTGCGCAGGCCGGTGAGGATATTACTGAGTTGCCTATTCGGGCGATTTTAAATCAGCAGGTTGCACCCTTATTGATCTTTTGGGCCAAATAAATTGGGCTTTCAATTGATTCATAGTGAGACCCTGATTAAAACTAGCGAATAACATCACCTACCTTGACAATTTTTAGTGTATTGGTCCCTCCGTGCACATTGACGAAGTCACCTTTTGTCACCAGAACGAGATCACCATCGTTTACGGCACTGTCTTCAAGCAGTTTTTCGACGGCGCGGTGGTTCACCTCTGAAGGGTCAAGTTGTGATGCATTAAAAGGTACCGGAACTACCCCTTTATATAGTGCAGTAATTCCACAGGTGCCAGGCTTTTCGGCCATGGCGTAAATTGGTAAGGATGATGTAATACGTGACATCAGTAGCGGAGTAAAACCAGTTTCAGTCATGCAGATAACGGCCTTTACGCCTTGCAGGTGATTCGCCACATACATGGCGGATAACGCTAACGACTCATCAATTCGCTCAAAGGTTTGATGAATCCTGTGTTTTGAACGCTGGGCAAGAGGGTGTTTCTCTGCACCCTCAATGACTCTGGCCATTGCTTTGACTGTTTCAACAGGATATTTACCGACAGCAGTTTCAGCTGATAGCATGACTGCATCTGTACCATCGAGTACGGCATTGGCCACATCAAACACTTCTGCTCGCGTGGGCGTAGGTGCACTGATCATCGATTCCATCATCTGAGTAGCGGTAATAACCACTTTATTAGCCGCATTAGCGGCCTCAATGAGCTGTTTTTGAACCGCGACAAGATTGGCATCACCAATTTCTACTCCTAGATCACCACGGGCAACCATTACGCCATCAGCGCTGGCGATGATCCCTGGCAGAAATTCCTCAGTAATAGCTTCTGCTCGCTCAATTTTGGCAATAATGTGAGCAGTGCTGTTGGCTTCAGTGAGTAGTTTTCTGGTTTCTATAACATCTTCTTCAGACTGTACAAAAGAGATAGCCAAATAATCTGTATTCAGCGCGGCCGCGGTTTTAATGTCGGCCTTGTCCTTTTCTGTTAGCGCTTTTGCAGAAAGGCCACCACCAAATTTATTGACGCCTTTTTTACTTGAAAGAATGCCACCTTGAATTACGGTACATTCCAATGCATGAGATTTTTTCACGTTAACTTGAAAGGTTAAACGGCCATCATCAAGTAGAAGAATATCATTTGCATCAATATCTTCCAGCAGGTCCTTGGCAATAAAGACGGTATTTTCATCGCCCATCTGGGGATCGACTTTGCTATCTAGTGTAAATATGCTTCCTTCAATAAGATCGATCTTTTTGTCATCTATAAAACTGCCAATACGTATTTTCGGACCCTGCATATCACAGAGAATTCCCACTGGGGTTTTCATTGACAGACTGATACGCCGAATTAACGTTGCACGCGCAGTATGTTCCTGAGGGCTTCCGTGGGAAAAATTAAGCCTGAACACGTTCACGCCGGCTACGATTAGTGCCTTAATGACACTTTCATCACTACTGCTTGGTCCCAGCGTGGCGAGAATTTTAGTTCTTCTAGGCATCGGTCTAAGCCGCCGCATTCAATTGAGAGAGGCTACTATCTGCATTTAAAAGAGCGAGACTATTATCCAGCATTCGGTTAGAGAACCCCCACTCGTTGTCGTACCACGCCATCACTTTGACGAGAGAGCCATTGACGCGAGTTTGCAGTGAGTCAAAATTACTAGAGTATGGGATATGGTTGTAATCGATTGAAACCAGCGGTTTGTCACAGTAACTAAGCACTTCACTAAGTTCACCAGCCGCAGCTTGATTGAGAATTTGGTTCACCTCTTCGACCGAGGTTTCACGGCCAGCATTAAACGTCAAATCTATCAGAGAGACGTTAATGGTCGGCACACGCACTGCTAGCCCGTCGAGCTTGCCTGCAAGTTCTGGCATAACATCGGCGATAGCCGCAGCAGCACCCGTTTTAGTAGGAATCATAGAGTGAGTTGCTGATCGCGCGCGATAGACATCTGAGTGATAAACATCACTAAGTTGCTGGTCGTTGGTGTAGGCGTGGACCGTGGTCATATAGCCAGACAAAATCGACAAAGACTCATGCAAAGGCTTGACGAGCGGAGCAAGGCAGTTAGTCGTGCATGAAGCATTAGAAATAATTTGATGTTCGGCAGTCAAAATATTGTGATTAATGCCATAAACGACGGTGGCATCAACATTGGATGCCGGTGCCGAAATTAATACCTTTTTTGCTCCCCCAGTGAGATGGAGTGCGGCTTGGTCGCGGCTAGTAAATGCACCTGTGCATTCGCAGACTAGGTCGACGCCTAAATCTCCCCAAGGAATATTCGCGGGATCGCGCTCGCAGAACCACTGAATTTGATCGCCGTTAATAGATAGAGAATTCGTGCCCACTTCGACCTGTTGGTTAAAGCGGCCATGAACTGTATCAAACTCTAATAGGTGGGCGCTGATGTTAACGTCGCCCAAATCATTAATAGCAACGATTTTAATTTTGTCTTGAAGGTCAGGACGCTCGTAGAGTGCTCTGACAATATTGCGGCCAATGCGGCCAAAGCCATTGATTGCGATTTTATACATGATTCCCTCTTACATTGTGTAATAAAATAACGTAAATAATACACAAAAACGCTATTTCAAGCAACAAATAAGGGTTATATGTTGGTAATATTACCAATAATTAGTAGTATTCAGCGGTTTTAGCGAGGGCTGTATGGATTTTTATTACATTACTTTGTTTTTTACAGATTTTTAGTGAAAAACTAACTAAACTAATTGATAGTTACGTAAGTTTACTTAATAAAATAGGATGCCTTTAATGCATAGTCAGAATCTTATCAATATCATCACTGATGCTTTGCCCGGTCTAAATAAGTCAGAGACTAAGGTCGCCTTGGTCATTCTTGCTGACCCTGATGCAGCAACCAGTTCAAGTATTGCCACGCTAGCCAAAAAAGCGAGCGTGAGCGAGCCGAGCGTGAACAGATTTTGCAAGCGATTTGATGCAACTGGGTTCCCTGACTTTAAGCTCAAGCTAGCGAAATCTTTAGTGAGTGGGATTCGCTTTGTTAATCGTAATGTGAATCCTGATGATGACGTGACGAGTTATACGCCCAAAATTTTTGATAGCACCATTAACGATTTAGCCTTGGTGCGCGACAAAATTAGTCATGCGGTAGTCAACAATGTCGTGGACAAGCTTATTCAAGCAAAAAGAATTTACTTTTTCGGCTTGGGGACCTCAGGTTCAGTTGCCAGAGATGCTGAGAATAAGTTTTTTCGATTTAACTTACCGGTCTCTTTCCATGATGATGTGCTTATGATGCGAATGCTTGCTTCGACGGGGACCACTGGTGATGTGTTTTTCGTTATCTCCCATACCGGACGTACAAAAGAGATTATTGATGTGGTTCAGATTGCACGTGAAAACGGTGCAACGATTATTGCTCTTACGTCGCCAGGCTCTCCATTGGCGGCTATTAGTAGTATTAGTCTTGATGTCGATGTTCCTGAAAATACTGATGAATATATGCCCATGACTTCACGGATAGTGCACTTGGTTATTCTAGACGTTTTGGCAACAGGATTTACGTTGCGCCGTGGGCCAGATTTTCTCCCTCATCTTGAAAAAATTAAAAATAGTCTTTTGCCGACTCGTCTAAAGAAAGAAAATTAAATAAGCTTCGAGTGAAAAAGTTAGATATTTATGCTTTGGAAAGGATATAAGAAGAAATGATACAAGGTATATTATTATGTTAATTGCTCTAAAAGCAGTCATTCAGGTATTGTTCTAGGCAATTCTCTTGAGGTGTCACCATGTCGAAAAACAGTGAGTCATATTATGCCTGACGTTAAATTATATACGGTGCCCGAAAGCTGGGCTAAAACGGCTTGGATCAACAAAGAAAACTACCAAGAAATGTACCGTGAATCTGTCGACGATCCAGAGAAATTTTGGGCTAAGCAAGCGACTGAGTTTTTAACGTGGGGTACCCCGTGGCAAACAGTTTGTGATTATGATTTTGGGAAGGGTGAGGCAGCGTGGTTTGAGGGTGGAAAATTAAATGTCTCAGTTAACTGTATTGATCGACATCTTGCTAAGCGTTCAGATCAAACGGCACTTATTTGGGAAGGTGATGAACCGACAGAAGATAAGAAAATTACTTATAGGGAGCTTCATAATAAGGTATCACGCCTAGGTAATATTTTGCGGCAAAGAGGCGTAAAGAAGGGCGATCGGGTGTGTATCTATATGCCTATGATTCCTGAGGCGGCCTACGCAATGCTGGCCTGTGCGCGGATTGGAGCTGTGCACTCGGTAGTCTTTGGCGGCTTTTCACCCGATGCGTTAAAAGATCGGATTCTTGATTCTGACTGCCAGGTCGTCATTACAGCTGATCAAGGATATAGGGGTGGCAAAATCGTTCCTTTGAAGAACAATGTCGACAGAGCGTTAAAGAGTTGCCCTGGGGTGCATACTTGTCTGGTGGTGGAGAGAGCCAAAGGCAAGGTGGAATGGAACGAGGGTAGAGACATTTGGTATCACCAAGCTATCGAGGATGTACCTTCGCATTGCTCACCCGAAATGATGGATGCTGAAGATCCACTTTTTGTCCTTTATACCTCGGGATCTACCGGCAAGCCTAAAGGTGTGGTGCACACTACAGGCGGATACTTACTCATGACGGCTATGAGTCATAAGTACACCTTCGATTATAAAGATGGAGACGTCTATTGGTGTACCGCCGATGTCGGCTGGGTTACCGGCCATAGTTATATTGTTTATGGCCCACTTTGTAATGGTGGAATATCGCTGATGTTTGAGGGTGTGCCAACTTATCCAGATGCTTCAAGATTTTGGCAGATTATTGATAAACATCAGGTTAATCAGTTTTACACCGCACCAACTGCTATTCGGGCGCTGATGGGTGCTGGTAATGATTTCGTCAACAAGACGTCGCGAAAATCACTTAAATTATTAGGTACCGTGGGCGAGCCGATTAACCCTGAAGCTTGGGAGTGGTATTACCAGACGATTGGTGGGTCTCGCTGCCCTGTTGTTGATACCTGGTGGCAGACAGAAACAGGTGCTCACATGCTAACGCCTTTGCCTGGCGCTACTGATTTAAAGCCTGGATCTGCGACGTTACCATTCTTTGGTGTTGAACCCATCTTACTGGATACAGAGGGGGATCAAATTGAGGGTGAAGGTGAAGGGTTGTTGATGATAAAGTCGTCGTGGCCGAGCCAAATCCGCACGGTTTATGGGGACCATAAGCGCTGTATTGAAACCTATTTTAGCGCCTACCCAGGCTATTACTTTACTGGTGACGGCGCACGGAGAGACGCTGACGGCTATTACTGGATTACTGGTCGCGTTGATGATGTTTTAAATGTATCAGGGCATCGGATGGGTACAGCCGAAGTTGAAAGTGCTCTGGTCCTTCACGAGTCTATTGCTGAGGCTGCGGTGGTCGGATACCCGCACGATATTAAGGGACAGGGTATCTATTGTTATGTCACGCCAATGACAAACATTGAACCCGATGCTGCACTTAAAAAAGAGCTGGTGGCTCTGTGCGTTAAAGAGATTGGGCCTATTGCGAAACCTGACATTATTCAATGGGCGCCTGGGTTACCAAAAACAAGATCGGGAAAAATTATGCGTCGTATCTTGAGAAAGGTCGCCGCAAATGAGCTAGACAGCCTTGGTGATACATCAACACTTGCCGATCCATCGGTGGTAGATGAATTGATAGCTAACCGTCATGTATAGCTTGGAGAAAAACTGAAATTACTGCATTTTTTTATCTTAGGTGTCTCTCGAAACTTTAAGGGGCTATCGATGTTAGGAGTCAGGCGACGGAAAAGCCGAATGATGAGATATTTTTTGAAATTACTATTGGTGTCGGCCTGTTTATATGGGGTGCTGTTGTTACTTCCAGAACCTGAGCCTATGGAAGATATCCCTTTTTATGGTGATACGGGCTTTTCGGTTATTGCTCATAGAGGCGGCAGAGGGCTGATACCCGGTAATACCATTGAGGCGGCAATAAATGCTGTCAATATTGGCTCTGACATAATCGAGATCGATATTCATTTAACCGCAGATGATATCTTGGTGGTCAGGCATGACGCGTCAATTGATACGACCACTAATGGTACTGGTCAGATATCAGCAATGAGTTTAGCTGATATACAAGGCTATGATGCTGGCTTCCATGAAATAGATTATCCGGATGCAGTGAATCAAGAGTCGCTTAGGGTTCCAGCTTTAGGGGCTCTCTTTTCAAAACTACCAGATGAAAAATATTTAATTGAGTTGAAGCCGCAAGATCTCTCTGCAGCAAATGGCCTGTGCCGCCTCGTTCGCCAGCATAACATGCAGGATCAAGTGATGGTGGGCTCCTTTCATACTCAAGTGCTTAAACACTTCAGGCGGGAGTGTCCGGAAATACCGACATCTTTAGGACGAACAGAAATAACCCAGTTAGTCTTACTTGAAAAGCTGGGCCTAAGCCATTTATTGGCTATTGAAGGTTACGCTATACATATCCCCATCATCTATGGCGTTATTGATATTCTTAGTCTAAGTTTGGTGAATCAGATGCACGCACGCAATGTGCGCGTTGATACTTGGACTCTTAATGACTCTGAATCTATGCGCCAATCAATAAGTCTTGGAGTCGATGGTATTATTACTGACCGGCCCGATGTTTTATTAGACCTTCTCTGAGACCCTCAATCAATCTACCATTATCGTTAAACGTTATGTCCTAATGCTTTTTTAGTGTATAAAAAATATCGAAAAAAAAGCCAGACTATACAATAATGAAAGAGTTTCTGAGGAAATCAGTGATATACAATATTAAAAAGCTACACTTGAGTTTTAATTTTAAGGTGAAAAGGGTCTGCGCCTTCAATTGCTTGATATCAATAATAATTAGGTCGAAATAGACGTGTAAGGAGAGTTGTCATGAAACTAGACATTAGTAAGCAGTTATCTAAATTAATGAGAGATAATAATTTATCTCAAAGCGCTCTGTCGAGAGCCACAGGTGTACCGCAGCCCACTATTAACCGTATTCTTAGTGAGGTGACTCGTGAACCTAGAAGAGACTCAGTCGTTAGAATAGCTAATTTTTTTGGCATCACACCAGAGTCGCTTTATGAGTCTGGTGGTGCTAAAGCAGCCCGAACTCCTGCAGCAGAGTCAGTCGAAGAAATATACAAGCGGATAGCTATGTTAAGTATTACTGAGCGCGGTGAGCTGTTTGATCGAGTGTCGACTAACCTTAAGTAGAATACTCGTCGAGTGTGGTGATTAAGTTCACCCATTCGTCGTTGGGTAATTCTGCTACAAACTCTCGGAAAACGTCATAACCTAAGTCTTAGGCTTTCTCTATGCTTGTCTCCCTATGAGAGTCAAAAGTCGCTGAGTTGAGTCCGCCATTTTGTTCCATATCACTCTCCTTTAAAATCGATCTCTTTAAATCTATATTAACCCGTAAATACTACACTTTTATCACAGTATTTTTAGGCGGTTGATTATGCTCAATCTGCATAAGACTTTAATAATACCCATAATATTTGAAACTTATGTTATCTCCTATAGCTCCGGAAAACTGTGACCGAGTTGGCTTTTTAACTTCAAATTCAAGGAGCGTTTATAACTGCAGGCTATTCTCGGCAATAGTGTTTTAACTTGTTTTATCTGAGTATCCCTGTATAAAAGTCTGATGGATATTTCGTGGATCAATGAAGCCAGTCTCGGATTTTGGATTGCGGTTACCTTAGCCTGTGCGTTGGGGGCCATGTCGCCTGGTCCTAGCCTTGCCGTAGTGGTTAATCATACGCTGGCCCATGGGCGATCCGCTGGTTGTTTTGCGGCGATCAGTCATGGTGTTGGAGTAGGTATTTATGCGCTTATTACCGTGTTTGGCCTGGCGGTGGTCATTCAAGAAAATCAAGAAATATTTGATATTGCACAGTTGTTAGGGTGTCTATTTTTACTGCTAATGGCGACAAAAATTCTGTTTTCGTCCCCAAACCCCATTGATACAGGATTGCCTGTCGCCTCTAAATCATCTAGCCTAAAAGCGATAGTTGATGGTTTTTTGATCGCCCTTATAAACCCTAAGATTCTCTTATTTTTTACGGCTCTGTTTAGTCAATTTGTTCGATTGGAAAGTGATCTATGGGAAAAAATAACGCTGGCATTGATTGCAAGTGGTGTTGATGCCATATGGTATCTGTTGGTTGCTTTAACGCTCTCACATTTTCAGTCTATTGTCCGCTATCAGCGGATTAGTGGTGTGATAGATAAGGTTTTTGCGGTTGTATTAATCGTCATTGCATCGAACTTTATATTTCAGATTACCCAAGGCTAAAAATATTACATAATGACATCCAGTGATTCTAGCTTTTATGCTTTTGTTTCACATAAGCGCACGGGCTAAACTAATCTCTCTTGCTATCGACAGCGATCACAGGAAATATCAATGACTTCATTTCAATCGATCTATGACATAGCGGCTAAAAACCGTGGTTCGGAAGAATTACTCGAGGCGATTTTGCCGAAACACAAAACACCTGAGACTTTGGCTGAGTTAACTGACGACCGATACCTTTCAATGATGACTCGTTGCGTATTTCGTGCGGGATTTGTGTGGCGGGTGATAGACAATAAATGGCCTGGGTTTGAAAGTGCTTTTTCTAACTTTAACCCCATGGCTGTAGCCCACTTTAGCGATGAGCGGTTGGAAGAGTTAGCTCAAGATAGAAGTATTGTGCGTAATTTCACTAAGATAGTATCTGTACGGAACAACGCCGTTTATGTTTTGGATAAACAACGTAGTCATGGTAGTTTCGGTGCTTTTATAGCTGAATGGCCGACCAACAATATTACTGGTTTGTGGTTGGAGCTAAAGAAAAAGGGCTGCCGGCTAGGTGGAAACAGCGGCCCGATGATGTTGAGGAGTATGGGTAAGGATACTTTCCTGATGACTAAGGATGTGTGTGCTGCGCTCGTCAATCATGGGTTTGTAGACAAAATTAGCCCGACCTCACAGCGTGATTTAAAGCAGGTAGAGACTGTTTTTGGTGCATTGCGTGATCAGTCTGGCCGATCTCTTTGTGAAATCAGCCGGATTCTAGCATGCACTGTTTAAATTCTTTATAGCTGTGTTTCAATCCACTTGTCCATTCGTTTATCAAGCACATCCATAGGCAGAGCGCCTTTCACATGAAGCTGATCATGAAACGCACGTAGATCAAATTTAGTGCCGAGTTTCTTCGTTGCGCGCGCGCGTAGTTCTTTGAATTTTAATTCACCAATCTTATAAGCGAGAGCCTGGGCGGGCCAAGAAATATAGCGGTCTATCTCTACCTCTATATCATGCAGGCTTTTGGCAGTATTGTTGGCGAAATACTCAATTGCCTTTTGACGGTCCCAGTCAAACATGTGCATGCCGGTGTCAACGACGAGGCGCACGGCACGCCACATCTCATAGGTTAATTGGCCAAATTTGCTGTAGGGGTCGGTGTAAAATCCCATTTCTACGCCTAGACTTTCGGCATAGAGCCCCCATCCCTCGACAAATCCGGTATAACTCAAATTTTGTAATAGGGGATGAGTTTCAGGTAGCTCTTGTGCAAGCGATATTTGCAGGTGGTGTCCAGGCATGGCCTCATGCAGTGTTAATGCCTCCATTTCCCAGGTCGGACGTGTGTTCAGGGCATATGTATTAGCATAAAAATACCCAGGTCTCCCATCTTTACTAGAGCCGCCCCAGTAGTAGGCAGTGGTTTGAGATTTAGCCGCATAGTCAGGGATGGGGATCACGCCATAAGGCATCCGGGGGAGTTTGCCAAATAGTTTAGCTAATTCAGGATCCGCTCTCTTGGCAATGTCTCTGTAGCCAACCATAAGATCATCTGCCGACGTCATGTAAAACTGCGGATCAGTGCGAAGAAAATGAGTGAACTCACCGAAGGTACCGTCAAAGCCTGACGCGGAAATTACCTTATCCATTTCTTTGCGAATACGTTTGACCTCAGAGAGGCCTAGCTGATGAATTTGCTTTGGCGTTAGATCGGAGGTGGTAAAGGTTTTTG
>Ga0302122_10000055_pt1 | contig 53257 bp, 48 predicted proteins | sample CB21_SCM_MG_FD_203115 | JGI IMG/M metagenome (GOLD analysis project Ga0302122, IMG submission 203115) | Marine microbial communities from Western Arctic Ocean, Canada - CB21_SCM | ecosystem: Environmental > Aquatic > Marine > Oceanic | place: Canada: Western Arctic Ocean | collected 2017-09-28 | reverse complement strand
TGGCCTGGCAGTAGTTGTCCGCTGTCCTTTTTCCCGCTGGCCCGTTTCAGCGTACTCTCTAGTAGATCCGAAAGAACCGCGGCGGCACTCACTAACACCATCGCCAACACCAACCGCGCAAGAGAAACCGCCGGCCCAGTGATGGTTGCTACCGCCACTACCCCCGTTGCGACCGCAAGCAAGCTGCCGCCTAGGGCACCTTCAACCGTCTTCCCCGGGCTAATATTCGGAGCCAGCAACCTTGAACCCCAACGCTTGCCTACACCATACGCACTAATGTCGCCTATCCAGATGACCGCGCATATTGCCAGTACCAGATGAGGACCGAAGTTCGCTTGTCCATGCAGGACCGGCACCATCGCCAGGGCTGGGACGATCACAACTACTCCCAATATTAAACTCGGGGAAATCATCTGCTTGCTATTTTGATATCTTCGAACCGCGACCACTCCCAGCAAGACTGCCCATATCGCCGCTCCAGCTAACATTGCTTTGGGGGAATAGTCAAACACCCGCCACCCCACCTGAACGAGACCTCCAATCGTCAAAATGTACGGCCACGCGATGTGATTTTTCTGTGGCACCTGTGGCAGGTGAATCCACTCCCAAGCTGCGGTCATTGCCATTAACGTTGTCAGTAAAGCGACGAGCGGGGTCGGCAGATATAGTATACCGGCGACCGCTGCGAGGCCTAGTACAACTGCAGTCACAAGCCGTTGCCTGAACATTCAACCAACCCTGAAATTCATGTTGTCACTTGATCGCCGGTCTGGCCAAATCGGCGCTGTCGAAGTTGGTAAGCGTCAAGCGCTTGTTCAAAGTGCTCTTCGCTGAAGTCAGGCCACAGGCTCTCAGTAAAAAAGAGCTCTGTATAAGCCAACTGCCACAACAAAAAATTACTGAGCCGAATTTCTCCGCCCGTTCGAATGAAAAGATCAGGGTCGGGGAGGTTCCCGGTACTCAGGGTCTGACTCAGAATCGACTCGTCGATATCACTTGCCGTCATACGTCGTTCTTCACAGGCTGTAGCGAGTTCTCGAACTGCCTTGGTCAGATCCCAACGCCCCCCATAATTCAACGCAATGGTCAGCGTCATCGCCGTGTTGCTAAAGGTTTTCTCACGCGCGTTTGCGATCAATTCCTCCACTTTTTGGCCAAAAGGTCGAAAATCACCGATGACATTCAACCGAATCTGATTCTCCTGAAGGCGAGAAATCTCGTTTTCGAGCGAGGTAATGAGTAGCCGGGTCAAAAAACGCACTTCTTCTGGCGGGCGTTTCCAGTTCTCGCTACTAAATGCAAAAAGTGTCAAGTATTCGACACCAGCCCGACCACACAGTGAGGTCAATTGCCTGGCAGTCTCGACACCACGGCGGTGGCCTTGAATTCTGGCTTTCCCCCGGGCCTGCGCCCAGCGACCGTTGCCATCCATCACCACCGCCACATGCCGCGGTACCAAGCGGTCTTTCGTCGGGTCTGTGGATGACTCGCCGCGAACAATCGGAGGCGGCGCTTTGACGCGCAACTTCAGACCTCCATTACCTCGGTTTCTTTTTCCGAGACCATTTGTTCGACCAGTCCAACGAAACGATCAGTAAGGATCTGAATTTCAGCTTCGGCACGCTTTTCTTCATCTTTGCCGATTTCTTTATCCTTTACCAGATCGCGCGCGTCGCCAAGTGCATCCCGTCGAATGTTGCGGATAGCAATCTTGCCATTCTCCCCTTCATGCCGAACAATTTTTGTCATCTCGATTCGCCGCTCCTCGCTCAAGGCTGGCAAAGGAATTCGGATGACTTCACCGGCGGTCATCGGGTTCAGTCCAAGATCTGACTCCATTATGGCTCTTTCAATTGCAGCGACCATACTTTTCTCCCAAGCTTGGACTTGCAAAGTTCGAGCGTCAGAAACGCTGACCGTCGCAGCCTGTGCGATCGGTACTGAACTACCATAGTAGTCAACCATTATGTGGTCGAGAAGCGCGGGACTCGCTCTTCCGGTTCGGATACGCGTGAACTCCGCCGCAACTGTTTCGCTACTTTTTTTCATCCGCTGTTCAGCGTCGTTCAGGATCTCGTTGATCATTCAGCCTCCTCTTCCCAGGTCACCAAAGTACCTACTGACTCTCCTTGGACCGCACGAGCCAGGTTACCGGGTTTGGCGATATCGAGAACGCGAATCTTTAATTTGTTGTCACGGCAAATCGCAAACGCGGTCGAGTCCATAATGGCGAGTCCCTTTTGCATTGCAATATCAAACGTGACCCGATCATACCGCATTGCTGATGAGTCGGTCTCCGGGTCGCGGTCAAAAACTCCATCTACGCGGGTGGCCTTAATCACAGCAGCCGCACCGATCTCTAAGCCCCGAATACAAGCGGTAGTATCGGTCGTGAAATAGGGATTCCCGGTCCCGCCTGCCAGGATTACCAGCATTCCCTGCGCCAGGTCTTCTCGGACCTGGTGAGGGTTATAAGGTTGAATTATTCCGGATACCGGCAGCGCTGAAAAAATTGAAACCCGAACGCCGGAGTTCTTAAACCAATCGTACAACAACAATCCGTTCATCACTGTTGCCAACATCCCCACGTGATCACCGGTTACCCGGTCGAGCGACCAAGGTACCGATCGGCCACCACGGAAAAAGTTCCCTCCTCCGACAACAACCGCTAAACCTTCAGTTTGTTCGAGGGCTTGGACGACCTCGCGCCCAATGTTGGCTACAGCAGTGCCATCAACACCGACACCTGAAGGCCCGCCCAGCGCTTCTCCACTTAGTTTTACCAGAAAACGGGTTCGAGGCGAACCGTCCCGTCTTTGCACTGATCAGCCCGCCTGCGCCTGCGCCATTACCTCCGAAACAAAATCGTCGGCTCGCTTTTCTAATCCCTCACCCACTTCGAATCGAGGCACCGCGACTACAACTGCACCATGAGCCTTCAGCAAATCCCGAACTGTCGTATCTGGGTCTTTAACAAAAGGCTGGCCCACCAAGGTGTTGTCCTTCAGGAATTTTCGAACCTTCCCTTCAATCATTTTCTGAATGATTTCGTCACTCTTGCCGCTGTCGATCGCTTGAGCCCTATAGATACCCCGTTCCTTTTCGAGCACATCAGAAGGCATCCCGGTTTCGTCGATACACACCGGTTGACTGGCCGCCACATGCATCGCAATATCGCGACCTAGGCTGGGAGTGTCTGAATTGATCATCTTGACCAACACGCCAATGCGAGTGCCGTGAGAGTAACCAAATACTTCTCCTGGCTTTCCTTGGATCACCTCGAACCGTCTAACAGAAATATTTTCCCCAATCTTTGCGATCAAAGTCTGTCGAGTCTCCTCAACTGATTTCCCTCCGGCGAGCAACATCAAGGACACGGCCGACATATCAACTGGGTGTTCGGCCAGGACGGTCTTTGTCAATTCTTCTGCGAAAGCCAGAAACGATTGATCTTTGGCAACAAAATCAGTCTCACAGTTTATTTCGACAAGAACACCATGGGATTGGTCTGGGTCTATGGCTAGAGTAATGACCCCTTCCGCTGCAATCCGACCGGACTTTTTTTCGGCACTTGCGGCTCCATTTTTACGCAGTAACTCAATCGCGCTTTCTATATCACCGTCAGTTTCGATAAGCGCTCTTTTGCATTCCATCATCCCCGCTGCGGTGCGCTCACGAAGCTCTTTAACTTGGGTCGCGGTAATTGCCATCAGTTATCCTTTTGCTAATTAAACTGGTCAAGATTGGATCAGGACTCTGGGTTCGCCTTTACATCTTTGTCACTGGGTTTTTCACTGGGAACATTTTTTGCCTCAACTGAGATCTTTGGGTCACCGGAGGATTTTTCAGGTTTACCATCACCCGCGGCGCCTTGTCCCGAGTCATCTTGCAGCGAATTCTCAGGTTCCGCTTTGATGTCGACAGGAACTTCCTCGGTTACCTCAACGTAGTCATTTGCATCTCCTTCGATCACAGGCGCTGCAACGGCTCTGGCCTCGAGAATCGCGTCCGCCGCACCGCCCAAATACAGCTTAATCGCCCGAAGCGCATCATCGTTACCTGGGATTGGGTAGTCAATTCCATCAGGGGAGCTATTGGTATCACAGACGCCGACCACTGGAATTCCCAGTTTGCGCGCCTCTGACACTGCGATTCGTTCATGATCAACATCAATCACCAGCAAGGCATCAGGCAGTCCTTTCATCTCACGGATTCCGGAAAGGCTTCTATCAAGCTTGGCCCGCTCGCGCGCAAGCATCAGTGTCTCTTTTTTAGTAAGGCCGACGCTTGTGCCACTGCTCGCCATTTCATCCAATTCCACCAGCCTGGCAATTGAATTTTTTACCGTCTTAAAGTTGGTTAACATACCACCAAGCCAACGGTGATCAACAAACGGGCAATTGCAGCGGGTGGCCTCTTCGCGAACCGCTTTACTGGCTTGGCGTTTGGTGCCGACAAAAAGGATTTTGCCTTTTCCTGTGGCAACACTGCCGAGGAAATTCATCGCGTCCCGATACAGCGGGAGCGTTTTCTCCAGGTTTATAATATGAATTTTGTTGCGTGCACCAAAGATATAAGGGCTCATCTTCGGTGACCAAAAACGCGTTTGGTGGCCAAAATGTACACCGGCCTCCAGCATCTGGCGCATCGAAACGTCAGTCATGTTGTTCTCCTTTCGGGTTAGGATTCAGCGCGGTCTCGAACGCCGACCCCCGTGACATCGTTCACGAAGGCACCCGGACGTCCGAATATGAAACCACACCAGGATTGGGGGGGTGTATTCTAACGGCTCGACGCATGTTACGCCACCTCTAAGGCAGACCTCTGCATGGAGGGTGACCTAAAAGGCCGGCCGTCTTCATTTGGACTAGAATTACGAAATTTCAAGGACGACAAGCCCTATGCCAATTCACCTCAAATCCGATATCGATCTGACTCAAATGCGCGTCGCCGGGGATCTTACCCGGCAAGTACTGGATATGATCAGCCCACATATTCAACCGGGTGTGACTACACTTGAATTGGATCAGATCTGTCATAGTTTCATCGTCGATACCCTGAATGCAATCCCTGCCCCCTTAAACTACCGAGGATTCCCCAAGTCCATCTGTACCAGCGTCAATCATGTTATTTGTCATGGAATTCCTGGCGGAAAGCGTCTTAAAAACGGCGATATTATTAATGTCGATATCACAGTCATTAAGGATGGGTTCCACGGCGACGCGAGCCGGATGTTCGCCGTGGGCCAGGCGTCTGTCCTCGGCCGCCGCCTGATTAAGACATGTCAGGAATGCCTGGAAAAAGGAATCGCGACGGTTCGGCCCGGAAGCCGCCTCGGCGATATCGGTGCGGTTATACAACAGCATGCCGAGGCCGCTGGATTTTCTGTGGTGCGAGAGTATTGTGGTCACGGCATCGGCAGAGGCTTTCATGAAGACCCGCAGGTCTTACACTACGGAACCGTTGGTCAGGGCCTGGAGATCAAACCCGGAATGACGTTTACGATAGAGCCAATGATTAACGCGGGTCGACCCGAGACCCGACTGCTGTCCGATGGATGGACAGTGGTCACCAAAGATCATTCCCTAAGCGCCCAATGGGAGCATACTCTTGCTGTAACCGACAATGGCGTCGAGATCCTAACGGCATCCAAGCCATAAGCTTTAACCGTGCGTATCGTTCGGGAAAAGATTTTTCGTCCCGATTCCCTTTTTGAATCCGCACAGGGCAGTTCTGGGTTACTTGAACTCTTTAAGAATGCTCTAAAACGGGGCCGGGCGGCGCTCGCCGAATCTTATGCCGCTGGCGCCGCCGCCGAAGACATACTTCAGGCTCACAGTTGGCTTGTCGATAGACTTTTACAGCATGCCTGGGATGATCTCCCCAATCCCGACGCTGACAAGAGCGCAATGGAATTGATAGCGGTCGGCGGCTACGGGCGAGCCGAGTTACACCCTTATTCTGATATCGACCTGCTATTTCTACTTAACGGTCAAGCGACTGGTGAACAGGGTGCGTTCATTGGGGCTTTTATCCGATTTCTATGGGATATGGGACTTGAAGTCGGCCACAGCACCCGGACTCTTAAAGAATGCGCTCAGCAAGGGGCATCTGACATTACCATTGTGACCAACCTGATGGAGGCCCGTCTGCTGATCGGAGATGGGCGATTGCTTGAGAGGTTAAAAAAGAAAATTCAGACAAACAAGATGTGGTCCGCCCGCAAGTTTTTCGCAGCAAAATTGCGCGAACAGATTGTACGCCACGCCCGCTACGGCGACACCGCTTATAACCTTGAACCGCACCTTAAGGAAGGGCCCGGAGGACTGCGTGATATTCAAACTATTCAGTGGGTCGCGCAACGTTATTTCGGCACCCCTGATCTTCGGGAGCTTAAAACCGAAGACTTTTTAACCGAAGGCGAAATGAACACCCTCCTTAAGGGCCGTGATTTTCTATGGCAACTCAGAAACGCTCTACATTTTCTAACTGGCCGCTGCGAGGATCGATTGTTGTTTGATTACCAGCACGAAATTGCTCGCCAGTTTCGCTACAAGGACTCAGCGCAACTCGCCGTTGAGAAATTGATGAAACGCTTTTACCGCACGATCAAAGAATTGCGGGTGCTGAACGAAATCCTGCTACAGCATTTTGAAGAAGCTATTCTGCACCCAGGCAAAAAGAATACCGTGCGAATTAACCGCCGTTTTCGCGCCGTTGACGGAATGCTTGAGGCTGTCGGCCCTCATGTCTTTGCGCGACAGCCATTCGCTCTGATGGAGGCGTTTCTACTGTTGTCCCAGGACTCACGACTGCGTGGAATTCGCGGAAACACCGTTCGTTTGATTCGCGGCAGTGGTCACCTGGTAGATGCTGATTTCCGGCGCGACATCCGTTGCCGATCGTTATTTATGGAGATAATCAAAGCAGCATCTGGGCAAACTCGAACGCTTCGGCAAATGAATGCGTATGGAATTCTCGGAGCGTATATCCCGGCTTTTGGTCGCGTGGTCGGGCAGATGCAGCACGACTTGTTCCACGTCTACACAGTGGATGCGCACCTTTTGTTCGTACTTCGAAATCTCAGGCGCATGAATATTTCAGAACATAATGCCGAATTACCCCTATGCAGCGAACTTATGCAGGGCCTATTTAAAAAGCACCGCCTGTATCTCGCCGCCTTGTTTCACGATATCGCCAAAGGTCGTGGAGGTGACCACTCTACTCTGGGAGAGCGCGATGCGTTACGCTTTTGTAAGTCGCACGATCTTAGCGACTATGATGGTCATTTTGTGGCCTGGCTGGTGCGCAACCATCTTTTGATGTCCTGGGTTGCACAGCGAGAAGATATTTCTGACCCCGAAGTAATCGATCGCTTTGCCAACCAGGTTGGCGATCAGGAGCGCTTGGATAACCTCTATTTACTTACAGTCGCCGATATTCGTGGGACCAGTCCAAAAGTCTGGAATGATTGGAAAGGAAAGCTTCTTGGTGATCTTTACAACGAAACCACCCGAGCGCTACGGCGAGGTAAGGGTGCGCCCATTCAGGTTGAAGAAAAACTGCGAGATCTGAAGGTAGAGGCCTTACAGCTCCTCGACCCCACTCAGTTGGATGCGGCAGGCGACCTTTGGGGCCTATTTGACCAGGACTATTTCTTGCGCAACCCGCCTGATGTCATCGCCTGGCATGCTACCCAACTTCTAGAACGACACGCAGGGGAACTACCACTGATCGCCGCTCGCAAGGACAACGATTCTGGTGCCGTTCGATTCTTCGTGTGCGCTCCAGATTCAGAAAAACTTCTGTGTGATGTCACGGCGGGTTTTGACAGGCTAAATATGAATATCGTTGACGCTCGGGTTCATCGAATGCGGTCTAACCTGGTGATTATGGTGTTTGTTGTCCTCCCAGGTCCGCAGGGCACCCCATCAGCCACAGACCTGGAAGCCGCGGCGAAACGTTTACGTCATGAAGTTCTTGAGCCTCAAATAAAACCACCAGGACACCCAGTACACATCCCCAGGACCTTGAAATATTTCCCAATAGAGACCACCGTGCGCTTTTCAAACTCCGAAAACGCGGATGCCACTATTATGGAAGTCACCGCTCAGGACCGACCGGGGCTTTTGCTGCAGGTGGCAAACGCCCTGCTCGCCTTCAAAATACGCCTGGTCACTGCCAAAGTCAGCACTTTTGGAGAGCGCGCAGAAGATGTTTTCTTTATTACCGATCGCGATGGTCAACCCGTAACCGACGCGGGTCAACATCTTTGTATCAGCGAGATGATTCGCACTGCTATACCTGCATCAAATCCACCCCCCTCAACGGGCTAAACCGGAACTAATCCTCATGAAAGACATACAAACTGCGATTGAAACCGCATTCGAACAGCGCAACGACCTATCGAAGGTAGCTAATTCCGAACTCCTCCACGCTGTCGATGAGGCAATTATTCAGCTGGATTCAGGAATGCTGCGTGTAGCCGAACAGATTGACAATCGCTGGGTTGTCTGCGAATGGTTAAAAAAGGCCGTCCTGCTGTCTTTTGTGTTGCACAGTAATGAGGTTATCGAGGGAGGGGATACTCGTTATTTTGATAAGGTCCCAGGAAAATTCGATCGTTTTACTGGCGAAGACTTTGAGGCTGGTGGATATCGGGTCGTCCCCCCTGCCATGGTCCGACGCGGGGCCTACCTCGGTCGTGGCGTGGTGTTAATGCCGAGTTATGTCAACATTGGCGCCTACGTTGGCGACGGCACTATGGTCGATACCTGGGCAACCGTAGGGTCTTGTGCCCAAATTGGTAAAAACGTTCACTTGTCAGGGGGTGTTGGCATTGGTGGCGTACTGGAACCCCTGCAAGCCTCCCCAACGATCATTGAGGACAACTGCTTCATTGGCGCACGCAGCGAGGTCGTCGAAGGTGTTGTTGTTGAGCGGGGCTCGGTAATTTCGATGGGTGTTTACCTAGGCCAGAGCACCCGCATCCTTGATCGCGCAACTGGAAAAATCACTTACGGCCGAATCCCTGCCGGCTCGGTGGTGGTATCCGGTTCGCTGCCGGCGGCTGACGGATCTCATTCGCTGTATTGCGCGGTAATAGTGAAGCAGGTAGACGAAAAAACCCGGGCTAAGGTCGGCATTAACGAGTTATTGCGAGATCTCTAGATTCTGAGGGGCTATGACCCGTTAGTTTTTACTATTGGCAAAATACAGCAGCTTGAAGATCAGCTCTCGTTCAGTTGCTCGAACAACTCGGCTGCCGAATTGATTTTAATAACATTCAGCCCCTCAGGGCTGTCTTTAATCCGGTTTCCCTGTGGAATGAATGCTCTTGAAAATCCTAGTTTCGCGGCTTCACGCAATCGATCCTCACCCCGCGTCACAGGGCGAACTTCGCCTGAAAGGCCCAATTCGCCAAAAAAAGCCGTCTGCCGCCCAAGCACTTTATCTATTAAGCTGGAGATTACTGCCGCACTGATCGCCAGATCGGCCGCAGTTTCAGTAATTCTGACACCGCCCGCAACGTTAACGAATATATCCTGATCAGACAAGGAAAGCCCTGCGTGCCGATGCAAAATTGCAAGCAGCATCCCCAGACGGTTAGCGTCAAATCCAACACACAGTCGTCGTGGGTTCCCAAGCGTGCTCGGATCAACCAGTGCCTGAACCTCCACCAGAAGCGGACGAGTCCCTTCCTGGCTGACCAATACAGCGCTTCCTGGTGCGTCAATCTCACCACGAGACAGAAACATCGCCGACGGATTGTTCACCGGCTTCAGCCCCGCCTGGGTCATTGCGAACACCCCGATTTCATTGACCGCGCCAAAACGATTCTTAAAAGCTCGAACCAGGCGGTAACGACTTGCCGTATCCCCTTCGAAATACAATACCGTATCTACCAGATGCTCAAGGACTTTCGGACCCGCAAGGGCCCCCTCCTTGGTCACATGGCCGATCAATAAAACAGCGCTGCCTGTGGTTTTAGCGAATTCGATTAAGCGATCGGCACATTCACGAATTTGCCCAACACTCCCGGGCGCTGATTCGAGCTCATCACTAGCAAGTGTCTGGATAGAATCTATGACCAAGAAACGAATGGCACCCGAAACAGCGGCATCAAGCACCGCGCCGAGACGGTTTGTCGACAGAGCCTGAATCTGGGAATCCTCAAGTCCTAAACGTCGGCTACGCAACGCCAATTGCTCCAAAGACTCTTCCCCGCTGGCATACAAGGTAGGTTGATCTTGCGACAAACCGGCGAGCATTTGTAACGCAAGTGTGCTCTTACCTATCCCCGGCTCTCCACCCAGCAGTATCACGGACCCTGGAACGATACCTCCACCCAGCACTCGATCAAGCTCTCCTAATCCAGTGAGGTGGCGAGTGCTCGCTTGCGCACCCACCTGAGACAAAAACTGGGGGGCGGTCTTGAGATTTTTCCCGAGTTTCGAGCGAGTCGTCACGACGGCCTGCTCCGCTAACGTGTTCCATTGCATGCAGTTAGCGCATTGCCCGGTCCATTTCCCAAACCCCTGGCCGCAACTGGCACAGACATAGCGGGTTAAGATTCCAGATCGTGGCATCAGATCACTTCATTACTCGGCTTAGTGTATGTCTTGATAAATATGAAAATAGTCGCTCGAGCAAGTATGGCCAGCAAAGGGTCGGAGCAATAGTGTCACAGCAGAATAGGCGCTAACCAGTGAATCGGCACGCATCCGAGCACATCGTTTGATCAATACCCAGAATTCTCAAACGTCGGCGTATAGTTTTCGAATCGAGTGTATTCGCCCAAAAAAGTAAGGCGCACTGTTCCTATTGGCCCGTTGCGTTGCTTGGCTACGATGATCTCAGCCGTGCCTTTCTCAGGGCTGTCTTCGTTATATACCTCGTCTCTATAAATAAACAAAATCACGTCTGCATCTTGCTCGATCGCACCGGATTCTCGAAGATCAGACATGATGGGGCGCTTGTTGGGACGTTGTTCAAGCCCCCGGTTAAGCTGAGACAGAACCACTACTGGGACCCGAGCTTCTCTTGCAATGATCTTGAGTGCCCGGGTGATATTCGCCACCTCAACCGCACGGTTCTCGGTGCTCTGGCCAGTCTGCATTAACTGAAGATAATCAACAACTACCACACCCAACTGCCCATGCTCACGAATCAACCGGCGAAGCCGAGTGCGCAAGTCCATAGGCGTCAGTGCCGGGGTATCGTCAATAAAAATTGGCGACTCATCAAGTAAGCCAACCGCAGAGGTCAAACGTGGCCAGTCCTCTTGGCTAAGCTGACCGGTTCTGACTCGGTGGGCGTTGATTCGCCCCAGTGAGGCTAACATCCGCATCGCCAACTGCTGTCCGGGCATCTCCATACTGAAGACAGCGACGGGAAGCTTACTTCCGACGGCAGCATTTTCTGCAATATTCATCGCGAGGCTGGTTTTTCCCATCGATGGGCGGCCAGCCACCACAACGAGGTCTGCAGGCTGAAATCCGGAAGTCAGGTTATCCAGGTCTTTGAACCCACTTGCTACACCGGTGATCGGCTGTTTGGACTCATAGAGTTCTTCAATCCGGTCTACCGCCTGAGTCAACAGGCCTTGAATTGGCTGAAATGCCCCCGATTGGCGTCGGTCAGAATCAGATATATCAAAAACCAGTTTTTCCGCGAAGTCGATTAGTGAAGCTGTGTCGACTCCATCTGGATAATAGGCCTTTTCTGTGATCTCAGCCGCTGCATTGATCAACGATCGTAGTACAGATCTCTCTTTAACGATCCGGGCATAGGCAGTGACATTGGCCGTTCCTGGTGTACGGTTCGCCAGTTCACCCAAGTATGCCAGGCCTCCCGCCTTCTCAAGAGTCCCGTTATTCTTTAGCCATTCAGACGCCGTAACGATATCGACGGCGTCACCACTCTCGTTCAACGAACGGATCGCTGTAAAGATCTCCCGATGGGATCGCGTGTAAAAATCTTCGGTTGCGACCGCCTCGGCCACCTCGTCCCAACGTCTGGCATCGACCAGCAGGCCGCCGAGTACCGACTGCTCGGCCTCAAGCGCCTGAGGCGGGATGCGTGCCTCCAAACTCGTGGGTTTTCTACTAAGTTCGGACTGAGGCATAAACTGTGTTGCCGTTTGTCATAGGTGACGATTATGCCTACAGAATAACTATTGTAGACAACGGCTCCGGGCTTTAACAGCTGCCAAGGGCTATGAACCTAAAAAGAAAGGTCAGTGGTTCAGTTGGGCGAATTGACGCCCGCTTGTTTTTACTCTGGAGTGCTATTCTCGAGGTCGACGTCCGATACTTTAGCCTCTGATTCAGGTAGAGCCTGTACTGAAGCCTCTGCTTCGACTAAGACCACCAGATTACTCTGGATTTCTGGGTGGAGTATTACCGAGACCTGATGCTCTCCCGTGGTCTTGATCGGGCCCTCGGGCATATCAATTTCTGAACGTTGAATTGCGATGTCTGCCGCCTGAAGCAATTCGGCGATATCGGTCGAACTGACTGAGCCAAAAAGCCTCCCTTCCTCACTGGCAAGCCGAGACACGGTAACCCTATCTGGCAGCAATGCAGCCTTGGCCTGAGCTGTTTCGAGGCGTGTCGAATCCATTTTTGCCAATTCTCGGCGTCGGGTTTCTACTTTGTCACGAGCTTCGCCGGTAGCAGGAACTGCCTTCCCTTGAGGGATCAGGTAATTTCGCCCATATCCCGACTTCACGTTTACCAAATCACCCAGATCGCCCAAATTCTGGATTTTTTCAAGCAGTATTAATTCCATCTGCCTGCCCCTCAGTGTTGATCTGTATACGGTAATAGCGCTAAAAACCGAGCGCGCTTGATTGCCGTTGCTAGTTGCCGCTGATAACGGGCCTTGGTGCCGGTATTACGGCTGGGCATAATCTTGCCGGTCTCAGTGATAAGCGCTTTAAGAGATTCGAGATCCTTGTAATCCACCTCTTTGATCCCTAGCGCGGTAAACCGGCAATACTTGCGTCTTTTATTAAACCTGTTCATCACACTTGGTCCTCTTTAGGCTCATCAACAACAGGCGGGTCGTCAGGCTGATCAATAACAGGTGGATCATCTTCCAAAATCTTAGGGGTTTCTGCGGAATCGGCCTCGACTCGCACGAGGTCCGGGCCGTCAGCCTCTGTGGGCTCTACCTGTGCTACTGGCTCGACTGGCTGTGCTACTGGCTCGACTGGGCTGCTCTGGGTTTCCGGGGTGACATCAGCAGGCTTTTGTTCACTATCAACTGCGCCTGCTCCAGCCTCAACTACCAGTGCCGAGGCCTCAGTAATAGCCTCTTTTCGGCGGATCACAAGGTTACGGATGACGGCATCGCTGAACTTGAACATATTCGCCATTTCGTCCATCGTTGGCTGATCTATTTCAATGTTCATCAAAACATAATGAGCCTTATGCACTTTGCCGATGGTATAAGCAAGTGGACGCCGGCCCCAATCCTCACAACGATGAATCTGGCCACCATTGCCTTCGATGAGGCCGCGATATTTTTCGACCATCGCGGGCACCTGCTCGCTCTGGTCTGGATGCACAAGGAACACGACTTCGTAGTGTCGCATGAGTATTCTCCCTTCGGGTTGGAGCCTCCCAATATTTCGCGGTGAGGCAAGGAGGGCGCGTTTTTAGCGCTGAAGGCGCGTGATTCTAGCCGCCAAAGGCCGATCAGGCAAGCCGGATTAGACTCGGATCCAGGCCGAACGACCTAATTTACCCGATTTTTGATCAATTCATCTACCACCGCTGGCTCTGCCAGAGTCGATGTATCACCAAGATTTTCCAGCTCATTCGCGGCTATTTTGCGCAGAATACGGCGCATGATCTTTCCCGATCGGGTTTTAGGTAAACCCGGCGCCCATTGGATGATGTCCGGGCTTGCGATGGGGCCGATCTCCTTTCGTACTTGTGCTATGAGCCCTCGGCGAAGCTCCTCACTCGGCGTTACTCCGGCCATAGGGGTGACATACGCGTAAATCCCTTGCCCCTTGATCTCATGAGGGTATCCGACAACAGCAGCTTCTGCGATCTGCTCATGTGAAACCAGGGCACTTTCTACCTCGGCGGTTCCCATGCGGTGTCCAGATACGTTGATCACGTCGTCCACGCGGCCGGTGATCCAATAATAGCCATCGTCATCGCGGCGGGCCCCATCACCGGTAGTGTAATAACCCGGGTACTGTGAAAAGTAAGTCTGAATAAACCGTTCGTGATCGCCGAAGATCGTGCGCATCTGTCCAGGCCAGGAGCCCGTGATCACCAGGTTGCCCTCGGCCGCGCCTTCAAGAACCTGGCCGTCGCCGTTCAACAAGGCAGGTTCGATTCCGAAAAATGGCCGTGTGGCCGATCCCGGTTTAAGGTCAGTTGCCCCGGGCAGCGGGGTAATCAAAATTCCACCAGTTTCTGTTTGAAACCATGTATCCATAACGGAACAACGTCCATCACCAACCGTATTGAAATACCACTCCCATGCCTCTGGATTAATCGGCTCTCCTACTGTTCCCAACAGTTTGAGACTGCTACGGCAAGTTGACTCGACCAGTCGATTACCTTGTGCCATTAACGCGCGGATCGCAGTGGGCGCGGTGTAAAAGATATTCACTTGGTGTTTATCTACCACTTGCCAGAAACGCGAGGCATCCGGGTAGGTGGGCACCCCCTCAAACATCAACGTTATCGCTCCATTAGCCAGGGGTCCATAGACAATATAGCTGTGTCCAGTGATCCAGCCGATGTCAGCAGCGCACCAGTAGATATCGCCATCATGATAGTCAAACACATAACGATGGGTCATCGCGGTATACAGTTGATACCCGCCGCAGGTATGTAAAACTCCTTTTGGCTTCCCGGTAGAACCGGATGTATACAATATAAAAAGTGGATCCTCGGCGCCCATTGGCTCCGGATCACAATCAGGCGATGCAGCCGCTATAGCTTCGTCATACCAAACATCACGGCTGGCACTGGCAGGCACATCACTGCCTGTCCGCCGCACCACAATAGTCGTGTGGACATTTGGACACCCGGCAAGGGCTGTTTCCACATTGGCCTTTAAGGGTACCGCCTTTCCGCCTCGTGGCCCTTCGTCCGCAGTAACTACCACCCGGCAGTCAGAATCCAGAATTCGATCCCGTAGCGCATCCGGCGAGAATCCGCCAAAAACGACCGAGTGAATGGCGCCAATACGCGCACAGGCTAACATCGCCACCGCGGCTTCTGGAATCATAGGCATGTAAATGGAAACACAATCGCCCTTACTGACACCGCGGTCCTTAAGAACATTTGAAAATCGGCAGACCTGATCATGCAGTTGTCGGTAAGTCAACTTCTTATCGTCGGTCGGATCGTCACCTTCCCAGATTATTGCCACTTGGTCGGATCGGGTTTCGAGGTGCCGATCAATACAGTTATAGGAAACGTTTAGGGTCGCCCCTTCGAACCATCGGATTTTCCCGGTGTGATAGTCGCAATTGCTTACCGTATGCCAGGGACTAAACCAACTGACAAATTTCTCAGCTTGATCCGCCCAGAAACTATCCGGGTCCGCGATTGATTGCTGATACATATGCCGATACTGCTCTTCATTGATATGGGCACCTTGCGCAAAGTTTGAATTAACTTTGTGAATAACACTGTCACTCATCTGACGCTCCTTTGCTTTGATCAATTGACATTCACTCTCTCCCTTCTTCGCGTATTTTAAACCAATGGATGCTTGAAGCTAGAAAGTAGAATCAAAGGCCCGCGGGGCTGTCCTATCAGGATATTTCAGCCCGATTCATTGTCGCCAGGCGAATCCACTGAATTCCAGACACTGCCGGCACCCAACAGTTCAACCCATTTGCGATGTGCAACTAACTCCTCATCCGAGGCGGGAATTATCGCAAAATTCCGCCCGACGTTACTGTCAGCCCTGTCCAATTGTCGATTCACCCCGATCTGGCCCGAAACCCCCTCTAGCTGCAGATTGGTTTGTCCACCGGTCATCGCCAAGTAAACATCCGCCAGAATTTCAGCATCAAGTAGTGCCCCGTGAAGAGTTCGGCCGGAGTTATCTACCCCATAACGGCGGCATAAGGCATCTAGACTGTTGCGTTGGCCTGGGTGAAGTTCGCGGGCTAACTTCAGGGTGTCTGTTACCGTACAAAAGTCCTCAAGCCTGCGCGGATCGCCCGCCAACTCGAGCTCATTATTAAGAAAACCTAAGTCAAACGGGGCATTATGAATAACCAACTCTGCGTCGGTCACAAACTCGACAAACGATTCCAGGATATCTTTGAACAATGGTTTATCGGCGAGAAAGGATTCTGTGATTCCATGGACTTCCAGAGCGCCAGCATCGATGCTGCGCTCAGGGTTAAGGTAAGAATGAAATTGCTCATCATTGTGCTTTCGATTTAAAATAACTACGCCGCCCACTTCGATCACCCGATGGCCGGCCGTTGCATCAAGTCCTGTCGTCTCAGTATCCAAAACAACCAATCGTGTAGTCAATTTTTCTCCCCATCCTTTAAATATTCATCTATCGCCAGATTTGCCAGAGCATCCGCACGTTCGTTTTGTGGATGTCCACTATGACCCCGGACCCAGTGCCAACTGACCGATCGCGCCTGCCTTGCATTATCTAATGCCTCCCACAAGTCTCGATTTTTGACGGCTTTGTGCGAGGCTGTACGCCAGCCATTTCGCTTCCAATTAGTCATCCAGTTGGTAATGCCGTTACGAACATACTGCGAGTCTGTATAGACCGCAACCAGTTGGCTAGTCCCTACCGCTTCAAGACCCTCTATTGCCGCTTTAAGTTCCATACGGTTGTTGGTTGTGGCAGGTTCAACTCCCAAAAGCTCTGTTTGAGACGATTCACCAATAATGAGTACACCCCAGCCCCCTATTCCGGGGTTTCCGCGACAGGCGCCGTCGGTATAGATGCGAATCTCTCCTTCATCTGCGTTTTCCATTTTCACAAACCTTTCTCTCCTATCTTAGTTTGACGAGGAATTGTATTTGCCATCACATCGATCCCGAAAGGCCGATGCCTCGCCATTTTTACCTTGGTACCGGCGAGTCCCAGTCGCTTTTTACGGGCGACGAGCAAGTAGATCCCACCGAGAAGCGGCCACCAGCGATCTCCGGCCTTTTCGAGAAAGTCGGTTTTCCGAAGCAGTTCCGTCGCGCTAACGGGAAGCTGATAGAACATCATCTTACCGCCTAGTATTTCCAAACCCAGCAGGCGCATCCAGTCCTGGACTCTTGCAGGAGACAGGAAATCGCCGCTCCAGGGCGACGGCCTTGGGTGAGGAGTTACAGCCCGCCTCAGACCCCACAGGCTCCACCGATTAAAACCACAAACGACGAGGATCCCCTCTGCCGCCAGAATCAAGCTCGCCTCACGCAGGGCCACATGCGGTTCATTCGCAAAATCCAGCGTGTGAGGGAGGACAAGCAATTCGATAGAACGCGCACTAAATGGAAGTGCCTCGCTTGCGGTAGTGACGACGTGTTGAGGATTCGACATGCCGACGCTCGGAGAATAAATGGCCAGCCCAATGTCTACCTTTGAAAGAAAATCTTCTGGGCCGGGTCCAAGTTGCAGCCCTGTCGGGTAGTAGGTGCGTGGTATTAATTCAGAACTTTTTTCAACGGCAGACCGTGAAACAGCCTTTCCAAGAGGTCCATCAAACCAGGCATTGAGCCCGACGTGGCTGGCTAAGGCCTCGGCTCCGACCAAACCTGATCCCGTCCAGTTTTTCCGTGGCAGCATTAACCTACGCTGCTCAAGACGCGCGAGAGATACGCAATTCCAGGGAACCTCGCTCACCGGGGCCATAGGTACGCAGACCGGCCGGGCAACTTCTCAGATTGTCAAACATCCTCACCACCTGCCACCCTTTCGGATTCGGCTAGAGCAAGAATCAGATCTGCCCAGGCCTTGGCTTTGGATTGTGGCGAACGCAAAAGATATGCCGGGTGATACGTAACCACCAATGGGATGTCATAGGCAGGATACCGGTGGATCCGCCCTCGAAGTTGGCCTATAGTCTGATCAGTGCGAAGTAGCGCCTGAGCGGCAAATCGCCCCATTGCAAGAATAATTTTAGGTTGAATAAACTTGACCTGTTGATGCAGGAATGACTCACACGCACTCACCTCTTCGCCAAACGGGTCCCGGTTATCAGGCGGTCGACACTTAAGAACGTTTGCAACAAAAACGTCATTGCGCGCGAGGCCTATACTGAATAACATTCGATTCAGTAATTGACCGGCGCGCCCTACAAATGGCAACCCCTGCCGGTCCTCCTCAGCGCCTGGCGCTTCACCGACCAACAACCAGTTTGCTTTAGGATTTCCTTCGCCGAAAACCGTTGTTTTCCGGGTGGTATGTAGGTTGCATCTCGTGCAATTACGTACTTGTTGCTGTAATGAGGTCCAACCCGAAGGTGACACCTTTCCTGGAGACTCTAGATCATTCGAGGCAGGTTCAACATACTGATCGATAACTCGCGTATCAGTGATCAGGGTCCATGGTATCAATCCCATCTCACGAAGATACTGGGACCGACTCCTCATCGGTCTGATACCTTAAACGGTATCGCCACTTTGCGGATTAAAACGTTGGGGGCTCAACTGCAACTTATTGAGGGCGTTGACATACGCCTTCACCGACGCAACAACGATATCGGTATCGGTACCTTGCCCGTTAACGATACGCCCGTTTTCCTGCAACCGGACACTGACTTCGCCTTGTGAATCGGATCCTGCTGTAATGGCATTAACGGAATAAAGTAGAAGTGCTCGATCTCCAGGCACAATGTCGTCAACTGCCCTAAACGACGCATCCACCAGACCATCGCCGGTTGTTTTGGCTGTCTCTTCAGAGCCGGCCTTCTCAAGGGTCAATTCAGCGACCGGAGCATCACCCGTCTTAGAAACGGTTTTTAATGAAACAAATCGTAGCATTTCGTCGCGGTGTGAAGCAGCGCTGTCACCGACTAACGCTTGAAGATCATCATCAAAAATCTCATGTTTTTTATCGGCCAACTCTTTGAAACGATCGAACGCCTGATTCAATTCCGCCTCGCTCGAGAACTCGATGTCCAAAGCAACCATACGTTCCCTAAATGCATTTCGACCGGAATGTTTTCCAAGCACAATCTGATTGGCGCTCCAGCCGACGTCCTCGGCACGCATGATCTCGTAGGTGTCACGCTGTTTCAGCACGCCATCTTGATGTATCCCCGCCTCGTGAGCGAATGCGTTAGCACCAACAATCGCCTTGTTTGGTTGCACCGGGAAACCTGTGATACTGGACACCAGACGACTGGCAGCAAGGATGTGGGTGGTATCGAGCCTGCTGTCACAGGGGAAAAAATCCTGACGGGTGCGTACGGCCATTACGATTTCCTCAAGCGACGCGTTCCCGGCGCGCTCACCGAGCCCATTGATCGTACATTCAACCTGTCGCGCCCCGACCTTAACCGCAGCCAATGAATTCGCAACCGCGACACCGAGATCGTTATGACAGTGTACCGAAAACACTACCTTATCAGCGTTCGGAATACGGTTCATCAATCTTGCGAACATCTCGCCGAACTGCTCAGGCATGGTGTAGCCGACTGTGTCGGGGACATTTACGGTGGTCGCACCGGCATCGATCACGGCCTCAAAAATTCGGCAAAGAAAATCTTCATCCGATCGACCAGCATCTTCTGCTGAAAACTCGACATCATCAGTGCTGGCTCGGGCCTGCTTAACAGCCGCTACGGCTTTTTCCAGTACATCTTCAGGGGACATCCGTAGCTTGGCCTTCATGTGAATGGGAGAGGTCGCGATGAAGGTATGAATCCGTGAAGCGCGGGCCCCACGGATCGCCTCAGCGGCGCGAGAGACATCGCCTGGATTTGCTCGAGCCAGGGCACAAACACGGCTATCGTCTATCTGGCCAGCAACCTCTCGAACGGCTTCGAAATCGCCCACGCTGGCGGCAGGGAACCCGGCTTCTATCACGTCAACCCCCAGTTTCTCCAAAACGCGTGCGATACGCACCTTTTCATCCAAGGTCATCGAAGCGCCCGGGCTTTGCTCCCCGTCTCGCAAGGTGGTGTCAAAAATAATTAAATGGCTACTCATACTAAACTCTCCAAAGCGGGTAGTGTGTTTCAATCTGAAACAACGCCGGATAACCGGGAATCATCGCCATTCGCTTTGGCAGCGGCGGCTCTGATGGTGCGGTGTGATAAATAGTCGAGAAGTCAGTGCGCCAAACGGCGCAGCAGAATCTGAAGAGCGTGGCTGGTCAGCAGTCGCGCGGCACGTCGCAGCCGCCCTATGATTGGTGCAAAGATTCGAGGGGAAATACGCGGTTGCATCGTGCCAGTATACCGCGTCCCCCTTTTAGGGCAAAGTCTCAAAAGCAACAGGCCCTGCTCAGCCGTTAATCCAACCGCCTCATGCTAATTAGACATCTTGTTGCGGGCCGACCCTGCGGCCGCATCGTACGTCTGGGGCTCATCGTTTGACGGCGCAAAAACTTTTTCGCCCTTGCGATATTTTAGAACCCAAGTCACGATTCCCGAAAGCGCGTAGGCGCTAAATGCCAAAAAAAGAACCCGCGGCGGATCAAACGAGATTAAAACGAACACCAGTACTAATACCAAAACCGCCATAAACGGGACCCGGTGTTTGAGGTCCAGATCTTTGAAACTCCGATAAGGCAAACTGCTAACCATAGCCAAGGAAAGTAAAAACATAGCCGCCAACCCAGAAGTTGTGTACAAGCCTCCGGAAAGTTGGTAACTATCTGCAACCCAGACACTGGCAGCTAGAAGAACCGCGGCTGCAGGACACGGCAAGCCGTGAAAATATCGTTTACTCGAAATTTCCTGAGTGTTGAAGCGCGCCAGTCTCAGCGCGGTAGTTGCGACATAAATAAATGCTGTCAACCACCCGATTTTTCCAAGATCTTTCAGTCCCCACTCAAAAAGGATCAAGGCCGGAGCCAACCCAAAAGCGACCAGATCTACCAGCGAGTCATACTCTTTGCCGAAATCACTTACGGTATTGGTCATCCGTGCGACACGGCCATCCAACGAATCAAGCACTGCAGCGATAATCACTGCAATCGCGGCATTCTCAAAGTTGCCAACCGTTGACTGAATAATGGCGTAAAAAGCCGCCAATAGGCTCGCTGTCGTAAAAAGATTCGGCAGTATATAAATCCCCTTTGGGGGTTTATCTGTCGATTCAAGGGACGCGACCTTTCGAAAATTACTCATGGCTTATCGAGCACAGGTAGGTAGGCAATGATATCACTGTCCGACAAGACCCATTTACCGAAACTAGCCGCCACACGACTTTATGGGGGGCAGGTACACGTCGACCCGCGAGCCAAACCTTATAAATCCAAATCGTTGGCCATGTTGAACTGGGTCACCAACTTCCACGTAAGTCAGTGTCCGCCGTGCGGCCAAACCAGCAATCTAAACACAACTGACATAAAAACATTATCCGTGTGGATACTGATCGCGCAGCGTTTGTTTTCCTGGGAGGCCTTATCCAACTCGGCATTAAAGAACCATCCGGGATGATACTGGCGCTGGGTTATATCGCCGCTCACCGGAATAAGGTTTGAATGAACAGAAAATATATTCATGAAGATGCTGATTTGTATTGCCTTGGCGCCGCTAAACGGATCTTCGCCGGGTCCAGTCCAATGCTTACGACCCGGCCATGGGCGGGGGCAACAACTATCCCGGTTTGCGTGGGGATGATGCGTTTGGGCTCTCGGAAAACTGAATAACCAGCGCGCAGACAAGCCACCAGGGAAATGCGCACCAAAGCCGCCAACGAATGCATTACCGCTGCGACTCCCGCGACGATCGCAATGCGGGTCCAGCCCTCTCGAGCAATCACAGCCTAACCCACCTCGAGGCGGCACCAGCCGTTAGTGCCCCAAGTTGCGTAACTCAGTTGCGCTCCTTGTCAACCAGCTTACCTTTTTGAATCCACGGCATCATGTCGCGCAGGCTTGCACCAACCGCCTCTATCTGATGAGTTTGGCCCTGCTCTCGCAGCTCGCTAAATCGTTTGCTGCCAGAGCGGCTCTCTGCCATCCACTCACGGGCGAATTTGCCGGACTGTATTTCGTCAAGGATGATTTTCATTTCGGCCTTAACTTGTGAAGTGATAACGCGAGGCCCCCGAGTGACGTCACCAAATTCTGCGGTATTGGAGATGGAGTAGCGCATATTTGCAATCCCGCCTTCGTAGATGAGATCGACGATCAATTTAGTCTCATGCAAGCATTCAAAATAGGCCATCTCCGGTGCGTATCCGGCCTCGACCAAGGTTTCAAATCCAGCTTGTATCAACGATGTTAAGCCGCCACACAAAACCGTCTGCTCCCCAAATAGATCAGTCTCAGTCTCTTCTTTATACGTCGTTTGGATAACCCCGGCACGCCCACCGCCAATGGCGCTGGCGTAGGACAGTGCTGTTTCGCGGGCTGTGCCACTTGGATCCTGCTCTACTGCGATCAGACAGGGCACACCGCCCCCTTCCGTGTAGGTTGATCGAACCAGGTGTCCAGGGCCTTTGGGTGCAATCATAATTACGTCAATTTCAGGGCTAGGTTCAATAAAACCAAAATGCACATTAAACCCATGGGCGAAGGCCAGAGCGGCGCCCGCCTTAAGATTGGGAGCAACAGACTCCGTATACAAATCTGCGGCCAGTTCGTCCGGTACCAGCATCATCACTATATCGGCCGATGCAACCGCCTCATGGACCGAAGTGACTTTCAAGCCAGTTTTCTCTGCCTTACTCCGGGAACTTGAGTCCTCGCGCAGACCTACAATCACTTCGACCCCGCTGTCGCGAAGATTGTTGGCGTGAGCATGTCCTTGGGAGCCATACCCGATCACGGCGACGGTCTTGCCGGTAATAATCTTCAGATCGGCATCGTTGTCATAAAAAACCTTCATTTTGACGCTTCCTCTCTATACGCTGACTTTCATAAATTAATGAATCCGCGGCCCTACAGACGCAAGGCACGATCACCTCTGGCAATTCCGGACACCCCACTGCGGACCACTTCGTAAACTTCTGCTGAAGGCAAGGCCGCTACAAACGCATTCAGCTTGTCACCCGGGCCGGTGAGTTCAATAGTGTAGGTTTCCTCATCGACGTCGATAATCCGGCCTCGGAATATATCCACTAGTCTTTTAATTTCCTCGCGGTCCGTGCCTTGGGCACGAACTTTCAGTAGCAACAGTTCGCGCTCAATATGTCGCCCCTCTGTAAGATCGAGCAAACGAACCACGTCAATTAATTTATTGAGCTGTTTTGTAATCTGCTCAATCACCTCATCAGAACCCCGGGTGACAATAGTCATCCGGGATAGTGACTCGTCCTCAGTTGGAGCAACCGTAAGCGACTCGATGTTATAACCTCGCGCCGAGAAGAGACCAGCGACCCTGGATAAGGCCCCAGGCTCGTTTTCTACCAATAAAGAGAGGATTCGTTTCATCGATCAGGCCAGTTCCCGCTCGGGGGGTTTCGAACCGTCCGGGCTCGGCTTTAATACCATTTCGTTATGTCCGGCGCCGGCAGCGATCATTGGGTACACGTTTTCGGTCTGGTCCGTTATAAAGTCGAGAAAGACCAGTTCATCCTTGGTGGCGATGGCTTCGCGCAGAGCGTCCTCAACATCTGCTGGATCCTCAATTTTAACGCCGACGTGCCCAAAGCTGGCAGCGAGGTCAACAAAATCTGGCAACGAGTCCATATATGAATGTGAGTAGCGCCGTTCGTAGAAAAACTCCTGCCATTGCCGAACCATACCCATATATCGATTATTCAAATTAACTATCTTGAGTGGCAGATCATACTGCTTGCAAGTGGATAACTCCTGGATGCACATCATGATGCTGGCCTCGCCGGTTACACAAGCTACAGTGGCCTCCGGATGAGCTAACTGGACACCAATGGCAGCAGGCAATCCAAAGCCCATAGTCCCAAGCCCACCAGAATTGATCCAGCGACGCGGGTTACTAAAACCATAGTACTGGGCGGCCCACATCTGATGCTGACCCACGTCCGAGGTAACAAACGCATCGCCACCTGTTATTTCGTGTAATTTTTGAACTACGAACTGAGGTTTGATCACTTCTGTGCTCGTTTCAAACCCGAGTGAGTCGCGGCTTTGCCACTGTTTAATCTGTTCCCACCATTTGCCAAGACTCTCGGCATCCGGCTGATCCGCGCTCCCTCGGATCGCGTTCACAAGCTGCTTTAGCACTACCGAGGCATCGCCCACGATAGGAATCTCTACCCGGACGTTCTTTCCAATCGATGCTGGGTCAATATCTATATGGATGATTCTGGCGTGCGGAGAAAAATTCTTAAGGTCTCCAGTCACTCGATCATCGAAACGAGCACCTACCGCGAGCATCACATCACACTCGTACATTGCCATGTTTGCTTCGTAGGTTCCGTGCATGCCAAGCATGCCCAAAAACTGAGGATGGTCCGATGTCAGCCCGCCCAGACCCATCAACGTATTTGTGCAGGGGTAGCCCAGCATATCGACCAGTGCTGTAAGTTCACTTGACGCACCGGAAAGAATGATACCGCCCCCAGAGTAGATTATCGGACGTTTGGCCGAAAGCAGCAGCTTAGCCGCACGCGAAATCTGCTTGGAATGCCCTTTTTTGACCGGGGCATAAGAGCGGATCTGTACGGTTTTCGGATAGAGATACTCGGTCTTATTCGCTGTGACATCCTTAGGGATATCGATAACCACTGGGCCAGGCCTACCTGAATTCGCAATGAAAAATGCTTTTTTCATCGTTGTTGCGAGATCCTTGACGTCGCGAACCAGATAATTATGCTTCACGCACGGTCGGGTGATTCCGAAAGTATCGACCTCCTGAAAGGCGTCATCCCCAATTAGACTAGTCGGCACCTGGGCAGTCAGGATGACCATTGGGATCGAATCCATATAGGCGGTAGCAATACCCGTTATGGTATTCGTGACGCCAGGGCCTGACGTGACCAACACGACACCAGGTTTTCCGGTGGCGCGAGCGTATCCATCCGCAGCGTGGGTTGCCCCCTGCTCGTGGCGAACCAGAATATGCCTAACCTCCTCTTGGGCGTAAAAGGCATCGTAGATGTGCAGTGCCGCGCCTCCGGGATAACCGAAAACAGTATCGACGCCTTCATCTTTCAGGCTTTGAACGACGATCTGAGCGCCGGTCAGTTCCATATATGAACCTCGGTAGAAGCGTGGGAGTTACTTAGTGGTTGGTAGAAATCAGAAACGAACCAACAACTTAAATTATAAACAGTTCGGTAGCATGCTGTAAATTTAATGCTGGCGCCATATTGTTGTCCCGTCCTCAAGGTCCTCAAGAACAATGCCCTGTTTTTCCAACTGCAAGCGGATCATATCCGCCTCCGTGTAGTCACCATCGCGCCGGGCCTGAACGCGTTGATCAATCAGACTGCCAACTCTAAGGTCAATATCCTCTTTGCTTTCACCCAAGTGGCCCGACAACCCAAGAAACTGGGCAGGCTCCTGATAAAGCAATCCCAGCGAACCGGCAAGTTCACGTAATTGGCTGATTCTGACCCCGGCACTGTCGCTATTGTTGGCATCCAGGTCCCGGTTGATCTCCCTTGCAGCATCAAAAAGGACGGCGATTGCGGCCGCAGTATTGAAATCGTCTTCAAGTGCCTCATCAAACCGCTCGCGGTAACGATCCTGGCACTCTTCGTCACACGCGCCATTCAGCCCTGCCCCTTTGTGAAGAACAAGATACAGCCGTTCCAGACCGGCCCGCGCCTGCGTCAAACCTTGTTCTGAAAAATTCAAAGGACTGCGATAATGACTTAGCAGGATCATGAAACGTATCACCTCTCCAGCGCGAGAGGGATCAGAATCCTGAGCAAGGATCTCGCGGATCGTAAAGAAATTTCCTGTTGACTTGGACATTTTTTCTTGGTCAATTTGAACGTATCCGTTATGCATCCAGGTGTTCACGAACTTGCAACCGGTTGCCCCTTCGCTTTGGGCGATTTCATTCTCATGATGTGGAAAACGTAAATCCATCCCACCACCGTGAATATCGAAGCTATCACCAAGGCAGCACGTTGACATCGCCGAACATTCGATGTGCCAGCCCGGCCGACCAACTCCCCAAGGCGACTGCCAGCTCGGCTCCCCCGGTTTGGCTGCTTTCCATAGGACAAAGTCAAGCGGGTCATCTTTTGCCTCGTCTTTTTCTACCCGGGCTCCCACCATCAGAGCATCGAGCGAACGACCTGACAAAGTGCCATACCCATCGAATCTACGCACACGAAAATACACATCCCCGTTTTTTGCCAGGTAGGCAAAACCCTTTTCTTCAAGGGTTTGAATCATATTCAGGATCTCTGCAATATATCCAGTGGCACGTGGCTCTTGGTCTGGACGGATCACATTCAAAAGATCCTCGTCCTCATGCATTGCTGCGATAAACCGCTCTGTTACCACATCGAAAGGCTCGCTCAACTCTGCCGCCCGGACGATAATCTTGTCATCGATATCAGTTATATTGCGTACATAGCGGACGTCAAATCCTTTCGCCCTGAGAACTCGAACCACCATATCAAAAATGACCAGAACCCTAGCGTGACCTAAGTGGCAATAATCATAGACCGTCATACCGCAGACATACATGCGCACCACCCCTGGGCTCAGTGGGGTAAAGACTTCTTTGGTTCGGGTCAGACTGTTATAAATACGCAACGGCATAACGAGAATCTTAAAGGGAAACGGGGGGTGAATGTTAACCAAAACGCTCCGGGCCGCCAACCGGGTAACCCACCTATTTGTAAAAAGCGTGTCCAGGTCAATTCGGAAGACTCGCCTTGATTCACCTTATTTCTGATTTACACTTAACGCCTGCCGACAACGCCCTGTTGGCGCGATTCCGCGCCTATCTCCGGCAACTCAATCCTGGCGATTCACTTTTTATTCTTGGAGATCTCTTTGAGTATTGGCTGGGCGATGACGCTTGTGGATATCTAGAACAAAATCAGGTAGAGCAGGCCCTGACTGAACTTGCTGATCAAGGCATCAGCACGAGTTTCATGAGAGGCAATCGTGACTTTCTTGTCGGTAACGATTTTGCTGAACGCTGCGGAATCACTCTGCTTGATGATGAGCATCTGCTGCAGCTTGGTGACCAGCCGATACTGTTAATGCACGGGGATAGCTTATGCACAGACGATCGCAGTCATCAGGCCTTTCGAAAAATGGTGCGAGACCGCGCCTGGCAGGAGGATTTTCTTTCCCGACCGCTAAGCACGCGCGATGAGATGGCCAAGGCTGTACGTTACCGCAGTGAATCAGGAAAAACCTTGAAGGCTTCGGCCATTATGGATGTCACTCAGAGCGCTGTTGATGAGGTTATGCGTTTGCATGGCGTTAAGTTACTCATTCACGGCCATACTCATCGACCTGCAGTTCACCAGTTTTCGTTACCCGGGTCTGCAAGCGTCCACCGCGTGGTCCTAGGTGATTGGGGTCGGGCTCCAAGCTTTATTCAACTTGATCAACACGCGCTTGAACTTGTGCACGCTGGCAAACGCGATCGTCTCGTGATTTAGTGGTAGACGCTGATCTCGGCAACATCAAGCGCTCCAGAGTCCGGGGAACGAGAAGCATCACCCCGCTCATCGGCCACACCGCGAAGAAATTCGTGAGTTACGTCTCCGGTGACGTATTTACCGTCGAAACAAGAAGCATCAACCTGCTCAATGTCGGGATTACCCTCTTTAATCGTTGCAACCAAGTCGTCCAGTTTTTGATAAATCAATCTATCCGCCCCAATGAAAACCCTGATTTCTTCCTCTGAACGTCCACTGGCCACTAGTTCGTCCGGTGCTGGCATGTCAATACCATAAACATTGGCATAACGTACCGGTGGAGCTGCTGAAGCAAAGTAGACCTTCGCAGCCCCAGCGTCACGGGCCATCTGAATGATTTGCTGGGAGGTTGTGCCGCGAACAATAGAATCATCGACTAGGAGCACGTTTTTCCCCCGGAATTCAAGATCAATTGCGTTTAGTTTCTGGCGTACTGATTTTTTCCTTTCTGCCTGGCCCGGCATAATAAAGGTTCGACCTATGTAACGATTCTTAATGAATCCTTCGCGATACTTAAGATTCAACGAGTTGGCGAGCTGAAGCGCGGAAGTACGACTGGTATCCGGGATAGGGATCACAACATCGATATCGTGATCTGGCCACGAGCGCCGGAGTTGCTCCGCGAGTTTCTCACCCATGCGAAGGCGGCTCTTGTACACGGCTACCTTATCGATAATTGAGTCAGGGCGTGCAAGATAAACATATTCAAAAAGGCACGGTGCAAGTTGTGGATGGGGCGCGCATATTTTTCGTTCAACCGTACCGTCGGTGCGAATGAACACTGCCTCACCAGGCGCAACATCGCCCACGTGATCGTACCCCGAAACATCCAAAGCAACACTTTCGGACGCGATCATGACAGATGGGCCTGCGCCCTGCTCACGGCTGCCGATAATCAGCGGGCGAATGCCATAAGGATCGCGGAAGGCGACCAAACCGTATCCGACAATCATTGCTACCACCGCATACGCCCCACGGCAACGCTCATACAGCCGCGTGACCGCGCGAAAAATATCATCGCTTTCAAGCCTCGTACGGCTTGGGCCAACAGATTCTTTTAGTTCGTGAGCAAAAACGTTAAGCAAAACCTCAGAGTCCGAGCCCGTGTTCAATTGGCGTAGATCATCGCGGAATAATTCATGGCTGAGTTCGCGAGCATTTACCAGATTCCCGTTATGCCCCAGCGCGATACCAAACGGGGAGTTAACGTAGAAAGGCTGGGCTTCGAACCGATTGGCGCTTCCAGCCGTGGGGTAACGAACATGCCCTAATCCGATATTACCTTCAAGCTGCACCATATGCCGTTCCTGAAACACATCGCGCACCAAACCGCTGTCTTTTCTCAGGAACACTCGACGGCCGTCGCAAGTCATTATGCCAGCAGCGTCTTGGCCCCGGTGCTGCACGACAGTCAGCGCATCGTAAATGAGCTGGTTGACCCGCTGGTGAGAGACGATCCCAACAATGCCGCACATAATTTTTTCGTTTTTTCCTTCGGCTAAAAGCTATTTAGTGGAATTACCAAAGATCAAAAGGGTCATTTACCCGGGTGTAACGTCTGAGCCATCAAGCGAGTGGCCAACTTTGGTCGAAAGCCAGTCAACGGCCGGCTCAAGGTACGGTACCAACACGGACTCATTGTACCAAGCCTGAGCCGCAGCTGGGGTGAATCGAGCCAGCAGGAGAAGAGCGGTGATCAATAGTAAGGCACGCAGCGCTCCAAATACTGCTCCCAACAGCCTATCCATACCCGTTAGTCCTGTAGCATGAAATGCACGACTGATCAGGCTTCCAGCGACCGACAACGCCAGCAAGACCCCAATAAAAACGGTGACCGCCCCGATGATATTTGCCAACTGGGAGTTTTCTAGCCAGGTCTCGAGCCAAGCCGCTACAAGATGGCTATACACATAAGCGAGCCACAGCGCCAAAACCCACGACACCAGGGATAGAATTTCGCGAATCAACCCTCGGAATAGGCCAATTCCAAGGGATAGGCAGGTTGCACCTACCAGCATGAGGTCCAATAACCCCGGGGAAGAAAACCCGCTTAACTCAGACATTAATGTCAGTGGCTAGAAGAGTTGCAAGCAGTAACGCACGACTCATGGAGTTCTCACAACAAATGCTTGCTCCCCGGTAATGAGCACCGCTTTAGCACTTTCGCGTTCTGCCTCACTTTGGGTAGAAAATGGTCCAAGATACAGTCGGACTGCCCGCCTCCCATTTAATTCAATCTCCTCGCTTTGAGGAATCATATCGTTTTCCACTAAGGCCGACTGGCGCTGGTTTGCATTGGCTGGTTCCCCAAACACACCAACCCGTACAACCCATCCGCTGGTCAATTTGGCCGGTGGGTCAGGCAAATCGACCTCGCGCTCGGGTTGATGTTCTTTCTGGCTATCGGTTGAGAGGCTGTCGTTTGGCGGTTCGCCTGTTTTTAAGAGACCGATTGGCTCGGTTCCCGGATCAATTTTGGAGATAAATTCACTGCTGGGTTGCGGCAACAGGTCACTACTGGGCGCGACATTTTCAGGAAAATACCCGGCTCCGGTTAGCAGCAAAGGAAGTACGATGACCGGTCCGCCCACCAGAATCAGTGCGCCAATCAGGCGGTGCTTCAAGTTGAACGGAAGATCCGGTGACGCAGCCATTTACGCAACAGTCCTTTCAGAAACCGAGCCCAGTATAGCGCCCACTAGGTAAAACGAACCAAACACCACTACCCAGTCACCTGGGGCTGAGTCGAGGAGTGCCTGGGTGTATGCGTCCATAGGGCTGTGACATGTATCGAGGTTAGCAATACTCAGACCTTGCAAGCCAGTCCGGAGTTCCGCCAGGCTCATCCCTCGCTCGCTCTCCACCTCGGCCAGATACCAACAATCCACCTGATCCTTTATTTCTTCAATGATACTAAAGAGATCCTTATCTTTGAGCAGGGAAAAAACAGCCCGCGTCTTGCCGCGTGGCCGGGCCCAACGGAGCATCGCGGCAAGGTCAGCGACCGCGCGATGATTATGGGCGACATCAAACAGTCGGGTTACATCACCTTCGATTAATTCCTGGCGACCGGGGACTTGCAAGCCGCCAAGCACGCTAATATGGTGTGGCCGGACTGGTAACCGACTTTGTAATTGGTGGACAGCCGCCAGGGCACCGGCGAGATTGTTCATCCTGCCGTCAGCTGCCTGTGAACCCTTCCCGCTCCATTTTGATCCCACGCCAGGCCATTTATCGGGATCAGGACGCCAATGCCATACGTTCTCGCCTTCCCAATCAATCCAAAAATCCTCGTTCAACACCATCGCGTCACAACGCAAGACTTTCAATGCACTTCGAACAGACTGAGGGGGCTTAGGATCCGACACCACCACTTTACCGCCATAGCGCAAGATTCCTGATTTTTCGCGACCAATCGCATCCCGGGTCGATCCGAGCCAGGCCTTATGGTCAAGATCTATCGAAGTCACTATACAAAGATCCGGGTTAATCGCATTAACAGCGTCGAGTCGCCCTCCCAACCCGACCTCAAGAATACCAACTTCAACCGCCGCATGACCCAAAAGATCCAGTGCTGCGATCGTGCCAAATTCAAAATAAGTCAATGGAACTCCAGATCTGGCCTGTTCCACACGCTCAAATGCGGCGCACAAGGTTTCTTCAGTCACCGGCTTGCCATCAATTTTGACTCGCTCACAATAACTGACCAGGTGAGGTGAGGTGTAGCACCCAACCCGGTACCCAGCCTCACAGTAGACCGCGTTAAGCATTTCTGCGGTTGTGCCCTTACCGTTAGTGCCAGCGATCGTGATTACTATTGAGGGTAGACGGGGCTGCAGTCGATGCAATACCCGCCGAGTCCGATCAAGTGTAAGGTCAATACTGCGATGGTGAATCGACTCGATATAGTCCAGCCACTGAGCTAAAGGACGCCCGAGCCGAGACGCATTACTAGCCATCGAAGTCGACCAACTCATGGAGGGTTTAGGCAGAGGAATTATCCTTCGGAGAAACGAGTTCTGCCTGGGGAACTACGATTGGACCAAAACCTAACGTCTCCAGTGCCTGGCTGATAACCGCTCGTAGCTCCGGGCGCTCCACAACCATATCAAGTGCTCCATGCTCGAGCAAAAACTCGGATTGCTGGAAACCTTCCGGTAAAGTCTCACGAACCGTCTGCTCGATTACCCGGGGGCCGGCAAAACCAATAAGCGCATGAGGCTCCGCCAGTATCAGGTCGCCAAGCATTGCCAGACTGGCCGAGACCCCGCCCATTGTCGGATCAGTAAGTACTGAAATATAAGGGATGGACGCCTTTCGCAATCGGTTGAGCGCTGCAGCTGTTTTCGCCATTTGCATTAAGGAAAACAGTCCTTCCTGCATCCGGGCGCCGCCACTTGCGCTAAAACAGACGAACGGTGATTGCTTATCCAACGCTTCATTTGCCGCACGAACAAACTTCTCACCGACTGCCGACCCCATCGAGCCCCCAAGAAATCTAAACTCAAAGGCTACTGCCGTTACCGGTATCCCGCTCATTAGACCGCTGCCCGCTAGAAGCGCTTCAGTTTCCTCGCTGCGCTTTTGTGCTTCAACTAGACGATCCCGATAGCGTTTGCTATCCCGGAAACGTAAAGCATCTACCGAGCGAATTTTGGATCCTATTTCTTGAAAACTGGAATCATCAAAAAACCCTTGTAGCCTGGCCCTTGCGGACAGCCGCATGTGGTGCCCGCATTTTGGACAAACTTGAAGGCTCCGATCCAGATCGGCACCATACAGGACTGCATTACATTGGTCACATTTTCGCCACAGACCTTGCGGGACCCCTCGACGCGCGGCAACGCCGACCCCTTTGATCTTCGGCGGAATCAGTCGATCAAACCAGCTCATCGGTCTAGGAAGCCCGCCATAGCCCGTCAAACTCCCTAACAGTTCGGCAAAACATCTTTATTTGTTCAGCATCCTTAAGGCCCGGCATAACCTCTACACCAGTACTGACATCTACCCCCCAGGCATCTGATTGGGCCAGGGCCTCGGAAACATTATCTGTGCGAAGGCCACCGGCCAGGATAATGGGCGCGCGGGTTTTGACTCGAGCCTGCGTCCAGTCGAAGGAAGCGCCGGTTCCGCCGATTTCCTCCTGGCGGTAGGTATCGAGCAACAAAGCGCCTGCTTTCGGATGTAGTTGATCCGCTTGATGAGGGTCAATTTCCGGTTTCATCCGTACCGCCTTTATATAGGGCAATTTAAATTGCTCGCAGATCAATGCTGTTTCGTTACCATGAAACTGAAGCACAGTCACTGGCACTTGGTCCAGCACTGCCTCCACCTGCCCCGGCACAGGGTCGACAAACACACCGACCAGGTCGACCAGCGCGGGAATCTCGCGGCCAATAGCTGCTGCGTCATTCACGCTCACGGCACGTCGACTCGGGGGGAAAAAGATCAGGCCGACTGCATCGGCCCCAGCCGCGACCGCGACCGTCGCATCGCTCGCACGCGTGATTCCACATATCTTGATCCGGGTTCGCACCAGTCTATTCTAACGGCTAGTGCCAGAATCGCGGGACTCTCGCTACCAGAAGCGGCAAGCCGGCGTTGCTCGCGGCAAATCAAATTCCTGCGGGTACCGGATCTCGGTGAGATAAAGTCCATGCGGTGGCGCTGTGACCCCGCCGGCACGCCGATCACGGCTTTCCAGAACCTCCTGAGCCCACCCGACTGGCCGTTCCTCCGACCCGATCGCCATCAACACTCCGGCGATATTTCGAACCATGTGATACAAAAACCCATCAGCTTCAATGTCGATCCAAACCCATGGGCCAGAACCGCGAACCTCAAGTGACCTTATCTCTCGAGTAGGCTGTCGGGACTGGCAAGCATTGGCACGGTACGCGGAAAAATCATGGCGACCCACAAGAGCAGCAGCCGCTTTAGCCATCTGGCCAATGTTGAGACTTCGGTGATTCCAGGTGACCTTTCCAGACAGAAAGGTAGGACGCATCGGCCTGGTGAAAATAATGTAGCGGTACGACCGACCGATCACACTGAAGCGTGCGTGAAAACCGGCACTCACTGGAATTGCCCAGGTCACTACCAGACCAGGAGGTGTCAGCGTGTTGGTGCCTCGCGACCAAGCTTTAAGAGGTCGGTCTGAATGGCTGTCGAAATGAACGACCTGCCCGGATGCATGGACACCCGTGTCGGTCCGTCCAGCCGTAATTACTCGAACTGGATGTGAAGCAACACGACTCAAAGCGCGTTCAAGAGACTCCTGTACCGTGCTCACCCCTGACTGCATTTGCCATCCATGAAAACGGCTCCCATCGTACTCAACGCCGAGCGCAAACCGCTGGCCGGTGGACAAGGAATCAGAGTGATTAATCATTGACTTGGCACCGAAAAAAGATAGGTGATGTAGAATTCACCGCTCACAATCAGCGGCTATTGTACCTCTCACTTGGAACATTCTGAGTCCGAGGGTTGTGCCATTCAATTGGCGCTGAAAGCAGAACTGGATAGGAAACAATATTGATGGCAGCTGATAGCCGCGTTACCGAAAAGCTCGAATCCTATCGAAGCGGACCCGATGAGAGAGGCCACTTTGGGATTTTTGGCGGACGTTTTGTCGCTGAGACGCTGATGCCGCTAGTCTTGGAACTCGAAGCCGCCTACGCCGCCGCGTCCGAGTCGCCTGAATTTCAAGAAGCGTTTGATTACTACGCTAAGCATTACATCGGCAGGCCGAGCCCCCTGCATTTTGCCCACAGCCTCACAGAGGCGCTTGGTGGCGCAAAAGTCTATTTCAAACGCGATGAGTTGAATCATACCGGAGCACACAAAATCAATAATACGCTCGGCCAGATTCTGCTTGCCCGGCGAATGGGTAAATCACGAATCATTGCCGAGACAGGTGCGGGCCAGCATGGCGTAGCGACGGCGACCGTGTGCGCCCTGTTCGACCTGCCCTGCGTTGTTTATATGGGCGCTACCGACATCGAACGTCAGGCCCCTAATGTGTTTCGGATGAAACTACTTGGCGCTGAGGTGATTCCGGTCACCAGTGGAACCGGCACACTCAAAGACGCAATGAATGATGCCTTGCGCGACTGGGTGGCAAACGTTGAAGATACTTTTTATATTATCGGAACAGTCGCCGGCCCTCACCCCTATCCGGCCATGGTTCGGGACTTTCAAAGCGTGATCGGCCGCGAGACCCGTGAACAGATACTAAGTGCCGAGGACCGACTGCCCGATGCCCTCGTAGCCTGTATCGGTGGCGGCTCCAACGCCATGGGCCTGTTCCATCCTTTTCTTGATGACCCTATCAGGATGATAGGAGTGGAGGCGGGCGGGCTCGGCGTTGATACGGATAAGCATGCAGCTTCACTGACCGGTGGGCGGCCCGGTGTGCTGCATGGTAACCGCACTTACCTGCTACAAAACGAAGATGGCCAGATTAACGACGCCCATTCCATCTCCGCGGGATTGGATTACCCAGGGATCGGCCCAGAACATTCCTGGCTGCATGACGTCGGTCGAGTGGAATATGTATCTGTCACAGACACTGAGGCCTTGGATGCTTTCCAAATGTGTTGTCGGACCGAAGGGATCATCCCGGCTCTAGAACCCGCGCATGCTTTGGCTCATGTTCGCAAATTGGCTCCTGAGCTTGAAAAAGACCAAATCATTGTTATGAATATGTGTGGTCGGGGCGACAAGGATATTTTTACAGTTGCACGTGCGCTGGGGATTGACTTGTGACTTCACAAATTCGTCCAGATCGACTCGCTGATACTTTCGTTGAACTCGCCGAAATGAAACGAGGGGGTCTGGTAACTTTTATTACCGCTGGCGACCCTGATCCAACTACCAGCCTCGCTCTAATGAAACGTTTGCCTCAATCGGGGGCAGATGTCATAGAGTTGGGCATGCCATTTTCTGATCCCATGGCAGACGGTCCGGCAATTCAGGCGGCCAGCTTAAGAGCGCTAAAGCAAGGTGCCTCGCTCACTCAGACTCTGGATATGGTGTCGGAATTTCGAACCGGCGATCAGCGCACCCCGGTAATACTGATGGGGTACTTCAATCCTATCTATCAGTATGGAACAACTCGATTCGTCAACGACGCAGTAAGCGCAGGGGTTGACGGTCTCATTCTGGTCGACCTACCAGTTGAGGAGGATGATGAATTGTGTGACCCAGCCCGGACCGCTGGGCTACACTGGATACGACTGGTGACACCAACCACTGACGATAAACGCTTGGCTAAAGTTTTACAAAACGCCAGCGGTTTCGTTTACCACGTATCTATTGCTGGAATCACCGGGACTCGTTCAGCCAGTTCCGATTCTATCGACGATGCGATCAGCCGACTACGAACTCATACGGACCTTCCGCTCGCGGTAGGATTTGGAATTAAAGATCCCGCCCAAGTCCGCGCCGTGACCGCGTCGGCTGATGCCGCGGTGGTCGGATCTGCTATCGTCTCGGAAATTGCGAACAATCTAGATGAGCAGGATCGACCCCTACCGGATCTGTTGGATAACGTCTGCTCGCTGGTCTCTAAGCTGGCGAGCGGAGTTCGTCTGTAACAACTCTTTTCTTAAATTACTTCAGAACTCGCCTGGGCGTTTTCGGTCAGGTCGACTCTATATCGGCTAGCAGCGCTTGTGCCCTGGTTATCTGCGCCGGATCACCTTCCCGGACTACCGCCGCTAGCAGTTCTCTTGCCGTCTTGACATCACCTATCTCTATATAGGCCCTGGCAAGATCCAACTGGGTAGCCGATTCCGCGCCGGCCAAAAGTTCCGAACTGGAGAGTGTGTCGTCGGGCGCCTCTGGCGTTACAGGGAAGATGGGGCTGTCCCTAAGGCTCTCTTCCGTGGGCAAGGGGACTTCAATGTCGAACTCTATTGCGTCCTCAACATTTTCCACCACCGGGTTCTGTGGAACCGATGATATGTTTTCAGACTCAGCTTTTGGTATTGGGAGACTCGGATCGGTCTCAACCTCGAATTCCATTCCCTCGTCAAACCTATCCACCGACTGAGTTGTAGCCACCGGCGTGGGCGCAACTGGCGCGACCGGGTCATGGTTATTCTCAGTTACGTCTACTGGGGCGCTACCGCTACTCACGTCTTTCAGGTTCAGGTTCGACGATTCGGGGGTGCGACCGAGTGCAATTACATTAGCCCACTCCGGAGAATTTGGTTCAAGAATCTCTGAAAGCTCTTGGGTTAGGTGATCAAATTGCGCCTTTTGTCCCAGGGTCTGGTACACCTCGAGCAATTTAATCTTAAGTTCACTGCGTTCAGGAGTCCGCCGAATCGCATCACGCAGAGTCTGTTCCGCCTGCGCACCACGGCCATAGGCAAGATAGATCTCAGCCTCTGCCAGTGGGTCTACTTCGTCGCTTTGTACCGCGACGCCTCGTTGGGTCTCGATCTCGGTTACAAACCCCGCGCCCATGCTTTCTTCGCGCTGACGGGGTTCCTGTTGTGCTGTTGGGTCAGGCGCCGACTCGGTCGCTTGTGAACGAAAGATCGAGCCTTTATGAGGTCGATCTGGGGTCGGCGTACGGCCGCTCTCCTCAACGTCGATCTTGCGCCCCCTGCGACGGCGTATCAGGACCCAGATAAGCAGTAGAACCAGCAGGCCCAGGAACATAGGCATGTTTTCCGAATTGCCGATAGAGTCTGGGACCAATGCTTTAAGCGGCCCAGCCATTTCGAGCCCGACATCAAGCCAACCAACCCCTTTGGAGATCAAAAACAGCCCCCACTCGGTAGCCCAATCCAATGCCTGTGCTGGGTCTTCCCACGGGGGAGCCGCTGCCGGTTCAGCGGATTGGCCCGAAGCCAACGCGTTCGTTGGGCGGTCGAGCACAGCTAATGAGTCGCCCTCGAGTGCTGGGGCGGTGTCCGTGCTGGCTGTTTGGGGGGACGCCTGGGTCTGAGCCCCTCCGGCATCGCTTGTATTGGGCTGGTCAGAGGTTAGGCCAACTTCTTTGGGTTCGATATCAGCCGGGCTATCGTCAGACGTTGCTGTTTGGGCTATACCCGACCCTTGGGTCTGCTGGCTCAGCATTACCTCGAGTTGCCGCTGTGCCAGGGCTAACTGTGTTTCCTGCAACTCTATCAGTTGCATGGTTTTTTCTAACTGCGTTTGAAGTAGTTCGACCTGCTGGTTTAACTGGCTGTTTTCAAGTTCCTTGGAGCCAAGTGCTTCTTCTACGTTGGTCAGCCTCTCGGTCAACCCGATTATCTGATTGTCTCGCGCGCTGGTTATTTCGATAGTCGAATCAGAAACTGTTACAGATGGGCCGGAGTCAGCGTGATCAGAAGCCTTGGCAACCTTCGGTCCAGACTGAACGATGCGCAGGACGTAGTCTGTGCTAGCCTGATCGTCGACGCCTGAGGATAACAAGGCTTCAGAACCCTCCATGGCGGTTACCGCCACCCAGTTTCTCTTTGCACTCTGAGTTGGCTCTGCCTGAGTCTGCCCTTCCAGCCAACCCATAAGGTGGTCCTGGTAAATCGAGCTCGCCTCTGCAGCATCGTTCTTGGACATCAGTCTTTGGGATGGCATATGCAGCAAGGAATTCTCGCGCAAACGGTTCATATTGCCATCAATAAAAGCATCCGGATTGTCGGCAACTAACGCGGCCAGTTTCTGGTGCAAGGTGGTCGAGGGTTCCGCTTTAATAGCGCGCGCAATTTGAATCAGTGTCAGCCCGGGACGCACCGGCCCATATCGTTCTCCGGGGTATAAGGTGTCGGCGCCCATTGATTCGGACGCCTCGGGCTCCAGCGGAGCTGGCGAAAAGAAATAGTTTGGCGGATCCAGAATCGCTGTGTAGTCCCGCAGTAATCGCCCAGAGACTGTATCAACCTGAAGCAAAAACCGAAGAAAAGGCACCTTGACCGGCTGTGATGATCTAATCAGGATACGTGGACGATCCGCTTCGAAGTCAAATGAAAATTCGAACTCCTCAACGGTGGGATTCAGAATTAGCCCTGACGCCATATGGGTTTGGGCAGAGGCAAGACCAACCGAAAGATCTTGAGAGGAATTGTCATCGGGCAGTCCCTCGAGAGTGATCTCTGCCTTAAACGGCTCGTACAGGTATGAGTCTACCGTGAGTGTTGACAGTTCGATCGCATGCAAGGCGGCAGACACGAAGAACAGAAGTGCCGCACCAAGAAACCGGGCAAATATACGAGTGATCTCGCGCCTTTTTAGCTCAATCGACAGTTCTGATTCGGAATTGCCGCGCATAGCCTCAATTATAGGCAGGGTTTAACCTACCACTCACCAGTATTTATCGTTTAGGTATTCGAAATGGGTTAGGCCGGGTCTGCCTGTGCTAGCAGATGCTCAGCGATCTGAATACTGTTCAGCGCCGCTCCTTTGCGGATATTGTCTGACACTACCCACAGACAAAGGCCTTTGTCACAAGATATATCCTCCCGGATCCGACCAACAAACACCGGATCTGCGTCGGCAGCCTCAGTGACAGCGGTCGGATACCCGCCGTCCACTCGCTCATCGACAACCGTCACTCCTGGGGCAGCGTTTAAGAGTTTACGGGCTTGCTGGGCGCTGATTTTTTCCCGGGTCTCTATATGAATTGCTTCTGAATGGCCATAAAAGACCGGAACGCGCACCGTGGTTGGGTTTACACCTATGGATTGGTCTTCGAGGATTTTACGTGTCTCCCAGACCATTTTCATCTCCTCGCGGGTGTAGCCGTTTTCTTGAAAACTGTCGATGTGAGGGATCGCGTTGAATGCGATCTGCTTGGGCATAACCTTGGCCTCCACCGGCCTACCATTGAGCAGAGCCGCGGTCTGCCCGGCAAGCTCTTCCATACCTTTATTTCCCGCTCCTGAGACTGCCTGATAGGTGCAAACGTTAATCCGTGTGATCCCGACGGCATCGTAAATCGGCTTCAGCGCTACTACCATCTGTATGGTTGAACAGTTCGGGTTAGCGATAATGCCAGAGTGCGAGGACAACGCATTGGGGTTGACCTCCGGCACGACCAGCGGAATCGCCGGGTCATTACGAAAATGCGAGGTGTTATCGATCACCACACACCCCGAGGCGACAGCGCGGGCTGCGTACTCGGCAGATACGCTGGCACCCGCTGAAAAAAAAGCTATCTCTACATCTGAGAAATCAAATGACTCCAGAGATTTAACCAACACGGCCTTTTTACGAAACATCAGGGTTTTCCCAGCCGAGCGCTCACTCGCCAAAGGGTAAAGGGTTCCGACTGGGAACTCTCGCTGCTCAAGAATGGCGACCATGGCCTCGCCAACCGCACCGGTGGAGCCGATAATCGCAACGTTGGGTCTTTGCGAAAACATATCTAAGGGTTAGGTCAACCCTAAATAACAGTCAAACGGCTGGCGAAGCTAATCTAGATCGTGAAACAACCACGGAACCTGTCGGGCCCGTCGCTGCTCATAATCGTGGATCTCACCCGCATACTGCAGCGTCAGGGCGATGTCGTCGAGCCCGTCGAGCAGGCAGTTCTTTTTAAATTCATCAATTTCAAAACGATAGACGCGTCCATCCCCAGTTGTCAGAGACTGACGCGAGAGATCAACTTCCATTTCAACAGGTCCCTCGTCTTGATCGCTCACAAACAGCCGCTCAATATCAGCGCCTGGCAGAACTACTGGAAGTACCCCATTTTTGAAACAATTATTAAAGAATATATCTGCAAAACTAGTCGCAAGTACCGTGCGGATGCCAAAGTCACGAAGCGCCCAAACTGCGTGTTCCCGAGACGATCCGCAGCCGAAATTCTCTCGGGACATCAGGATTCGTCCATCGCGGTAACTGTCGTGGTTCAGTACAAAATCGTCATTCAGCGGCCGCCCAGTGCAGTCCTGCCCCGGTTCGCCTTGATCCAGATAGCGCCAAGTATCGAAGAGGTTGTCACCAAAACCAGATTTCTCAACAGATTTAAGGAATTGCTTCGGGATGATCGCATCAGTATCGATGTTGCTTCGATCCATGGGGACAATCGTGCTTGAATACTTAATAAATTTTTCCATTACCGATCTCTCCTCAGAGTTTTGCCGGATCAGCAAAGTGCCCCGCAATAGCGGCCGCAGCCGCCATTGCGGGCGATACAAGATGGGTGCGGCCACGGTACCCTTGGCGACCTTCAAAATTCCGGTTAGAAGTAGCAGCGCAGCGCTCCCCAGGCTCTAGGCAATCGTCATTCATGGCCAGACACATCGAGCAACCGGGTTCGCGCCACTCGAATCCGGCCTCGGTAAACACCCGGTCCAGACCTTCCGCTTCTGCCTGTCTTTTTACCAGCCCTGAGCCCGGCACCACGAGTACCTGCTTAATGGTGTCGGCCACGACTCGTCCCTTGATCACTGCAGCAGCTGCTCGTAAGTCTTCAATTCTTCCATTGGTGCAGGCCCCTATAAATATCTTGTCCAGAACTACCGAGCTGATTGGGGTGCCAGGGATGAGGTCCATGTACTCTAACGCCCGGGACCAATCCTGGGATCGGACCTTGTCCGGGGCATTGGCTGGGTCGGGGACCACGTCATCGATACTGATCACCATTTCTGGGGACGTACCCCAGGTCACCTGTGGTCGCAAGTCCGATGCGTCGAGGTCGTATTCGAGGTCAAAAACGGCTCCCGGGTCAGATTGCAACTCCAGCCAGGCCCGGCTCGCCTGGTCGAATTCTGAGCCTTGGGGTGAATAGGCGCGGCCCCTCATATATTCAATCGTCACATCATCGACGCCAATCAGTCCCACTCGCGCACCAGCTTCAATCGCCATATTACACAAGGTCAGTCGGCCTTCCATAGAGGCATCCCGTACTGCGCTACCTGCAAATTCAAGCGCGTAACCCGTGCCTCCCGACGTGCCGATCATGCCGATCACCGCCAAAATCATATCTTTGGACACTACGCCATCGGGTAATCTGCCGTTGATATTGACCCGCAGGTTCTTCATCTTTCTGGCTACCAGGCATTGCGTCGCCAGGACATGCTCAACCTCGGAGGTGCCGATACCAAATGCCAAGGCTCCCAGCGCTCCATGAGTTGCAGTATGTGAATCGCCACAGACGATGGTCATACCTGGCTGAGTGATCCCCTGCTCCGGGCCTACCACATGAACGATACCCTGGCGTGGGTCCGACATGGCAAATTCGGTGATACCGAACTCTGCACAGTTATTATCCAGGGTCTCAACCTGAAGTCGGGAAACCGGATCTGCTATGCCGGCACTACGATTCGTAGTGGGTACATTGTGGTCTGCGACAGCAAGATTGGTATCGCGTCGATGGGGTCGTCGCCCATTTTCGCGCAGCCCTGCGAAAGCCTGAGGTGATGTCACCTCGTGCAATAACTGCCGATCAATATAGATGAGTGCTGTGCCGTCGTCTGACTGACGGACCAGGTGCGCATCCCAAAGTTTGTCGTAAAGAGTTGTTTCAGTCATTAGCTTATCCCATGAGGGTGCCGGATTTTATCACAGGCCGACCAGGCCCTCTTTTTTGCCCCGTTGCATTGGCAGACTCTCTTTGGGCTCACGACTGTGCCAGCCAGTTTGACAATGCTATGCTTGGCTGACACGGATTTTCTTAATAGGCCGAGTCCACCTTAGTGATAAGTTTACGAACATTTTTTAATGAGCTTGAGGCGCGTCTAGGACGGGTCATGCTACCAGTCGAGCCGGATGCGCCGAGCCCTGAGCGTCTGATTTCCTCTCATGCGGCCTACCTTGATCTGGCTCGAAGTGTAGCAGTGGCCATCTACAACGAGAACAACTGTCGCTCACTTGAGGACTTCGTCTATCACTATCCCACGCTTGATGCCCTGGGTCGCTTAAAACAGCAACGTCACGAATCCGGCGAGTTGGACGTAACCGCCGCCGACCTACTGGAAAGCCTGGGACACGTGGCCAATATCCTACTGATACAGCAACATGAGGATTCCATCGCACTAAGTCCTGTCAGCGAGCGACAAGCAGGCCTTGCTGAGCAATCGAGGTCGCGCCGCCGAGGACGCTAATCGCCAGGGGGAATCGAAGGGCCAGGGGTTGGGCCAACCCCAAGGCTGCGCTGGCGCAGCAAGTGATCAATCAGCACCAGGGCCAGCATTGCTTCGACGATAGGCACCGCGCGAATCCCTACGCATGGATCGTGCCGACCGGTGGTCACTACTTCATCGGGCTCACCTGCTAAGTTCACAGTCCGACCGGGAATCTGAATACTGGAGGTGGGCTTGAGTGCGACGGATACTTTGAGTTGTTGTCCGCTGGATATGCCGCCAAGCACGCCCCCCGCGTTATTACCTAAAAATCCCAAAGGCGTCATCTCATCCCGATGCTGACTGCCCCGTTGAGTAATGCATTTGAATCCCGCACCAATCTCGACACCCTTTACTGCATTGATTGATACCATTGCCCGTGCAATGTCCGCATCCAGTCGATCAAACACCGGTTCACCCAATCCGGCGGGGACATTATCCGCAATGACATCGACCCGTGCGCCGATAGAATCGCCAGCTTTGCGCAGTGAATTAATCAGCGTCTCAATGGCTCCCACCTTGGCGGGATCGGGAAAAAAGAACGGATTGCTATCTACCACATCCCACTGATACTCATCGGCACAGATAGTGCCTATCTGGCTCAGACAGCCTCGAATCCTGATACCGGCATTTTCCAGGAGGAATTTTCGCGCAATAGCACCGGCTGCCACCCGCGCTGCAGTTTCGCGGGCCGAGGCTCGGCCACTGCCACGGTAATCACGCAGGCCGTATTTTTTCAGGTAAGTGTAGTCTGCATGGCCAGGGCGAAACTGCGCCTTAATCTTTTCGTAATCTCGAGAACGCTGATCTTCGTTTCGTATCAACAGTGCGATAGGGGCGCCTGTGGTCTTTCCCTCAAACACACCCGAAAGGATTTCCACGGTATCACTTTCGCGGCGCTGAGTCGTATAGCGCGATTGCCCCGGTCGACGACGATCGAGATCCCGTTGAATATCTGATTCCGTGAGCTCCAATTGCGGCGGACAACCATCCACAATACAACCCAGAGCCGGGCCGTGACTTTCGCCGAAACTCGTCACACAATAAAGCCTGCCAAAGGAGTTACCAGCCATCGTTTAACTCTTTATCCAAAGCATGAAGTTCAGGCACGCGGCAGTGTGACCCCGCTTTGCCCCTGATACTTTCCCTTTCGATCTTTGTATGACACTTCGCAAACTTCATCTGCCTCAAAGAAGATGACTTGAGCGACACCCTCATTTGCGTAAACACGGGCCGGCAACGGCGTTGTGTTAGAGAATTCGAGCGTCACATACCCTTCCCATTCCGGCTCAAAGGGTGTGACGTTGACAATGATACCGCACCGGGCATAAGTGGACTTGCCCAAACATATTGTGAGCACGTTTCGCGGAATGCGGAAATACTCCACGGTTCTTGCCAAAGCGAAAGAATTTGGGGGAATAATGCAGCAGTCCCCTACAAAATCTACAAAACTGCTTTCATCGAAGGCCTTCGGGTCGACAATTGCTGAATTGATATTGGTAAAGATTTTGAATTCGTTCGAGCATCGAATGTCATAGCCGTAACTTGATGTTCCATAAGAAACCACTCGTTGGCCGTCGACAGATGAGACCTGTCCACTCTCATAAGGCTCAATCATTCCCTGAGCCGCCATCTGTTGGATCCAGCGATCTGGCTTGATCGACACTCGACCTCCGTATTAAGTATTTTGAATTACGATAGAAGGAAATACGTCGCTGTAACTGCGCCTCCGAGCCGCAAGCTGCCCAGCCACATGCCTAGCGATACTTCGGTAGTTCGTCGTGATTGCCCCGTCCGGGTCCGCAACAACGGTCGGTCGCCCACTGTCCGCATCCTCCCGAATACGGATATCGAGCGGGATTCTGCCCAAGGTCTCAACTTCATATTCCGCGGCCATCTGCACCCCTCCACCTTCGCCAAAAATGGCTTCTTCATGCCCGCACGCACTGCAGACATGAGTGCTCATATTCTCGATCACTCCTAGTACCGGAATTTCCACTTTTTCAAACATTTTGAGAGCTTTTCGCGCATCGAGCAAAGCAATATCCTGGGGCGTCGTCACAATCACCGCGCCCGAAACAGGCACCTTCTGGGCCAGGGTCAACTGCGTATCGCCCGTCCCTGGCGGCAGATCAATCACTAGGTAATCCAACTCTTTCCAACGAGTATCGTTTAGTAACTGCTCCAGTGCTTGGGTGACCATCGGGCCACGCCAGATCATCGGCGTATCCTCTTCAACAAGGAACCCGATCGACATGACTTGCAAATGGTAACTACTCATCGGTTCCAGGCTCTTACCGTCCGCGGATTTTGGCCGCCCGCTGATTCCCAGCATGCGTGGCTGACTGGGGCCATAGATGTCCGCATCCAATATTCCAACATTGGCCCCTTCCGCAGACAGTGCTAATGCCAGGTTCGACGAGACCGTAGACTTTCCAACACCCCCTTTACCGGAAGCCACGGCAATGATATTGCGTACACCCGGAATAGCGGTCACGCCTTTTTGGACTTCGTGAGCGACGATCTTGGTTTCAATATTGATATTAATCTCGCACGGTCCATCAACGGCCTGCGTGACCATCTTGCGGGCCGTGGCATCGAGTTCTGCGTGCCATCCGTGTGCCGGGTATCCCAGGGTCAACTTGGCTTCGACCAAACTACCCTCAACGGTTACCTCGCTGACACTCTTTCCCTCCCCTAAACTGGTGCCGGTATGAGGATCACTAATGGTCTCCAGCAAATCGAATATGCTTTGTCTTGATATTTCAGTCATGTTGATCAGTCCAACGGTTTGAAGAAAGCGTCGCTTCCGCTCAGGCTCGCGACCTTAAAAAGGCGATGATGCTACCACAGGCCGGTCTCCACAATGACCCCCTTGGGATATACTCCGATAGTGCCCACCTCTAGGGGCTCTTGTAACCCCTAAACCCACTACCGATTCCGAAACATTGCCTTAATCCGATTACGGGATTTTCCGAAAGATGACGCCTCAACCTCGAATTATTCTCGTAACCAGCGCCTTACCCTACGCTAACGGCCCTATTCACCTGGGGCATCTGGTGGAGTATATCCAAACTGATATCTGGGCTCGTTTTCAACGCTTGTGCGGACATCAGGCCTACTACGTCTGCGCCGAGGACACTCACGGCACTCCAATCATGCTAAAAGCCCGAAGCGAGGGTATAGAGCCAGAGGCGCTGATTGAGAGAATTGGCGAGGAACATCGGCAGGATTTCGCAGATTTCAGTATCGCGTTTGATAATTACTACACCACCCACTCGAACGAGAACCGTTACTTCGCTGAACATATCTTCAGTCAGCTAAAGAGCAACGGGCACATCGTCCAACGCACTATCACTCAGGCTTACGACCCGGTTGAGGAAATGTTTCTTCCCGACCGGTTCATCAGAGGCACCTGTCCGCGTTGTAGTGCTCAAGACCAAAACGGTGATAACTGTGAGGTCTGTGGAGCTACCTACACGCCAACCGAACTAAAAGATTCAGTTTCGGTCATTTCCGGCGCTGCACCGGTGACCAAAGATTCTGAGCATTACTTCGTCAAGCTTGCCGATTTTGACTCAATGCTTCGCGACTGGACGGGTTCCGGTCGACTGCAGACCGAAGTCAAAAACAAGCTAAGTGAATGGTTCGAGGTCGGCCTGCAGGATTGGGATATCTCCCGCGATGCACCCTATTTTGGTTTTGAGATTCCCGGGGCGAGCGGAAAATACTTTTATGTATGGCTCGACGCGCCAATAGGCTATATGGCCAGTTTCCGCAATCTGTGTGATCGCTCGGACCTTGACTTCGATGCCTTCTGGAGCCCGGATGCCACCACCGAGTTGTACCATTTTGTTGGCAAAGATATTCTTTACTTCCACACCTTGTTCTGGCCCGCAATGCTTCACGGTAGCGGCTTTCGCACCCCGACGGCCGTATTTACTCATGGCTTCTTAACCATAAACGGTCAGAAGATGTCCAAGTCCCGGGGTACCTTCATCACCGCTCGAGCCTATCTCGACCACTTGGACCCCGATTATCTGCGTTACTACTTTGCCGCCAAGTTGAATAACCGAGTTGAGGATATCGATTTTAACGTCGATGACTTCGTTACCAGAGTTAATTCGGACCTTGTAGGGAAAGTCGTCAATATCGCCAGCCGTTGTGCGGGGTTTATCGAAAAACGTTTCCAGGGAAACTTGTCTACCGAGTTACCTGATCTGGCGCTGTTCAAGCACTTTGTTGATGCCAATCAATCTATCGCCGAGGCCTACGAAGGTCGCGAATTTAGCCGCGCGATGCGTGAAATCATGACCCTCGCCGATCGGGCAAACCAGTACATCAACGACTGCCAACCCTGGGTTATTGCCCGCGAATCCGGCCAGGATGACCAACTCCAGGGAATCTGCACTCAAGGACTGAATCTGTTCCGAATTCTGATGATCTGGCTCGCGCCAGTTGTGCCTGGACTTGCCAGGCGCACACAAGAGTTTTTGTGCTGCAATATTGCAGACCCAGGGAACATTAACGAATTAGCTGAACCATTGACTGGCCATAAGATTGGGCCGTTCCACCACCTCCTCAATCGGATTGAAATGAAGGACGCACAGCAAATGATGGAAAAACCTCTCAGCCTTGAGCAACGAAGTTCCTCTGACTCACACGGACGGCATCTCGCCGCTGACCCAATCACCGAGGAGATTACTATTGATGAATTTTCCAAGGTCGACCTACGGGTGGCCCGAATCCAGGATGCCCAACGGGTAGAAGGAGCCGACCGTCTTTTGCAACTCACTCTCGATCTAGGCGGTGAGATCCGGCAGGTGTTCGCAGGCATAAAGGCCGCCTATGAACCGGAAACACTGGTGGGCCGCCATGTTGTTGTGGTCGCTAATCTGGCACCGCGGAAAATGCGTTTTGGAGTATCGTCCGGCATGATTCTTGCCGGTTCAGGTAGCGATGACGCTGGCGGAATCTTTCTTCTCGCCCCTGATGATGGCGCAGAACCGGGTATGCGCGTGCGTTGAGCCCTTGGTCAATATCTCGCCCGTGAGCGCCTCCCCTCTTCCCACTCAAAGAGCGCTTTTTGACATCCCCGATCACATTGCGTACTTCAACTGCGCTTATATGTCGCCGTTGTTGCTCACCTCGGTCGCTGCCGGGATCACGGGTCTTAAAGCGAAGGCTGCGCCATGGTCGATTACACCGCCAGATTTTTTTTCGACTGTCGAGAAGTTGCGGGGAGTGGCCGCCTCATTATTTAATGCCACAGAAAACGACTTGGCGATCATCCCTTCGGCCAGTTATGGCCTTGCTGTTGCGGCAAAGAATTTGCTCGTTAAGCCGGGGCAACACATTCTCGTGCTGGCGGAGCAGTATCCGTCTAACTTTTACGTCTGGAAGGAGCTCGCCGCTCAAAACGGCGCGCACCTGCATACGGTGCCCCGTCCGGCAAACAATGACTGGACTGGGGCCGTTGTCAATGCGATTAATGCCCAAACGGCCATTGCTGCGCTACCCCATTGCCATTGGACCGACGGCACTCTGGTTGATCTTACGGTCGTCCGTCGGGCGCTCGACCAAGTTGGCGGTGCGCTCGTAGTGGACCTCACCCAAAGTCTGGGGGCATTAACTTTTGATGCTCAGGTGATCCGCCCGGATTTCGCTGTCTCCGCCGGCTATAAATGGCTGCTTGGCCCATACTCGACCGGCCTTTTGTACATTGCGCCGCAGTACCAGCAAGGGATTCCTTTGGAGTTCGGGCCGTTTTCCCGGCTCGATGCCGTTAAATTTTCAGAACTCGTCAACTACCGCGATGAGTTCGCGCCGGGGGCTCGACGCTTCGATGTTGGCGAGAAGGCTAATTTTGCGCTGTTACCGGTATTACTGAACGGCCTTCAACAAATTCTTTCCTGGGAGGTCTCACGAATAGAGGCTACGTTGTGCCGAACCACAAGCGTGATTGCTGAGCGGGCAAAGGAACTTGGCCTGAAGGTGGTTGAGCCGCACCAACGGGCAGGACATTTTCTAGGCTTACGCTTTCCTCAAGGCCTGCCTGGGAACATAGGCGAACGCCTCGCACAGCACCAGATCTACGTCAGCATCCGTGGCGACTCACTTCGTGTTACACCGTACCTTTACAATACTGATCGAGATATCGATCATCTCCTGGACACACTGCAGAAAATGCTCCAATAATGTTTGTCGATTCCAGGTTGAGCATCACAGTGGACTCTGTTGATGCCTGCCTACCCCAAACACAATGCATGCGCTGCGAGTTTGCCTCCTGCCTTGCGTATGCGCAGGCGATTGTCGATCAGAACGTCGCGATTAACCGCTGCCCCCCAGGCGGCTCCCGGACACTCGCTTTGCTTGGGGCCCTTACTAGTCAGACGTGTTCGCAATTGGATCCAGATTTCGGTGTTTATCGCCCCGTCAAACCGGTAGAAATCGATGAAACACTGTGCATTGGATGCACGCTGTGCATCAAGGCCTGCCCAGTGGATGCAATCGTGGGTAGTGCGAGGGCGATGCACACGGTCTTAACCGCTGAGTGCTCAGGGTGTGACTTGTGTATCCCAGTTTGCCCGGTCGACTGTATTAAAACAGTTTCGCCAAAAGACACCACCCACGCGACCGATAAAGGGATTTGCGAGTCAAAGTCCAAACAATATCGAGCCCGCTTTGTAGGTAAACAAAAACGACAATCCGTCGGTATTAATACGCCTCAGCCACAATCCCTCTTGACCGAGCACGCTACCCGCCGTTTGGAGATCGCCGCGAGTGTCGCCCGAATTCAAGATAAAAGAGTGCGAAGGAGTAAAAGGTGAATTCCCGTAATCGGGCTGAAATATTTCGACGGCTTGAAAAAGCCACGCCCAACCCCAAAACAGAACTGTCCTACCGAACACATTTCCAACTGCTGATAGCCGTAATTTTATCGGCACAGGCAACTGATGTGTCTGTAAACCGTGCCACTCGCGGGCTTTTTCGGGCGGCAGCCACACCTCAGGCCCTGCTTGATCTAGGACTGAGCGGACTTAAGGCGCATATACGAACAATCGGTCTATATAACACCAAAGCCGCAAATATACTGAAAACCTGCAAAATTCTGATCGATAGCCATAAAGGCGTAGTGCCATGTACCCGAGTTGCACTCGAAGCCCTACCGGGTGTGGGCCGCAAAACTGCTAATGTTGTTCTGAATACTGCTTTTGGCGAACCAACTATTGCAGTAGACACGCACATCTACCGGGTTGCTAACCGCACCCGGATAGCGTCCGGGGCTAACGTGCTGCAGGTTGAAAAACGCCTGCTGAAAACTACTCCACCGGCCTATCAACAAAATGCCCATCATTTGCTTATTCTTCACGGTCGCTATATCTGCAAAGCCCGCACTCCGCAATGTCCAAGCTGTCTAATTTCGGATCTTTGCGAATATCGAGCAAAAACCACCGCTGAGTAAAACAGTTTATCTACTGCGCCTGTTGGCCGCGTTGCCGGCGAACTTCGAACAAGGCTACGCCTGCTGCCACTGCTACATTAAGACTCGACAAAGCATGCGCCGACGGGATGCGCAATACCGCGTCGCAAAACTTCCTGGTCACCGGACGCAAGCCGGTCGCTTCGGAGCCTACGACCAAAGCAAGAGGCCGAACAAGATCAAAATCATAAAGGTCCTGATCTCCATCCTCAGCCGTACCAACCACCCACAAACCCGCAGATTTCATGTACTCGAAGGCCCGGGACCAACTGCTGACCTCAAAGATCTTGAGCTTGTGTATTCCACCTGAAGCGACCCGTAACGCCGCTGGGGTGAGGCCTGCACCAACCCGCTGCGGAAAAACAACAGCCTCAGCTCCAGCTGCTGCTGCGGTTCGCAGGCAAGCCCCCACATTACGAGGATCCTGTATGCCGTCAAGAATCAACACCAACGGGCACCCGCTTTGGGATTCCAACCAGAGTTTCAACGCTGGAAGTTTTCCAGCGGGCGCTCGGTTCAGCAGTCCGATCAGCCCTTGATGGCGTATGCCGCCACTTAGCGCATCCAACTCTGCGCGGGTTGCACGGTGCAAGGTCACGCCTTTTGATTTGGCTAATCCCAACAAGCGTGACAGTCGTGGATCACGACGGGTGGCATCATGCAGCAACTCGCCGAGACTCCGCGGATCACCTAAGGCTGCCTCTACCGAATGAAAGCCACACAGTACGTTGATTTGGTTATCCAGCGCGCGTTTACCTTCTTTCAAAACCACTCCCTAGCGTTTCTTAGATTTTCGCCTTTTCCGGCGTGCTTTGTTTTCGCCGCCGACAGGCTCAAGCGGAACAAAATCAATCTTACCTTCATCCGGCCGGGCGCCGGCGACGCGCACTTTCATGGCGTCCCCAAGAGAAATTCGGTGCCCACTGTGTTCTGCCACTAGCAACATAAGGCTGGGGTCGAAATGGAAATAATCATTGCCCAATTCCGAAATATGCACTAATCCGTCCACCTGAAACAGATCCAGAGTAACGAACACACCAAACGCGGTGACCCCCGATACTCTGCCGGTGAAGGTCTGGCCGATATGACGGTTCATGAACTCGGCCTTCAACCAGCCAGTGACCTCTCTCGAGGCTTCCTCAGCCCGACGGTCCGTCACGGAACAATGGTCGGCAACTTCGGCCAGCTCTCCGGGACCCCCTATCGACTCAACACTCGATCCGAGCCCCAAGATTCGTTTCAACAATCGATGCACAACCAAGTCGGCATAACGCCGGATGGGGGAGGTGAAATGAGTGTAACGGTCAAACCCCAGGGCAAAGTGAGGCTGTGCGCAAGAGGCATAACGGGCTTGCTTCATGGTCCGCAACATGAGCATCTGCAAAGCAGCGACTGGTGCCCCTTTTTCTCGTGCTGCCGCTAATGCAGCGGAGAAATCAAGCGCCGGCGGCACACCTCTGCCAGGGAGTTTGACCCCAAAAAAGCCTAGCACGCGTCGCAAATCAGCAACGGCATCCGGATCTGGGGTCTCGTGAATTCTATATATCGCCTCCGGCAAGTGCGAATCCAACGCACGAGCCGCACACACGTTGGCAGCGAGCATGCACTCCTCGATGAGGCCTGTAGCGGAAGATCTTGGGATATTTTTAATCGAGGCAATCGTCCCGTTGGGGTCGTACGAGATCAAGGTCTGAGGAAACTCAAACTCCACCCCGCCGTGGTCTCGTCGGTGCTGGCCCAGTACTGTCGCTACCTTGTCCAACATCTTGAGATTTTCTTGAACAGCGGTACTGATGCCAAGGCCATCGTTGCTTGGATCGCGAAGAAAAGCCGAAGCATCTTCATAGGTGAGCCGAGCGGCCGATCGAATTCGAGCTTCAAAGAATTTGTATTCAGTGATCTCTCCAGATGAACGTACCCGCATCTGACAGGCGAAGACCCAACGCATCTTGCCAGGGCGCAATGAACAAAGATCATTGGAAAGTAACTCAGGAAGCATTGGAATAACTCGATCCGGAAAATATGCCGAGTTGCCCCGCTCACGGGCGACCTGATCAAGAGCGCTGTCCGATCTCACAAATCTAGAAACATCCGCGATTGCGACATCCAGCAAAAAGTCATCGCCGTCGGTCACACAATGAACTGCATCATCAAAGTCTCGAGCATCAGCACCATCGATAGTGATAAATGACTGCTGGGTCAGGTCTTTACTAATCAGATCTTTTTCGCATCCTGGCTCCTGCGAAATTCGCTCGAGCTCGTCCGCTATCGTGGAAGGCCACTCACGAGGCAATTGACGGCGCCGAATCGCTGACTCGGTTGCGAGCGCCGCAGGTTTATCCTGGGCCAGAATTTCCGTCACCCGAGCTTGAACGTAAGTGGAGTCGCCTGGGTGAACAATAATTTCCCCAACCACAACTTTGCCATGGGTCGCGCCAGATTCATCGCCCGGTGCGACATGAATCATATGTGCGATTCTTTTATCCTGCGGGCGGATCACGTTGACACCCGAATCCGTCTCGAACCGACCCAACACGGTTCTGTTTACTGAATTTAAAACCTCAACGATCGCGGCCTCTTTTCGTCCCTGCCGGTCTATCCGGCGGACTCGGCCTAGCACCCGATCATCGGGCATGGCCCTGCGCAGCTGCCGCGGCGAAAGGTATAGGTCCTCGCTACCATCATCAGGCAGAAGAAATCCGAATCCGTTGGAATGAACCTCCACCCTTCCGAGCACCAGGTCCATTTCTTTCGCCACACCGATCCGGTCGCCTCGCAGGCGCACCAGAAGGCCCGCCTTGCAAAGACCAACCAACGCTTGATGGGCATCATTCTCAAGATCATCGGAGCTTCCGAGCGAGTGCTCGAGCTCTGACATACTCATGGGCCGACCCTTGCTTAGAATCACCTCAAGGATCTTCCGACGTAACCGTGCTATATTTTTCTCATCTGTCATATCTTTTCTCTTT
>Ga0302122_10000054_pt1 | contig 53823 bp, 34 predicted proteins | sample CB21_SCM_MG_FD_203115 | JGI IMG/M metagenome (GOLD analysis project Ga0302122, IMG submission 203115) | Marine microbial communities from Western Arctic Ocean, Canada - CB21_SCM | ecosystem: Environmental > Aquatic > Marine > Oceanic | place: Canada: Western Arctic Ocean | collected 2017-09-28 | reverse complement strand
CCCGGGCTCGCCGGGGGCGGGGCCGCCCCCCCCCCGGGGGGGGCCGCGGCCGCCGCCGCGGACGCGTCCGCCGCCTCGAGGTCCGGCGCCAGCGTCGCGAGCCGGCCGCGCCACGACGTCGCGGCCACGCGCGCCGCGCGGACGACGTCGTAGAAGGCCGGCGGCGGGCCGTCGTCGCCCGGGTCGTCCGTCTGGAAGACGGACGGCCACCGTTTGGTCACCACGGCGACGCGCGCCGCCGCGGCGTCGAGCGCCGGCGCGAGCAGGCGGTCCCGCACGAAGGCGTCGGCCGCTTCGGCGAGCGCCTTCGGCAGGTCGGTGGCGGGCGCCTCCGCGTCGGCCGGGACGCTCCGGCCCTCGAGCACGGCGTCGACTATAGCCTTGGCCACCTTGCCGCAGGGCCGCCGCGGCGCGGCGACGCGGCGGCACCGCCGCAAGGACCGCTCGAGGCAGTCCGCGGCCTCGGCCACCGCGCGGCCCTGGAGCGGGCCCGCGAGCAGGGACGCGTAGTCACCGCCCGGCGGCAGGCGCCTTGCGACGCGCGCCAGCGCGTGCTCGAGCCAGTCGCGCTCGCGCGCGCCGTACGCCGCGGCCAGGGCCTCCACCACCCCGTCGAAGGCGGCTCGCACATAAACGACGCCCGCGGGCAGGTGGCGCGGCGGCGTCGCGTCCTCCGCGATGTCGTCGCCGTCGGACGCCTCCGTCTCGGACCGGGCCGCGTCGTCCGTCAATGCCGGCGCATTGGTATCGCGGAGCTCGTCCTCGAGCGCCACCAACAAAGCCACGCAGCGCCGGACCGCGCCGGCCACGGCGCCGAGGTAGGCCTCGGGCACCGCGTCTTGTGCCCCCTCGTGCGCCTCGGCGTCCGCGTAGTCCGCCTCGGCGCAGTGGGCGTGGGCCCGGTCGCGCAGCTCGGCCGCGAGGCGCGTGGCCAGCGCCGCGCAGAGCGGCGCGAACGGCGCGCACGCGCTGCGGGCCACGCGCGCGGCGACGCCCAGCTCGCCGCGGCCGCCGCGCGACGCGCAGAGCACGTCGCGGCACGAGGCCGCGACGTCGACGAAGGCGTCCTTTGCCGTGGCGGTGTTGCCGCGGGCGCGGTGGCGCGCGTCGCTGCGCGCACGGACGCGCGCCATGAGCGCGTCGGCCCAGGCGTCGGCGAGGCTCGCGTCGCCGGCGAGGCTTCGAAGGGCCGCGGCCGCGGTCGCGGCCGCGGCGACGTCGCGCTTGCGCCAGCAGAAGGGCGCGCGGCGCCGCGACGCCGGCACGACCGCGCCGGCGTTCGGGCCGTCGTCGTCCTCGCGCAGCGCGAGCGCGAAGAGCATCTGCGCGGCGACGCGGTCGGCGAGGCGCCGCTTCTGGCGCGCGACGGCGCCGGCCGCGGCGCGGCCCGCTAACGCAGGTCGATCCGCGAGCGCCGCCAACGCAGCCACATGCTTGGCCGCCGCCGCGGGGTCGCCGCGGATCGACGCCGGCAGCACGGCCTCCTCGGCGGCGTCGCCGTCGCCGCCCGTGTTCGCCTCGTCGTCGCGCGCGGCTGCTGCGTCGCCGCAGGCGCGCCAGTCGTCCGCCAATCGCTGCGCGTCACGGCGTGCGCGTTTTCGATCCGTGTCAACCGCTGCGGCCATGCGATTTGAATTTGAATGCGCAGACGCCGGCGGCGACGACGTACGGGCGGTGGAGCTCTATTTTCGTGAGGCCCACCCGTCTACTTTCGCCTGCCGCTGAGCGCCCGGCGACCTCGGCGCGCGGCGGTCCTTGGGGGTTCGTTCGGGGCAACTCAAAAACCCGTCTGGTCACAATCTCGAAATAGGCATCTTTGGTACGCAACCTGCGTCACCACTTTTTACTGGTCTTTTCTCATGATGTCTCTATAGCGCGTGGGCAATATTCAGTACAATGAGGTTCCGACCGAGTATGGATCATTGCTAGTTGAAAACTATACCAATGCTCTTAGATCTGCACGCAAGTGCGATCTAGAATTTATGTAACGCTTCTTTGAAGCACCCTCCTCTCTCTCTCTCTCTCTCTCTCTCTCTCTCTATCTCTCAATTCACGCGTGGACGTGGGCTGCGAGTGGTGGAGCGACGCGCGGGGCGTGGCCCGGGGGTAGCTAGTCCTCAGCACTGGCACACGCACGGGTTAGCTAGTCATAAGCACTCAAGCGACGCGCGGGCGTGGGCTAGCTAGTCCTCAGCACTGCGATGGGCGTCGTGGATTAAATTGCCCCGCGGCTGCGAAAGAACGTGTCCTTCATAGCCGGTTCTTACTTTCCTACGCGATCCATCCATCGTGGGCCATGCGCGCGACTCCGAGCGCCTTCTCTGCCAACTTTGTGCTGGGGTGCGTGGGGCCCATGACCCGCCGTTTGATCTGGATGACGTCGAGGAGGAAGGACGCGTACCAAAGATGCCTGTTTCGAGGTTATGACCAGACGGGTTTTTGAGTTGCCCCGAACGAACCCCCGAGGACCGCCGCGCGCCGAGGTCGCCGGGCGCTCAGCGGCAGGCGAAAGTAGACGGGTGGGCCTCACGAAAATAGAGCTCCACCGCCCGTACGTCGTCGCCGCCGGCGTCTGCGCATTCGCACAACTCGGGGGACGCACCAGATAAGCAAGCGACTCTTACCAAACCACAGACCCGCTCCCCCACTAGATAGCCGACACGGCGGACTCGATCCGCGGGTGCGCGACGAGGGCCTGCTCGATGTTCGGGTAGCGGACGGAGTACTTGCGGTACCACTCCACGGTGCGCTTGAGGCCCTCCTCCCACGGCATGAGCTCGACCCACCCCAGCGCCTCGAGCGCCGAGTTGTCGATCGTGTACCGGAGGTCGTTGAACGCGCGGTCCGGCACGAAGGAGATGAGGGAGGCCTCCTGCTCCTTCAGTCCCATGATCCCGATGAGCTGCTTGGCCACCTCTACATTAGACTGCTCGTTCGAGCCGCCGATGTTGTAGACCTTGCCGATCTCGGCCTTGTGCAGGATGCAGTCAAACGCCCGCGCGACGTCCTCCACGAACAAAAAGTTTCGCGTGTTCTCGCCCGTCCCGTGCAAGGTGACACACCGGCCGCGCGCCAATTGATTGATGAACTTGGGGATCATCTTCTCGGGGAACTGGTGCGGCCCGTACACGTTGTTGCCTCTGGTGATGATCACGGGTAGGCCGAAGGACCGGTGGTAGGACTTGACCAGGAACTCCGCCGCAGCTTTGGTGGCCGCGTAGGGGTTCGTGGGCTCGAGGACGTGGTCCTCGATCATCGGCGCCGATTCCATGTTCTCGCCCTCCCCATAGACCTCGTCCGTGGACACGTGCACGAAGCGCACGACGTCGTGGACCTTCGCGGCCTCTAGGAGAACGTGGGTGCCCAGGATGTTGTTCCGCGTGAACTGGAACGAGTTGCCGAAGGAGTTGTCGACGTGCGTCTGGGCTGCGAAGTGCATGATCGTGTCGATCTTCTCCGTCTCCAGGACGTAATTCACTAAATCAGCAGAACAAATGTCGCCCTTGACGAACTTGTAGTTCGGCAGGTTCGCGACCTCCTCCAAGTTCTCCAAGCACGAGCAGTAGTCGACCCTATCAAAATTCAGGATCTTGTACTTCGGGTACTTCTTGCACAGCAAAATGACGACGTGCGAGGCGATGAAGCCCGCGCCGCCTGTCACCAGGATGTGCCGCTCGAAGCCCGAGCCATGGTCGATGGGGGCCAGCGGCGGGAGCGCGGCCATGCTCGCCATGTCTGCTGCGCGACGCGAGCTGTGCACGCGCAGCCAACCGTTCTTGCAGCTCTTGTGCTTTGCGTGGCAGGCTATGCAAATGCAGTGACTGTGGCAGCCAATTGTCGGCGTCACCCAAAAATTTTGTGGTCGGCGGTGCAGGTCGGCTCGAAGGCGTCCCCCGCGATGGCGTACCCTGGCAGGCCCAGGCCTCTCCTACAGACTAACTTTATGTTCACAACAATAGGAGGGGGATGGTGCGAAAGTAAGCAGCCCCGTCGCGCCGCGGCGCCGACTCAGTGGGGCCGACTCCCGGCCGAGGCTCAGTTCTCCGCCCAGGCGAAGCCGACCTGCGCGTTGCCGTTCGCGGCGCGCCACGCCGGTGTACGCCGAGGGTCAGCTCTCCGAGAAACACCCGCGCGCAGACTCAGCCATCCACCACTAGTATAAACAACATAAGTTAAGGGACGAAGGCTAGGACCGGTTCCACGTCAGCACCGTCACTGTGGAGCACGCGACCCCGAGCACGACGCCCACGACCATGGCGCCCACGTTCAGCGTGCGCGCCGCCGGCGACGCGTGCGGCACGAGGCGCAGATGCACGGCCAGCGGGTACACGAAGGCCAGGGGAATGCCCAGAAACCCGCCGATGAGCGCCACGATCTTGTCGAGGCGCCGCACCTCGTCCACTGCCAAAGCGACCAATACCCCAACCACGCAGGTCCGCGCGGCGTTGCCCTCAAGCTTGGACGTGCGCGGCCGCGGCGGCTTCGAAGCGCGCGTCGGCGTGTCGGCGTCCGTGTCGGTTTCCGTTTCTACTGGTGGCGGCGGCGGCGTCCCCTCGTCGATGGCGACGTACCCAGTCCGCCTCAAACTCAGCCGCTTCAGCTTCCGCCCCACGGACTTGAGGATCTGCACCGCCGGATATAATTGTAAAGGAAATGTGAAGACGACCGCCAGGGTGTAGGCGAGCTGCACGCTCGCCTTCCACGGCCCTCTTGGTAAATTCAAGGTGAGGACGACCTGCGTGCTCTTGCCGTAGGCGATCCAGTTCAACGCGCCGAAGCAGATGTACATCCCTATAATGCCCGCGCACGTCCGCACGTACATCTTTGGGAAGTCCGCGCGCTCACCTCGCTTCGTGGCCGCTTGCAATGGCACCACTAACGCGGCCGAGCCCTCGTAGACGAAGGCCGATGTGCCCACGAAGAGGTAGAACGAGTCGCGGTTGAAGAGCGGCAGGCTTTCGAGCGACGCCGGCGGACTATTCACGATAGTCGTCGTCGCGTGATAGGCCAGTACAATTAACGAGTAGAGGATCAAAGCGTTCGCCACCAAGTTCGTCGTGGCGAACGTCTGCATGTCCCGGATCCACGAGAGCGGCACCAGCACCAATAACTGCAGCGCGCAGCACGTCGCCAGCGTAGGATAGGCCCCCGTCCAGTAGGCCCACAGCTCCCTCCCGTTCGTGGCGATGAAAATTATGTACGTCAAACAGATGCCGCACTGCTGCAGGACAATGGTAATGCGGCACACATAGACGCCTTTGTTACCAAAGGCCTTGCCCATCAAACCGGAGTAGCTCCTTCCATGAATAGCCCAGCACTCCAGCAGCCGCGTCGCGCCCAGGCCAAACAACCCGAAGCTGAAGAGGAGCATGCCCAGACTGAAGGCCAGCCCGCCCTCCTCGAAGCCCCGGGGCATGTACAGCACCGCGGGCCCGACGGCCGACTTGACGGTCGCGAGGAACGCCTGGCGCAGCGTGAAGCCGCTCTGGCGCGCCTCGCGCCGCTCCTCCACCTCCGCGAGCCACGACGGCGCCCGGTCTAATGCTGGCCGCGACGACGCCGGCCAGTCCTCCTCCTCCAGATCGGGGTCGAAGGACGCGAGCACCGCGAGCCGCAGCCGCGTCGACTTGAGCGTGCCGCCGTAGAGCCGCGCGCCGCGCGCCTCGAGCGTCGCGGCGCGCCGCTCCAGGCCCAGCTCGCGCGCGCGCGCCGCGAGGTCCCCATCGTCCTGGCCGTAGGTGTAGGTGCTGTGGGCTTGCGAGACGGGGGAGGCTTGCGGCGGGTGGTCCATCGTTTAAGGCACCGCTGCGAAGGCGTGTACCACCGCGTGTATAGGCGCGAGCGGTGCGCCAGGCTACGTGACGTGGGTCGAAACCCTCGAGCTAGTGAGCCAGCCAGCCGGCGCAGAGTCACGCACGATTGAGCACCGAAAAAACCCGCGCGGAGGAAACCCGCACTTGAAACGAAGCCATTTTTATGCCAACCCCCACGGGCCCGGAGTACGCGGCTGGGCTCGAAACTCATGCCCACGGCACCGAACGTCATCATCGTCTGCGATGACGCGTGCCTGCGTGGGCATTCATGCGGTGCACAGCCTCCAATCGGTCTCTCGACCGGTAGGTTCGGCGGGGTTGCCAGCGCGAGGCTGGAAATATCTGCCGGGTAGGCCTAGTGCCGCAGCCAAAGGCCCCGGCGGCGTTTAGGCCGAATCGCGCCACGTCGGCGCCCGGGTCGATGGCGACGGTCCGCGGCGCGAAAGCGCAGCGGCTGGAGGCATCGCCGCGCGACTCAACACGACATTCGTGCGACGCATGCGATGGTATCTCGTTCCTTCCCAGCTCGAGGCCGGCGTGCGCCGCCCCGCGATGCGGGCGCGGCGGCGCGGGACGCGCGGAGCTGAATCGACGACGAGGGGCGAACGAAGGCGCCGCGGCGCGAAAGCAGTGGCTGTGAGCATTCGGACGTGCTCCCCGGTGCTCCTTACGGTGCCGAAAACAGCAGCTGGCACTCGATTGGCTGCCTTGGAGGATTGAAGGATTGAACATACTTTGCCAGCAAGACCTTATGAGGCAGCCCCAAGTAGCCCAAAACTTGCCTCAGCACGTACGAGTTGATCACGTGCTGTGCCTGTGGGCGCCATCACCGCGAGGACTTACGAAAGTTCACCACGGCTGTCCTGGGGGGGTGCAGCGTAAATGGCAAGCCCTTGAGAGCGACGGTAATGTGGAGAATCTGCTTTGCTCTGGTTAAATTTCGACTATTATCTTTGCGCATGGGCAATATTCAGTACAATGAGGTTCCGACCGAGTATGGATCATTGCTAGTTGAAAACTATACCAATGCTCTTAGATCTGTACGCAAGTGCGATCTAGAATTTATGTAAAGCTTCTTTGAAGCACCCTCCTCTCTCTCTCTCTCTCCCTCTCAACCTCCTCACGCGTGGACGTGGGACTTGCGAGTGTGGAGCAACGCCCGGGGCGTGGCCCGGGGCTAGCTTTCGTCCTCAACACTTGGCGCTCGCGGGGACGCAGGAGACCACGCGGCGCTTGCGAGAGCAGGGGGCATCATAAGACTAGCACAAAAACCATTAGCCGCTCGCCCCCGGCGGCGGCGTCCCCCCCGTCGCCCGCGTATCCGCCAGCGACGCGGTGGCCGACGCCGCGATGGACGCCGCGATGGACGGCTCGTCGTCAATCGCGAGGGGCGTCGGCTTCTCGTGGCGCGCGTCACCGAGCGCCGCGAGCTCCGCATCCGAAACATCGGTCTGCTCCGCGAGCATGGCCAAAGACTGGATCTCGTCCGCGACCGTATTACAAACCTCGCCTTCCACCTTCTCGCAGGCGCCGGCCTCGACTTGTTGGGGCGACACGATGCCATCCTCCAAATCGCCCAGCTCCACGGTGCTGGTCACTTGTTGAAGAAACGCGCGCGTCGGCGCCTTGGCCAGGATCCAGGCGTTGTCCCTCCCTTCGAACGCCACCAGTAACCAGTGGCCGGCCTTGCCGTAGGCTAGGATAGCGTGGCCCCAAAACAACTCCCCAACGACGTGCGCCTGGATCTCCGGCACGACCCGGACCTTGAGCTTGGCGAACTTGGGCAAAGCAGGATGCGCCCGGAACCAGCGCGGCCTCCCAAACAGCTCCACCTCCCGCCCCTTCACCAGCGTGCGCGGCAAGCACGCAAAGTCAATATTCCCGCCCATGATCATCTTTCGTTTCACTTCCTCGGCCTCGTCCTTCTCTTGTTGTCTCCTTATTCTTTCTTTCTTCCAGAGCAAAATCTGCTTCGAGTACCATGTACGCTTTTCTAACGCAGCGCGGTGCTCTTGCTCATTCAGCTTCATGAGCTTCATCTCCTCCGGCGTGCGGCCAAATTCATAGGGCGTCTCGCCCGCTCGCAAGGGCACGAACACGGCTCGTTTACCTTGCAAGTACTGCGGGTGCCTATTTCTCAACCAAACCAAAGGTCTCGAAGCCAGTCGCGGGTCCGGAGGTAAAGGCGCGCCGCCGACCTGGGCCGCCAGCGCTCTCCTGATGGTATCGGCCGCCGCGACCGCACTTTTAGGACCGCCCCCACCAATACAGGACGAGGGCCACACGACGCGCAGCCACTCTGTCCCACTATTATGCGTGACCAGCGGATTACCTAAACCGTCCGCGACGCAGTAGATCCCGCAGGTCTTCAAACCGACTGCCCCCGTCGGCCGCCCGTGGAAGGCGTCCGGCATGTCGTAGGTCTGGACCTCGGCGTGGTGCGGCACTTTCGCATCAAAGCACAATAACACGGGGAACGGCGGCGCGTCCTTCGCCGCGCCCTTCTTCTTCCGTTTGGAAATCGCGTCCGTTTCTGATTTCCGCCCGAACTTCTTCGCGGCCTTCTCCGCTTTCCGGCCTTCCCGCGCCCGCAACTCGTTCGCAACGACCACGCGTGCTCGTTCCAGCATCTTCCTTCTAGACTTCTCGGCGACTTGCGCCTTCTCGAACCGGCGATGTTCTCTCTTAGAATCCCTTGTATGTAGAGTAAGCTGCGTCAGGTCCACCAAACTCAATCCGCACACGGCGCAGACGCACGTTGCATCGTCCCGCGGCGGCCGTCTTCTCCGAAACATCTCCCGGGCCGTCCGCTGCGCGTCGCTCGCGGCGTCGGCTTCTAGACATCGCACGCCGTCCTGGACGCGCGGGTCCTCCGTGCCTCCTCTTGCACCCTTGGGCAGCCCGAAAATAAGTAAGTTGGGCTTCGCCAGGACCCGCCTCAGAAGCGCCCGCGGCCGCAAGCGCTCCCGCCGCACCCGCTCCTTCCCGCCACTCCTCCACCATACAATCAGCTCCTCGACGTCGATCTCGCCCGAGTTATCCTCGTCGAGCTCGGCGTAGACCTCGGCCATCTGTTCTCTCGTGAAGTGGGCCCAGCCCAGCCGTACTAATAAAGCGGAGAGCTCGTGCGCGTCCACGGTGCCCCCGTGGTCCATGTCCACGCGCTGGAACGTGTCCCGCAGCCAGTCCTCCTCGGCCTTTTGTTTCTCCTCCGCCTTCGTTTCTTTGAGCGATGGCTCTCGCGCTACACTATCTAAGTGATCTTTCTCCACCTGCGCCGCCGCCTTCGCTTTAGCGGCGTCGCCCACCGGGTCTTGCAAGCGCCCGCGCGGGTCCCCCAGCTCGTCCAGCGATCCGCGCGGGCGGTAGACGTCGTCGCCACTGCCGGACCGCTTCCGCCTCTTCCGGAAGGCCTTCCAGGACTCCTTGTCTTTGGATTTGCGCGGCTTGACCCGGGCCGACTCCTCGTGCTTGCGGGCGCAGCACCACCGCGAATTCCTCTTCTTCGCGGCCGCAATCCTCTCGAGGTGCGCCGCGAGGCGCGCGCTCACCTCCGACGCCGACGCCACGCTGAGGGCGTCCGCACTCATCCGCGCCTCGAGGGCCTTGCGCCTCTTCGCTTCTTTAGCTTTGGCCACATTGGCCTTGCGGTCGGCGGCCATCTCGTCGGCGACGGCCCGCGCGAGGCGCACGCCGTCCGGGAGGCGCGCGGCGGCCAGGTTAGCTTTAGCGGCCGCGGCCGCGCCGGCGGCCGCGACGGCGTCGTCCTCGTCGCGCGTCCGCGCGGCTTCAGTCACGCGGTCGCGCCCCTGCCGCCGGCCCAGGCGCGCTGCATTTTTATCGGGCTGGTCCAGCCACCCGGCCTGTGTCCACTCGCCCTCCAGTTTCAGTGTGTCCTCGGAGGCCTCTGGCGGCGGCAGAATGGCCCACAAGTCCGGCCCCTGCTCGTCGTCGGACACGCCCTCCTCTAAATCGCTCTTGAGGAGGCGGTACTCGCGCTCCTTTGCCCGCAACTCGGACTTCTCGCGCGCGCTCGCCCGCCGCGCTTGCTTCCTGTCGTTCATGGAACTTCCGCGGGACGCCCGTACGTTCTCGCTCGAGCCGCGGTCCTCCCGCCTCACACGCTCCTCGTCCGTCTCCTTCGACGGCTGGATGGCCTTCCACAACAAGTCGAGCTCGGCCTGCTTGCGCGCCCGCTTCCGGCCTTTTCTCTCCCGTTCCTCGTTGATCCGGTCCTTCAGCGACTGCGCTAAATTAGTAGCGATGGAAGGCACGTAAGTGACATGTTTACCGGTCACCGCGCTCGTCTTCGCGCACTCCGCGTCCGCCTCGGACGCCGGCATGGCGTGGTCGCGCCAGAGCCACTTGGGGTCCACGCGATTGTTCCCCCGCAAGACCATGCTCCGGATCGGTGTCGGTTTGGATCGTTCTAAAGCGTTCGCCAGGCTCCTCACGCATTCGTCCGTCAGGCCGTTGTTGGCAAGGTCGAGGGACGTCAGGCGCTTCGTCCGTTCGCACGCGTCGCATAGTGCGTGAATGCCCAGCAAATCCGTCCCGTCGCCGGTTAATTGGCAGTCGCCCAACCCTAAATGTTCCAGGGCCCCCTGCCGGATGCCCGCGAGTTTCTGCGCGGCCCGCGTTTTTGCATGAGCGGCCTTGGCTTTCAGGGAGGCGCCCAGGCGCATGCCCATTGCTGTAGTACGGTCGTCCTTCGATCCGACCCTCTGAGAAGGCTCCTCGCCCCCGGACTCCTCGTCACTTCCGACGCCGGCGATGGCCAGCGCCTTCAGGGTCAGCCCGCCGCGGTTCGGATCCTCCCCGCGCTTCCGGGCCGCTCGGTCCGACGCGACCTGGTCCCGCAACTCCGCCGACCCGCCCGCCAAGGCCTCGCCCAGCCACCAGGCCCCTAGGCTACCCATGCGCGGGTTGTCGTTGAGCTCCAGGAAGAGTAATGTGCCCGACAAACGCACCGGCTCACTCAAGTGCTCGCAGCCCTTGACGTCGATCTTGTTCGCCGCCAAACTCAGGTGCGTGAGGACGCCGTTCCGCAGCAACGCTCTACCAAGCGCCGCGCTCCCGTACTCGCCGATGGCGTTCTCATTTAAATCGAGTCGTTTCAAAGTACTATGGCCGATCAAGCCCATGGCCACTTGCGCGGCGCCGTCGTCCGCCAGAGCGCAGCGCGCCAAGACGCACTTTATTAACGGAGCAGGCACGGTCGGGAATGACGTCGGCGCGTCACTAAGGGCCGCTTTGCGTTCGACCAAGAATGCCTTTCCGATGGTATGGCCGCCGTCGCGCCCTATTCGATTGCGGGACAAATCTAAGTAGGTCAGCCCCGGCGCGTCGCCCCGCTCAAACGTCGCGCAGATGGCCCCGCAGCCGTCGCCGCTCATCTCGTTCGACGCGAGGGACAACCTTTGTAACGCGCCGCCGCCGCCGCCCGCCCGCAAAGCGCCCGCTAAAGCCCAGGCCCCGTCGTCTCGCAACCCGTGGCCGTCCAGCCGGATATCGAGATTCGTGGACGGTGTGTCACCGTGCTCGGCGACGACGTGCACAATATTGAGCGGGGGGTCGCCGCGCCGCGGCGCCGTCGGGTCCAGATGGTACTCGCCGTCCACTTGAAATCGGTACGCGTAGCTCCCCGGCGGCAGGGGCACGACGGCATCGTAGGCGCCGTACATAGTCTTGGACGGCTGCAGCTGCACGAGGTCCCAGCCGCTGAACTCGCCCTCGACGCCCACCTTGACCTGGGGCCGAGGCTTCAGCTCGGGCCGCCACCGCAGCAGGACCCGGGCGCAGTTCGTGCCTCTTTCAACGATAAATACGGACTGCACGACGTCGTCGTTCAGGGTCGCGACGTCCTTCCTTAGGGAAGACAGGGCGTCGGCTAGACTAATGATGGTCCCCGGCACCTTTTTGGTCTTTCTTCCCTTCACGAACTTGGATGCACCAATGGTCGCCAAGCCGGTCAACCGGCGGGGCGCCGTGCGGAAGCCCTTGCAGGGGTCCACGCCCTGGACCGTGGCACCCATGACCGCCGCATCTCTCATGCTTTGCAAAGGATCGGCCAACGAAGGTTGTGCAGCGTTCATCCACAGGGGCGGGACGTCCTTAGGCACGGGCGGCGGCGTCGGCCACAAGACGGGGTGGAACATGAGGCGGCTCGCCCGCAATCGCCGCGCCTCGTACTCCGGCGTGTCGCTGATGGCGAAGTCGCCGTGCTCGTCGTGGCCGCCGCCGCTTAGAGTGGGCCGGCCCACCACGCTCCTCACGCAACTGAAGCGCTTCTCCGCATTTCTAAATTCCTCGGCTTCTCTGATTTCGTCTTCATCTGCTCCTAGAGGTCTAGGGCGAGATTGTCTAAACTTCAACCGAGCATACCGCGTCGCGTCCTCTTCAGCACACGCACAGATAATTCGTGTCGCCTCGCCCCTTTGAATCCCGCCCGCCGCCGCCTGGCCCGCATTACTTGCCTGCATGGCCATCATGGCCAGTTTTCCCAGGAACCCTCCTTGTTTCTTCTTGGCGTTCTCAATGTACCACGCATAGAACTCGTCAAAATCAATGTCGCCGCTGCCGTCGTCGTCCATGTCCTCCATCAAGTCATCGAGTTCCTTCTGGTTTCGTATCGGGACACACAGGGCCTTGAGCAAAGCCCCGAGCTCCTCCACGTCGATCTCGCCGCTCCCGTCCGCGTCGAAGGCCATGAAGGTGTCCATGACCCGTTGCAGCTCCTTGTCCTGGAGCTCGTCCGCCGCAGTGGCCGTGGCTTGCAATCGCAACTTCTCGGAGGCGCGCTGCTTCTTCTGGTTCTTGAGGAAGGTGATGTTCCGGTCGTATTGCGTCTCCGGCTCCTTCTCGTCGCCGCGCTCCAGCGCACAAATCCCACCTAATTTCTCGAGTTCCCGTCGAAACCGCTCCGCCTGGCCCCGCCGTACTCTCCGTACCACATGTGATGGTAATCTATCCACCAACTTCGCAGCGCTGGTCCACTTACAATCCGTAAAACTCATGACGGCCTTGATGAACTTCCGCCTCAAAAAGAAGCCGCGCTTTCTCTGGGTTAATAAGAGATCCCACCAGCCCTCGTCTTTTGGTGCTATGCTGACGTCTTCTTCAACGAGTAACCCCTGCCGCCGCAACTTCTCCCTAAATAGAATGGCCTTGCGCTCCCGCTCGGCCCGGTCCCCCTTCCTCGCCGCATGCGCTTCTCCGAGCGCGTGGTCCTCGGCCTCCTGCTTCAGGACCTCGGCCTGGGCCTCCACCTCCCGTCGCTTGCTCAATGCCTCGGCCAGGTCCTGCTCCGCTCGTAAAGCCGCGACGACGCGTTCCAATTCATCTTTGCCATGGTCCGTTTCCAGGTAACGGAGCATGATAGTCTTCACGTCCCTCCCGAAGAGCTCGACCTCGTGCGCCTCCTCCTCCTTGAACCGGTCGCGCTGCTGCTCCTGCTCCCGCCGTTCCCGCGCCGCGCGCCCCTCGACGACCGCTAAGTACGACGTTTGCTTCGTGAGGTGCAATTCCGCGGGGGCGACGGGCCGTGTGCGCCGGTCGCGCTTGCTCACGTTCTTCCAGACGTACATGCTCTTGGCCAGGCGCTGCTGTGAGTGGGTGGGCGGCGTTTCCGGAAGCGCTGCCGACCGCTTTTAGTGATGCGCAGCAGCAGAGGCCATTTTATGAATCCGAGGCAGCATTCATGCGCCTCCCCATGGCCGTACAGCCGTGTAGCTGTGCCAACCAGCGCCAAAGCCCAGTTTGGTGCGGGTCCGGCTAGTGGCCCAAGGCTCTTCATCACTCCGCCGCTCGTCGCTAGAGGAGTCTCGCGTCTGCAAGCGCCTCCGGCCAAGACCTTGGAGAGGGGCCGAAGCCCTAAGCCCCGTTGCGTGCAGGCGCGCTGCGCCAAAGGAAGCAAACGCTGCCCGAGGCTGCCCTAAGACGACCTACCCGCTCCCCCGGACACCGGCCCCACCGGACAGCGCTCGCAGCGCGTCGCCGCCGCACACCGACGAGGAGGACCGACGCCTCAACAGACACCATATTATGCTCGGCTCCTTCGCCTTGGCCCGGCCCGACGCGCGCGTGGCGCCCCTGGCTCCGAGCCCGCCGCCCGGGTCCGTGCGGAGCAGCACGGAGTCCCTGCACATGACGCTCGCGCAGCACCTGGACGTCCGGGAGCCGGACGAGGCCGAGGTCGCGGCGCTGCTGACGCGGGTCCATGACCAGGACGTGCCGCTCGTCGCCGACGACGACGCCCTCCTGAGCGAACTGGCGCTGCTCGAGGGCCAGCTCCAGACCCAGCAGCCAGCGACGAGCGGCGGCGCGCTCGCGAATCTGGGCGCGGCGCGGGCCCAGCCCGAACGAGTGCCCGAGGAGGCGGACGAGGACGGCTCCGACTCGCCCGCGGCGCCGCCCTTGGACGCGCCCGGCGGGCCCGCGGCGTCAACGCGGCCGCACGGCCCGGCGCTCCGCGACTGCGCGCGGCACCTCCAGACGCTCGTGACCACGATCGAGCAGGAGAACGCGGCCCGCTCGAAGCTTCCGACGGCGCGGGGCGCCGCGCTCGTCCTGAAGCTCGAAGACGCCGTGGATCGTCTCGGCCAACTCCGGGCGGCGTCGGGCGAAGCCTTGGACGCGCTGCGCGCCGAGTTGCACGGCGACGCGGCCCTGGCGGAGGTGCTCGAGGCGGCCGTGGAAGTTGCGAGGGATGAACTCCTAAGCGCGGACCCGGACGTGGCCAAGTCCTTGCGGGAGGACGTGGACAAGTGCCTGAAAAAGGTGCGCCGCGACCTCCGGCGGGCGGACGGCTCCCTGAAGCGCTTGAAGGACCGCCGAGCGCGGGCGGCGGCGGTGCCCGAGCTCGCGCCCCAGCGCGGCTCGGGCTTCCGGGAGCGGCGCTACGCGGCGCCGGCGAAGAAGCCGGTCCGGACGGCGTTCGGCTACAACTCGCGGGACCGCGAGACCGAGGACGTCCTCGTCATCCCGGGGAAGAACGGCCTGGCCGTGCGGCGGCCGGAGTTCCTACGGGACGTGGCGCCGCCGACGGTGAGCCGGCACAACGGCTTCCAGCCGTCGATGGGGGATCTGGCGGGGCCGCAGCTCTGACTAAGTTCCCCCCTTGCATTCTTTGCCTGCGCGCCGATCAGAACCGAGGAAACCCGTACTATAAAACCCGTGCCGTAAAAGTGCCGCTGCGGAACGCCCGGGCCAGGCTGGAGCGGGCAGCCCACGCACTCCAGGAGGGCAGCACGCGATGCGGCGCTTCGCCTGGGCGCTCGTCGCACTCACGCGCGCGACGAAGGAGTACGAGGAGTCCATGGCCAAGACCCTCTTCGGCAATCTGGACCTCTACGAGGCCGCGGCGTTGGACGGGGACCTCACGAACACCGAGACGCGGCGGGCTCGCCTCGTCGAGGACCTCGACGCGCGCTGGGCCGCGACCGAGGGCCGATCCGACGCCGTGGGCCAGCTGTGGGACGCCCACGCTCATGCATTTGAGGACGGGCCGCCGGCCGTCGACGAGCCCCGGTGGGTGCCCGACCGAACGGGCATCCAGGAGTCAGCGGACGTGCAGTGCAAGCTGGACTGCCACGCGCCGTCCTGCGCGAAGCTCGGGCTGGACGTCCAACAGGTGCGCAGCTGCCGGTGGGGCAAGTGGCGGCCGACCGTGTTCGGGGGCGCGTCGAACGAGGGCGGCGCGGCGGCGCCCCTCGGGCCCGCGAACACGGCGCCCTGCCAGCACAGTGGCTTCTACCCGCTCTACTGCTCGCGCACCTGGGCCAGGGCGCAGTCGCCCGCGAACGAGGCCTACGCGGCCGCGGGCACGACGCACCTCTTCGCGCCCGTTCTTCCGGACGACGACGCCGCGTTCAAGGGGAGCTACTCCGGCGACGCCATCGGTTGCGAGGAGCAGTGCATGCTGACCGTGGCGGCGTCGCCGGACACGCGGACCATCCTCAGCGCGGACGGCTTCGAGATCTCCAACGTCACGGACGCGTCGGCCAGGGCGAACGATCCCGTGAATATCGCGGCCAAAGCGGCGGAAGCGGCGGAGGTGGAGCGCTTGGCGCGGGAGCGGGAGCGTGTGCGACTCGAACGTGTCGAGGAAGGGCACCGCGAGGCGCGGGAGGAGAAGGAGAAGCAGCTGCACATGGAAGCGGACGCAAAGGAGCAGGCGCGCCTGGCGGCGGAGGCGGCGGAGGCGGCCCGGCAACAAGCGGCCACGGTCGCGGCGACCGAGGCCCGGGAGCGAGCCGCGCTGAAAGTGTCGGAAGAAGCGCGCCGGAAGGCCGCGAAGCGAGAGGCGCACGCCGCGGCCAAAACAGCCGCGGCGGCCGCGGCCGCGGCCGCGGCCGCCGCGCTCGCGCTCGAGAGGAAGAACGTCCAAACGCAACTTGCGGCCGAGGCTAAATCCAAAGCTGCCGCTGAGAACAAAGCTCGGATCGCGGAGTCCGCGCGCGCCGCGGCCGCCGGAGCGGCGCGGCTCGAGAAGGAAGCCGAGCGCAAGAAGAAGGCCGAAGCGGCCCGCCGTGCCGCCGATGAAAAAGCGGTGGCCCAGGCCCTGGAGGGCAAGCGCCTTGCGGCGGAGGCTAAAGTAAACGCGACGCGCGCGGCGGAGGAGACCCGGGCACTGGCCGCCGAAAAGCTCGCCCAGGCGGAGGCGGCCAAGGCCGAGACACTTGCGCGGAAGGCCGAACGGGCGGGGAAGAGCCAGGCCGCCTACACCGCCAAGGCCGAGACGGAAACCGTGGTCCAGGCGAAGCGCGTTGAGCGCGCCGAGGCGGAGGCCATCAAAAACGCCAACGACAAACTCGAGGCGCTCAAGCGAGTAAGTCCAGATTAGCTTTGGTTGGGTTCCTTTCGGGATACTTACTCGAAGGGGGAAATAACTAGACCGTGACGCGCGCCGCGGAGTGCCCCCCCTCCGCCTTGTGCTCGAGCAGCGGGTTCGGCTTGAGGCCCTCCAAACCGAGCAATGCGAACAACGCTTGATCTTCTCCGAACTCGGGGTTCGGCGTCGTTAATAACTTGTCGCCGTTGAAGATGGAGTTCGAGCCCGCGAGGAACATGAGGGCCTGCTCGCCCTTGGAGAACTCGCTGCGCCCGGCGGACAGGCGCACCATGGTCTTGGGCAGCACGACGCGCGCCGCGGCGATCATCCGCACCATCTCGAAGACGTCCACTTTCGTGGCTTTCGAGTCCCCGATGGGCGTGCCCTCTACGGCCACCAACGCATTAATGGGCACGGACTCGGGGTGCCCGCCTTTTAATGAAGCCAATTCATGTAGCAACCCAATCCGATCCTTGTCCTCCTCGCCCAACCCAAGAATAGCCCCGGAGCACACGCTCAGCCCGGCGGCCTTGACGTTCGCGATTGTGTTCAGTCTATCGTCATATGTTCTAGTTTTGATCACCGAGGGGTAGAATTCCCGCGACGTGTCCAAATTGTGGTTGTAGGCGTGCAAACCCGCCTCCTTCAACTGCTTGGCCTGCTCCGGGTTCAACATACCTAGGGTAGCACACACCTCCAGGCCTTCGGCGTTGACCCGCGACACCATCTCCAGGATCTCCCGAAACGCCTTTTTCTTCCCGCCCAGTTCCCGCCAGGCCGCGCCCATGCAGAAGCGCGTGGAGCCGGCGGCCTTGGCCCGCTTCGCGGCGTCGACGACTTCGTCCACGGGTAGCTGCTTCGTCGGCTTGACGTGCGTTTTATGTCTCACCGATTGCGAGCAGTAGCCGCAGTCCTCGGTGCAGCCGCCCGTTTTTATGGAGAGTAGGGTGCACTGCTGCACGTCCCGGGAGTCCCAGTGCGCGCGGTGGCAGGCGCCCGCGTCTCTAATTAATTCCAGGAGCGGTTGGTCGAACACGGCCTGGACCTCGGCCCGCGTCCAGTCGTTGCGCACGGGGAAGCAGGCCTGGGTGGCCGCCCGTACCGCCGCGTCGTCCTTCACGGACGGGATGGGCCGCGGCGCCGGCTCGGGCTTGGGCGCGCCGCCCGAGCGCGTGATCGTGATCTCCGGGGCCTCGTCATCCTCGTCCTCCTCGTAGGCCAGCGCCTGGGCGGACTTGCTCCGGTCCTGCTGGCGGGCGGCTCGGCGGCGGGGTTGTCCGCTCTGGCTGCGGTCCTGTTGGAGAGCTGCTAGAGGGCTGCGGCGGCGCAGGAGGCCCCTCGCCGCTGCTCGCGCGGCGAGCGCCATGTGTCCAGGTGTCCTCGGGCCACTCCGGTTGCACTTCGGGCCCGCGAGCGTGCCGCACGAGGGAGTTGTAGGCGACTACAATCTGTTCTATTCTGCAATCTGTGGGCATGGAGCCTACGACAATCTGCGGGGGCGATTCGTCGCAGGGCTCAAAGCAAAGCTGGACGGGCAGCAAGCTTCCGTTTTGGTGCGATGGAAAATTGCACGGGTTTTACCGATGAATTTCATTGGCGGTTTGCGTTACGAGCGCTGTCAATAGATCCAGACATCTTTCAGACGCGTCTCCGTTGCCGACCAGCATCAGGAGGAGCCTTGCAACCGCAAGAAACACGCGCACGCACTTCTTGCAGCAACCCAAACTCTCATACAGCTGTAACCATCCAGCAAAGCTGCTGACCGCACGCACGCATCATGAATGATGCTTTGCTGGGCGCACTACTCGTCATTGCCGTCGGCATCGTGTTCTGGTGCATCGCCGTGGTCACCGAGGAGCGCTTCGTACCGGCGCTCGCGGTCATATGCGACCGACTGAACATACCGGATGATGTAGCCGGCGCGACGCTCATGGCCGCGGGTGGCTGCAGCCCGGAAGTTTTCTCCTCGCTGATCGCGCTCTTCGTGACGTACTCTTCTCTGGGAGTGGGCTCCGTCATCGGCAGCGAGATCTTCAACCATTTGTGCATCTGCGCCGGCGCGGTGTTTTATGCCAAGGGTGGCGTTTTGGTACTGGATAAGGCCATCGTCGCGCGGGAATCCTTGTTCTACGGCATCGCCTTGCTCCTGCTGCTCTACCTGCTCACGCGCGAGCACGACGCCCAAAACCACATCGTGATTCGCTTGTGGGCGGGGCCGTTGCTGGTCACGGTTTATGCGCTCTACGTCGTCGTCGCCGTGAACTACGATGCCATCCTGGCGTAGCTCGGGGCGGCGCCCGCGCCGCACGCCAAGCTGCCACCGCCGGACGCCGGCGAGCTCGACCGGCCGCTGGCGCTCGGGCGCCGGTCGTCGTTGTTGTACGAAGACGAACCGCGGGTCAACTTTGCCTCCGCGGCGTCGAACGACTTCGACGGCGACTACGGCGCTGTCGAGAATCCGCTGCATGATGTGAGGCGGAGACGGTCGTCCATCCTGCGGACCTTCAACGACGAGTCGCGGCACCTCATCGAGCGCTTCGGGCTGCTCGGCTTCGCGCACGACGAAAAGCTGGGCGACGTGGAGAACGGCGATACGTTTGGGTGCTATCTCTTCAAGGCCAATAAATACTATGTGTGTTCGCGAGCATCGACGCACTCCTGGGAGCTCCGCTGGCTCCAGGTCTCGCCGGGCGAGGTCCAGCTGTTCCGGAGGCGCGACGACGTCGACAAAAAGCCCTTCTGGACGCCGGCCGGGCCATCGCAGTATGCGTTACGCGCCGTGGCCGTGGCGGACGCGTCGCGCCACGTCCTCGCGCTCGACCTGGCGCCGATCTACACGGTCGCGGCCGGCCGGGAGCCCGAGGCCCTCGGCTCGTTCGACGACGAAAGTCTGTCCGAGCCGGTGGCGACGCGCGCGTTCATGCTGGCGCCCAACGGCGCCGTCTTCGAGGCGGCGCTCGAGCGGCTGACGGAATCGGTCGACGCGGCCTGCCAGGTCGTCCCGCTGAGGAGGCAGACATCGGTGTTTGTGGATGGCCAACACGCGCCCACCGACGAGGAGGAGCCCAGTTTAGTGGCCTGGCCGGAGGACGCCACTTACGTAGGGCGCGCGGTCCACGTCGCGCTGCTCCCGATCAAGTGGCTCCTGCACGTGACGATTTGTGACGTGCGCACGGACGCGGGCTTGGCCAAGGACCGCGCGCCTGGCGCGTGCCTCGCGTGCGTCGGGTGGCTCGTGGTCCTTATGTTGGCCATGGTCTTGTGCTGCGAGACGCTGGGCGCGCTCCTCGGCCTGCCGGACTCGGTCGTGGGCCTCACGCTCTCGGCCGTAGGGACGTCGCTCCCAAACCTCTTCGCGTCGATCAGCGTCGCAAAACGAGGTTTAGGAAATATGGCCGTGTCGAACGCGCTCGGCTCCAACAGCTTCAACGTTTACATCGCGCTCGGACTCCCGTGGCTCTTGTACACGGCGTTCGTCGGGCCCTACCACGCGCTCCCCGCCGACGACATCGTGGGGCCCGTACTGGCAGGGCAACGACATGCGTACGAATGTTCGCATTCGTCCCTAACATGCGTACTTCTGTGATCGCTCCTACATGCGCGTCTGCATTCGTGTAGCCTTAGTAGGGGGGTAAATGGTTCAACTGTAACATCGACCTTCAACTAGGGTATACCCCCAGACAAGAAACTGCGCCCAGACCCTCAAATATTACGATGGCAAGGTTCTTACAAAAACACCAAATTCGCGTCTGCATGCGGCGCATTCGCACGTATGCAGCCGCCTGGGTATGTCGCTGCCCTGCGTGGTGGTGCTCGGCATCACACTCCTCGCGTTCCTACTCCTCAGGGCCGGCACGGGCTTCCGGCTCTACCGCGCCCACGGTGTCGTCTTTCTCGCGCTCTACGTGGCCTACCTCGTCTGGGCCGTTGGAAAAGAATACTAGGGCGGTGGCCGGTCATCTTACCCCTCGATAGCGTCTTTAATATTAGTATTAACTGTCTTATGTACACCTACTGCTCGAGCTTCTCCGGCACGAAGACCGCCGCCTTGGCGATGACGGTCGTGGTCACGCAGACCATGAGGAGGAGGGAGATGGGGAAGATGCCGCTGCCGCTCGGCCCAGAGGGGATGCCGCCGTCGTGGTTGAACTTGGCGTCGTTGTAGAGGCTCGTGAACTCGAAGTGGTGGATCGCGCCGCCCCGCATCCAGAAGAGGAGGTGGCTGAGGACGAAGACGAACATCCAGTGCGGCTCGGCGCCCCAACAGAACTGCACGACGGGGTGCCTGCGGCGCGGGGGGCGGTTGTTGGCGGCGGCGTGCGGTGGACGGCTTCGAATATCTCTCCGTGCGGCCGCGGGCGCGCGCGGTCGGGCTTCTCCACGCGCGCGGCGCGGGCTTCGATGGTCGGCGGCGCCGCGGATGCCACCGCGTGCGGCCGCGCAGGCGGCGGCGTCGGGCGCCATCGATCATTTTGCGGCGCGCGTGGGCCGTGTCCGGGGGCGCGGCGCGCCACCGCGGGTGCGCTGTGGATGGCAATTGTCGACACTGCATGCATACGGCGGCGCTACCTTCTTCTTCAGGTCGCTGATGCTGCCGCTGAAGACGCTTTGGGAGGGTGCGTCAGCCATGATGGTGCCGCTGCGTTTCAGTCTCTCTGCTGCTGCCCCTCTCTGTCTCGCTTTGCGATGGCGTGAAATGAGGTTTAGCTATTTTTAGCTAAAACGCACGGCATCCTCTACGACGCTGCTCTTCCACATCGGCCTATATCCCTGGCAGCGTCGTGGAACCACCTTTAAAAGCCACGGTAATTTTGCACGGGTTTTTTTCTGGTGGCCTTGCAAAAACGAGCAGAGCGCTACCGGAGACTGCCACACGAATCGAATAGAGCGTTCAAAAAGTTCCTTTCAAAGACGCCGAACCGCCACCACTGGTGAACTAACGAAATTCGCTGCGAAACCATGCCGCAGGAGCCCCGCGCCGGAGCGCTCCACGAGCCGAGACCTGCGAAGCAGCTCCGGCCGCACGGCGCGAAGAAGGCGCACATCCTCTCGCCGCCGCGGGCCGTCCTGCCGGACCTCATGTCCGCGCTCGACGCCGCCAGCGACTCGGACGACTCCGGCATCCTCGTCGAGGAGATCACGCAAAGCGATTCCGGCATCCTCGTCGAGGAGCTTACGCCGAGCGACGACGAGGGCGCCGTCCTCGTCGAGGAGGTGGCCGTCCTCGAGGGCGACTACGTCATCGCCGACGCGACGGTGGCGCGCGCCGCCTCGGACTCGGACGACGACGCCGTCGTCATCCAGGACGTGACGCACGAGGAGGACAGCTCCGACAGCGACACCGAGAGCGCGTCGAGCGACGACGACGACCTGCCCGTGGTCGAGGAGGTCGCGCACCCGCGGAGCGGCGGTCCGACGCGCGCGCCGCCGTCGCGCGCCGAGCTCGCGCAGGCCAAGGAGGAAAAGCGACATGAGGGCCACGCCCGCTTCGCGAGGAAGCGCTTCAAGGACGCCGCCAAGAGCTATGGGGACGCCATCGATTTGGACCCCTACGACCACACGCTCTATTCGAACCGCGCCCTCTGTTTCCTGGAGCTGGGCAGCTTCGAGAAGGCCCGGCTGGACGCGGAGGAGTGCACGAAGCTGCGGCCGGACTTCTTGAAGGGCCACCTGCGCCTGGCGCGGACCTGGCGCCTGAGCGGCGAATCTGTGAAAGCGATGGAGGCCTGCCGCAAGGGTCTGGACATTGAAAGGAACTCGAGAGTGTTGCGAGAGGAGTACGCCCTGGCCAAGAGGGCGTTACGGACCCAGACGAAGCGCCGCGCGATCCAGGGCGATTTGCACGACCTCGCGGCCGAGATGACGCCCGAGGAGCGCCGGTGGAAGGCCTGGTGGGCCGGCCAGGGCCACCCGACCTGCGTCAACAACACGAACCTGGAGCGGTACATCCCCGACTGCCCCGTGGACGTGTCTTATGATGCGGAGGTCTCCCAGGAACTAAATGGGCCGGACAACCTGCCCCGGTTAGAATCGGAGGACGAGGCCGACGAGGACGATTTGTTGCTCGAGGAGATCCTGGAGCGCTTGAAGCTAGAAACCTTGCTCCCGACCTTCGAGGACGAGGGCCTGGGTCCGCGCTCCCTCCTGACGTGCGCGCGCCTCCCGGAGCTGCGGCCGGTGTTGCAAAGCTTCATGGGGGACACGAGTGAGTTCGACGCTTTGGTGGATCTGGCCCTCGCCCAGGCCAAGGACTGCCTCGAGGAGTCGTGGGACCGGGGCGCGGAGGCCATCCGGGAGTTCCCCCCCGCCAACGCGCCGGGCCTGGCCTACACGTACGCGGGCTTCTCGTGGCGCCAGCGCGTGCGCGAGATCGAGCTCCGCGTCCTGCTGCCGCCGGGCTGCGCGGCGCGCGATTTGTCTGTCGAGGTCAAGCCGCGCTGCATCACGGTCAAGGTAAAACGCAGTGGGCTGCGCGTGTGGCCCTACGAGCGGAACTCGTGGACGTCCATCGTGGACGTGGGGCCGCAGCTGCCCGGCGCCGGTGTCGAGGAGGACCCCGCGTGCGACGCTGATGCGGACGACGCGCTCGACGCGCTCGACGAGGTCGCCCCGGCGCCCCCGCCGACGTCGGCGACGGCCGCCTTTCGGGCGGCGCAGGCGCGGCCGGTCGCGGACGATGATGCGGACCTCGAGGTCGAGGAATTATCGTTGAGCGACGACGACCTCGAGGTCGAGGAGCTGCCTCTGAGCGACGACGACGCCAGCGTCGAGGAGCCGCGGACCTTGAGGGCGCGCTGGGTCGAGGGCGGCCTCGTGCTCAAGGCCTTCGACGTGGTCGAAGGCGACGTGCGCGCGCAGATCTTTGGCCAGACGGGCATTCCGCCCGAGCTCCAGATCCTGGAGTGCGACGGGGTCGTCGTCGGGGACGCGGTGGGCGTGTCGATTATAGATGTGCGGGAGGCCGCGTCGACGGCCGAGGCCGCGCGGCTGCTGCACCCGGCACCGGAGGCGGAGGCGGAGGAGGACGACGTGTACGGCGACGCCGCGCCGGACGTCATCACGCTCCTGGACTTCCCCACGGCCCGGAAGGTACTCGTGGACGAGAGCGTGTGGCACGTGTCCAAACCGCGGTCCTGCCGCGGCCACGCGCTCCAGGCGCCCGTTTTGGTCCTGCAGCTGGCCAAGTTCCAGAGCCTGGAGAAGGGCACGGCCCAGTCCAGCGCGCAGGCCTGGTGGCGCACCATGTTCCTGGGCGCGGGCGAGGACGACTCGCTCCGGGCGCCCCCGGCGGGCTTTTACAAGTGGAAGTAGTGGTTGTACGAAATATTTTTGTAACGAACTTACACACACGGCCTGGGGAACGCCCCCACCGCGCCACCGACGCGGCGACGGCTAAAAATCAGAGCCCCACTTAGCGCCGCAGGAAGCCCACCAGCGACGAGAGCACGGACCCCCTTCCCGTCCGCTTCAGGGCCGACGGGTAGAACATCGAGCGAAGCAGGACCCGGAGCGAGTTCCGCACCGGCGCCAGGCCGCCGCCGCAGCCCATGGACCCCCAGGCACAGGGCGCGTAGGCGTTGTCCGCCGTCCGCCGGTGCACGCGAAGGCCGCCGTCGTCGTCGAGTTCCAGGTAACTCTCGGACGCGGCGGGGTCCGCCGAGACCGAGGACCACAGCACGCTCCTGTCCTCGTCGTTCGGGGCCTTCCCGGCGTAGAGGACGAGATTTCCGTCCTTCTGGAGCTGCACAAAGCCGAAACCGTGCGCCGCCGTCGTGGGCGTGGACCCGGGTCTCTCCCAGACCACGGACTTCGAGCCGGCTTCTCGGATGCGAAAATTCCCGTCGACCTCGAAGCGCGCCTCGTGCGAGCCGTCGGCTGAGACGAGCACATCGTCCAAGAGCAGCGACCGGCCGCTCCGGCCGCTCTCGAGGCGGCCCTCCACGACGTTCCGCGGCTTGCGCGCACCGGCGAGATCGGCCGCGAGCGTGTTGAGCGTCGGGCGCGAGGAATGGCGGTGGCGTCTTTTGGCGTCCCGGTTGTAAAGCTTTCGAGAGCGCGGGTCGTAGAGGATGTCGCGCGCTTTCTTGACTCGCCGGAACGGCTCGCTCTGGCGGCTCCAGAGCTTGTCCGGGTGTAATCGCTTCGACATCGTCTTGTAGGCTTGCTTGATCTGTGCGCGCGACGCGTCAAAAGGCACGCCCAACACGTCGTAGGCGTCGGCGTGGTCGAGGCCGAACGGGTCGTCGGCGCGAACAAGCAGCGGGATCAGGGCTGCGAGCACCAAAACGCAGGCTTTATTCATTTTTGGATGCGGAGAAGCGCAGCAGGCAGCACAGCTGAAAATTGGCAGCCGTGAAGAACACGGAGGCACCTCACGGCAACGTGCGCAGCCAGTTCAAACGCTGTTAGCAAATCGGTTGGGCTTTTAAAAACCCGTTTAAACAGATTATTGCGGACAGCTCTAGGCAGCCGACGAGACGTTTCACCGACAAGCCACAATCGCCGCACGAGGGTTCGCTGGCGCTTTTTTGGACCAAAAACTCGGGCATGTATTTGCTTTTGCACAGCTCGTCTAATGCTCCGTACGCCGCATCGGTGCACTAATGAAATAACTGGCACTTCGCGTAGACAGCACTGCTCACTAAAGCCTGTAGTTTGAGCAGTTCGTCTTGCCCCGTTCGGGACCAGGGCCCACTGGCCTCCTCAGAGCACAGCACAACCAATTACAAATTAACCCCCGCGGCGTCTACGATGTCGCACCCGCAACCCCAGTGGCGCATCCGTGACCTGCAGGAGCTCTGCGCCCGGCGCGTGGTGGCCTGCCTCAGTCAGGGCGACGCCACGCTCGGCGAGCAGCTCCAGTACCTGCCGCCCGCGGCGCTGGAGGGCCTCTGGGCCTTCGCGGCGGAGACGGACCGGCTCACGGACGCCTTGGTGCGGGCGGCGCTCAACCGCGAGAGCCTGCTGGACGCCGTGGAGCTGGGCCGGGTGCCCCTGGGCGTGACGGAGCGCGGGCTGCGACGGGGCTTAAGGGCGCTGCCGCCGACCTGCGAGTCCATCCGCGTCGGCTGGCCCGCGCACTTCGGGCCGCCCGACTGGCTCGTGCAGGCCCTCTACGCGCGCTCGCGCGAGGGCACGACGCCCTTGGTGAAGCTGGAGCTGCGCGCGGCGGGCCTGGGCGGGGGCCAGGGCGGCGTGGTCCCGACGCACTGGACGCGCACGGGGAGCGAGCCGACCGCGGAGCGGCCGGACGTAAGGCCGTCCTCGGCGCTGCTGGGGCGGGCGCGCGCCGCGGCGCACTCGGAGGAGGCGCGTTTGTTAGGTGTGGCGGACGGCGCCATCAAGTCCATGTTAAGGAGCTCGCAGTGCGCTCAGGGGGGCCTGGAGGTGCTCAGTATCGCCGGCGCGCGCGAGGCCGAGGGCCGCTTCGCCGACGCGTTACGAACGTGCGCGCCCCGGCTTCGGGACCTGCGCTTCCGCGACGCCCCCCTTGTGGGTGACGACGCGGCCGCGGCCCTTATTGAAGCCTGCGCGTCGACCCTGGAGGCCGCCGACGTGTCGCGCACGGGCGCGGGCCCGCGCTGCGCCGGGGCCCTCGCGGCGTGCGTCTCGTTAAGACGGTGCGCCGTCGACGGCTGCGACCTCTTCGGCGACGACGCCCTCGACACGTTGTTGAACAGCGCACAACTGGAGGAGCTGTCCTGCCGCCGGTGCCCCAAGCTCACGGCCGGGGCGTGCTGGCGGTCCTGCGCCACGCTCGGGGTGCACCTCCGGCGCCTCCGCTGCGATTTGCGACGTGGCGGCGTCTCGCGCATGCGTGCGCGGCGTGTTCAAGCCCTGCGCCTGCTCGCCAGCGACGCGTCGGACTCGGAGGAGTCGCTGGACGCGGCGGCGGCGTCCACCTCAGATGATCTGCCCCCCTTCGACGCGGCCTGGCGCGGGACTTCACTAGCCTTCCTCTCGTGCGCGCTGGTCGGCTTCGAGCAGGCGTCCGTGCGGGACGTCTGGCTCCAGGCACTATTGGCGAAGCTGCCCGCGTCCCTGGTGGACTTAGATGTAAGAGGGAGCTGGGACGGGGCGGTCCGGCCCCTCGCGGCGTCGCTGGAACACGTGCAGAGTTTATTACCGCACCTCGAGCGCCTGGGGGGTATTCAGGTCGCCCACGTCGTGGTGCGAGCGCCCGAGGCGGCGAAGTTTGCTTCGTTGAAAGCGGTGGACATCGCATGTGCCGCCTTGACGGCCGCGGACGTGGATTCTGTCCTGAGCACACTTCATACACTACAGACGGCCTCCCTCAAAGCGACGACGGCGACCGCCGCGGGCGACGCGGGTTTGAAGGCGCTCCAGCTCGAGACGCTGGATCTGGAGGGCCTGCGGTTCGGTACTTTATTACTGGACCGCCTCCCGAAACTGCGCGTGCTGCGCTTGACGCGGTGCGCGGTCCAGAAAATTGGAGTGAAGCGGGCGCCGCAGCTCAACGAACTGGCGTTCCAATCGTGCGCGGGCGCATTCTGCGGCCCGCGCGGCATCGACAGCGCCGCACCCGAGCGGCTGCGTGCCTTGCGGCGGCTCCGGGCGCCCTCGGACTCCTTCGCCGCGGCCTTTGCGCGGACGGGCACGGCTTTGAAGTCGCTGACGATGGAAGAATCGATGGTGTCCGTGAATGAGGACCACGAGAATACCGCGCGTGCGACGCTGGGCGGGGTTTTACGTGCCAGAGCGGCGACGCGCGCTGCGTACCTCGGCCTGGAGGCGCCGCACCTCGACGGTTTAGTGTCGCTCGAATTGCTGAGGGCGCGGGACTTCACGGGCAAGCACTTCGCGGCGCTACCGTTAGCGTGTCCCGCTTTACGGCGGCTGCGGCTGGTCGCGTGCGCGAACTGCCGCGGGGCGCTCGCGTCCGACACGCAGCTCCCGCCGCCGACCGCGGCGAGCGACCGGCGCCTCAGCGCGACGTCGGACGGGCACTTCGGGGAGATGACGCCCGTCAAGGACGACGACGACTCGGACGACGACTTGTTTGCCATGGACGACGAGCGCCCGGAGCGAAATCCTTCGACGACCCCGGGGCGGCGCCTCGCGTTCGACGAGGGGACGCGGTCGCCGTCGCCGCGGCGGCGCGCGCCGTCCCTCGAAGGCGAGGACGCGGTGCCACCGAGGCGACGCTCGCCGTCGCCCGCGCGCGCGATGCCCCCGCGCCGCAATAAACCAAAGGGGGGCGAGCGCTTCGACGCCCTACTGCAGTGCTGGGTCTGCGGGCACACGGGCGAGGGTCGGACGCCGTCCGTGCTGCGAAGTCTGGCCCAGCCGCGGAGCGCCGAGTACCGGCGCTTCAGGAAGATCGCCGCCGGGCTCCCCGTGGACAAAAGGACGGGCCTGCCGGTCTGCGCGCGCTTCCTGGCGGGGCGATGTGTTCGGGGGAATTGCGAGTTCGCGCATCAAAATGGTGGGAACAAGAAGCGGGTGCGAGCTTTATTGGATCTGCTGGACGAAGTGGATAGCTACCGCCAGGGCGACTGGTGGGCGGCACCGGACCAATGTGAGTCCGACGACAACTCGACGGACGGCCTCTCGCGCAGCCCGCCGTCCTCATCGTCGCCCGCGTCGTCCTCGCCGCGGAGCCATGTGCACGATTTCGGGGGCCGGGCGCGGCCCGCCTTGCGCTTCGAGAACCTCGAGGCGCTGGAACTCGACGGCTGCCGCCACGTCGACCAGTTGATGCTGGACGGGCCGCGCCTCCTCGCGTTGGCGTTACCGCGATGCGACGGGCTGAGTGTCCTGAACGTGGTCGCGCCGCGCGCCACGCACCTGGACTGCTCGGGCTGCACGCGGTTGCGGCGCTTCCCGCTCCCGCCCGGGTGCTTACCCATGGTCGCCGTCGCGTCCTTGGCGCACTGCCAGCGGTTGGACGCCCCCTTCCTGTCCTCCTTCGTGGACCACTGCCGCCACCTGACCCACCTGAACGTGTACGGCGCGGCGCTGGCGGAGCGCGAGGCCAGTCACGGCTCCAGGGTCGGCTACAAGAAGTCCAAGGGGGCGGGGACCATGCAGGGCGACCCGACGCGCGTCAAGCGGAGCACGCGCGCGGGCCTCTGCAAGCTCACGGCGGGCCGGCCCCATTTAGAAGTCGTCAAGACGCGCAAGGAGCACGAGATGGCCTCCAACGCGACGCGGACGACGCTGGACCTGCGGCTGAGTTAAGCCTGTTTGTATAGTTTATTCACAACACCTATTTGTTACGCCGCGGCCTCGGCCTACCCACCAGCACCGCCACGACGCGAAATCTAGACGAGCCCCGCGCGCTGGCTGCCCTCATCGTCTGCGTCGTACGGCTTCAGTCGCCGCTTCGTGCGGCCCACGGTCGCGAGCGTGACCGCAAAGACGAGGGCCGTGATCCCGAACTCGAGCCACGTCCGCCCGCCCTTTGGGCAGGGTTGCGCCGAATCTAGCTGACACGCGAGCTGCAGCGCGTAGAGCGACCATGACGGCCCGAGGCACCGTGGCAGCGCCCCGACGACGAACATCAGACCCATCCATTCGCCCTGATCGCAGGGTCCCAAGACCTTGGAAAACGTCGCGAGGGCCACGTTCCTACCAAACGGGAACGCCACAGTAATCAGCGCAAACCCGACGAGGAAGCGCCCGGCCCCCAGCGGCGCGGGCCACAGCGGCGGGTCGAGGAGTAGGATCGACCCGGCGAAGCCGAGAATTAGCGACAGCACGAGTAAATCGTAGTCGGACCAGCGGGTCGAGAGCCGCGCGACGAGGACCGACGTGACCAGGGACAGCACCGAAACGCCCGCGAACAGGGCGTCGACGCGGCGCTGCGACCAGCCGTACCGCTCCGTCACGAAGGGCGTCGTGATCGTCTCCTGGACGGCGAAGGAGTAGAAGTGCGCGAAGAACGCGCCGAGACAGACGGCGAGTCCCGCCGCATCGGGCCCCCGCCGGGTCCGCCGCATCGATATTTGGGGCGACGCGAGGCCGTGCGACAGGCGCCGTTCTAGTTTCAGGGGAATGGTCTTCGCGTAGCCCCGGGCCGGATCGAAGGTCAGGTTGCAGGCCGCCATCATCGCGACGCACATGATACCGACGAAGTACCCTGGTGCGGTGAACTCGTCCACTCGCCAAGTGCCGTAGCGGACATTTAGCGGCGAAAAGAGCGCGCCGAGCGAGGGGCCCGCCACGAACCCGAGCACCGCGTACACGCCTATTTCTGAGGTCAGCGGTGTCACGCGGTCCTCCCGCGCCGCGACGCCCACATACGTCTGCTCCACGACCATTTTCCCGCCGGTCCAGATGCCGCCCAGGAACCGCCCCAACACCACGACCCACGGCGCATAGAATCGCAGGACCGGGTCTTGTCCGACGCCGTCAGCGAGGACGTATAGGACACTACCCACAACTCCGAAGACCATCGTCTCGAGCAGGGCGCGCCGGGGCCCCGTCTCCGGCTGTTCCCGCAGCCGTTTGGTGATGATTTTGCCAAAGACGGCGGACCCGACCATCTCGCCCAAGCTGTAGACGGCGACGGCAACGCCCAGGACCCACTCCTCGGCGCCCATTCGCCGCAGATAGTTTGCCAGCGACGGCACGATGATGGAGAACGAGACGCAGGAGAAGAAGACTTGTATTTTGAACAACGGGACCCATTTTTCGTGCTCGGGCTGTTCGCAGCAGCCTTCGAGTGCGTCTCGCATGCTGCTCAGTGCTCCGAGCTGAGAGCTGCTAAGCCTCACGGATACTCGTTCTGCTGGAACAACCCGCTCGTGAATCGACGTGGCCAGCTCCTAATCACGCCGTTAGGCCTGCAGCTTAGGCTCCAAGCTCTTTGATCTGGATGCAGCAAAATAAACCCGCGCGATAAAACCCGTCACGCATTGGCAGCTCACATGGCATACCCGCGCGCTAGCCTCTAAGACACCCGCACGCACACGCATTCGCGTCTTGTGGATACTTCGACCCTCCTACGTCTTGGTAGGAGCCATGTGATAGTTTGCAGCGCTGCAAGTCCCAAAATGACCAGGACCCTGCAACACCAACTCGTCGAAACGCACGCCGCCGCGTTGACACGGACCATGGTCGGCGGCACGACAGTCGACGTCGACAGCTTGGAACGCGCCCTGTGGAAAGCGCTGAAACCGGCGCGCTCGTTGACCGGCCGCACGCCGCGGCGGAGACGGCGCGTCGCAACGAAGTCGCGGGCGCGCGCCGCGGGCGTCTACGAAGCCCTGCTCGCCAAAGCAGAGACGCGCGACAGTGCGGCGTCGACGCGCGCCCAGTACCGCTGCATGCTGCGGCTCGGGGACTTAAGGCGCTATGGCGGCGACGCGACGCGCGCCGCGACCTGGTACGAGCGCGCGCGGCGGGCGGAGCCGGGCCGCGGCGACGCGGAAAACGGCCTCGGGGCCGTCGCGCAGGCCCGCGATCGGCCCGTGACCGCCGCCGTCCACTACTGGCGCGCCTCGTACGCGGCGCGACCGTTCCGGCCGGCGGCGCGCAACTTCGAGGCGATGCTCGAGGTCCTGCGGGGCCGCGCCGACGATGCTGCTTCGACCGTTGTCCTCGCGTTCGACGGCGACGCGGCGGCGGCGAGCGCGCGCCTCGAATACTTACGGGCGGAGAAGGCGCTCAGCGTGGCTCGCTTGGCGGAGTGCGCGGCGCTGCTCGAGCATGCGCGCGTAGTTGTTGTATAATTTAATTTTCAGGACGAGACGAGCGACGGGCGTTGCGGCGCCGGAACACCTTCGTGAGGTAGTCGTGGCCGGCGAATTGGATGGCCCAGAGCGGGCCCATGTAAATAGATCGCTGGGGCAGGCCGGTGTAAAACGTGGACAGGCCCTCGTCGCGGGCGATGGTCGAAATGCAATTGCCGACGCTCGTGTAGGGCGGCAGGCTCGACGCGGCCTGGGTCATCATGCGCGTCTTCACGACGTCCACCGGTTGCGTACAAAAGCCCGCCACTAAGGCCGCGGTCACGCCGCGGCCCAGGGACTCGGCGGTACTCCGGGCCTCGCCGCGCCACGCCGAGAGCGCGCCGTAGACCGTGAAGGTGACCACTACGAAAGGAATGTTGCGGGCCGCCGTCGGCAACGCGCCCACAAAGAAGCCTCGTGCGCCCTCCGTCTTTGCGATGTTCCGGACGGCAGATATCACGTTGGGGTAGATTCCGGCGACGAGCCGTTGTTTCAGGACCTCTTGGGGCACGGTCACCGAGCACGACGCCAGCGCCGCGCACGCCGACGCCTGGACGTCGACCAACGCCGAATGGGTTTTTGGTTGCCAGTGCGCGATGGCTCGCCGCGCGCGGCCGAGCACCGCGAACTGGATCGCGCCCACGGGAAATGCGAAAGCAGACGTGAACAAGCACCCGTTCACGAGCGTCTTCGTGCCCAACTCGGCCAGCGTCTTCGCGCCAGTCCGCGTCTGCGCGAGCGTCCGCAGCGCGTCGGCCGGATACATTAATAGCTGCGCCGCGGCCCGGCTGGCACCGCCGGCGACGAGGGTCTGCGTCACGGTCAACGAGGCCGCACTTTTCTGTCTGCGCAGCGCGCTGGCCGTCGCCGCGAGGCATGCGAGGCAGAGCTTGCGCAGCATCATTGCCGAGGGCCGCTTGCAGTGCCCTTGTTGACAGTGAAGAGATGCGTGCGCGGGCTCGTTATGGTCGAGAGCGATCACAACCCACGATTGATGCACTGCGCCTGTGTCGGGCCGTCACGTGCGGGTATTTATTTAGCGCGGGTTTCCTCTCCGCCTAGCACGCTGTCGGGCCCAGGAGTTATGTACATGTATGCAACGCCGGCGGGCGGGGATCGTTATCGCGGAACAGGACTCGTTCTGCGGTCGATCGCGGCCGACCCGCTCTTCTTGGGCGCGGGCCGGCCGGCGCTGCGGCGACTGCGTCTAGCAGTTGCCGAAGAGCGTGCCGCCGTTGGGGGTCCAGGACTCGATGCAATAGAACTTCAGGCAGCACCACTTTGCGCCACCCATTCCAACGGCTTGGCACTCTTGGTAGACCTTGTAGACGCCCGGGCAGCCACCCTTGTTTTTATTGGCATCACTAGGCGCGTCATTCATACACGAAATTTTCGTCAGAAGATAGCCGTCTTTGTTGGGGCTCGGGTCCTCACCCCGGCCAATGTGGTACATCACAGGATCGGCATCATCGTCGTACATCTTTCAGTAGGAGACAGGCTGGGGCGACGCTAACGTAGCGGCGGCGACGCGGTTCGCGCCGCACTCGGGCGTCGTCGGCGAGGAGCTGCTGTGGCCCACGTGGACGTTGGCTCACGCCGGAGACATAGGTTATAAAGCGAAGCCAGGCGGCCACTTCTGCGTGCACAACGGCCGGTTCGGGAGCTCAGATTTATCCCTGGCGCACTCCCTGGTGGCCTACCGCCTCGGGCTGAACAGGAGGAAGCGGGGCTGCGCTCCTCTCATGTACGCGGCGAAGAATAGGTGGGGCCCGGACCGCATCCCCCGTTCGTCGCGTTTCCTACATTGCCTCGCGCGCCTGGACCGTCCGGATCAAAGGCCGGAGGACAACCAGGCCAACGTATTAACGTGCCTGGTGGGGCAGCCCCATGTTTTCTTACAGGGGGCGGCCCTCCAGCGCGTCGGCGCGGGGCGCAAACGTATTGTGTTGCCCGCCTGCGCGCTAGCGAACAAGAAGGATGGTCCTTACGGCGACGGCGACAGTATTATAGACGTGACCGTCGCGGTCGTGCGGTACCTGGCTCGGAAAGCGGGTCGGGCGGAGCCGTCGTTCGCGGCCGCCGCCGCCGCCTTGCGGGCGCGCGACGCCTTGAGCTTCGCCTTTGGGTTTGGTTCTAATTCGACGAAGAAGGGCCACCGCCGGCACGGGAACGCGACGGCGGTCGGCCGGAAGCGGCACCACCGGCACGCACCTGTCAAACGCTCGGAACTGAACAACGCGACGGCGGGCCGCTTGCACCGCCACCACGCGCGGCGCCACCCCTCTTCTGCGGGGCCTCGCGGCGACGGGGCGGGAGACGGAAAAGCTCCCCTAGATGCCGGAGCAGTCAACGCGCACGCCGCGCGGATGGAAGCAATGATGGCAGCGCTCGACGCCGCCGCGGCTCCCGCCACTCCTCTTGCGTAGTACGATAACATATTAGCTTACTGTTTCCTGCGAATCTGGAGATTTCGGTAGAGGCTCTGGGACGACGAGCCGCTCCGCCACATACGAAGCGGCGGCCACGCCCGACGCCAGCGCCCGGTCCACGCTCCCCCCGCCGGCGCACCAGTCCCCGGCGACCACGACGAGCGGCCGCTCGGAGCAGACGACGTAGGGCGCTTTATTGATTTTGGCGCCCGCCGGCGGCGGCGCCGTCGGCCTCAACACGGCCTCGTAGAGGGCCGCGCCGCCGTCCGCCCGGTCCTCGGGCGGCACGAGCGCCGCGTTCTCGGGCACGCGCAGCAGCACGCGGCGCGCTACCACGTCGCCATCAATAGCGGGCGCCGCGCGCGCGACCGCGACGGCACCGGTCGAGACGGTGATGCCAGCATCGGCCGTCTCTCCCGAAGACGACGTCGCGGCATACGCCCGGACGCACACCTCTTGGTGCGCCACGAGCTTCGCTGCTTTGGCCACGCAGCCCTCTGTGTCGAGGTTGATCGCGCACCGCATGGCCTCCTTACTGCCACAAGCTACAATAACGGCCGCGTAGGCGCACGAGAGGTCATCGATGTCGTAAATGGCGTCCTCGGACGCCGCCGCGAGCAGTACGGGGCGCCCAAAGGAGAACTTGTCCACTGATGCGCTATCGATGAGGTGCCTTAATAAATTGACGTTGCCGCCCCTGATCCTGAAATGCTCCCACTGGCCCGTGGCCCGGTTCCAGCCGCCGGGGCGCTCGCTCGTTCGCGCTAAGGACCCGTAGCTCAGTAGACCGTCGTCCACGTGCTCCAGGCCCGGCACGTGTTGTAAAAAGTCGTGCAGCACGTGCGCCGAGGCGGGGTCGTAGCCGTCGATGGACACACACTGTGCGCCCACGTCGGCGTCCTCACTGCCTTCGGTGCCGCCCAGGCGCCGTATACCGCTCTTCTCCCCGATAGATCGCCCGGCCTCGGCGCACCTTAGTTCAATCCGCGCGCCGAAGACTTGCCGCAGCCGGGCCGCGCAGGCGCAGCCCGCCGGGCCCAGGCCCACGACGAGCACCTTCGGCCGTTGTTCGTGTTCGTCGGTGGCGCCGGGCGGTGGTGCCGGCGTCCAGTCTTCGTCGGTCGCGGCCCTCTCCGTCGCGGCAGATAATCGGATCACGCCGCGGCAGGTCGCGACCTCGCGCGTTTCCGGGTTCCTCGTCTGATTCCACTCCGCCATTTATCTCGCGCGTCGGCTGCCTCCCGCTTTGCTTTGCCGCCGGCTGTGTTTTGGGCTATCTTGCGAACCGGCGCACCAGTGATTGAAAGCGGTGGATGGCAGCGATGCAGCAGTTGTAAGCACAGGTCGAGAGGTGAGCGACGACCTGCCTTAGGTATAGGCCGGCGTTCCCGCCGATTTCGAGCTACAAAGCTGTGCAAAACCCGTTCTGAACCCGCACGATTTCAGCGCGCGCTCCCTCGATCCGTGTGCGACTCACGAGAAGCATGGGGGCGATCGTCAGACGACTATAAAGAGGATGGACCGGTCGCAAAAACTGCAAGCAAAGGCTGAGTCTGCGGCAGCAACAAGAGCTCTCACCGGTTTCAGACATGAAGCTCATTGTAGCGCTCTGCTTCGGTGCTGCCGCAGCGCTCGCGCCGGCGCCGGTGAAGCCGGCGGTCTGCCGCCGCGACGTCGCGCGGACCTTGGGCACCTTTGCGGCCGCCGTCGCCTTGCCCGCCTTTGCGGAGGGCGAGGTGCCCAGCCAGGTGGCCGCGCCCGACGAGGCGCCCGCCGCGCCGGCCGAGTTCCCCAAGGACTGGGGCCTCAACGGCGACTACTACACCGACGCCGCGAAAGTCGTGGGCCACATGCGCCTCGCCACGGGCCTGGAGAAGGGCGCCCCGAACATGGAGCTCATCGCCCTCAACTGCAAGAAGGAGATGATCGACTTCGTGAGCTTCTACCGCCGCTTCACGAACGTGAGCGGCAAGCAGTCCTTCTCGACGCTCTACACGGCGATCAACGTGCTCGCGGGCCACTACACGTCCTACGGGCCCAAGTTCCCCGTGCCCGAGAAGCGCCGCAAGCGCCTCTTCCAGGAGTACGCCGAGATCGAGAAGAACATCAAGAAGCGGCGGTAGATGCGGTGTTGCGCGTCCATGCGTAATCTCGTACCTGGTGAATGAGCCCTCGTCTACTCGATAGCTTGAGGTTAGCATTCTTACGCGTCGCCGTCCAGCAGGAACATGAAGTCCTCGTCCGCGTAGGACTCCTCCGCGAAGTCGTCCATGTCCTCCCCGGAGAACTCCAACACCTCGCCCTCGTAGTCGTCGACGTCGTCGCCGCCCTCCTCCTCCTCCGCCGCCCGCTTCAGCTCGGAGAAGGCCACCCAGCCGCCCACCGGGTCGTACTCCAGGTCCATGTCGTCGCCGATCATCACCAAGTCACCGGGCACCGCCCCCAGGGCCTCGAGCTCGTCCGAGATGCCGAGCGCCTCCACAATCCGCCCGAACCGCGCCACGGCGTCGGGCTGGTCGAACTTGGTCATGGCCGCGATCTTCTCCAGCCGCGGCGAGTCCACGCGCCACTGGTTCTCGAAGCCGTCCTCCGCACCGTCCTTTATGGTGAAGCTCCGGTCGGCATCCGGCGAGTTGGCGAAGGGCGGGTCCAGGTCCACGCGCTCACCGACGGCCGCGTAGTCCTGGGACTGCTTCTTCACGAACTCCTGGAGCTTTTCCATGAGGGGGTCCACGCCCTTGCCGCTCAGAGCACTCGCCGTGGCGATGCGCGCGTGGCCGCACACGGTTCTTAGTTGTTTTACAAGAGATGATTCGCTTGAGGCGTCTAGGGCGTCGATCTTGTTCAAGAGGACCACTCGAGGCTTGTTCGCCAGCGTTTCCGAGTACGTCGAGAGCTCCTTTGAAATAGTAGCGTAGTCTTTACAAGGATCCGGTAAAGACGCGTCCACCACGTGGAGTAAACACGCACATCGTTCCACATGTTTCAGAAAAGCGTCGCCGAGCCCCACGCCCTCCGAGGCGTCCTCGACTAACCCAGGCACGTCGCAGATGACCAACCCCTTCTCCTCCGGTCGTACTTCTTCCTCCTCCGGGGCCTCTTCGATCGCCGCGCCGTCCAAGATCGCGTCTAGACGCTTCTCGCCGTAGCCGTCCACGCCCTTCCCGACGGTGCGTTCGCTGAGCGCAGCGCCCGCCTCGGTGACGAAGGGCTGCTTGTCGCCGCCGCGGCTCGTGGACCTGCGTGGATCAATATTTACATCGCCGCTACGCGTGCGCTCTCGCTCTCTCTTGCGCCGCCGGCGGGCGCGTCCCGCTCCGTCGCCGCGCGTGTGGTTTTTCTCGGGTGCGGTCCGGAGACCGCACACTCGTTTATCAGCAGGATGTGGGTATCTAGTCCACGTCAGACAGCCAAGAGAACAGAAGTCTCGTCATCGAAAAACCAAAGTTGAAGGGTACTCATTTCGAAGCGAAGAGGAAGGTCGCTCGACGCCGCACCGCGCCGCCGCCGCAGCTTCTGCCGCCGCGCCCGCGCGCCCTTGGTCGTGCCGCCCACGGAGGACCGCCGCCCCCGCACCTTCTTGCGCGCTGAGTTTAGGGAGGGCTCCCACACACCTAAATTGGGCACTAAAGTTGTGAAGGCGTAATCCGCCACCTTGGGCTTGGCCGCCGTGGCACTTCGAAGTAAAGTGGACTTGCCCGCGTTGGGCAGGCCCACGAGGCCGACGTCGGCCACCAGCTGCAGTTCCAAAACAATACTTCGAGAAGCGCCCAGTTCGCCCCGCTCCGCGATGCGGGGCGCCGTCCTTCGTGGCGTCTTGAACGCGGCGTTGCCCCGGCCGCCTCGTCCGCCGCGCGCGACCAAGAGAGCGTCTCCATGATTACGTAACTCGCCCGCGACTTTGCCCGTGGAGGCTTGTCTCACGACCGTGCCGGGCGGCACGCGAATATAGGAATCCGGACACGCTCTGGCATGTTTATGCGAGCCTTTGCCGTGCGCACCACTCACGGCCCGCCGCACCCTTCTTCGCCGCGCGACGCCCAGGGTGTTCAACCCGCCGTCGCAGACGACGATGACCGACCCGCCCTTGGCGCCATTACCACCATTAGGACCGCCCATGGCCACGTACTTCTCCCTCCTGAAACTGAGGCAGCCGTCGCCGCCGTCGCCGCCACTGACGTCCAAACGGGCCTCGTCCCAGAAGCCGAGCTCCTCCGCTCTTCGGCGCCGGTTCCGTTCCTTGTCGTCAAGTTCTTTCTTCTCGGCGGTCCGCTCGGGGCCCGTAATCAAGGCGTGGCGGATGGCATGTCTTCGTTGCGGCGCGTTGCGCGGCGGCGGCGCGAGCGCGTTGACGAGCAGCGCTGTTAATAGAGCGCAGAGGGTGCGCATTGTGATGCTGAAGTGCTTCTAGTCTAACAGTGTTAGTAGCGGCGTTTTCTGCGAGCACTGCTAATCAATGCGATCGAAAAGCTGCGTGTCGCGTGCGCGGTGCTTAACGAACGGCCGTGCCGGGCGGTCTGCAACAAGCCTGAGGCTTCGGCCTTAGCCAGTTTTTTGTGCGCTACATCAATTACAGGCTAGGCCGCCAGCAGGATTCCCTGCGTGAGACGATTGCCCCTCGCCGCTTTGCCTGAGAGCTAGAGGCAATTTCAGTTTTGTGCGGGTTTTACAGCTGATTTCGCTGAGATTTGAGCTCCGCAGTTATACCTCTGATCTCAGCGTCGATAGCTTGTGAGACCACGCGGCTTGCACGATATTGATCGTCACGTGTTTGTAGCGGTCCTGCAGCTGCTGTGCTGTGCATTCGGTGCGCGTTTGTAGCACTAACGGCAGCAGCTCAAATCTGAATTTGCAGTTGGCCGCGATACGGTCAGGCGCAACGCATCACACCACGCGCTACGCCGCCGCTGCGCCGCCGCCGCACGTCCGCCGCCGCCGAAACCGCGAGCATGGAGGCTACCCCCACCTGGATCGGGTTCGACAACGACGAGGCGTGCCAGCGCTACTGGAGCCACCTCAAGGCCCGGGAACAAAAGGACCCCGCCTTTCGGCCCGACGCGCCGTACGCCAAGCATCGGCGCATGTACGTGGACGGCGTCTGGCAGCTGTGCGAGGACCACCGGTTGGCGGAGACGACGGCGCACCTGGCGACGCGCTACTTCGACTTCGCGCTGCAGGCGGCGGAGCGGACGCTGTTCAGCGAGTTCTCCCTCGACGAAATCCGGGTCGCTTGTGTTTTACTCGCGGCGAAGTACGACGAGCACGAGTCGCCGCCGCCGCGCGTACTGAGGGGGCAGGACAACTCTCGACTTGATGCGTATCGGTTGCGGGAGGCGGAGGCGCGCGTCGCAGAGGTGCTCGAGTGGCGCCTGGGCGTCGTGACCTCCTTGGTGGCCCTGGACCTGGCGGCGGACTTTGTTGTACAGGCGCCGGACATGGTCCGGGGCGCGCCTCTGCAGCGGTCGCCGAAAGCGCAGAAGTTCGTCGCGTCGTATGCTCGGTTTTTCTGCAACATGTCATTGCAAGCGAACCGCTTCCAATCCATAGCACCGACGCTCCTGTGCAGCGCCGTGATTCGAGCCACGCGCGAGCTCTTGAACGTCTCGCCTTCGTGGCCGCAGCGCCTGGCGGACTTCACGGGCTATTCGGACGGGGACCTCTCGCGCCTCGCGCGCGACTTGTTGGCCTACTACCGGCGCGAGTTCCCGGACCACCACGCGTCCGTGCGCTCCTTCGCGGCCTCGCCGAAGAGCGTGTTGGATATCGCACGGGAGGTGCGGTCACCCCTGGGTGACGTCGCCAACCTGGACCTCGACCAAGACGCCTGATTTTTAGCACGTTAACAAGTTCGTTTACACATTTCCTGAGAGCTCCGCCTCCGCGCCGACGAGTCACTGGCGCGACGTCGGTGCTCGATGGCGAGTCACGTGTTCTTCTTGCGCTTCGGCACGCAGTCCGCCAGCGTCCAGGCCGCGTCGAGGCGGGACTCGACGACGTCGAGCCGCGCCGCGAGGGCCGGCCGCTTCACACGCCAGTCCGTGTTGAGCAGCGCGTAGAGCCGCGCGTCGCGGCTCGCCCCGTCGTCGATGCAGTACTTGCGCAAAATCCCCTCGAGCGCGAAGCCGCACGCCTCGGCCTTTGTTGCGTCCGCCGCCTCGAGGGCGCGCCACTCGACGCGCCGGTAGCCGCGCGCGAAGAGGGCGTCGACGGTCGCGAAGAGCGCAAGCTCCGTACATGTGCCGTGGACGCCGTCGAGGCGCACCGCCAAGTGGCGCGGCCGGTGGTCCACGAGGTGCATGGCGCCGACGATTTTTTCCGGCGCGAGCGACGCGTCGACGACGGCCAACGTTTCGGTCATGTACATGCTCTTGTCGCCGGCGGCGCGTCTGACTACAATGCGGCGCGGCGCCTCCCCTTTTCGCGTCCGCGCGACGACGGTCGCCGTTCCGAGCTCCGGCTTGGCCTCCAGGCGCGCCGCGGCTTCCAACAATTCGTCCACGAGCTTGGGGCGCGGCCGGGCCGGTCGCGTGCCGTTCGCCTCGGCTCTGAGTCTCTCGATGGAGCCGCCTTTCACAAAGAGCACACCGACGGTAATGATCGTGCCGACGAAGACGCTAATGCCGCAGCAGATCCCGATGAGCTGCGGCGTCTGGATGCTGAGGAGCGGGCTTGCGATGGCCATGCTTGTTGTTCTACTTCGCTGCGCCGAGCACTGGCTGCCAGCAAAGCCTCAGTGAGTGGCACAATGAGCCTCTGACTCTCTCGATCCGCACCCGTGCTTGGCTCCGCTATGTGTGCGCCCAGGCCTCAAAGGTGCATGCGCACCGGTGTTTGAGCAGTGCTACGCTCCAAAAACGCTGCGCAGGCGAAAATTCAGGCGAGAGCGTCCATTCAGCCGGGTTTTCGTCAGCCGGGTTTTCGTCAATCTCCTAGGCCTGGCGAGATGGCCACTGTGACTAGACGGCGGCGGCGTAGACGGTACGCCGCGCGCAACCCAAGCTCTTGAAAGAGCCCGCCTTCGTCTCCTCTGGTTTCCAACACCAGTATCAACGCCTAGAGCGGCACGCGGCGCCGAGTTGAAGCACAGCGGTGGCTCACCGCAGTAATCCCCTCCCTTGTAAGAGTAGCCACACCACATTACTACCGCGCCGGCCGGATGTTCAGCACCGTCACATCGAAGGCCACGATGCCGGCGACGTCGTTTCCGGCGCCGAGGTTTGCCTGCTCCGTGAGTCGTCGCGTGTCGTTGAGAACCGTGCCATAGAGCCGCTTCTGGAAGGCCGCACTCCGTGGCACAACGGTACGCCTCACCTCGCCGAGGCGTGCGCCGACGAGCGCTCTCTCCAACCCCTCGACGACCTCGCCTTTCCCGAGCTGCAACCGGTAAGGATCTCCATCCTCGCGCGAGTCCTCGAAGGTCCAGCCCTGCTTGCCCACGAGGCGACCCACGAGCTCGACAAGGACTACTGAGTCGCGCTGCACGACGACGTCGCCGCGGCCCTCCGTAATTTGAGCCACCGTCAGGCCGTCGCCGAGGTCTTGGAACTGGAGGTCGCGCGCCGCCGCTGCGGCGGGTGCCGCGACCGCGGAGGCGGTGCCGACCACGAAGCGCCGCCTGCTCGATGGCTGTAGGCCGCTGACGGCTGCGCACAGCAGCGGGAGCGCCCGCGTCGATGATGGTCGCAGGCCGCTGGCAGCTGTGCACAGCAGCAGGAACGCTGCGCCTCGCATCGATGCGTAACCCACCGCCGCAATTCGCATCGATACGGGTCGCTAACGCTGCGACCTGGCGCGAGCGCAGCACTGCAGCACTGCTGCCAAACCTGCACTGCCAGCTCTGTACGTAGATGTGATCAACGCTGTGGGATCGTTCTACTAGGTCGCAAAAGTGCTCCCTTGAGCTCGATCGCTGAGGCACAGCGCTGCAGGCGCGCGAGATTCGTCCAGCGCGGGTTTTAAAGGACGGGTTTTAATAGACGGGCCGTAGAGATGGCGTAGGCTGATGTGCTTAGTCCACGCTACTAAGTGAGCTAGGCTCTTCTGGTTGCATTCTGGTATCCCAGCAGCGCTGCGACCATCGCTGCGACACTTTCGTGGCTGTCCTGCCCGTGAGTACAAGCAGGCTGCTGCGAGATTTACACGCAGCGCGCATCGCCGCGCCGCGGCAAGCGCGCATCACTACGCACGCGCCAGATGTCCAAGGACACGACCACCACGAGTGAGCTGTCCGCAGTGCAGTGGGCGCCGCTCGCCGGCGTCGGCGCTGTAGTGCTCGCGCTCGTGGCCATCCCGGCGCCGTTCCTGCTACCCGCCATCCGGAAGCACTGCCTGCCGTACGTCGCGGCGAACGCGGCGCAGCTCGAGCTCCTCGAAAACGCGTGCCGGCGGCGTGGCGTCAAACGGATCGTGGACCTGGGCAGCGGCGACGGCGTGGTGTGCGTCGAGCTGGCCAAGAGGCTGGGCGTGGAGGCGCGCGGCGTCGAACTGAATCCCTGGTTGGTGTATTACTCCAAGTACAGCGCCTGGCGCGAGAACGTGGGGCATCTCTGCGCGTTCGAACGCAAGGACATGTTCAAGGCCGACATATCGGACGCGGATGCTATTGCGCTGTTTGTCGTGCCGGCCATGATGAGCGATCTCGAAGTTAAGCTCGCGCGGGAGTTACCGCCCGACGCGTGCGTCCTCGCGGCGCGCTTCCCCCTGGACACGTGGCCCGTCGCGCGCCACGAAGCGCACGCGAAGAAGACGCGAGGCTACAACGTGAACCAACTATGGGAGTACGAGCTGGACCCGGCCGCGCGGGCGCTCCGTGGAGAAGTGCCGTCGCGATAATACCAAACCTTCCTGTGTAAATGTAATACATCAAAGAAGCGTCCCAATCTCGGCTGTTTTGTAACGGTGCTAGGACTAGTGTGCAGGAGACCGGGGGGGGGAGAACTGCGCTTCTGGCCAAATTATTAAACGGGTCTTTCTTACGGGTTTTGCTGCCTGATTTTAACCTCATATATTGAGCTTTGCGTTGCAAGCACTCGCAGCAGCGAACGTCAGCCTCGCTTATTTGTGTCGCCGGTCCGCTGGCGAGCAAGAACGCTGCAGATAACGCGCCGCAACGGATTCATATCACAAGGCGCAGCCGTGGGCATCGCATGGCGTCGCCGCAGCAGTCCACGCCCCAGGGCGCGAACCCGCCGCACTTGCCGCCGCCCAGCGGTTCTCCGACGCGCCGGCGACGCGCGAGTTTCGGGGCCGGCTCATTGTGGGGCACGCCCGCCTCCACGACGTCGCCGCCGGCCCCCACGACCAGCGCCCGGCGGCGGAGCGGCGGGTCCTTCGACGACGAGGACGAGTCCGGGCGGCAGCTCGACCTCGCGCTCCTCCCGCGCGCCTCGCGGCGGAATCTCCAGCGCCAAAAACGCGCGCGCGTCGTGGAGATGAAGGCGGACGGGAAGCAGACTACTTTATTCTTGAGGATGCGCGAATTACAAAATCTCATAAGGGACGCCGTGCCCAAGGCGCGGCAGCCCTCGACCACTGACCTCCAAAAACGCAAGGCGCACAACGCCTTGCACCCGCGCGACTTACGGGCCGTGGACGCCACGAACCCCCACGCCTGCAAGAATCCAAGCGTGGTGGTGAGGCAGCACGTCATCGTGTGCAACTTGCCGCCTCTCCGGTGTGTGGTCGTGTGGGACCGTCTACTCGCGTTATTGCCGGCGGACGACGACGAGCTGGCGGACGAGCTGCAACGGCAGCTCGCGGACCAGCTCTACCCCACGGACAAGCCCATAAGCGAGGACGCGCTGTCCATCGACGAGGCGACCGCGAAGGACTCGTCCCTGTCTCTGGCGGAGCTAGACGACGAGGCCCCGTTCGAATTACGAGCCTTGGAGGCCGTACTAAGGACCTGCACCTTGCGCCTGGACGCGGCCTGCGAGGAGGTCGAGCCGGCGGCCGAGGGCACGATGCGCGAGCTGCAGACCGCAAGGCAGGTGCAACTCGCTTCTTTGGAACGGCTGCGGCACGTGAAGAACGCCGTCAGCCATTTAGAAGCGCGAACAAGAGACACGGCCGAGGCCCTGGAAGCGATTCTGGACGAGGACGAGGACATGTGCATGATGCGCCTGTCCCTTTTACGAGAACGGCCGCAGCTGTTTGATCCCCCCATCAGTCCTGAGTTGCTCACGCAGCACGAAGATGTGGAGTTACTCCTGGAGTCATATTTGCAGGACGCGGAGGCCGTGCAGACGCGCCTCGAGTTGATCCGGCTGCGCATCGACAACGCCGAGGATCTCTTCGGCATGAAGCTGGATCTGGCGCGCAACCGCCTCATCACGGCGGATACCATATTTACCTTACTGGGCATGGTCGTGGGCGCGGGGGCCATGGTCGGCGGGTTCTTCGGGATGAACCTGCACCACGAGAAGACGTCGTTCATCACGGTGTGTGTGGTGACGGCGTCGGCCTTATTGGTGTCGACGGCGTTCGTCTTCTGGTACCTGATCAGGTCGGGGACGCTGGTCCTGGCCTAGAGGTGTTAATTAATAGTGTTCCTAATAAATCTGCGCGGTGCCGTGGAGGGAGAGACCTCGTTCTTCCCGTACCCCACGAACCGCCCGTCGAATCACTCACTCGTCGGCGGTCGAGTCCATGATCACGTCCACACTGCTCTTCGGCGCGGCGAACATCTGACCGGTAAAGGGCGCCCCGGTCGCGACGACAGTGGTGAAGTTGTGAACGGCCTGCGCGACCCCTTCCTGCATCCACAGGTTCTTCTTCGGATGACAGAGCCCTAAGCAGCCGCTGTTGGTGAAGATGCAGTGCGGGCCACCCGTCAGGTGATTCCAAGTCTTGTCATCTACATCGTAGAAGACGCGGTGGCCCTCCTCGGAGATAGTATAGGCCGCGCGGCCGGCTTTGGCCGGCGTCACGCCGCATGTCATGTGCTGGAAGCCCCAGTTCATCGACGGAACCCCCGCTAACGACATCTTGGTAGGATCTACTTCGTACGGCGCCATCCCAATGAAGCCGTGCACGGGAAATGAAAACGCCTTCGCTGCCAGCGCCTCGACCGCCGCCTGGCCGCCGGCCGAGTGGCCGCCGACGAAGTAGCGCGGGTTCTCCGCCGGAAGGTGCGACGCGATGTCCTTCACGATAGCGTTCGCGATCGACGCGAGTTTCGTGCCGCTCGTCTTCACGATGCTCCGCGGGTTGTTATCGATAAAGATAACACCGGTAGCGCCGCCGGAGGCGTCGATCATCTTCGTCGATAGCATGCTATAATCCTGAACCGACATGGCCGTGCCGACGGTGAGCAGGAGGACCACGCTGCAACACGCGGGGACGTCGGCGTCATGCCAAACTTCGTACTTGCCGCGCGGCTTGTCCACCGTCGTCTTGACGCCGCTGCTGACGATGTTGGTCGCCGTGGTTGGCGCGATAAGCGACGCCAACGCGAGCGATGACAAGTATGCATGCATTGCGGTGCGTCTACAGTTGTTTAAATGCGTGGTGGGCTGTCACTGTCAATTGGTTTCAATGAGACCGTAAATGTCAACGCCAGATGTACGCGGGAGCGGCGTATTTGCGTAGGTTCACGCGCGACGGGGCGAGGCAATATAAAATCGATGAGCGTGTCCTTCGATGCAAGCTACGGCGAGCTGGGGAATAGCGAGAACAGCGAGAACACGTTTTTTCACGGTCGAAACCCGCCCCCACCGCCCACAGCCTGTGTAGTCCGTACTAGGCATAGCGGCTGCGCGATAACTAGGAAATTGGCACCGACCCAGGGGTTACTAGCCGCTCGCGTGAAGGGAGCCGGGCATGAGGTTTAGATAGTTAAGCCGGGAGATGGGAGCCTAGATGCGCGTGATCTCCGCGCGCGTGCGCGCCGGCACGCCGTGCGCCACGTCGCCCTCGCCCCCCTCGGCCAGGGGGTGCACCGTGAGCTGGGAGAAGGTGCCGCCGCCCTGGCCGCGCGCGAGGTGGCCGGGGTTCAAGACGAGGCAGCCCTGCACGTCCCGCGCGAACGGCTGCAGACGGCTGGGCGTGATCAGCACGTCCGGTTGGAGAGGGAGGGCCCACTTGGCGTGTTGTCGCAAGTCCACCGGCGCGTCCGCCACCGTCGACGACATGGCCGGGGGCGGAAACAACGGGTAGAAGCTCCTCTGCGACAATAAATGAGAGGCTAAGCGCGCGACGCGGGGCATCTGGGTGATCGGGGCGTTGTCCCTTCCATTATGAAAGAGCTCCTGGGAGGACAACTGGAAGAGCACGTCGGTCGCCGTCACCCCAATCACCACCTCGTTCACCTTAAATAAACCGGGGTTGCCCACGACGTGCACTTGCGAGGGTAGTTCCAACGAACTCACCGGAAATTCGTCCTGCCACGACGGCCGCGTGTCGTTCTTGGCGCCGAGCGGCGGCGCGGTGAGCGGCGGCTGCGGGAAGACCGGTTCCGCGACCAAGTCTCTCGTGGCCGGTGCGAGGATGAACTGAGTCGGGCAGTCCTCGCTTTCCACTAATTTTTCGAGGGCCCAGGCCACTTTTAGGACAAATAAGGTAGCCGCATCTACCACTTCGTCGCCTTCCTTCAAGTCATTAGCCTTGGCCGCGGGGTGGTCGGCGTCCACGAAGGGGCCTAAGAGGACCACGGCGTCGGGCTTGGCCTTGCGACACGCGGCTAGTAAGTCCTTGAGCGGGGCGTAGTCCAAGTCATCCGACGTCGTGTAGGGCCCGCTCGCGACCCAAATACTGAGAGGCTGGTTGTTCTGCTGCTTCGTGTGGTACTCTTGTAATTTCGGAGACGGCGACGCCGCGGGCGGCGCGGGGCTGCCGAGGATGATGGACCGCGCTAGTATAGTTCCGTCCTCACCGGGGGCACTTCCGACGACCCCAATGACCTGGCCCGGGAAGAGGGCGTAGGAGCCTTCGGTGGCCGAGAGGTCCAGGGGCACGCGGAACCCGCCCTCACTTCTCTCTCCTTCTAGACACACGGAGGCCTTGTTCAAGCGGCCATCGAGGGCGTCCAGGCACACGCGCCCGCAGAACAGGGCCGGGGTCTGCGTCGCGGTGCCGATGGCGCACGGCTCCACGTTCTTAGTAGTGAAGGCGTCCCGAATCTTCTGGGCCGCGTCCGAGAGAGAAGCATCTAACGCGGCGCACCGCTCCCCCGGCGGCGTGAACATGTGTCTATAACGTGTAGCGGTGCCCACGGCCTGCTGTTGGGACCCCTGGCCGCCGAAAGCTTTGCTGGATGTCCAGGCGTCCACGTCCGCCTCGCTCGGCGCCGCGACTACAACAGCGCGGCTCGTGACGGAGCCGAGCTCGCCCCAGGCCGCCCGCCGCGTCAGGTGCTTGTTGGCCACCTCCACGGTCGCGCCGCCGTTGCTGCGGTCCTTGTACTTGGTCGCGGTGGACGGCGTGGGCGCCGGCTTGTGGTCCTCGGGCGTCTGGGGCGCCCCGGGCGTCACCCCGGGGCCGAAGCTGACCTTCTTCTTGGCCGGGCCCGGCGTGATCGTCGCCGCGTTGGCCTCGAGCGGGCGCTTGAGCGGCTGCGGGTCGCTGGCGGGGGTGAAGCCGACGTCCATGGCTGGCTATGTCGCTGCGCAGTGGCTGTGGCGGCTCCCCCTTTAAAATGCGCTTCTACGGCTTAACGACGCACGGTTTTTCGCGCGGCGCGTCAGTAGTGGTCGCGATGGACTATACTACTCCGTATCTAGGCTGCGCTGGTCGCCGTTGGTCAGTATATACGGCGTTTAACAAACTGAGCTGAGATCGATTTTTAAAACTCTTGGGTGCGGGTATTGTTGCAACCGAGGTAAACGCAGTCATGCCGGAAGCGTCGCTGACCACTGCGCACCGATCCGGGCAGCAGTTACCCGCAAGGCCCGGCAACTAATCCTTGGAGACGGGTTTTTCTGTGTGTTTTGAGCTTGTTTCAGGCGCCGCGGTGCTGTCGTCGCGAGCGTGCAAGCATGAAAGCAATCACATCACTCCTCGTTTTCGCCAGCGCACAGTGCACAACGTCACGACGACGGCTGCGCCTCGTACCACGCGGCGGCGCCGTACCGCCCGCACTGCTGCTGCGCGGCGGCGACGAGTCGCCGGCGCACGGCTTCAAGGCCAAGGCCGATGCGCTTCAGCGCAAGGACAAATTTAAGGACGCCGCGGCATTGTACGAGAAGGCGCTCGGTAGCGTCGACGACGACCTGCTCGCGGCGACGATTCGCCTGAACTTGGCCCGGTGCCACCTCAAGCTCGAGGACGACGCGAAGGCGATCGCGGTCTGCGATGCGGTCGTGGACAAGGTCGGGCCGCGCTCGCCGCTGCGGGCGACGGCGCTGTATCGGCGAGCGTGCGCGAAACAGCGGCTCAACCAACTGAGCGAGGCCTACGTGGACGCGAAGACGGCGCAATCCTTGGGGCACGCCCAGGCGTTCAATATCGTGGATGCGTGTAAGGACCACGCGCCGCCGGAGCCCGCGGCGCCGCTCTTGCCATTTAGAGCATTGCAGAGCGGCGGCGGCCCGAAACAGATGCTCGAGGGGTTATTGGAGGACCCAGCGAAAGCACGCGCCCTCGTGCCGTTGGCAAAATCCCTGGGCAGCGCCGCCACGTTGAAGAACGTGCTTAACCTGCCCGCGGAACGCGCCGAGCAACTCGCGAGGGTGCTGGAGGACCTCGACGAGGACAAGGCGGAAAAATGGGCGCGGCGCGCCAAGCGGTGCGTGGGCTGCTACAAGAACGTGCGCAGGTTCTCGAAATTCTGGCGGCGGAACTTTCCGCGGGCGGTGTACGCAGGCTGTCTCTACCTCTTCGGGACGGACTCGCTCCGGCTGCTGCGGCAGAAGGCGTAACTTTGTTGGTGTCTATATCCGCCGCGTCGACGGCGTGTCGTCCATCTGCTTCGGCGGACTCGGTAGTTCCTTGCCAGGGCGGGGGCGCGTCCAGGCCAGCTTCGAGTTGCGAGTGTGGTTGGTGTAAGAGGGGATAGCACAAAGTGCTACGAATAAAAAGTGTTGATGGTAATGCGTTAAAAGCCCAGCTTCTTCTGCTAAAACGGCGAGTACTCCTGAATCGTAAGATACTAGGAAGGATTGGTAGAGCATATATTTTGACCGGGAAGTCTCTTTTTTGGCGCGGGGAGCCCCGGACACTTTCTGAAAAACTGTCCGCGATGCGGCGGCGGCGCGGCTCCATCCTCTTGCCCCGTCGACAGCGTGAGGCTGCCCCACCGTCCATAGATTGACGATATGATCCTCACGCAATGCGCCTGCTGCGCTGCCCCGCTGCCACACCTGGCTAAGCAATGCAGCCGCTACAAAACGCGCTACTGCGGGCCAGCCTGCCAGGAGCAGCACTGGAAAGAGGGCGGCCATGACAAGCTCTGCAAGAAAATAAGAAGAGGAGGCGGCGCCGAGCAGTATCATGCGGACACAAAATATAAGGAGGCCGTCGCGGTCGCGGCGGAGGCGTGCGTGGAGGATACCAAGGGCCAGGCGTGCTACATCTGCACGGAGGCCGTGCATCGGCATACGAAGGAAGGCCTTGTCCGCGGGTGTGCCTGCTACACGACGGAGGGCTTCGTGCACGTGTCGTGTTTGGCGGAGCAGGCGAAGATTTTACGCGAGGAGGCGGAGGAGAACAACTTGGACATCAAGGTGCTAGGAGAGACGTGGCTGCGGTGGCACACGTGCAGCCTGTGCAAGCAACAATACCATGGCATCGTATCTTGTGCCCTCGGCTGGGCGTGCTGGAAGACGTACTTGGGTCGGCCAGAGGGGAACATAACTCGGAGCTTGGCGATGAACGTGCTTGGGAACGGTTTGTACTCTGTAAATCTCCACGCGGACGTGTTGTCCGTGCAAGAGGCCGAGTTGGCTATGATGCAGCGCGTTGGCGCAACCCAAGCCCATATTCTCGGCTCGCAGGGCAATATTGCACAGACGTATGGCGAGCTTGGACGGTCCGAACAGAGCATATGCATGCGGCGAGACGTATACTCTGGATTTTTGAGGCTCGAGGGCGAAGAACATGAAGCAACCGTTTCGGCAGCCTACAACTACGTGGTGTCCCTTGTCGATCTGCAGCGCTTCGAAGAAGCCAAGGCACTGCTGCGCAAAATGATACCCGTGGCACGACGCGCTCTCGGAGAGAATCATGACCTCACACTCATGATGAGAAAGATATACGCGGTGGCGCTTTACAGGGACACCGGCGCCACGCTCGACAATCTACGCGAGGCCGTGACAACGATCGAGGATACGGAACGGATCGCGCGGCGCGTGCTCGGCGGTTCTCATCCGCACGTGGTGGATATTGAGCGCGACCTGCAAAAGTCGCGAGCAGCGCTCCGCGCCCGCGATGGCGACTACGTGAGCTCCATCCGCGAGGCGGTGGGGGCGATGACGACGGGGGGGGCGTAAGAAAGACGCATACTAACTAGGACTTATTGTCGTCGGGCTTCTCGGCGGCGGGCGCGGCGAACTTGTCCTCCAGGGACGCCAGGGTGTTCTTGAGCGTCTTCCGCGCCGTCAGACGACTTTTCTCGTTCGCGACCATTCGCTCGAACAGCTGTAGCCGCTCGGCGTGCGACGACGCCTGGACCAATCTTTGCACGCCCGTCGTCTGCTCTTCTACCAGAGGACCGACGTCCTCCATGACCCGATCCCTTAAGGTACGCACGTCCCGTTGGAGATCCGGCGGCAGTTCGGACAAATTGACGGACTGGGGCATCTCCTTCGAATCGCCCGCGTTCTTGTCCGAGAGGTACTTGATCAATCTATTTTGCACGTCCTGCTGCACTTTCCTGCCAGCCGCCTGCGCTCTGGCATCCAAGAAGTTCTTCCACAGTTCGACGACGCCCCACAGCGAACCGGTCCCCACGCCCCGCCCGGCGTCCAACTTGCCGACGGCGTCTCTGGAGAAGCGCACGTCCTCTTTGCCCGAATCCTGCATATCGGCCACGTCTCTTAAACTATCTCTAACGGCGGCCTCGAGCTGCGCGAGTTCCGACGTTTCCTGGCCTTCGTCGTCATCAGTTAACTCCTGGACTTCACATTTTAAGTAGGTTTCTCTTGTCGAAGAGTCGCCCTGATTTAAGATCTGTAAGATCCGCACCCTCGAATCCAGCACCTTGTGACTACACACGTACTTGACGGCGTCGTTCGTCTGCTCACTCACTTCCTTCAGATCCTCCAAATACAACACCACCCCAACCGCCGCGAGCTCGTCGCCCTCGTCGGGATTGACCATCGTAGTAACAAACCTCCTACCTCCAGTCATCAGGATGTCGTTGTACATTTTGCGATACCGCGGCTCGAAGATGTTCAGGACCTGCGTCGACCCGGGCGTGTACGCGACCGCGCCTAACGGGAAGAGCGGTAAAACTAACGTCCCGTTCTCCTGGTTCGCCGTCGGGCCTGGTTGTGAATCGGGCTGCAGCGGATCCAATTTGGCCAGCCACTGGATCTCGGGCGGGTCATTGATGTCGCTGGCGCTGCTGCGCCGTGTCATGACTGGCGCGCGCGCCGCGAGGGGCGCGAAGCCGGAGACCACGTACAGTGCGCAGGCGGCCACGGACCGCAGTTGCGGCGCCATGGGTCGTGCGCGGCGCGTGGCCGTCGTGAGTTATGCAATGCAGCCGCTGCTTGCCGGCTCAGGCGCTCGTGTGAGTGACAGTAGCGTGTCCAATCTCTCTGACATGAACTCACCTCCGAGAGCGACGCCGCCGCTCCTGTCGCTCGTACCGACTCGTCCTTTGGAGGCAGACGTGTGCGACCGGCACGGAAGGCGAATTAAGTGCGGCTCCTGTCCGTGCGGGTTTCTCAGCATTGCCCAGACTTGATCGAGTTGATTGTGGTATCGCAGTGTAGCGTGCAGTGCAGCGTCCAATTAAACGTGCGGACGAGGGAGACCGAGACCACACATGTCAGATCGTGGTTAGCTGCGCAAGAGAGCTGACGCTAGCTGCAATTGCTCACCGGGCACCAGCCTGCTTGCTACGCCGGATCACGCAGCACACGCGTTGACACATTGCGCGCGCCGTACGCCAGTCGTCGCGGCCGCGCACGACATCTTAGCGCAAACACAACGCAGAGAGAGCACAACGCAGAGAGAGCAAACGTGCGCACGCAGGCACCAACGGCAGAGAGAGCGCGATGCGCGTCCTAGCCATGCTCGCGGTCGTAAGGAGCGCCGCCGCGCTCGTGCCCAAGAACCTCGGTAGAACGGCGCGCCGCGCGTCGCGGCAGGCTCTTAGAATGGACGCCGCGACTCCGGACCAATTCGCGCGCATCGACATCCGGGTGGGCGTGATCACGGAGGCGTTCAACCACCCCGAGTCCGAGAAGCTGATCGTGGAGGAGATCGACCTGGGCGAGCCCGACGGGCCGCGGCAAATCGTGAGCGGCCTGCAGGACTTCTACAGCGCCGCCGATCTGGTCGGGAAGAAGGTCCTGGTCGTGGCCAACCTGCCGACGGCGAAGCTGGGCGGCATCCCCAGCGCGGGCATGGTCCTCTGCGGCAGTGCGGACGAGAAGGCGAGGGTGGAAGTTTTAGAGGCCCCCGCGGCCTGCGAGGCCGGCGAGCCCGCCTACCTGGACGGCGTCGCGGCCGACCTCGCGACGCCCAACCAGGTGAAGAAGAAGAAGCTCTGGGCGCCCGTCGCGGCCGAGCTTAAATTAGTGGGCGGCGTGGCCACGTTCGGCGGCGTCACCATCGAGACGAGCGAGGGCACCTGCGCCTGCGCCTCCATCGGCGACGGGCCGATCTCCTAAGTTTACATTACTCTTACACAGTGGTCGTCCCACGCCCAGCCAAGTCAAAACGTTTTTGGGTGCTCGTTGTCCCCGAGCGTCTCGCCCCGCAGCGCGTACGCGGCCGCGGCCAGCGCCGCCGCCGTCGCCATGCCCGGCCAGCTCAGGTCGTCGCGCGCCACGCGCGCCACGGCGCACACCGCGCACACCACGAAGAGCTTCGCGGCGACGTCGACCCAGGCGGGCTCCTGGTCGCCGTCGTCGACTCCGGCGGGTTTGCCCTCCGCGCTCGCGTCGTCGACGAGGCCGATCGCCGCGGCGAGCGCGTGGCAGCGTGTCTCGGTGTCCTCTACATGAGCTCCCTTCAACAATTCGCGGACGTCGTCCCGGTCGTCCTGCGTCCAGTCCCGGTTCTCGAGCGCGACCTCCAGCGCGCCGATAACCGCTTCCCGCGTGGCTTCGGGCACGTCGCGCAGCAGTTGTGCCGTGTCGCGGCGGACGAAGTCGGCCATTCGCGACGGTGGCGTTACGAGGTTGTATGCGCGCACGAGTGCTGCTGCAGCTCTCAGATGCAGCAGCTCTCAGATGCAGCAGTGGCTTTGTGAGCCTTTACGCTGCCAAATGATCTGGCCGCTTGCGCTGTGGCTTGGACTCGTTGAAAAATGCTTTTGCCTAATCTAACAAGCACGTAGCTTAAGCAGCGATGGCCCACAGCTTTTCACTTGCATTGCTCTTATGTACGGGTTTAGTGGACGGGTTTCTTTATCTTTCCTTGATGCCTCTCAAACGGCAACTCAGCCATAGGGAGGGCCTCTGTACAATGCCAGCGTCCAATAGCTGGGGACCCGACCCAGTCCGGCACGGTCTTGTTCGAGCAGCACGAGCACCACAGTGGTGTGCCTGTGCGCGACGCTGCGATATCCGATTTGGCCGTGTCTTCGGAGGAGCTATTAACTTAATACATTTTTCACCGCACACCAAGCACGAGGTAAAACAGACGCGCACACGACGAACAGTTCTAGCAAAGAGCTCTCCGCTGTTCTACAGCGGAATCCACAAGCGCGAGACCACTAGAACATGGCCCAGACCCAGCATCTCCCGGCCTTATTAGGATCCGTCGGCCTCGGCCACTTGGCGCCGCGGCTTCAGCAAAACGAGATCGACTGGGCCACCGCGCGGCTCATGAAGGGCCCGGACCTCGCGGAGGTGGGCCTCACAGCGCAGGAGGCGAGCTTGTTTAGAGCCGCGGTCGCGCGCTGCGTGGGCGTCTTCACGCGGGACGGCGGCGCGAACATGATC